>Ga0187843_10001303_pt1 | contig 16005 bp, 12 predicted proteins | sample SpaLakP09_SKY_43_FD_134516 | JGI IMG/M metagenome (GOLD analysis project Ga0187843, IMG submission 134516) | Oligotrophic lake water microbial communities from Sparkling Lake, Wisconsin, USA - SP09_SKY_43 | ecosystem: Environmental > Aquatic > Freshwater > Lake | place: USA: Sparkling Lake...
ACGGCCATCCAGGCCAATCTGTCCATGGTGGCCATCGAGGACAGCAATGTCACCAAGCGCCTGGCGGCCTGGGCCGGCATCTTCGCAGCTGCCACCGCTTTTGCCGGCATCTGGGGCATGAACTTCGAGCACATGCCTGAGCTCAAGCTGAGCTGGGGTTACCCGGCTGCGCTCGGTTTGATCGTCAGCGTCTGTGGATTCTTGTGGTGGCGTTTCCGTCGTGCCGGTTGGCTCTGACCGGGCCTGGATTTGAATTTCAATGGACAAGGCATGAGCGACGAACGCCCCAACCCCGACGCCCTGCTGGCCCAGATCCGCGAGCAGGAGAGCGCGGAGCAGCGCGGTCGGCTGCGCATTTATTTCGGCTCATCGGCCGGTGTGGGCAAGACCTTTGCCATGCTGCAGGCGGCTCGCAAGCTGATGGCCGAGGGGCGCGATGTGCTGGCCGGCGTGGTGGTCACCCACGGTCGCAGCGAGACCCAGGCCTTGCTCGACGGCCTGCCCCAGCTGCCCCTGCGCGAGCTGGAATACCGCGGCAAGAAGCTGCCCGAGTTCGATCTGGACGGCGTGCTGGCGCGCCGGCCTTCTCTGGTGCTGGTGGACGAGCTGGCGCACAGCAATGCACCCGGCTCCCGCCACCCCAAGCGCTGGCAGGATGTGGAGGAGCTGCTGGCGCGTGGCATCGATGTCTACTCCACGCTCAATGTCCAGCACCTCGAGAGCCTCAACGATGTGGTGGGCGGCATCACCGGGGTGCGCGTGCAGGAGACCCTGCCCGACACCTTCTTCGATCGCGCCGATGAAGTGGTGATGGTGGACACCCCGGCTGACGAGCTGCTCGCGCGGCTCGCGGCGGGCAAGGTTTATATGGGCCCGCAGGCCCAGCGCGCCGCCCAGAACTTCTTCCGCAAGGGCAATCTGATGGCCTTGCGCGAGCTGGCCCTGCGCCGTACGGCCGACCGGGTGGAGGACGATGTGCAGGCCTGGCGCAGCAACGAGCGCGTGGCCCAGGTCTGGAAGACCGAGGCCGCCATCCTCTGTGCCATCGGCCCCAGCCCTGCGGCCGAGAGCGTCTTGCGCAGCGCTGCGCAGTTGGCCCAGCAGCTCAATGTGTCCTGGCATGCGGTCTATGTAGAGACGCCGGCCTTGCAGCGCCTGCCCGATGCGCAGCGCGACCGCATCCTGCGCACCGTGCGCCTGGCCCATGAGCTGGGCGCGCAAACCGCGGTGCTGCCGGCGCAAGACCTGGCCCCAGCCCTGCTGGCCTATGCCCGCGAGCACAACCTGTCCAAGCTGTTGCTGGGCCGAAGCGCAGCGCAGCCCGCCTGGCGGCGCTGGTGGGCCGAAGCACCGCTGCAGCAGCGCCTGGCTGAAGGGGCGCCCGAGCTGGATGTGATCACCGTGGCGGCGGCGCCTTTGCAGCCGGCACGGCGCAGCAGCTTGATCCCCGCGGATCAGCAGCAGGCGCAGGAGCGCGAGCAGCAGTGGCAGCGCCACGTCAGCCGCTACGGCCTGGCCGCGCTGGCCTGCGGCGCCACCGCCTTGATCAGCTGGCCTTTGCAAGCCATCCTGGCCCAGCCCAATATCGTCATGCTCTTCCTGCTGAGCGTGGTCGGCGTGGCCCTGCGCCTGGGCCGCGGGCCGGCGGCCTTGGCCAGCGTCCTCAGCGTGGGGCTGTTCGACTTCTTCTTCGTCCAGCCGCGGCTCAGCTTCGCCGTCTCGGATGTGCAGTACCTGCTGACCTTTGCCGTCATGTTGGCCGTGGGCCTGATCACCGGGCAGCTGACCGCGGGCCTGCGCTACCAGGCCCAGGTTCTGGCCGAGCGCGAATCGCGCTCGCGGGCGCTGTTCGAGCTGACCAGCGATCTGGCCGGCGCCTTGCAGACCGAGGCGGTGCTGCAGGTGGCCGAAGGCGCCTTGGCCGAAGAGGTGCACGGTGAGGCCTTGCTCTATGTGCTGGACCTCAACGATGCCTTGCAGCCCTCGCCACGCCAGGCCAGCCTGGTCCTGGCCGATCAACCCGATGCGGGCACGGCGCGCTGGGCGCTGGACCATGGCCAGGCTGCGGGCCTGTCCACCGACACCCTGGCCGGCAGCGCCTGGTTCTACCTGCCGCTGCAAGCGCCCATGCGCACCCGTGGCGTGCTGGCCCTCAAGCCCAAGAGCAGCCGCAGCCTGATGCTGCCCGAGCTGCGCGCCCAGCTGGAGACCTATGGCCGCATCATCGGCCAGGCGCTGGAGCGGGTGCATTACGTCGAGGTGGCGCAGCAGGCCTTGGTGCACATCGAGGGCGAACGCCTGCGCAACTCGCTGCTCTCGGCCCTGTCGCATGATTTGCGCACGCCGCTGGCCGGGCTCTACGGCCTGGCTCAGACCCTGGACCGCACGCCCGCGCTGCCGCCCCAGGCGCGCGAGCTCAGCGCCGCCCTGCAGCAGCAGGCCCAGCGCATCAGCGCCATGGTCAACAACCTGCTCGACATGGCCCGGCTGCAAAGCGGCGCGGTGCGCCTGAATCCGCAGTGGCAGCCGGTGGAAGAGGTGGTGGGCACGGCCTTGCAGGCCTTGCAGCCCGCTCTGGCCGGCCATGCCTTGCAGCTGGACATTCCGGCGGGCCTGCCCTTGCTGAACCTGGACGCGGCGCTGATGGAGCGGGTGCTGTGCAACCTGATCGAGAACGCGCTCAAGTACACGCCACCCGACAGCCGCCTGCGCATCTCGGCCGAGCTGGCGCCGGCCTCGGAGCAGGCCCTGCTGCTGCGCGTGGCCGACAACGGCCCGGGCCTGCCGCCGGGGCGCGAGGAGCAGCTGTTTGCCAAGTTCAGCCGCGGCGAGCGCGAAAGCAGCACGCCGGGCGTGGGCCTGGGCCTGGCCATCTGCCGCGCCATCGTGCAAGCTCACGGCGGCCAGATCCACGGCGAAAATCTGCCCGGCGGCGGCGCCTGCTTCGTCATCCGCCTGCCGCTCGGTGAACCGCCAGCGCTGCCGGCGGGAGATGAGCCCGAACCCGGGGCCGACCCGGACCTCTGAATGAAAGTGCAGCGCTGCCGCTGTTCTTGTTGTCACCGCTGCTGTCAGCGCCTGAATCCATGAGCGAACCGCATCCCATTGCCCTGATTGTTGAAGACGATGCGAGCATCCGCCGCTTCGTGCGCCTGGCCCTGGAGGCCGAGGGCTGGCAGGTGCACGAGGCCAGCACCGTGCGGCAGGGCCTGGTCGATGCCGGCACGCGCCGGCCCGAGCTGGTCATCCTGGACCTGGGCCTGCCCGATGACGATGGCCTCAACTACCTGCGCGATCTGCGTGCCTGGTCGGGCGTGCCGGTGATCGTGCTCTCGGCGCGCACGGCCGAGGCCGACAAGATCGCCGCCCTCGATGCCGGTGCGGACGATTACCTGAGCAAGCCCTTTGGCGTCGGCGAGCTGATGGCCCGCGTGCGCGTGGCCCAGCGGCGCAGCCAGGCGGCGGCGCGCAGCAGCATGGATGAGCCGGCGCAGACGGTCTTCCGTTTCGGCGAGGTGGAGGTCGATCTGGCCCAGCGCCGGGTGCTGCGCGCCGGCCAGCCGGTCCATCTGACGCCGCTGGAGTACCGCTTGCTGACGCATCTGATTGCGCACGCCGGCAAGGTGCTGACGCACCGCCAGATGCTCAAGGCCGTCTGGGGCCCCAGCCATGTCGAGGACAACCACTATCTGCGCGTCTACATGGGCAATCTGCGCCAGAAGCTGGAGGCGGTGCCGGCGGCGCCGCAGTACCTGCTGACCGAAACGGCCGTGGGCTACCGCCTCGTGGCTTGACGCTTGGTGGCAGCCGGGGCAGCTGGGGCGAGCGGGGCCATCCGGCCCCGGGGCTTCACCAGCCGCCGTGCAGATGGCTGGCCAGGGGCTGGCGCAGACCGCGCAGCCAGTGGCCGTAGACGCTGCGGGCCAGGCGGTGCAGCTCGGCGGTGCGGGCGGGCAGCTCGCGCAGCAGCTCGTCTTCGCTCTGCACCGTGCGGCCATGGCCTTGCGCCAGGGCCTGGCGGATCTCTTCGCGCGATTCGGCGCACCAGGCGCGCACGCTGTCCTCGGTCACTTCCAGATGCGATTGCAGGCCCAGGTGTCGGCCATGGGCAAAGCCCTTGTTCAGGCAATGGCTGCCGAACAGGATGCGCTGGGCGCCGCTGGGGATCTCGAAGCTGTCGTGGTGCCAGTTGAACATGGTGACCTGCGCCTGGCCGCCCAGTCGCTCGCGCCCGGCCGGCGTGGCCCAGAGCCGGCTCCAGCCGATGTGGGGCCAGGCATGGCGGTGCACCCGCGCGCCCAGCGCCCGGGCCAGCAACTGGGCGCCGAAGCAATGGCCCAGCACCGGCACATCCAGGGCCACGGCCTGGCGCAGCAGGCCCAGCTCGGCCTCGATCCAGGGCAGCTCATCGTTGACGCTGTGGTTGCTGCCCAGCACGACCAGGCCGCTGTAGTCGCTGATCCAGCGAGGCAAGGCCTGACCCCGCGGCGCGTGGAAGACTTCGCAGTCCAGGCCCTGGCTGCGCAGATGGCTCAGCAGGTAGCCAGGGCCTTGGTTGCACTCGTGCTGGAGGATGGCGATCGGGTTCATGAAGCGGGCCGGCATGGCGTCCGGCCACTCGTTGCGAGGGCTTCAATTTAGGAGGGCCGCCATCAAGATTCTGCTCAGTTGGCGGGTGGCGGTGTCAAGAAGCCGTCAAGCCCGCGCGCCAGGCCGCGCCCTACAATTCGCGCACCTTTCCCCCTCATTGCTTGTGCCCGCCATGCCCGTCAACCTCACCGCCCCCGATCCCGCCAGCCTGCACCCCGTTCCCGGCGTTCGCCTGGGCGTGACCATGGCGGGCATCCGCAAGGCCGACCGGCGCGACCTCAGCGTCATCGCCCTCGATGAGGGCGCCAGCGTGGCCGGCGTCTTCACCAAGAACCGCTTCTGCGCCGCGCCGGTGCAGGTCTGCCGCGAGCACCTGGCCGGCCAGACCGAGGGCGCTGGCATCCGTGCCATCCTGGTGAACACCGGCAATGCCAATGCCGGCACTGGCGAGGACGGCCTGGCCCGCGCGCGCCAGAGCTGCACGGCCCTGGCCGAGCTGATGGGCTTGCAGCCCAGCCAGATCCTGCCGTTTTCCACTGGCGTGATCATGGAAGTCCTGCCGGTGGACCGCATCATCGCCGGCCTGCCCAAGGCCATCGCCGCCCTGCGCGACGACGCCTGGGGTGAAGCGGCGCTCGGCATCATGACCACCGACACCTTGCCCAAGGCCGCCTCGCGCCAGATCCAGATCCAGGGCCAAACCGTCACCATCACCGGCATCAGCAAGGGCGCCGGCATGATCCGCCCCAATATGGCCACCATGCTGGGCTATGTCGCCACCGACGCCCACATCAACCCGGGCCTGCTGCAGACCCTGGTGACCGAGGCGGCCGATGCCTCCTTCAACCGTATCACCATCGATGGCGACACCTCGACCAACGACTCCTTCGTGCTGATCGCCACCCACAAGGCCCAGCATGAGCGCATCGAATCGCTGCACAGCGCCGAGGGTCAGGCCTTGCGCGAGGCGGTGATCGCCGTGTCGCAGCAATTGGCCCAGGCCATCGTGCGCGACGGCGAGGGCGCCACCAAGTTCATCTCGGTGGTGGTGGAAGGCGGCCGCGACGAGGCCGAGTGCAAGCTGGCGGCCTATGCCATTGCCCACTCGCCCCTGGTCAAGACCGCCTTCTTCGCCAGCGACCCGAACCTGGGCCGCATCCTGGCGGCCGTGGGCTATGCCGGCATCGCCGACCTGGACCAGACCTTGATCGATCTGCATCTGGACGATGTCCATGTGGTGCGCGCCGGCGGTCGCCACCCCGATTACCGCGAGGAAGACGGCCAGCGCGTGATGAAGCAGAGCGAGATCACCGTGCGCGTCAGCCTGCACCGCGGCGCGGCCCACACCACGGTCTGGACCTGCGACCTCAGCCACGACTACGTGACCATCAACGCCGACTACCGCTCCTGAGCGCAGCCCCGGCCAAGCGGCAGAAAACAAAAAGCCCGGCATGCCGGGCTTTTTCTTTGCCTGTTCAGTGCTTGCAGCCCGGGCCATGGACATGGGGCACAGGCGCCGCCTGCACCGGAATGCCGACCGGCTTGCCCTTGGCATGCGAGGGGTGCGAGCAGCCGGCGTGGCTGTGGTCAGGGCCGTGATCGTGATCGTGGTGGTCATGGGCATGCCCATGGTCGTGGCCATGGTCATGAGCGCCGCAATCCGCATGGGCCGGCGCATCGACCACGCGCAGCGAGCCATCCTCGGCCACCAGCACATCACCGGCGTGCAGATGGGTGCCCTCCGGCAGCTGAATCTTCAGCGCCTGGCCCTGTTCGTCGGTCACCTCCAGCGCATGCTGGTGGCTCTGCGCTTCGTCCAGCTTGACGATCGCTGCCCGCTTGAGCAGGGCCGGGGCCAGGCCCTGGCCGCCGGGCAGGCGTTTGGTGATGAGGAGGGGGGGCAAAGATGTGTGTGGGGAGTTCATGTGGAGGGAGGGGCGGTTGAGACGCTGCAATTGAATCGTGCCCTCCAATGTAGCGAACTTGCGAGTGCGCCCCCTGCAAAACCCTGAGCGGCTCGGATCGTGAATTTCGTTACAGTCGCCCCGGAAAAAGAGTCGCTGGTTGGGCTTCCTCTGATTTTTCAGATTTGGAACGACACCCCGCCGTGCAGGGTGCCGCCTCGGACTGCGGATCGCCGGCTCAAGTCAAAACCTGAGGGAGCTTCTATGTTTCAGTGGCTGAAGGTGCGCCGATGGGCGCTTTTTTTGTTGGTGGCGTCGTTGGCTGCATGCGGTGGCGGGGGCGGCGGAGGGTCTTCGACCGGCGCGGTGGTGGTCAGCCCCGCTGAGGCCCCCGTGGCTCGCATCAGCGCGTCGGGCGTCAATGCCGACGGCGATGGTGCCATGCGCGGCGGCGTCAATGGCCTGATCACCTTCGACGCGTCGTCCAGCACCGCGGCATCCGGCTCGGTTCAGAGCTACGCATGGGTGTTGAATCAAATGCCGGCGGCCAGCAAGGCGAGTCTCAGCGGCCTCAATCAGAAAGTCGCAAGCTTTACGCCCGACGTGCCTGGCAAATATCAAGTCACCTTGACGGTGAGCAGCAGCGGCGGTCAAAGTGTCAACAAGACTCTGGACCTCTTGATTGCGGAAGCGCCGCCGGTGGCGAACATCGTGGTCTCCGCGGTCTACACCGGCGCGACTGCCCCGGCTCAGGTCGCTCCGATCGACGCCACGGTCGGCAGCGTGTTTACCCTGGACAGCTCTCAACTGAAAGCGGCTGACGGAAGCGCGGTCACGACCACGTGGACCTTGGAACAGCAGCCGGTCGGCAGCCTGGCCAAGTTGCAGGGCAGTGGTTCTCGTCAGCAGTTCACCCCTGATCTGATGGGGCATTACATCCTGCGGGCACGGGTTCGCGACAGCTACGGCAATTTTTCGGACGCGCTCTATACCCTTCGGATGGTCTTTGCTCCGCCGTCCACCTCGACCATGGTTGTGGCGCCGAACTTCACCGCGAGCCCTGTCGAGCAATCCACCATCGACACCACGCTTGGCACCAATTTCCTGCTCGACACATCGAGTCTGCAAGCAAGCGATGGCAGCGCAGTGCGAACCACCTGGACGGTGATGGAACGTCCTGCAGGCAGCACGGCGGCCCTGTCTGGTACGGACCCCAGGGTGCAATTTCGCCCGGATCAATTGGGCATGTACAAGCTCTTGGCCTGTGGAAGATCGCCGCGGGGCGTACTCAGAGTCCGTCGTGCCCATCCATGTTCGCTACATGGCCCCGGCTACAACCAGCATTTTGGTGAATGGCAGCTTCAGCGGCATCAGTGTCAACCAGCCAGCGATTGCGGCTTCGCTGGGCTCCGTGTTCACCTTGGATACGTCGAATGTGCGAGTTGCTGATGGCAGCCCTGTCAGCACATCGTGGCAGATTCTCGAGCGGCCGGCCTCCAGCCTTGCCGTGCTCGGCGGTTCGGGGACGCGCTACCAGTACACACCCGATGTGCTCGGGACTTATCGCCTCAAGGTCCGCGTTCAGGATGTGCGTGGCGCCTGGGGTGAGTCCGTCTACACGCTGAGCGTGCTCAACTTACCTCCCGAAGCCAATGTGAGTGTCAACACGACACCGGTCGCTGCCATCTCCTATGGCAGCGCGCGCGTTCAAAGTGGTGCAACGATGACGCTGCGTGGCGGTGCCAGTTTCGATGCCGACAACGATGTGTTGAGCTACAGCTGGACCTTGACCAGCGCACCGAACGGCAGCGCTGCGAGACTGAGTTCCAACTCGTCTGCCGACACGGCCATCACTTTCGACCTTGATGGTGACTACGCCGTTCTTTTGCGAGTCACAGACACTCATGGTGCCTATTCCGATCGGCAAGTGACGGTTCGAGTAGGAGACGGCCCGCCGGTTGTTGTCTACGACCACAACAACTGGACCACCTTGGTGGGAGCCTCCGCCACAGCCAACGCCGGTTTCAGCTACAGCCCGCAGAACCGCAGCCTGACCTATCGCTGGACCTTGGATTCCCGCCCGGTGGGGTCTGCGGCCACCATTGCAGATGACAGCCTGGCTCAGCTGGCGTTCACGCCTGACTTGCCCGGAACCTACATCGCCTCGGTCGTGGTCAGCGACGGCATTTTGAGGAGTTCTGCCAGCTTCACGGTCCGTGCTTTGGCATCCGCAAGCCGAACGACGGAGCTGGGCTTCAAGCCACTGGATGTGCGCTACAGCAGGGGCCTGGATCAAGTGGTCCTGGTCAGCGCTTCGCCGAATGTGTTGACTTTTGTCGATGCGTTCACGGGCGTGACGCGTTCGGTTCCTTTGTTGGCGACACCTACCGGGCTTACCTTGAGTCCGGACGGACGACTTGCCCTGGTGCTGTATGGATCAGTCGTCGATTTGTTCGATGTCTCCAGCGGCAATCGCATCCGCTCTAGCAACACCCTCAGCGTGCGCAGCCAGGCAATGGTTTTGAACAGCGGCGATGCCTTGCTGTATGGCGGTGATCAGTGGAGCGGTGTGCCTGGACTGATCAACGCCCGCACGGGAGAAACGCGGTCCTTGTCGGTTTCTTACGCAGCGGGCACGTTTTGGGGCTCTGCACAGCAGGGGATCTTCGCAGACAAGCTCAGCACGGCGTTTACCGTGTCAGGAGGCTTGTCCCCATCCAAGCTCACCTATCTGAAGGTGTCACCCACGGATGCCTCGGTGGTGCTCGGTTCGGGTGATTGGCCGTATCACGGGGACTACAACGCGGACTATCCGCTCGCTTTCAATAACGCTCAGTCGCTGGTGTTTGATCGCCAAGGTTTGGCTGCACGCACATCGGATCTTCGATTTGCGGGTCGAATCGACTTGGGGGGGCGTGTGGGCGAAAGCACTTCGTTGCGGAGCGTTTCGGCTTCGAGTGATGACTCAGAGCTTTTGGCCATGAAGGGCATCTGGTCATCATGGGACAGTTCGAACTTGCCGAGCAGCTACCACTTGATTGATCCTGTGCTTTTGTTGAGCAAGAGCACCCTGGACTTGCCCACAATCGGTGGACAACAGTCTTATGGACTGGCGCTGTTCCATAGCGCGGCGGACCGTCATGTCGGCATTGTGCAAACTGGCGGCGCAGATCAATCAGCGACGGGCAAACGCTTCTGGGTGTTCGCGCGCTGAGTGCGCGGCCTTGCGGCCTTGCGCCCTGGCACGCCGCTGAAAGCAACTGAGTCCGGCTGGTCGGATGTGACACGCCGGACTTCAGCGGGGACTTGAGCCTCGGGCATCGGGCAAGCGATGCCGCCCACCGCATCTTCAGTCACGGCCCGCTCGTGGCTTGGAGCCGAGCGGGTGCTTCAGAAATCCACCGCCTTGGTCCGCAAGCCGCGGGCGATCAGGGTGGCGTTGATCAGCTGGGCTTCTTCGCGGCTGGCAAAGGGCCAGACGGCGGGACGCCAGCCCTCTGGGGTCTGGAAGACCTGGGCCTGGGTGGCGCCGCCCTTGTTGGCGGAGATGGCCACCTTCATGCGCTCCAGCGTGGCTTCGGCCTCGGCCTTGTTGGTGCTGACCGGGCCGACCAGGGCGACGACGGTGGCTTTGCTGATGCTGCTGCCACTGCCACCACTGCTGCCGCGGCCGCTGCTGGCATTGGCGGCGGTGCTGCTGCCTGGCGTGTCCTCGCGTGAGTTGCTGCGCTTGCCGCCGCTGCCGCTGCTGTTGGTGCTGCCCGCTGGCGGTTCCACAGCGCTGTGCAGGGTGGGGCGCTCGCCGTCACGGCTGGTGATGCGGCCAGCGGTGATGGCAGAGGGCTTGGGCCCGTTCATCAGATCGGCCACCGGGTCGGCGGGCTTGGTCGAGGCATTCTTGTCCTCGGCCTTGGCGGCCTCGCTGCCGGGGGCCGGGGCATCGGCCAACATGGGCCGGGCGTTCTTGCGCGGGATGGGCTTGACCAGCTGAGGCCGGATGTCGGGCTGCGGCTCGCTGGCGGCGCTAGCGCCGGAATCTGGGTTGTTGCTCTTGCCGCTGTCCTTGCCTGAAGCCTTGTCCAGGGCCGCCTGCTGGGCGGCGGCGATGGCGGCAGCCGTGGCCGCAGCGGCTTCGCGCAGATCCAGCGGCGTCGGCAGGGCGGGTTTGGCGGCGGACGCCGAAGCGTCTGCGCTGCCCGCACTGCTGGCGCCCGCTGGTGGCGTGCCCGAAGGTGCAGCGCTCGTTGATGCGGCTTCGGCCCCGGCCGACGCGGCGTCGGCTTCGGGCGTGGCCGAGGCAGCGGCCTCGTGGGCTTCAGGCTTGGCGTTTTCCAGCGCCGCGCTCGCGGGGGAAGACGCGGCGGACAGGGCCGCGCTGGCGGCGGCGGCCGCCGCGGCCTCTTCGGCTTCCTTAACGGCCTTGCGGCTGGGCAGGAGCAGCAGGGCAGCGCTCATCAGCAGCACGCCCAGGGGCAGCAGGGTCACTGCACCCAGGCGCCAGGGGCTCAGGCAGCGGCGGCCGATGATTTGCGGGCGCGGGTGGCCTTGGCCGATCAGCACGCGGGTGCGCGAGCGCCCGGCGTCGATGGCCGCGGTGACCAGGTAGAGCTCAAACGGCCAGGCGCCGCCATTGCCTTGCGCGTCGCCGCCGGCGCTGCCGCCGCCCATCATCAGCTCGTCGATGGGCACCACGCGCTGCGGCCAGCTGCCATCGCCCGGCTGTTCCGAATAGCCAAAGCGCTGGGCGAAGCTGGCGATGCGTGCCGGCGTCAAGCCGGCGATGAAACGTTCGCTGAAAGCCGGCCAGGTGTCCGAGCCGGCAGCGGGCCGCGGCTTGCCGGGCTTGGGGCTGCGGCTGCGCCAGTTGCGCAGGCCGCGCTTGAAGCGCTCGCCCCAGCTGCTGCGGTGCCAAAGTTCCTGGTCGGCCAGGGCGTCGAGTTCGGCGGCGTTGCTGTTGGCGGCGATGGTCGATTCCTCGCCCCAGGCCGCCAGGCTGTCGGGCGAGACCTCGTCGGTCAGCACCGGTTCGATCGGTTCCTGCGGGCGGCCGCTGCGTCCGGCCTTGCGCGCGGGCACTTCCGACGTGGGCGCGGCTGAGCCGCCATTGCGCATGAAGGGCAGGGCCACGACGCCGATGGTGTGGACGTCGTAGATATTGATGCGTTTCGCGAGCGGGTGGCTGTTGTGCCAGGCCACCAGGTGCTCGACCAATCGATCCATGGCGTGTCGGTCGCCCTTGTGTCTTCGTTCTTGCGTTGGGCTCGACCTGGGTTTCAGGGCCAGGGCGAGCGTACGGAGTGTGCCTTGCAACTGTGCCCCAGCCGCGCCGGGGCGGTGGGCTTTGAAAGCCGGGATTTCCGGTTCAAACTGGCGCCGGCCTCAGCCCAGGGTCTTCAGCAGCCAGGCTTGCAGATCGCGCAGCTCTTCGGGGCAGACCGAGTGTTCCATGCGGTAGTCATGCCATTCGACCGTGTGGCCCAGGGCGCGCAGTTGCTCGCGCGCCGCCTCGCCGCGGGCCGGTACCACCACCGGGTCCAGCCGGCCATGGGCCATGAAGATGGGCGTCAGGCGGTTGGCGTCGCTGCGCTCGGCCTCAAAGTGTTCGGCCAGCGGGTTGTAGCCCGAGAGCGCGACGATGCCGCCCAGGCGCTCGGGGTAGCGAAGGCCGGCGAACAAGCTCATGGCACAGCCCTGCGAGAAGCCCATCAGCACGATGCGCTGGGCCGGCACGCCGCGGGCGCGTTCGGCATCGATCAGGGCGGCGATGGCCGCGCCCGAGGCGCGCACGCCGGCAGCGTCTTCCTGGCGTTGCAGATCGACCTGGCGGATGTCGTACCAGGCGCGCATCACATAGCCGCCGTTGATGGTGACGGGCTGTTCCGGCGCATGGGGAAAGATGAAGCGCACGGCGCCCAGGGCGCGCAGGTCCAGCTCTTCGCACAGGGGCACGAAGTCATGGCCGTCGGCACCCAGGCCGTGCAGCACGATCAAGCTGGTGCGGGGATCGGGGCCGGTGTCGTGTTGCAGGGCGGGCAGGGGCATGGTGGGTGTGATCAGCAGCGGTGGAGTGCCGCCATTGTGGCCCGTGCGCGCAGCAGCTTCAGGCCCGGGCTCGGCGATGATGGGGGCATGGGACAGATTCACCTGCTACGCCACGGCCAGGCTTCGTTGGCGGCCGCGGACTACGACCAGCTCAGCCCCCTGGGCCAGCTGCAATGCCAGCGCCTGGGCGCCTATTGGCAGGCGCGCGGCCGGCGCTTCGATGCCGTGCTGACGGGGGGCCTGCGCCGCCATGCCCAGTCCTTGGCCGCTTTGGGCGAGACCCTGCCGGGCTTGCCGGCGCCTGAGATCAGCCCGGCGCTCGATGAGTACGACACGGCCGCCTTGCTGGCTGCCTGGCCGGTGGCGGAGGCGGGTTCTGACACCCGACCGGCACGGCCGCCACAAACGCCCGAGGCGGTCCGCGCCTATTTCCGCCACCTGCGTGAGGCCTTGCTGGCCTGGATGGAGGGGCGCAGCCGGCCCCGGGGCATGGCCAGCTACGCCGAGTTCGAGGCCGGCATGGCGGCCTTGCTGACCCGCCTGCAGGTGGAGCAGGGGCCGCAGGCCCAGGTCTTGATAGTCTCCAGCGGTGGGCCGATCAGCACCGCCCTGGGCTGGGTGCTGGCCCTGGCGCCGGCTGCCCGAATCGAGCTCAACCTGCAGCTGCGCAACAGTGCGCTGAGCCAGTTGCTGCTGAGCCCGCAGCGGCTGGCATTGCAGGGCTTCAACGCCCTGCCGCATCTGGATGTACCGGGCGACGAGGCCTTGCACAGCCACGCCTGAGCGGGGCAGGGCATGGGCAGAGCAGGGGGCATCTGCGCGCGTGCCTTCAGCTCAATGGTCCGCTTCGCGCATCAGGCGGAAGCCCAGCAGCACATAGCGGGTGTCCGGCTTGTTCCAGTTGCGAAAGCTGCTGCGCGCATAGAAGGCCCAGCTGTGCCAGCTGCCGCCGCGGCGCACCCGCACCTCGCCCTCGGGTGGGCCTTGCGGGTCGATGCGGGGCGAATGGGCGTAGTAGTCTTCGCCGTACCAATCGGCCACCCATTCCCAGGCATTGCCGTGCATATCGTGCAGGCCCCAGGCGTTGGGGGCGAACTGCCCCATCGGCGCGGTGAAGACATGGCCGTCATGGCCGGGCAAGGCCTTGTCCTGCCACTGCGGCCAGAGCGTGGCCGTGTCGGCATCAAAGACATTGGCCACCCGCAGCAGGCTGCCCGGTTTGTCGCCCGAGTGGTAGCGGCTGCGCGTGCCTGCCCGGGCGGCGTACTCCCATTCGGCCTCGGTGGGCAGGCGGTAGCGCCGCCCCTCGACCCGGCTGAGCCAGGCCGCCATGGCCTGGGCATCGGCCCAGCTGACATTGACGACCGGGTGATCGTCGCCCTGCGGGAAGCCGGGGTCGCGCCAGGAGTAGCGGGGCAGGCGGCCTTCGAAGGCGTCATGGCGCGGGCTGGTGGCGGGGTCGTACTGGGCGTTGTAGCCGTAGGCGCCGGTGCCGTCGGCGATCGATTCCGGCACATGGCCCGAGGCTTCAACAAAGCGGCGGAACTGGCCCACCGTCACCTCGTGCACACCCATCCAGAAGGGCTTGCTGATGCGCACCCGGTGCACCGGCCCTTCGTCTTGCAGCTTGCCGAAGCGCTCGGTGTTCAGCTCCGGGTAGTCATGCGCCAGGCGGGCCGCGGGTTCCACACTGCCCATCCAGAAGCTGCCCGCGGGCAGGCGGCGGAACTGCATGTCCAGGCTGTTGCGCTCCAGCGGCGGCAAGGCTTTGACTGGACCTGGTCCGGGTTCGCGCGCCAGCGCCTGGGCGGCAGGCATCAGGCCCAGGGCCAGAAGCGCCGCCCATCGCCAGGATGTCAGGGCTCGGCAGGCGGGCGGCGTGGGTTTTTGCGCGGTGGGTGTCATGGTCTGGATGGTAGGCGCACGCAATGACGGAAAATCGGCTTTTGCACGGACGCCGGCCATGTTTTCCCATCTGATCCCCGACCCCCAGGCGCCCGCCGCCCCCGCAGCCCAGGCCGACGCCCGCCAGCGCTTTCTCAAGCTGCTGCACACCGCCTTGCAGGACGGCAGCTTCGTCAAGCTGCTGCTGAGCAAGTACAGCGGCTCGCAGCCCCAGCTGGAACGCCTGACCCTGCGCCCCGTGCAGCTGCGTGGCGAGGCGGCGCTGAGCCTGCTCTGGCGCTACCAGACCAAGGACATCACCAAGAACCTGGCCGTGCCGGAGGCCCTGGCCGAGGTGGAGGAGCTGCTGGGGGCAGAGTTCCAGAACGCGCACCTGCAGACCCAGAGCCACGAGGTGCAGCTGGCTTTCAGCCGCAAGGGCCGCCCCAGCCTGCGCGTGGGCCGCAGCGCCGAGCCCGCCCCGCTTCAGGCCCAGGCGCAAGCCCAGGGCCATGACAAGGAAAAACAGCGTTATCTGGAACTGGATCGCCCCTTCTGGCGCGATCTGGGCGTGACCCATGCCGTGCGGCGCGGCGGCGAGGACGAGCTGCAGCTGGTGCCGGCCATGTCGCGCAAATGGAAGCAGATCAACAAGTTCATCGAGATCTTTGCCGCAGCGCTGAAGAACTCGGGCCTGGCCGAAAGCCCCGATGTGCATGTGGCCGATTTCGGCTCGGGCAAGGGTTACCTGACCTTTGCCATGCACGACTGGCTGCGCGCCCAGGGCAAGCAGGCCCAGGTGACCGGCGTGGAGCTGCGCGAGGACATGGTGCGCCTGTGCAATGAAGCAGCCCGCCGCCACGGCATGGAGGGCTTGCGCTTCGATCAGGGCGATGTGCGCAGCTACACCCCGCTGCGTCTGGACGTCATGATTGCCCTGCATGCCTGCGACATCGCCACCGATTACGCCATCCATTTCGGCCTGCGCACCGGCGCCCGCGTCATCATGTGCTCGCCCTGCTGCCACAAGCAGATCCGCCCGCAGATGCAGATGCCGGCCCAGCTGCGTCCGCTGCTGCAGCACGGCATTCATCTGGGCCAGGAGGCCGAGATGGTGACCGATTCCCTGCGCGCCCTGCTGCTGGAATCCCAGGGCTACGAAACCCAGGTCTTCGAATTCGTCGCGCTGGAACACACCAGCAAGAACAAGATGATCCTGGCCGTCAAACGCCCCCAGCCCTTGAGCGCCGCCCGCCGCGCCGAGCTCTTGACCCAGATCGCCGAGGTCAAGGCGTTCTACGGCCTGCGCGAGCAGTGCCTGGAGACCTTGCTGGCGGCTTGAAGCCACCGCTGGTTTCGTCTTGCTTGTTGGGGCGTTCTCGCCGCTGTGAGGCTGATAGTAGGTTTTGCTCGTGAGGCCCTGCAGCCCGCGCCGCCGCCGGGCTCATGGTTCCGGGGCCGGCCCTGGCGGGCCGACTTCCCTGCGCTGCTCGCACCTCGGGGCTGGCGCATAACTCACTCCGCTCCCTGCGTTCGCTTCGTTCAGACAGAAGCGCCAAGTCAGAGCTTGAAGCGCACGGGTACG
>Ga0187843_10001305_pt1 | contig 15972 bp, 10 predicted proteins | sample SpaLakP09_SKY_43_FD_134516 | JGI IMG/M metagenome (GOLD analysis project Ga0187843, IMG submission 134516) | Oligotrophic lake water microbial communities from Sparkling Lake, Wisconsin, USA - SP09_SKY_43 | ecosystem: Environmental > Aquatic > Freshwater > Lake | place: USA: Sparkling Lake...
ATCCTTGATTGATGGTGGCCAGACAGGCGGGCGGCAGGTCGCCAGCGCCGACACGCGCAGGAGCGTGAGCCAAAGGAAGAATGGCATGAACGCTATCCGCAAACCGGCGCTCAAGCCGAAGCCTACCTCGTACATACAATACAAAAACGACTCGAAGAAGTTTTCGCGCTCGGTCAGAAACAGCAACGGCTTGGGCAACTCGGCGGGACCTTGATTCATATACCAGCACCAGTAGTTCCACTGGCAGAGCAAATCATTCATGCCATCGAGGCCATCCCACTCTCTGCCCAGCGCAAAGCCGTTCAAGACCTTGCCATCGGCATCCAGTTGGTAGTACCGGATATGATAGCTATCCGCATGGTCAGTGTTTTGCTTCCCTCGATGCACACAAAAAACGGCATCCTCGCTCCAGGGTACCTCTATTGTGATGTCCCCCAGCTCCTGAGCGGAAAAAAAACGCCGACGACGGATGGCGAAGATCTTCTTCGCACCGCGATGAAACCTAATCGGCCTTCGTGTCAGAGAAAAGACTTCGTCCCGTCCGAATTTGACACACACATATCCGAATCCGATGGCGGCAGCTGCCAACTCAAAAACAAGAAAGCCAAGTGAGAAGTCCCAGTCCTTTTCCCAAGAATCATGTAAAACGAATATAAAGAAAATTAAAAACGCAAAGGAGCCAAGAGCTGCGGTAAAAATGCCGCCAGCAAACCACTGTCTCATCATATGCGGCTGCTCACTGACGTCCATAAAAACTGAATTGATGCGATGAATCGTCGCACTATCCTTGCATTCGGGGCCGACGCATCCTGTAATGGGCAAGCGATGCTTTGCATCCCAATCTGCGATTGAATGACCGATCTTGATTTTGAAAATGCGTTCGTCCATTTTAGGCTCCCAGCGCGTTATGAAGTGCACTTAACTCTTCTTCCAAAGTCACGTAGCCGGATTCGCTGTAATTGGACGAAAAAAAGCAATGACTTAACCATTTAGTTAAAGCAGATTTTTTGAGTACAGAAATGACTATGGCCAGTAAAAGTGCTGCGACAAACAATGGCCAAAATATCGCTAAGCTAAAATATCCGGCTAAAGACAGAGCAAGTCCCAAGCCCGAATTAGCTACATAAAGTATGGCTAAGGATTTATCACTATCAATGTAGGCCAAGTGGGCCTGGTAGAGATCGAATACCGCAGTAGCTATACCCGCTAATAAACTCAATCTTTTGCCAAACAACAGAACTTTTTTCCCAGCTTCCGATTCCTTCGCCCAGTGCTCGCTAATGGCCACCGAGAGCGGGTGCATAGGCGCTTTTTCCATCGCAGTTCCGGTAAGCTCCAGTAACGCCCCGCTAACGTTCGTCACCGCAATGCCGAGCTTCAAAAGCAGCTTATTGCTTTCGAATCGATCACTGACCTTGAAGTCCCTGTAGGCAAAAGCAAACGCCGTAAGTTGCAGTACTACTGCTACAGCGGCCACATTGAAATCAGCTGACGATCCCAACCACTTCTCGATGGCGGCATATCCTGGAATCTTGATTGTTTTAACCGCACCCGGCGTCACCGCTCCTTCTCGCTCCAAGGTTGCAATGTCGAATTCATAAATGCACGTCGAACCAGTGCCAGGTTGCTTACTCTGGATTTCTTCGACCCCGCGTTGCGCCGCTGATGTGGCCGAGGCCTTGTCGTCGCCAAAGTTGACGCCTCTCTGTTCTGCTCCCGCGATGATCCAGTTGGCGACTTCGAGCGGAGTGTGGTGGCCTTCCGCGATTACCGTTTTCCCGAGCAGGGAAAGGCTGATTACTGTGAGGTCGCGCATCGCCCGAGTGGCGTGTTTTCCAAGGGCCTTGAGCAGCGAATTGGTCGCAGTGAAAACAAGTTTATCGACAAGCCTGAGCTCCTGCCCAGCTTTCAGGCGGGACATGCCCTGCTTATAGATGCTCAGCAGATTCTTAAGCTTGATGTCTCCGCCTTTGATCTGCGGCGCTGCCGCATTGATGATGTCAGCTTGATTGAAGAGCATGGCCCGGGCGTAGAGATTAGCGGTATTCAACACGTCAGCCGATTGGAGCCAGGCAGACAGTTGCTGGTCACACGCGCTGGTAGCAGTGGCTTTCCCTATACATTGGGCAAGCGACTCACGGTAAGCAAAACCGCTAGCCAGGTTATTCTCATCATGCACGCCACTCATCCACTCCCGCAGTTGTATGCTAGTGAGCCAGGCAACGTGCGCTTGCGCGAGTGCCAAACCCTGCTTCTCATATGCCTTCACCGACGCTTTGTACTGCCCCGGAAATGCGCTGCGTCTCTGCGTATCCAGAACCGACTTGCCATCAATCGTCGTCAGCGTGATCCACGCATCATCTTCTGCGGCCCGGCGTTGTGCTGCTACGTCAGCTCCATACTTTCGCTTCACCGCCTCGCGGCGCTTGGCTAACCTGTCCGGGCCGCCGGCTTTCAGAACATCCAGCATCACTTGAACGTCGCTATATGACACGCCCTCCGCCTGAGGATATTGGTCATCGATCTTTTTCTGAGCGATATTGAAATCGAAGTCATTCCGGGCACGCTGGCGCACGGCGGATTCAGTTGACTGAAGAATCTCCTCGATAATTCTTCCTCGATAAACTTCGACGTTGAAACCGGAATGATCTGTGGGAACGGTCAGCTCACTCAAATCGTTCGTGATGCCCACCGGATCGTCAAGCGCCACAATGTAGCCACTTTTCATCGGGGTATTGTGAAATGCCTTGATAAATTTCTCGGCCTGCTTGTGCCGGCGCGCCTCGTGGCTGATCGGCGTATTGCTAAACCCAAAAGCCTTCTGCATTTGCTTCTCATTCATTGCGAAGTGCGAAACTGCGCTAGCGTTCGCAGCAAACTCACCAGTGTGGCGGTCACTCGCCCCTGTCAACATCTTCGGAACATTGATTGCTCTCATGTGCTTGCGACGCCACTCGACACTTCTGATTATTTTGATGAGCGCAGGCGTCCAAGCAGTGTTCGACCAGCCCAGCCACACAATACCTGCGGGATCTTTGTCCGAGTGCTCGACATTGACACACATCGACAGCGCTTCCTCAACCGGATTTGTGCAAGCAAAGACTTTGTGCTTGGGACTCGGCGCAGGAAACTCGATCGGGAAATTCCATAGATGACCTCCCGGCATGACTAGGTATGCTTTCAGACGGTCACGCTTTTGATCATAAACATACAGATATCCGGTACGGATGCCGCGCAAGGTATACTTCGCTGACGCGATCTCTGCCGGTGCATTTTCGATTTTGAAATTTCCGCTCAGACCGGGAGCGTCGCTGGCGCCAGCAGGGCAAGCCACTGCGTACCGGACGGGATAAAGCAGCAAGCCTGGTTTGTCACAGAAACCACACTTTTCTAGCGCCATGTTGATCGCCCCTTATCAGATCACGCGCTAAATCCAGCTGCGCATAATCGGACTGATCAAGTAAGAACCGCACCTCAGTCCAGCTCATTTCGCCACGCCGCAAAGCCTCCCAACCAGGACGCAACTTCTCGTGGAGACGGTATGCCGGGCCATACCTGGCGCACAAATAACCGAACTCCGACAGGTCATCTTCGTTTAAGTACGCAGTAAGGACGTCGTCTGCGAGATACTGAAGCACGATCTGCTGGTAGCGCAGGCAGTCGTCAGGCTTTAATGTCTGATCTTCTCCGAGCTTGTCCAAGATGCGGTTAAGCACGCGAGACTTTAAGAGTCTGGGCCACTGCTGCTCAGTCGGCCAGCTTGTCAGGAAGTCCGACAGGGAAGCATTGCGGGACGCTGTTCGTGTGATGCTCCACCAGTTCCGGCACCAAACAAATTGCCAGCGCCTGATCGGGCCGAGCAAAGCGTCACGCTGGGCCGATGAAAATAAAGCCATCGTGGTCGCAAAAACGCGTGGGTCAAAATAACGCCAGAGGACCGTGGCGCCGCCGACGCCGGGGCCACTAAGGCCCCTGGCGATATGAACAGCCAACTCGTCAATGCTGAGATCGCAATCCAGCCATGCACATATGGCGTGGGCATGTTCGCCCGCGCGCTGATATTTCAGCGTGGTCAGAACGTGGTCTCTCTGCGCGATCGACATCTGCTCAACAGCGATCAAGCAAGGCATCAATTCCTCAAAATTGACCAGCGCTGGGGGCACACACGCCACCATTTTCATCGCCTCACAGTCCGGCTCGGGCAAGTTGCAGACATCCACCAGAAAATAACCTGTGACGATATATGTAGATGAATCGGCTATCGGCTGCATCATGGTCTACTCCGCGATGGGCACCGTAGCGCCGCCAGATTGAGTGGCGTCTGCGGCTCGCGTTGGGCATATTTGGGAGCCGGGGAACGTCACCTCTTTGCTGCTGCCACCCATGGTTTGGTGATCCCCAGCGTGCATCTCATGTTTTCCTGATGTATAGCCCTTAATGCCATCGGCGCTAAGTACCAACTCACTTCCGCCGCCATTAATCCGGACACCTTGCTTGGCGGTGATGTTGATCCAATCCGTGGTACTCATTATTTCCACAACTTTTTTGGCCAGCAGCGTCATGGCACTGTTTTGAGCCTGTATTTGAACCTTGGCGCTAGCGGCAGTAATCTTCACATCGCCCTGATTGGCGAACAATCCGAGGTCGCGCGCCACGCGCCATGCACCGCTACCGCCAGCGGAAAGGTAAGTGCCAACGCTGCTGGCGATGTCAATATCACTAACCGCGCCCAGCAATAGATTTTGGCCGCTGGTCACAACAACCCCCATCGGGCCTTCGATAGCAACCAGCTGTGCACCAACGTCATGCAACTCGGTAACCTTCTCAGCTAATTGCGTGAGCGCCGGCCCATGCGGCTGCTCTGCTGCATACCGTTCTGCGAGCTTGGACAGTTGCATGGACAGGTTATGCAAGCCGTCAATGATTCGATTAAGCTCGCTACGCTCCAGCTGTTTTCCAACGGCACCGCCACCTGGACTGGCAGTAATCAACACACCGGCGGCACCACGGACTGCGACGGCCATGTCACTTCGCAATTCCGCTCCTTCTCCGCGTTGCTCGGCTACGCCATCCACTCTCGGCTCCGCAAGATGGCCTAGGTTAAGTTGGCTATCGCCATGCTCGCTGGCCAGTTGTGCGCCGATTTCGCCATGGGTGTCGTCCAACCGTAATTGGTTGAAACGATCGCCGTTTATTTCGCGACTTCTGATACCTGACAAATAGCGATTACCGGGAAGCCTACCCAGCCTGCTGAAGCCGGGTGGTTGAGCTCTTTGGTTGTAGACTTGGGCAATGATCAAAGGCTTGTCTGGGTCACCACCGAGGAAAGTAATCACCACTTCCGTTCCTACGCGCGGCAGACTGACGGTGCCACAATCCTGGAAGGTGCCGTTACCGGCCCAATTGGAGGCGACGCGCACCCAGGCGGAGTCGGTTTCGCTGTCGGATGCGCCGGAACCTGCGGCTTCTTCGTGGTCCTCCGGCCGCGTGCCGGGGAAGCGGATTTTTACGCGCCCTAGTTGGTCGCAGTGGACTTCCTCGCCTTTCGGGCCGACGACGATGGCGCTTTGCATTTGTGCCTGCGGCACGTCCGTGCGCGGATCAAAGGCAGGGACGATGGTCACGCCGCGTCGGACTGCAGTGAACTGGATGTGCATGCGCAGCGGGCCAGTCGCCACTTTATCGACCACATCGCGCTGAAGCTGTAGGTCGGCGGAGCCGTGCATCCAGCGACTGCGGGCAAACAGGCGTTCGACGCGCGAGGCCAAGGCTTTCGGCAGATTGTTCTGCGCAGTCACTTGTAGTTCGGTGATGACGAAGTCACGCTCCTCGTCCGGATGCTCATCCACCTCCGGGTGCTCGGCCAGCGTGAAGTATTCGCCGGCGCACAGATCGCGCACGCTGCCTTCGCCGTGGAAGCATTTGGATTCGTAGTCGTGCCGTTTCATGCGCAGTTGGCCGAGTACGAACAGGTCTTCGTTGTCGTCGCCGGCGTGTGGTGGCAGGATCTGGTAATCGTCCAGCGTGGCGGCCAGTTCGTTGCCGTTGATGCCTTGGTCGGCGCTGCTGTTGGTGGACACCAGCATGAAGTCACGTCCCTGCGGGTTCATATAGTCCCAGCTGTGCCGCGTCACAGTACCGGGTTGCAGGCTGCGCACCGCGCTCCACGAGGTGATGGTGTCGCGCTCCTCGGTAGCGGCGTCGCGGTGGTAGCGGATGGTGCCGGCGGCGTTCTGGCGCAGACTGTGGGGGCTGTTGAACAACACCAGCGTGTGGCTCATCTCTCCGGCGCGGATGTACCAACCGATGCCGCGCCGCTTGAGCAGACGGCGGATGAAGGCGGCATCCGACTCATTGTGCTGCATGGTGAATTCCCGCTTGGGATAGGTGCGCAGGTCGAAGCTGTCGTCCTTCTCGTGCTTGAAGCAGGTTCCGAGCACAGGACTTTTATGCCGCCATTCGTCGAGGATGCGCTGGACGATTTCCACTTCATCCATGTTGCGGAATACGCGGGTGTTGGTGCGTTTTTCCAGGATCGCCAACGCGTCGCGCAGCACCAGCTGGTAGCTGGCCAGGCCGCCGTCGCTATCGCCGGAGCTGGCCTCGGTGACGATGCCGCAGACGTTGCGCAGGTCGCCGCAGTCGGTGACGAATTCCAGCACGGCCGGCACAGCGATCATCCGCTTCAGCGGCAGCTGTGCATTGGCGGAGACGCACAGCACGCGGTACTCGATGCCGCCGCAGACGCTTTCGGAGCCAAACACGCGCTGCGGTAGCAGCATGTCGTCATTGACGCCGCCCGGCAGGTCGAGACGCAGGCGCAATGGCCGGTTGTCGGTGATCAGTTCTTTGGCCAGGGCCATGAAGCCGAAAAAGTCGCTGTCGCTTTCCACAGTCGCTCGCTCCTTACAACGCACCAAGGGAAGCGGCCTGTACTCAAGCCGCGCAAGCCTCATATGGTGTCACTGTGGATTTTCTTTTTTTTGAGCTTGCACAACTGTTAGTGTTGTCAGGGGGCGTAGGCAGAGTCCCCAACGAGATTTTCTGCCAGCGGCTGAACTTCCTTCGCGATGGTTTTGCCAACCAAGGTTTCAGCGACACGAAGGTCATAAGCGCTCTGAAGATTCAACCAGCCTTGAGCCTCATTACCAAAATAGCGTTCAAGGCGCAGGGCAGTATCCGCAGTTACGCTACGCTGGCCTTTGATGATCTCGCTGAGACGCGAATACGGAATATGCAGGGCTACAGCCACAGAGCGCACACTAACGCCCATGGGCTTGATGTAGTCTTCAAGGAGGATCTCTCCAGGGTGAATAGGACGCATGCCATTCTTGAACATGGGGTACTCCGTTGCTGTTCAGCTTGCTAGATCGAGCTACGCCCGGCCTAATGAGGGTCTTCAATCAACACGTCGTAGGGGCCATCCGCCCCCCATTTGAAAGTAAGCCGCCACTGGTCATTAATTCGTATATGCCACGCACCATAATACTCCTTTAAGTTATTGCCCCTCGGGGTTTTCATAAAGCTTACCGAGGGTGCGGCATCAAGCTGAAGCAGCTTACGCTGGGCTACAGCCTTGATGCTGACAAATCGTCGGGTTTTGCCTGTCACGAATAACGCTTGCGTATCTGAACAAGCGAAGGACTGGATGGCCATAGCCCATCCTATGTATGCAGCAGATACATAAGTTCATCATGATCCTGCGTAGCAGGTTGGCTCAGCAGTCGGGCGTTCACGCCCAGGCGGGTGGTGGCGTTGAGGTGTACGCCGCGCATGTCCCCGGCGCGCTGGATCAGGTGGACTTCCCAGGTCATGCCGATACCGCAGTGCAGTTCCAGCATCGCCTGCAGGTGATGTGCACTGGGGTGGCCGGGGAGGAAGCGTTCGTAGCGGTCTTTGTCCAGGGGGCCGATATGCAGACGTACACGCGCATCACAGTTGTAGATGCGGCTTCCTAGCATGACGCCGCCGTCCAGCTGTACGCTGGCCAGGCCGAGTTGTGTCTGATCCGAAGCGGGTAGTTCGTTCCATCTGCCGACCAGTTGCTCCACCTTGAACGGAACACCGAAGTATTCGGTACACATCCCCGCCAGCAGCGGCGCGGATACGGTCCGGCTACGAATCTGCATCGCGTAGAAGGCCAGCGTTTCGCGGTCGATGATGTCGTCGTCGGCCGAGGCGCCAGCCAGCGCGTTGAGCATGTCGAGGAAGGCGCGCGGACCGCCGTCGTTGTGCTCCTTCTCGTGGCGGGCGATGCGTTCGGAATAGTGAGATGGCAGTACGCCCTGGCCGCCCAGCATGCCGATGAAGGCGGGCGTAATCCTGACGCCGCCATCATCATCGGCGCTGATATTTTCGATGTCGCTCGGCGGGAAACGCATCGCCAGGCGGTTGCGGAAGCGCGCGCTGCACGGGCGCCATTGCTCCACCAGCCGCACCGCCTGGAAGAATTCATAGCGCTGCGGTGTGGCCAGCAACTGGCCGATCACGCCAGCGCCAGTGCGCCGTTGCGAGGTGGGCATCGCAGCAACTCCTTTCCGTTCAGATGGGAGAACACCACCAGCCGCGTAAAACTGTTCAGGTGCACGTGCAGCGCAAACAGCTGGTCCAGTATCTGCGCGAAGGCGTGGATGCCGGTACCGGCATAGGCTTCTTCGTCCAACGACACATGCACCTCGATGCCGCGCAGCCAGGCATTGCCCTGCGTCTGCCGTATCCACGCCGTGGCGGGATGGTGGGACAGCGCGGTCACGCCATCGATCAGGCGTTGCGACACGGTGCTGTCCTGCTGCGCGTAGAGCCGCAACATGGCGGTCAGCGCCGGCAGGCCTTCCTGCGTCAGCGAGCGGTGATTCAGCGCCAGATGGGCGACCAATCCCCATTGTCGGCGCGCGTCGTTGGCCAGGCGATAGGACAGCGTGGGACGGCGCAGCATGCGAATCGGGAAATTGCCAATGGCGTTTTCGGTGGTCAGGTCGCCGCTGGCGCGGCCATACGGCAGTCCATGCGGCAAGTTGCGGTTGGTGCAGCTGAGGCGCACGGACGCGGTGCCGCCCTCCGCGTGGATGGGCGAGAAGTCGCGGTCCACTAGCGTGAGCGAATATTCGTGGCCGGGCGCCATCAGTTCTTCGCGCTGCGCCAGCCAGTAGTGACCTTTGCGGCTTTCCGCCTCGCCGTGACGCAGCGAGTAGTACGGAAAGAAGTCGGTCACCACGCTACCCTCTTCTGCCTTGTTCACCATCTGCACGCTGTCGACGCTGTAGATGTCGCAGGCGTTGCCAGACAGGCCGTCGGCCATCAGTGGGTAGCTACTGCTGGCGTGGTCGACGCGGATCGGCGTGGCGGCATGCGGAAACAGGTTGATGATGGGCGTGCAACCGGGCAGCAGGTTGTCGGCAGTGAGTGTGCGCAGGATGCGCGCCGATGGCGTGTCGGGCCGCACGTCGCGCAGCAGCAGGCGCAGGGTCAGGTGCGTGCAGTCGTCCGGCGCGGCGGTGACCAGCGCGGCGAGGTCGATGTCGACGAAGTCGAATTTTTCCGGGAAGGCGAAGTATTCGCTCAGTAGCCGGTAGGCGGCGTGTTCGGATGGCGCGGCCGGCAGCAGCGCTTCGTCGGAGGACAGGCCGGCGGGCGTGAGCGGTACGCGGTCCAGCATGCGCCATTGGCCGTCCGCTTCCACGCAGGCGCAGATGGTGTACATCAAGATGGCGTCACGCAGTGCGGCGCGCAGCGAGGCTTCGCCGTCGATGAAGACGCGCAGCATGGGTACGTTCAGCGCCGCCAGTCCGCGACCGGCGGCGCTGCTGGCGATGTCGATGCGGATGGCGCAGCCGGCGCCTGGCGGCAGCGCCAAATTGGCCGGCAGCTGCGGATATGGCTCCAGCGCCACGGTGCCGATCACTACCGGCGCCACCGTCACGTTATACACCGTGCGGAAGCGGCACAGCGTGGCGCCCTGCCCCAGCGCCTTCAGCGCCGCGCCGCGCGGCAGCACGCTCACCGTGCTGATGTCGTTGGCCTTGGCGCCGCCGAAGTCGATGCGGGCGATGGAACAGGAGGGAATCGGCCGCAGGTAGTGCGGATACAGCATGCCAAGCAGCGCATCGGTAAAGTGGGAATAGCCGTCGTCCAGCAGCTTGGCCACGCGGGCGTTGAGGAAGGCGGAGGCCTGAATCAGGCGTTCGACATGCGGATCGGCGCAGCTTTCGCCACGAATCTGCAGATTGCCCGCCAGCTTGGGATAGCGCCCGGCAAACTCGGCGCCGGCGCGCCGCAGCATGCTTAACTCGCGTTCGTAGTAGGGCAGCAGTTTTTCCATCGTGACGTCCATTGCAAGACGAGCGTCCGACCCGCCGGACGACCCAGATTGCCGATCATGTCACAGAGAGAAACTGTTCTCTTTGAGAAAGCACAATCCCTTAATTTATCCCGGTGGACAACACGCCCAGCAAGTCTTCCGGCGTGATCTGCAAGCCCTCTACGTCGCCGCCGGCCAGCACGGCGTCAGCCAGACCGGCCTTGGTGCGCTGCAGTTGCTGGATTTTTTCTTCCAGCGTGCCGGCCGCGATCAGGCGGTAGACGAACACCGGCTTGTCCTGGCCGATGCGCCAGGCGCGGTCGGTGGCCTGGTTTTCGGCTGCCGGGTTCCACCACGGGTCGTAGTGGATGACGGTGTCGGCTGCTGTCAGGTTCAGACCGACGCCGCCCGCCTTCAGGCTGATCAGGAATACCGGCACCTGGCCGTCCTGGAACGCCGCCACTTGCGCCGCGCGGTTGACGGTGTCGCCGGTCAGCAGCGCATACGGCACGCCGCGCGCCTGTAGCTCGGCCTCGATCAGCGCCAGCATGCTGGTGAACTGCGAGAACACCAGCAGCTTGCGGCCTTCGTCCAGCAATTCCTCCATCAGTTCCAGCAGCACTTGCAGCTTGGCCGACGGCGCCTCGGCCTTGCGCGCGGCGCTGGTCTTCAGCAGGCGCGGGTCGCAGCACACCTGGCGCAGCTTGAGCAGCGCGTCGAGGATGACGATCTGGCTGCGCGCCACGCCTTTGCGGGCGATTTCGTCGCGCACTTTCTTGTCCATCGCCAGCCGCACGGTTTCGTACAGGTCGCGCTGGGCGCCGGCCAGTTCGACCATGCGCACCATTTCGGTTTTCGGTGGCAGTTCCTTGGCCACGTGGTCCTTGGTCCGCCGCAGCAGGAAGGGTTTGATGCGGCGGATCAGGAAGGCGTTGCGTTCGGTATCGCCCAGCTTTTCTATCGGCTTGCGGAATTGCGCGTTGAAGGTTTTTTCGTCGCCCAGCAGGCCGGGCAGCAGGAAGTGGAACTGCGACCACAGTTCGCCCAGGTGGTTTTGCAGCGGTGTGCCGGTCAGGCACAGGCGGTGGCGCGCCTGCAGCAGGCCGGCGGTCTGCGCGGCCTTGGCGCGGTGGTTTTTGATGTATTGCGATTCGTCCAGGATCAGCAGGTGGAACGGCTGCTGGCGCAGTACTTCCTCGTCGCGCGGCAGCAGCGCGTAGGAGGTCAGTACCAGGTCGGCCTGGGCGATGTCGGCGAAGCGCTGCTGGCGGTCCGGCCCGGTCAGCGCCAGCACCCGCAGGCCGGGGGCGAAACGCGCCGCTTCCTGCTGCCAGTTGACCATCAGGCTGGTGGGTGCGACTACCAACGCCGGCGCGGTCAGGCGGCCGGCTTCTTTTTCGGTCAGGATGTGGCTCAGGGTCTGGATGGTTTTGCCCAGGCCCATGTCGTCGGCCAGGATGCCGGCCAGGCCGTATTCGCGCAGGAATTGCATCCACGCCAGCCCTTCGGCCTGATATGGACGCAGTTCGGCTTGCAGCCCGGCCGGGCTGGCGACCGGCTGTACCTGTTCAAACGCGGCCAGTTTGCGGCCCAGCTGGCGCAGGCGCTCGCCGCCCATCCAGCGCAGCTGCGCGCCGGTTTCCAGTTCGGCCAGGCGGGCGGCATCGAGCTCGGTCAGCCGCAGTGCTGCGCCGACGCGGTCGGTGAAGTACAGCTCGCCCAAGGTGCGCAGGATGGGCTTGACGCGGCCCCATGGCAGCGCGACGCGGGTGCCGCCGGGCAGCTCGGCCAGCAGGGCGTCGGCGTCGCTGTGGGCGTCCAGCGCGGCCGGGGCAAAGTCGCGCGGCGCCTGGCGGATCAGTTGCAGCAGCACCGGCAGCAAGGGCACCGGCGCGCCGTTGACCACGATGCCCAGTTCAAGCTCCAGCCATGGGTTGGCGCCGGCCTCGCCTGCGCTGTCGTTGACGTTGGCGTACCAGTCGTCAATGCCGGACAGCTCGAAGCGCGAGCCGGGGCCAAAGTCGATCTGCCAGCCTTGCGCGCGCAGTACCGGCAGCGTGGCGTCGATAAACGCCAGCCAGGCACGCTCCGACGGCAAGGCCAATTCCCCCGCCAGGCCACCTGGTGGCGCCGTCAGGCCGGCCGCCTGCAGGGTCGCCATGGCCGCCGCCTCGTCTTCGGCGTGGCGCTCAATGGTGTGGATGCCGCTGTTGCCGATCTGTACCAGTTGCAGGCGCGGATCGGCGCCGACGCGCTGGCCGTCGTAGTCAAAGCTCAGCATGGCGAGGTCTTCCATGCCTTCGTGCGATTCCAAGCTGTGCAGGGTCAGCACCGGCGTCGGCCGCAGACCGGTCAGCAGGGTGTGCTCGGTTTGCGGCAGCGGCAGCAGGCCCTCCAGGCCAGCATCCAGCAATTCCTCAGCCAGGGACCTGGCCTGGGTGGTGGACAGTTCCGGCGCCTCCTCGACCAGGGTCAGCCACTGCGTGACCGGCAGCACCGTCAGGTCGGCTGGCAAGTCCAGCTGGCCGATGTATTCTTCAGCGATATAGGCGGGTGGTGTACTCGGCAACAGATGCGCAATCGGCGTACCGTCGTCAAATGCCCAGCCCAGATGCAGGCGCTCGTCTTCGGCACGCCACGCCAGGCGACCGCGCCGGGCCGGTCCGGCATGCAGCTGCAACAGGCCGTCACGCATGGCATCGCTGTTTGCCGCCAGGTACAGTACGCCGGCATCGAGGGTTAATTGCAAAAAAGCCGCCACGCCCTCGCCGGCCACGTCCACTGTCCTGCCGCCCCACGTGCCCGCTAGCAGGCCAGCAAACATCATGATGGTGGCACGGTCTTCCCGACGGACGTAAGCCGGCGGCTTTTTCTGGAAGCCGTACATATCGGAAATGTGGGTGGCCGAGCGGATCACGCCGTCAGCTGAGATCTTGCCTTTGCACAGGTAGAGACGCATGCGGCCGTTGTTGGCTTCTGGCCTCAACACGTACATGACCCGGCCATCCGCCCCGCGTGAGGACTTGGGTGTGCTTTGCTGTCGGCGTGCCGATTCCGCCAGATAGGAGACGTTGGCCAGCCATTGCGACATGGCAAACGGCAGTTCTTCTGGATCTTCGATTTGGTTCAGGCCGGCATTGTTGGCAGCGAGCAGTACCGCCACCACGTGCTTGCAGTTCTGGTTCATCGGGCAGGTGCAGTTGCCCTTAAAGTGAATCAAGCGGTCGCGCAGTACCTGCTTGATCGCTTGTTCATAGACAGCGCCCGCGCTGCCGCCGACTTTGCCCTTGAGAACGTCGCCGTCCAGGGACACTGACTGCACCATGCCGTCGTTGAAATAACTGGCGCCACGGCTATAGGTGGCGCCGTCAAAGGCACGGCGAACGTCGTTTACGGTGTAATGCATGGGGGAAGGCGGGCTGCCGTAAGGTTATGCAGCAGCCATTATCACCGATCCGGCGCAGTCAGCGAAGCTTAGCCGGTGATGCGTTCCCAGCCGTGCTTGACCGCTTCCTTGAACTTGTCCCAGCTCGACTGCGGCTGCGTGCTTTCCCACTTGGCGCGCAGTTCCGGTTCGACGTCATTCCACTCCTTGTCGCGGTAGCCGGGGTTGCCCTTCATCGATTCGCCATAGCGGTAGGCCGGGTCGAATTCCTGGAAGGTGCCGCCCGTGTAGGTCTTCTCCCAGTGCGAGCGGAAGTATTCGACGTCGCCGTTATCGCCATCGTCACCGCGCAGGATGCGCAGCGAGTCTGCGTTGGGCGCGTTGCGCGGGTAGATGCGCATGCCGCTGCGCTGCACGGTGTTCTGGATGTCAGCCACCGCTTCAACGGCTGGCGGCACGGTGCCGCTGTCCACACTGCCGCGCTGCTGCGAGCCCGGCGCCAGCACCACCTGTTCGGAGCGGGCAAACACCACCGCATCCTCGCGCGGGCGGATGCCGTGCTGCTCGGGTGCGGCCTGATGCATGCCGACGCTGGTCTGCAGCGGACCGGTGGCGCTACGCAGCACGTCGGCCGCGCCCCAGCCGCTGGCGCGCCACATGGTTTCGTGTTCGTCGATGTCGATCGGGTTGAAGTCGTCGATGATGTCGGCCGCGCGTTCGGCTTCTTCCAGCGTGGCGGCTTCCAGCGCCAGCACGGTGTGGCCGCGATTCAGCGCTTCGGCGTAGACGTGACGGTCGGCGTGCTCGCGGCCCACCAGGTCGCTGAACATTTGCTTGACGTTGCCGAGGATGGATTCGTCGTCGTTGATGCGGGCGGTACCGGCCACGCTGGCGGAATCGTGGATCTGGATGGCGTTGAGGTCATAGCCATTGAGCACCAGTTCGTCGCTGGCCAGGTTGGCCTCGGCGCGGGTTTCAAAAACGGCTGTCAGGGTATGATGCATGATGATCTCCTAGTGTTTCAAACTTGGACGCATGAGCTCAATGTTCAGCTCTACTTTACGATAGTCAGGCGCGCTACAGCGCCCGTTTGCCGCACGGAAAACTTTTATCAGGCGGCCAGCGCCTGCTTGATGGCCTGGTTGAAGGCCGGGATGTCGTCCGGCTTGCGGCTGGTAATCAGCTTGCCGTCGGCCACCACTTCGGCGTCGCGCCAATTCGCGCCGGCGTTCTGCAGGTCTTGCTGCAGCGACGGCCAGCTGGTCATTTGCTTGCCCTTGACCAGGTCGGCGTTGATCAGGGTCCATGGGCCATGGCAGATGGCGGCGATCGGCTTGTTCTCGCGGCCGAATTCGCGGATGAAGGTGATGGCTTCGGTGTGCAGGCGCAGTGCGTCCGGGTTGGCCACGCCGCCCGGCAGCACCAGTGCATCGAAGTCGGCTGGACGGGCGTCGCGCACGTTCAGCTCCACGGTGAATTTGTCGCCGGCGTCCTGGTGGTTGAAGCCCTGCACCTGCTCACCCTTCGCCTTGGGCGAGATCAGCGTGACTTTGGCGCCCTGCTGTTCCAGGAATTCGCGCGGCTTGGTGTACTCCACCTGCTCCACACCGTCGGTCATCAGTACCGCGATGCGCTTGTCTTGCAAATCGTTGGCCATGATTGTTGCTCCATGCTTGTGATTGAGAAGTCACAGGGTGCCACACGCGCACGGGCTTGCATGTGCGGGGTCCAACATACAGCCGCTATAATAAGTCATGCCCTTACGACGCCACCTCCTCTCCGCCGCTCTGTGCACGCTGTGCGCCGGCGCCTTTGCCGGCCCCGGCGAGCTGGTGATGCTGGCGCCCGTGGATCAGGCCATGCCGATCGCGCGCTTCCAGAATGGCGCGGTGGCCGGCGGCATCGTCAAGGATTTCGGCGACGTGCTGGCGCAGCGCCTGGGCCGGCGCGCGGTGTACCTGAATGCGGATGTGCCCGAGGTGACGCCGATGCTGAGCAGCGGCCGCGCCGACGGCATGTGCTATGTGCTGCCGTTCTGGATCGATGGCGACTATGACTGGAGCGCGCCGTTGTTTCCCGATGCGGAAATGCTGGCCGCCCGCACCGACATGCCGCACCTGCGCTCTCTCAAGGATTTGCGCGACAAGCAGGTAGGCACGGTGGCCGGCTACCGCTATCACCGCGTGGAGCAGGTGCTGGGCGACCGTTTCCGGCGCGTGGACGCGGCCAATATGGAAGCCAACATCCAGCAGATGGTCAGCGGCAAGGTGCCGTACACGATGATCAGCGA
>Ga0187843_10001306_pt1 | contig 15967 bp, 16 predicted proteins | sample SpaLakP09_SKY_43_FD_134516 | JGI IMG/M metagenome (GOLD analysis project Ga0187843, IMG submission 134516) | Oligotrophic lake water microbial communities from Sparkling Lake, Wisconsin, USA - SP09_SKY_43 | ecosystem: Environmental > Aquatic > Freshwater > Lake | place: USA: Sparkling Lake...
AAAACCAAGACGCAAGTGAGCACACTGGCTTAGTTAATTTTTTAATGCGTGAAAGACACGGCACACCTTTTGAACATTCAATATTTACTTTTTATGTCAAGGCTCCAATTTTTGTTTGGCGTGAACATATGCGCCATCGCATTGCTTCTTACAACGAAGAGTCTGGCAGATACCGCCAACTTGATCCAGAATTTTATTTCCCAAATACTTCCAGAAACTTACAACAAGTTGGAAAAACTGGTTCTTATACTTTTGAACCAGGAACAGCAGAACAATATAAGTTAAGCGAAGTTGAGTTTAAGAAGTCTTGTGAAAGTGCGTACGTTAGTTATGAAAAAATGTTGGATGCAGGAGTTGCCAGAGAAGTTGCTCGGGGAGTATTACCGGTAACTATTTATTCCAGTGCTTATGTAACTATGAATTCCAGAGCTTTAATGAATTTCTTGTCTTTGCGACGCATTGCGGAAGGTTCCCATTTTCCTTCCTACCCACAACGAGAAATTGAAATGGTTGCTGAGAAGTATGAAGAACATTTTGCAAAAATTATGCCAATTACTCACGACTGCTTCATCAAGAATGGTCGAGTCGCTCCCTAAGCGCTAATCTTTATCCCATGAGTCATGATCACCGTCCCTTCGGCACGGTATTAACAGCAATGATTACTCCATTTGCTAAAGATGGCAGTGTTGATGTTGAAGGTGCTGGAAAATTAGCTGAACATTTAGTTGCCCTTGGCAATGATGGAATTGTTGTTAATGGCACAACTGGTGAGTCTGCCACTACAACTGAAATTGAAAAGAATCAAGTTTTAAAAGCTGTATTAGATGCAGTTGGCAATAAAGCCAAAGTGGTAGCTGGTGTTGGAAGTAATGACACTGCCCACACTGTTGGCTTAGCAAAAGATGCAGCCAAACTAGGCGCACATGGTGTTTTAGTGGTAACTCCTTATTACAACAAACCCTCCCAAGCAGGTGTTTATGCACATTTTAAAACTGTGGCTGATGCAACTGACTTACCATTAATGACCTATGACATTCCAGGAAGAGCGGGCGTGCCAATTGAATCTGATACTTTAATCAGATTGAGTGAACACAAAAATATTGTGGCAAATAAAGATGCAAAGAATAATTTAGAATTAGCTTCTTACGTAATCAAGAAAACTGATCTCGCTTGGTATTCAGGTGAAGATGCACTAAATCTGCCTCTGCTTTCAATTGGAGCAATTGGGTTTGTAAGTGTTTGTGGACATTTAATTGCCGATAGATTAAAAATGATGGCTGCAGCATTTTTTGCCGGAGATCATAAAAAAGCTTTAGAAATTCATCAAGGACTTCTTCCTGTTTACACAGGGGTGATGAGTCGAATGCCAGGTGTGATGTCAATTAAGGCAGCACTTGGTTTACAAGGATTACCGGCAGGCGCAGCCCGTTTGCCACTCGTCAATGCTGACGAAAAACAAATAACACAATTAAGAGCAGATTTGCTCGACGGAGGAATAAAGATTTGACATTAACTACCCACGAGTTTCCGCTGCCAAATAAATTAGCGCCGGAAACTCTCCGAGTCATTCCCTTAGGTGGGATTGGTGAAATTGGTCGAAACATGACTGTTATGCAGTACAACCAGGACATCGTCATTGTTGATGTTGGTGTTTTGTTTCCAGAAGAAAATCAACCAGGTGTTGATTTGATTTTGCCTGACTTTGAATACTTAAGAGATAAATGGCAGAAAGTTAAAGCCATTATTTTGACTCATGCTCATGAAGATCACATAGGAGGTGTTCCTTATTTATTAAGAGAAGCACCACACATTCCTATTTATGGATCAAAATTAACACTTGCATTATTAGCTGAGAAACTAAAAGAACATCGAATTAAATCAGATTTAAGAATGGTTAAAGAAGGCGATGTTGAAAAAATCGGTGAATTCAGTGTTGAATTTATTGCCGTAAATCATTCCATTCCTGATGCTTTAGCTTTGAGTATAAAAACAGGTGCTGGCACCCTTATTCATACCGGAGATTTCAAGATGGATCAATTGCCTCTTGATGGAAGAATCACAGATTTAAATACATTTGCGCGTTTAGGTGATGAAGGTGTTGATTTAGCTTTAGTTGATTCCACAAATGCAGAAGTTCCAGGTTTTGTTCCGCAAGAAAAAGATATTGCACCAGTTATTGAAGCAATAATGTCTCGAGCACCTAGAAGAGTAATTGTGGCAAGTTTTGCTTCCCACATCCACCGAGTGCAACAAATTATTGATGCTGCTAAACAAAACAAAAGAAAAGTTGCTTTTGTGGGTCGCTCAATGGTTAGAAATATGGGAGTAGCAAGAGATTTAGGTTATTTAACAATCCCACCTAATGCGACTATTAACATTGACGACATTGAAAACTATGCAGATAACGAAGTTGTTTTAATTACTACTGGTTCTCAAGGTGAACCTATGGCTGCGTTATCGAGAATGGCAGGACTTGATCACAAAATCAGAATTGGTGATGGTGACACAGTTATTTTGGCATCATCATTAATTCCTGGTAATGAAAATTCTGTCAACAGAGTTATTAACGGTTTAACAAAACAAGGTGCTAATGTTGTTCATTCTGGCAATGCTAAAGTACATGTTTCAGGACATGCAGCCAGTGGAGAATTACTTTATTTTTATAATTTGTTGAAACCAAGAAACGTGATGCCGGTTCACGGTGAACCAAGACATTTAAGAGCAAATGCGGCCTTAGCAATTAAAACAGGTGTTAAGAAAGAAAACGTTGTGATCACCGCTGATGGCATGGTGGTTGATTTACATAATCGCAAAGCAAAAATTGTAGGAGCTGTTCCTTGTGGTTATGTTTTTGTTGATGGTTCCAGTGTGGGTGGGGTAGCAGAGGATTCTTTGAAAGACAGAAGAATTCTTGGTGAAGAAGGATTTATTTCTGTGGTAGTAGTTGTTGATTCGGTAGAAAACAAAGTTGTGGCTGGCCCAGAAATTCATGCTCGAGGTTTTGCGGAAAATGATGCAGTGTTTGATGATGTTATTCCTATTATTAAGGCAAGTTTAGAAGAAGCAATGAAGAATAATATTTATGATATTAATCAATTGCAAAAAGTTGTAAGAAGAACAACAGGTAAATGGGTAAGTGATCAACATCGAAGAAGACCAATGATTGTCCCAGTCGTGGTTGAAGCATAAGGAGAAACAAATGAGTGAAAAAGTAAAGATCACAGTTAAACCAAATGGATCAATTCGAGTTGAAGGCGACTTTGAATTGAATTACACCAAACAAGGTGAAAGCGAAGTAACCACCGAAGTAGTGGATGCTTCCGCAAAATCTCTTTGTCGCTGTGGCCATTCCAAGGAAAAGCCATTTTGCGATGGATCACATAGAGAAGCTGGTTTTCAGGGTTAAACCTAATAATTTGGGTCAGAAGTAACGACACGCACTAAAAGTCGCTGGTGATACTCAAGTAACAGGTGTTACACGAGGGTAACCTCTATTTATGGCTACTAGCACGCCGGCACGCTCGCGTGCCCGCAATTATAAATCCTCACGAAAATCACGTGGTGGAACTTTAGTGCTTTTATTTGGTCGTCTTTTATCTTTAGTGGGAATTGCTTGGGGTGTTATTGCTAAAGTTTTTGGTGCTGTGGCACGCGCCATTGGTCATGGGGCTAAAGAAATAGATCATAAACAAAGACGTGATGGATTAGGACTACTTTTATTAGCTTTATCTATCATTGTGGCAGCTCAAAGTTGGTTTGATACCCAAACAGTTATCACAAAATATTCCAAATTAATCATAAGTGGCGCAGTTGGTAGCTTAACAATATTTTTACCTGTTGTTTTTGTTTATGCTGCTTGGCAAACATTTAGAAATCCAGCTAAAAAAGGTGATGGACCCAGAATATTTATTGGGGTAAGTGCAATGTTGATGACTGTGTCAGGGTTATGGCATCTATATAAAGGTGTACCAACACCAGGTGATGGCGTGGCAGCAATGCAAGCAGGAGCTGGTTGGTTGGGTTGGGTAGTTGCTTCACCAATTGTTGGTTTAACAAATGGGATTATTGCAACCTTATTACTAATTTTGTTTGGATTCTTTGGAACTTTAATTACTACCAAAACTCCTGTTACTACGGTAGGTGAAAAGGTTAGAAACCTGATGGGTTTTATTTCCTTTAAACGTAACAAGAATGATGAATCAGAAATTGATGACTTGCATGAAGAATTAGATATGTTAACTTCTTCTGATTACGAAGAAGAATTAGAAGAAGAATATATTGATGAGATTTATCAAGAAGAGGAAGAACTAGTTAAAAAGGGAAATGTTTTAACCAGATGGTTAGGTCGCTGGTCTAGCAAAGAAGAACTAGTAGAAGATGATGAACTATTAGTTGACGATATTCCATTTGCGGCATCCCCTGTAATCACAGATCATGTTCAAGGACTTGAAATTGATTCAACTCAACCGATACCAATTATTTCATCCCTGGATTCAACTCAACCTATTCAAATCGTCAAAGATAATGTGGTGCAATTAAAACCAACGCTTAAACCTGTTGCTAAACAAATGGCGTTCAAAGCTGTGAAGAATTACAAACTTCCACCTGCCTCAAGCCTGAAACCAGGACCTATTCCTAAAACTAGAAGCAAAATTAATGATGGTGTTGTTGACTCATTAACTAAAGTTTTCTCCCAATTTGATATTGATGCCACTGTGTCAGGTTTTTCACGCGGCCCAACTGTGACCAGATACGAAGTTGAACTTGGTCCGGCAGTAAAAGTTGAAAGAGTAACTGCTTTAAGTAAGAACATTGCTTACGCTGTAGCAAGTGCGGATGTAAGAATTTTGTCACCAATTCCCGGAAAATCAGCTATCGGTATAGAAATTCCTAATCAAGATCGTGAATTAGTGGCGTTATCTGATTTATTGAATTCCCCAGTTGCATCTGAAGAAAAACATCCCTTGATTGTTGGTTTAGGAAAAGATGTGGAAGGTTCTGTAATTTGTGCGAACTTGGCAAAGATGCCCCACATTTTGGTGGCAGGGGCCACCGGTGCTGGAAAATCTTCTTGTATTAATGCTTTAGTTACTTCAATTTTAATGCGCTCAACACCTGATGAAGCAAAACTTATTTTGATTGACCCTAAACGTGTTGAACTGGCAGCTTATGCCGGTGTTCCTCATTTAATTACTCCGATTGTGACAAACCCTAAGAAAGCAGCTGAAGTTTTGCAATGGGTTGTTAAAGAAATGGAAGTTAGATACGACGCACTGCATGCACACGGTTTTAGACACATTGACGATTACAATAAAGCAGTTAAAGCTGGGAAAGTTAATTCAATTGGGGATAAACCAAATCCTGAACCTTATCCATATATATTGGTAGTGGTTGACGAATTAGCAGATCTTATGATGGTGGCGCCAAGAGATGTGGAAGATGCCATTGTTCGAATCACCCAACTTGCTCGTGCTGCAGGAATTCATTTAGTAATTGCCACACAACGACCAAGTGTTGATGTGGTAACAGGTTTGATAAAAGCAAATGTGCCCAGTCGTCTAGCTTTTGCTACCGCAAGTTTGGCTGACTCCAGAGTTATTTTGGATCAACCAGGAGCTGAAAAATTAGTTGGTCAAGGAGATGGGTTGTTCTTACCAATGGGTGCTTCAAAACCCACCAGAATTCAAGGAGCTTTTATTTCGGAAACTGAAATAAGAGCAATTGTTTCTCATTGGACTAATCAAGCAGCACCTGAATATCGTGATGATGTTTTGCATGTGAATCCAACTAGAACGAGTGTAGAAAATGATATTGGTGATGATCTTGATTTATTACTTTCAGCTGCAGAGTTAGTGGTTTCCACCCAACTTGGATCAACTTCAATGTTGCAAAGAAAACTTCGAGTTGGATTTGCCAAAGCGGGCAGATTAATTGATTTGATGGAAGATCGAGGCATCGTTGGTCCAAGTGAAGGATCAAAGGCACGGGAAGTTTTAGTGAAACCAGAGGAATTAATTCAGACCTTAACCTCTCTGCGGGGAGAAGTTAACGCTTAATTCATCTCCCAGGCTTGAATTGCCTTGGATTTGCCCCTAGATTTGCTCACGCTACTAACTTCTGTCCCATTTCAAGCCCCTCTGAGCATGAGTGATAGCGTTGTGACTGTCTTATAGGAAAGGTTTTTGATGCAAGATTCTGTAGGTAGCCGTTTACGTTATGCGCGTGAGGCTAAAGGACTATCAATATCTGAATTGAGTGCTCAAGTTCGAGTGCGTGAAGTTTTGTTGAAACATATTGAAAAAGATGAATTCGATAAAGTTGGGGCAGATGTTTATGTTCGTGGTCACATTCGTGCCATGGCCCAAGTTTTGGATTTAAGCTCTGATGAATTAATGGCACTTTATCCCGTTTCGGGAACTGGTGATTCCCCTTTAGCTGAACCGGTGCTTGCACCGGACACCCAAGTATTAGAAATTGCTTCGGGTTTTGTGAAACAAAAAAGTGATTCGCAATCACTTAGTGAAAGTTTTTATAAACCACTAGAAAATTTTCGTTCCAAATCAAGTAGCAACTGGACTTTGTTGATGGCTTCCACCCTGGGAATCATCACAGTCATTGCCATTGGATCAGTAGTGGTGTCAGCTCTTCAAACCCCACAACAAGTTGTGGTTAAAGAAACAGCGCAACCCACCCCAACTCCAGTTAACACAAAAGCAGCCCAAGATTTAACAGCTAATGTTCCTGCTCCAGGTGTTGAAGTTTTATTAAAAGCTGACGGAAATAGCAGTTGGGTGAGAGCAACAGATCTAAACGATGTGGAACTTTTTGAAGGCATAATCAAAGTAGGTCAAGAGCAAAGAGTGGGCAGCACTGAAGGTGTGAAACTTCTGTTAGGAAACGCTGGTGCCATTAACTTGACTGTGAATGGTCAAACTTTAGGAAAAGCAGGTGGCAGCGGAGAAGTTGTCAGAGTTGAATTTGGACCAGAAGGCCCAGTTCAGTAAATACTTATGGGGCTTTCATACCTGGCGGTATTGCCCCTAAAGCAATTTCTTAGGCTGTATTCATAATGTCAACTCGTGTAGCAATTGTTACTTTGGGATGTGCTCGCAATGAAGTTGATAGTGAAGAGTTAGCTGCTCGTTTATCTAAAGATGGTATTGAATTAGTAACTGAACCAAGTCAAGCTGATGCAGTTTTTGTTAACACTTGTGGATTTATTGAAGCAGCCAAAAAAGACAGTATTGATACTCTTTTAGCTGCTAACGATTTAAAACAAAACAGCAATGTTAAAGCAGTTTTAGCTGTTGGATGCATGGCCGAGCGTTACGGAAACGAATTAGAAAAAGCTTTACCTGAAGCAGATGCCATTTTAGGTTTTGATGATTATGAAAACATCACCGCAAAATTAAACGAAGTGTTAAGTGGCAATAGGCCAGCTGCCCCAATTCCCCAAGATCGAAGATTGTTGTTACCAATTTCGCCTACGGCGCGAAGTGAACAAAAGATAGCCCAACCACTAAACCGATTCAGGTTAGACGATAAACCCAGTGCTCCGTTAAAACTTGCTTCTGGTTGTGATCGAAGATGCACATTTTGTGCTATCCCTAGATTCAGAGGTTCATATCTTTCACGAAGACCAGCTGAAATATTAGAAGAAGCAGCCTGGTTAGGTCAAAACGGGGTTAAAGAATTATTTTTAGTCAGTGAAAACACAACCAGTTATGGCAAAGATTTAGGTGATATTCGGTTATTGGAAACATTATTACCCGAAATTGCCAAAATTGATTCCCTTGACTGGATTCGATTGTCATATCTGCAACCAGCAGAAATGAGACCTTCACTAGTTGAAGCTATTGCTCGGACTGAAAAAGTTGTGCCATATTTTGATTTATCTTTCCAACATGCTCATCCAGATGTTTTAAGAAGAATGAAAAGATTTGGGGGCACCAAAGATTTTTTAACTTTAATTAATAACATCAGAAAAATAAGTCCCGAAGCAGGAATTAGAAGTAATTTCATTGTTGGTTTCCCGGGGGAAACACAAAGTGAATATGAGGAAATTAAGAATTTTCTGGAGCAAGCAGAATTAGATGCCATCGGCATCTTTGGTTACTCAGTTGAAGATGGCACAGAAGCTGCAGGGTTTAAAGATGGATTAGATCAAGAATTAATTGATGAACGAGTCAATAATCTTAATTCAATTGCTGAAGAACTGATGTCTCAAAGAGCGCAAGGCAGAATAAATAATGATGTTGAAGTATTGGTTGAGGCAAATGATGAAGATGGCGTAACTGGTCGCATCAGGCAGCAAGGACCTGAAGTTGATGGCATAACTACCATCTTGAACAGCAACGCAAGTGTGGGTGATTTAGTTAAAGCAGTAGTTGTAGGTAGCGTAGGAGCAGACCTGGAGGTGATGACAAAATCGAGCGCCCAGTCTTAAAACCTGCTGTGCCAGATCGGGTTGCCGATCCTATTTCAGCGGTTAGTGCAATTAATATTCCTAATTTTCTAACCACTATAAGAATATTGGTGGTGCCAGTGTTGGCTTGGCTTTTGTTCAAAGATGATGCAGCAACTGATTCCAACCGTATTATTGCTGGTTCTCTTTTTATTGTGGCAGCTTTAACAGATATTGCAGATGGCACAATTGCCCGTAGATGGGATTTGATCACAAATTTTGGGAAAATATTTGATCCTATTGCTGACAAAGCATTAATAGGGGTAGCCCTAATTGGGTTGTCTTATCTCAATTTGTTGGACTGGTGGTTTACCTGGGTAATTTTAGCTAGAGAATTATTTGTTACTTTCTTAAGATTTTGGGTGATCAATAAAGGAGTTATACCTGCCAGTCGTGGTGGGAAGGCTAAAACCATTATGCAAACTGTGGCAATCAGCTTTTATCTGTTACCTTTAAGTTCTGCGCTGAGTTTTTTAGCCGAAATTTTTATGTATATTGCAGTTTTCTTGACTTTAGCTACCGCCGTTGATTACATTATGAAAGCAATCATGACAGACAGAGATGAAAATTAAAGTTGGTAAACGATTTAGCATATGAGCTTATCCAAAAACTTGGTCAACGGCATTTAACTATTTCGGTGGCCGAATCTTTAACTGGTGGATTAGTTGCTGCGAGTTTAACCCAGATTCCCGGAGCATCAGCTGTGTTCAAAGGTGGAATCATTGCTTATGGTGATGAAATCAAACAACAAGTTTTAAAGGTTGATCCTGCTTTAATCACTAAATTCACCAGCATTTCTGAACCAGTAGCACAAAGTATGGCTACAAACATTAGAGAAATAATGAATACCGACATTGGTATTGCCACCACAGGTGTGGCTGGACCAGATAAAAGTGATGTTTTTGCTCCCGGAATAGTATTTGTGGCCATTTCGATAGGTGACCACAAGATATGCCAAAAATTAGAATTGGTGGGGGACAGAACACAAATTCGTGACCAAAGTGTTAGCGAAATATTTAAACTAACCTTGAGCCAACTGGTGTGAATATCAGGGCAAAGAGTCCAGGATGGGCTAAAATAGAGCAATGATTGTTTTACGAAAAGTGATGGGCGATCAATTGCGCCAGCATCGCAATGCGCAGAAAAGATCTTTAAGAGACATCTCTAAAAGTGCCAGAGTTTCTTTGGGTTATTTAAGCGAAGTTGAACGAGGACAAAAAGAACCATCATCAGAGTTGTTAGGTGCAATATGTGGTGCGCTTAACTTACCGTTGTCAAAATTAATGTTTGATGTCACCAAAGCTGTTGCTCATATTGAAAATAAACCAGCTGGTGTCACAGTGCTACCAGTTGTTAAAAAATCTGATTCAGCTGCTGCTTAGTTTTTATTTAATAAGACTTTAATTAATCTAGCTCGGTTATATCTTTGAATCAATAAACATGGAAAATTAACAACATGAGCAAAAACAATATTGAACACTATTGCCCATAAGGGATTAAAAAATATGGTGATCAACCATCCAGCTGTCATAAACCAGTGAGCTAATTCGGCCCTTCTGGTTTCTTTGATAAATATTTCAAGTTGAGCGGATTGACCATGGCTAACACTTCTTTTTTGAAAACCCCCACCAAAAAAGCCTCCCAGTTCAGGAACTTTGTCTTTCCATTTATCTATTTTTAAGTATTTTCTAAACCATGTTCCATCTTTTTCAAAATCAAATAATCTCGTGAAAAGATAATCTTTTTCCAGGAAACCATCACCTAATTTGGAGACAAGATAACCAATGAAGTAAAACCAAAAAATCCAAGTCCCCACGTTTAACACAACGAATTTTAATGATTCCATTATTTTAATCCTGCTTTGGCATCAAGTAACCTATCTTTCCAAATCACTTTTCCTTTCCAAGTCAAAGTGACCGAATAAAAGAAGACTATTAAGAAATAAAGAATCATTAACGGATAAAACAATAAATAGAAATTAAAGTTACCCAGTTTTCTACTAAACCACCAAAATTGAACACCAAAACCAATAGTTAAAATATATTGATACATTGAAGGAGTGGTTCCTGTTTGGGACCAGGCGATAACAGCAAAAGGTAACTCCCAGGCAGCTGCCACTAATCCACTAAACCAAGTAAAAAGAAGTAAGAATCTTGTTTTACTAAGACCTACAGATCCTGCAGCCATATTTTTGGTAAAACCTTCAGTTAAAGATTTAAGACCAGCTGGATACATTTGAAAAGATACGTCGTTGGCGCCAATAAAAGTATTTACCGCAAGATTATTTTTCTTAAAGAGTAAACCCAGCGCTCTATCTTCTAATAGTTGACTCTTAACCTCACTCATTCCTCCAACTTTTTCTAGGTCTGATCGTTTAAGTATCATCACAGGTCCAAAGGCTAAACCATTTTTTTCACCTAAGCGTGCTCCGATTGCACCAATAAGGTTAAAGACACTGGCGAAACGTTCGTAAAAAGATTTCATTTGGTGAAAAGGTTGCACTGAAACAAGACCACCATATTGATTCAAGGTATAAATCAGTTTGCCTATTAATTCAGGTTTTGGGTTGGTATCAGCATCAAGGAAAAGCAATATTGGTGATTTAGTGTAAGAGATGCCTTGTTGTAAGGCGTAGGTTTTACCAGTCCAATCTTGTGGAAGCGCTGTTCCGGTTAAGACCACAGTAGCGCTTGCTGAAGCTAGTTCAGAAGTTTTATCTGAGGAATGATCATCAACAACAACTATTTCACTTGGTTTAATAGTGGAATTTTTCAATGCAGTAAGTAGAACCGATATGTTTTTTTCTTCGTTACGGGCAGGAATGATCACCGCAATTTCAGCTGTCGTGGTGTTTTTAGGCAGGCTGCTTAATTTAGGTTGAATAAACCAACCCAGCACCCAGCGCAGCAATAAGGTAAAACCGTAGAAATCCATGTTGAATGTAAGTCTTTCAGTAGCGATATACGTCTAAATTAGGCAGTGTTATGTGGATTACTGAATTAAGACGCCGACTTAGAGAACATTTTGGGGAAGAGTACGCAGCTTCCTGGGCTAAGGATTTTGTGCTACCCGAACTGGGTGGGGTAAGTGTTGATGAAGCCCTAAAGCTGGGGTTTGATGCCCAAACCGTGTGGAAAGCGGTCGTAGATAACCAGGGTTTGGCACCCAAAGGTTATTAAACGGCGTGTCTGCTATTCTTCGAACACCTGTTCGAGTAATGTCCACAGGTAAGAGATGTCCCCAACCTCTAACCAGGTCCCGGGCAAATGTCAGTGCTAACACCTACCTTAGGTAAAGCAGCACAGATAACAGGACCAAAAGAAAGGGTCACAAATGGCAACAGCGGCAAATGACCGAGATAAAGCATTAGAAGCAGCCTTATCTCAAATCGATCGTCAATTCGGACGCGGATCAGTTATGCGTATGGGTCAAGAAGATCGTCCACCAGCAGAAGTAATTCCTACTGGTTCAATCGCACTAGATATCGCTTTAGGTATTGGTGGTTTACCAAGAGGTCGTGTTGTAGAAATTTATGGACCAGAATCAAGCGGTAAAACCACAGTTGCACTGCACGCAATTGCTAATGCTCAAAGAGCTGGCGGAATTGCTGCATTTATCGATGCTGAACATGCACTCGATCCAGATTACGCTCAAAAACTTGGCGTTGATATTGACGCATTACTAGTAAGCCAACCAGATACTGGTGAACAAGCTTTAGAAATTGCTGACATGTTAGTTCGCTCCGGTGCGCTAAGTGTTGTAGTAATTGACTCGGTAGCAGCACTTGTGCCTAGAGCTGAAATTGAAGGCGAAATGGGCGACAGTCACATGGGTCTACAAGCTCGATTAATGAGCCAGGCTTTAAGAAAAATGACTGGTGCTTTAGCTAACTCAAACACCACCGCAATTTTTATCAACCAGTTAAGAGAAAAAATTGGTGTGATGTTTGGTTCCCCAGAAACCACCACAGGTGGAAAAGCATTGAAGTTTTATTCTTCAGTGCGTTTAGATGTGCGTCGTATTGAAACATTAAAAGATGGCACAGATGCTGTGGGTAACAGAACCAGAGTCAAAGTTGTGAAAAACAAAATGGCTCCACCGTTCAAACAAGCAGAATTTGACATCATTTTCGGTGAAGGAATTTCTCGTGAGGGAAGCCTAATCGATATGGGTGTGGAACATGAAATTGTGAAGAAGAGTGGATCATGGTTTACCTACGAAGGCGACCAATTAGGTCAAGGTAAAGAAAATGCTCGCACCTTCTTAAAAGATAACCCTGATTTGGCCAACGAAATTGAACGCCGCATCAAAGAAGTTTTTGCTCTTAACAAAACTGTTGAGAAGCCAGAAGCTGATGTTGTGCCAATTGCAGCAGCCGAATAATTAAATGGGAGAAGTAGTACAGCTAGACCAAGACGGCGCCGCCTCAAAACGGCGCCGCACAAAAAGTGAACTCAAATTAAATCTAATTGATGCCACCATTACCCAATTACCGGTTCCGGTTGAAAAAAATCTAGAAATAGAAGCAGCTGATGCTGCCAAACAAGTTTTGTTAAGAAGACTTTCCCATGCCCCCCGAACTCGTAAAGAATTAGCGAAAGATTTGAAAGATAAAGATATTTCTGACGAGGTTGCAAATGTTGCCTTGGATAGATTCGAAGAAGTGGGCTTAATAAATGATCAAGCATTAGCCTCAAATTATGTTGCTAGCCAGCATCAGCGTAAAGGGGTTGGAAAAAACGCGTTAAGACAACAATTGAGAGCCAAAGGAATCTCTGACGAGATGGCTTTGGAAGCAATTTCGCAAATCACTGATGATCAAGAATTCCAGGCAGCATTTGCACTTGCCTGCAAAAAAATCAGATCTCTACAAAGAGATGATGCTAAAACTCAATTAAGAAAAATTGTGAATGTGCTGGCCCGTAAAGGATATTCCTCCAATTTAGCTTTCAGGGTCGCAAAAGAAGTAATTGCTGATCTTCCTGATGGGTTACCACTAGAGATTTAGAGAATTTTCGGACATTTCTTTGTCATACCTCTTGTTTAGTGTTATAACTAATAACAATAAGGGGAAAATATGAAAAGAAGTCTGATCGTAGTCTTATCCATGTTTTTAACATTTATAGTCGCACCTGCTGCAGAAGCAAATCTTCGATTCGATGGAGATGTTTCTTGCCCAGCTGATTACCCCATCAAATATGGAGAGTCAACTTTAGATGGCGGATATTTCACAACCTGTCACACAGATACCTATCACCAAGCAAACTTAATTGGTGGAGAAGTTTTTCAAAATTATGTTAACTCTGGTGGCACTCTTGACATTTCCCTAGCCATTGCACAAAATCGTCAAGAACAACAAAGTATTGCTACCCAAAGAGCAAACGCCGAAACACAAGCTCTAGCAGAAGCAAATGCCAATCCAGGTCAAGAAGTTTGCAAAACCTGGTCATTCACTAGCACCTTCAATGGAACAGGTGGTGGTGGCACATGTGTCACAATTCCATTAGCCGCTAGAGCAATCGATAACAGTGGTGCTGCACAAAAGATTGCAGAGATTCGTGCCCAACTAGAAAAAGATCCGCAATATGCAACAGTTCGCTACGGTGTTGGAAATCAAACTTTTGATTATTCTGCTACTGAGCGAGCTGCCTTACTTGATCAATGGGCTGCCAACATGGCAGGAAACGAATTAGCAAAGACTGCAGCTAGTAAGAAAGCTGCCAAAAATCCTGGCTTAAGAGTTTGTAGTGATTGGGCTGTTGGGGACCAAACAGGTCAACAATGTGATTATGTTCCGGTGGCTTTGACTTCTAAATCAATCATTGACTCAGTTGCTGACCAACTTGATGGCTTAGCTTTATCAAAAACACTTGATAAAAAAGTTGACAATTTTGTCAAAGTTGTTGACTTAGCTATCCCTGTTTCAACTTCAGCAAAATCAGTCACAATTCCCAAAGCCCCTAAAGGAATGACTCAAGTTGTTAGCGTGCAAAATCCAGATGACTGTTCAGCAAAAGGTCGCACCGTTAAAATAGCTAAAGGTTCAATTTGTGAAATAGCTATTGCTTTAACGGTATCTGAAGGTATCAACGTTAACTTTGCTCAAACGGTGACCAGAAGATAACTTGCGCTCTCAACGTTGAGATAGATTGCTCATAATCATGAGTGATAAAGCATTTAAATTCAACGTTGAGAACTTCTTGCAACCTGGAAAAAATAACTCCAAGCCACTTGGTCGCGTTGGAACAATTGCTACACCCCACGGAGAGATCAAAACTCCTGCATTTATTCCTGTTGGTACCAAAGCAACAGTTAAATCTGTTTTACCGGAAAGCATTAAAGACTTAGATGCTCAAGCCGTTTTATCCAACGCTTATCACCTTTATTTACAACCTGGATCAGATGTAGTTGATCAAGCAGGTGGGCTAGGTGCGTTTATGAATTGGCCTGGACCAACTTTCACCGATAGCGGGGGATTTCAGGTTTTATCACTTGGTGTTGGTTACAAAAAAGTGATTGCCATGGATGCCTCAACTGTGCAAGCAGATGATGTGATGGCAACTGATAAAGATCGACTGGCTCATGTTGATGAAGACGGTGTTACTTTTAAATCTCATTTAGATGGTTCTATGCACAGATTCACCCCAGAAGTTTCAATGCAAGTGCAACACAAAATCGGTGCAGATATTATTTTCGCCTTTGATGAATGCACCACTTTATTAAATACTCGAAATTACCAAGAAAAATCTTTGGATAGAACTTTCCAATGGGCTAAAAGATGTATTGCAGAACACGCAAAATTAACATTGGAAAGATCTAATAAGCCTTATCAAGCATTATTTGGTGTGGTGCAAGGTGCCCAGTATGAAGATTTAAGAAGAAAAGCTGCGCAAGACTTAGCAACCCTTAACTTTGATGGTTTTGGAATAGGTGGCGCACTAGACAAAAACAAGCTAGGAACAATTGTTAATTGGGTAAATGAAGAATTACCAATTGATAAACCTAGGCATCTTTTAGGAATAGGTGAGCCTGATGATTTGTTCATTGGCGTCGAAAACGGTGCCGATACTTTCGACTGTGTTGCAGCATCCCGGGTTGCCCGAAACAGTGCGGTCTATGGCCTGGATGGGCGATTCAATATTTCTGCAAGTGCTTTCAAAAGAGATTTTTCACCCATTGATGCAACCTGTGGGTGTTACACCTGTCAGAACTACACCAAAGCTTATTTAAACCATTTAATTAAAGGAAAAGAAATGCTTGCTGCCACATTATTAACAATTCATAATGAATTCTTTATCGTGAATCTGGTAGCAAAAATGAGACAAAGCATAATTGCCGGAAACTTCTTTGAATTCAAGGAAGAATTCCTTGGAAGATTTTACGCCGCTAGATCAAGTAACTAGCTTCTTTTTTCTTTACTATTTTTATTACTCTATAAGTAATAGGTAAGAGAAACACCTCAAGTAATGTTTTATACAAATATCCCACTATTACATAATTAAC
>Ga0187843_10001307_pt1 | contig 15938 bp, 11 predicted proteins | sample SpaLakP09_SKY_43_FD_134516 | JGI IMG/M metagenome (GOLD analysis project Ga0187843, IMG submission 134516) | Oligotrophic lake water microbial communities from Sparkling Lake, Wisconsin, USA - SP09_SKY_43 | ecosystem: Environmental > Aquatic > Freshwater > Lake | place: USA: Sparkling Lake...
CGGGGGGCCGACATAGGACGGGCACAAAACCACGCTAAGCGGACAGAGCAAGAACATCGGACCTGTCAGTGTGCTTGCGGTTGAGGGGTCTGAAGCCATCGAGCCCGATCGCCGCTTCTCCGGTCCAGATGTAATCGCCGGTGAGGTTGATGTGCTGCCAGCCGAGCGGTGCCAGGTGAGCGAGCAAATCGTCCGGAACGGGCTCGCCCTGGCGGCGCAACTGACGGATGGCGCGGTCCATGTAGACCGTGTTCCAGAGGATGATCGCGGCCACAACCAGGTTCAGGCCGCTGGCGCGATGTTGACGGCTCTCCGCGTCGCGATCCCGTATGCGCCCGAGGCGATGGAAGCAGACCGCCCGAGCGAGCGCGTTGCGGGACTCGCCCTTGTTCAGTTCCGCGCTCGCCTGTCGGCGCAGGCCGGGATCCTCCAGCCAGTCGAGGGTGAACAGGGTGCGCTCGATCCGCCCCAGCTCCCGCAGCGCCAGGGCCAGCCCGTTTTGGCGCGGATAGGATCCGAGGCGCCGCAACATCAGCGAGGCGGGCACGCTGCCCACGCGCACGGAGGTCGCCAAGCGCAGGAGGTCGTCCCAATGGCGCGTGATCAACGCTTCGTCGATCCGGCCGGCCAGGAACGGTTCGAGCGTCGGCCATCGCCCGGCCGGGGCAAAGGCATGGAGCCTGCGATCGGAGAGGTTCGGGATGCGCGGCGCGAAGCGGAAGCCGAGCAGATGGCAGAGCCCGAACACATGGTCCGAGACGCCACCGCCATCGGTGTGGTGGATCGCGATGTCGACGCCGCCGCCATGGTAGAGAAGGCCATCGATGACGTGGGCGGCTTCGCCCTCGGTCGCCGAGATGACCTTCGTGTGGAACGGGGCATAGCGGCCGGAGATGAATGTGTAGAACGAGACGGCGGGGTGAGATCCCTTGTGCGGATTGATCGTCCCGGCGCCCTCGGCGTGCCCACCGAGCGGGAAGTGCTGCCCGTCGGAACTCGACACGACCGCAGCCCCGAACGCGGCGGCCAGGGGATGAGCGTGTTGAGCGGCGACGACCGCGGCCAGCGCCCGGCCATAGTTGTCCTCGTTCAGATGCCATCCGGCCGTCCAGGCGAGCTGGCGGTAGCTGGCCACCGCGCAGGCGTCGGCCATGCGGGTGAGACCGAGATTGGTAGCGTCGGCCAGCACCGCCGTCAGGACGATGCGCCGATCGGACGTCGGCAAGCCCGTCCGGAGATGGGTGAAGTGGTCGCAAAGACCGGTCCAGCCGTCGACTTCGGCGACGAGATCCGTGATCCGGATCCGCGGCATCAGGGCCTGGATGCGGGCGGCCAGATCTTCGGCGGCCTCGGGGGTGATCGCCTGTGGCGCGGTGATCCGCAAGGCGGTCGCGGAGATGCGGACGTCGGCGAGGAGGTTGCGGTCGGCACGCCGTTCCACTTGGTCCAGGCGCTCTCCGAGGAGCGTCTTGCGCATTTGCAGATAGACGGACGGATCGTCCGGAACGGCGAGCGGCAGCGGTCCTGCCTGCCGCATCGTGGTGAACAGTGCCTGCGGGATCATCTGGTCTTCGATGGCACGGTACTGCCGGCTGCCGGCGACCCAGACATCCCCGGCGCGCAGCCTGTCGCGCAACTCTGCGAAGAGGCAGAGTTCGTAAGCGGCGGCATCGAGGTGACCGCCGCGCAGGACCGCGCTCCGCCAGCCATGCCGAACGAACCCGGTCGGTAGGTCGCCTGGGAGCGTGCGGCGCGTCCCGCGATAGAAGACGCGCATGCGCTCGACCGCCCGCAGGAGGCCATCCGTGCTGGCGATCCCATGGAACGCGAAGCTGTCGAGGAACAGGGGGCCGATCCGGCGCACGAGCCCGTGACTGGCGGCGGCAAGGGCGGCATGGTCGGCTCCGTCCGGACGGGACAGGCGATCCGCTTCGGCGACCGCACGCATGAAGCCGTCCCAGGAGATGACGCTCTCGATCGCCGCGAAGGCGTCGCCTCGTGCGTCGCGCACCGCGATCAACGCATGCCCGACGCGGGCGAGGAGCCGGATCTTGTCGTTGACGGCCCGCGCGTTGGCCTGCAACTCGGAGGCGGCGCGTCGCTCGGCCCGCCGGAACAGCCCTCCCACGAGCCGGTCGAACAGGCCGACGGCTTCGTCGGTAAGGCGGGTCATGGCGTCCAGCGCGGTGACGGCGAGGACGGCGTGCCGCCGGAGGGGCGACAGGCTCTTCAGGTGTTGTGCGGACAGGCGCATTCCTTCGCGGGCCAGGGCTTGGCGGCGATCGGTTTGGATCGCCTCGACGAGCGTAGCGTCGAGCCCGAGGGATCGAAGCCGCCCGAGCTGGCCGAGAAGGCGCACCAACGCGCGATGTCCTGCCGCTCCCGGTGGCTGACGCGCCCAGGCGAGCGGGCTCAGCACAGCCTCGGCGGGAACGTCCAGAAGGGCGTCCAATGCGGCACGCCGGCGATTGTCGAGCCGGGCATCGATCTGACGGTCCACATACCGGTCCGCCTGAGACAAGGCGTCGGCGGTCAGACGCTCGATCACCGTGGGACCCGGTGCGGCGATGGCCCGGCGGCGAAGCTCCTCCATGAGAAGCCGGGCGAGCGTTGTGCCACTCGTCGTGGCCAGGGCCTGGGGCAGCAGCCATCGGGCCATCGCGATGCGATCGGGCCGGGCAAAGGTCCTGAACCCGAACGCGGTGTAGAGGGCCTGGAGTTGGTCGTAGCGGGTCTGGGACCGGATGGCGTAGTCGACCAGAGCGTCCGAGGGCAGATCGAGCTGGTCGGCGATGAACGTCAGAACCTCCCGCGGCACGACTTCACCGCGATGGAGCAGACGCCCCGGATAGCGCAGTGCGCAGAGCTGGACGGCAAAGCCGAGGCGATTGTGAGCCCGCCGCCGCCGGGCGATGACCGCGAGGTCGGCTGGAGACAGGGTATAGTAACGGACGAGGTCGGCTTCGTCCGTCGCCAGGGCGAGCAACGCGTCGAGTTGGGTTCGGGTCACGGCTCGGCGGCGTGGCATGGCGGCTCTGTCCCAATTGGAGTAATGGCTATTTGCGATGCCGGCAGGCCAAGCTGGAACAAGGACTTGGCGGGCGCAGGGCCGGGAGGGTTCAATTGGGACAGAGCGCGGCGATCTATTGCCGGGTCTCGACCGCGGACCAATCCTGCGAGCGTCAGGAGCGCGATCTGCGTGCCTTCGCCGAGCGCGCCGGCTACGCGGTGGTCGGCGTGTTCAGGGAAACCGGCTCGGGGGTGAAGCTCGACCGTATCGAGCGCCGCAAGGTCATGGCGCTGGCGCAAGCCCGCCGGATCGACGTGGTGCTGGTGACGGAGCTGTCGCGCTGGGGCCGCTCGACCCTCGACCTTCTCGAAACCCTGCGTGAACTCGAAGCCCGGCGCGTCTCTGTCGTGGCGATGAGCGGCATGACCTTCGACCTGGCGAGCGCGACCGGCCGCATGATGGCCACGGTGCTGGCCGGGATCGCCGAGTTCGAGCGCGAACTCCTGCGCGAGCGTGTCCGCTCGGGCCTGGCGGCGGCCCGGGCACGGGGCCGGGTGCTCGGGCGGCAGACCGGCCAGAGGCCGAAATCCGACCGTCTCGCCCCGAAGGTTTTGGCCCTGATCGAGGCCGGGCGGAGCTACCGGCTGATCGGCCGCGAACTCGGGCTCAGCAAGAACACAGTGGCGGAGATCGTCAAACGCCATCGCAAACCGGTGGCCGGAGTCCGCCCGTGAGCCGGCCGCCGCGCAAGCCCCCGGCCAACGCCTACCGCAAGGTCGACTTCCGCGAGGAGGCTCGGGCGATCGTCTTCAAGGATCGGTACGATCGGAAATACGGCCGGGCCGTCGATACCGCCGGCACGATCGCCCGAGCCCTGGAGCGCGCCTACAAGCAAGGCTTCGCCGATGCCCAGGACCCGCACCGATCGGCCTCGCCGGTGACCGAGCCGACGGCTGGCCCGCTCGAATGGGGGTTCATTCCGCCGCGTCCTAGGAACGCATTCTGGTCCTGCTGCCTGTTCATCCTTGGCCGTCAGGGCAATCGCCTGCGCCTCGGGCATCTCGAACCCGCTCTGACCGAACGGGGAACCCAGGGCTGGCGGCTCGTCGTCGAGGGTTACGAACCCGAGCTCAAGGATGTGATCAGCGCCAGTTCGATCCGACCGTTGGTCAAATTGGGCCTGCTGGAGAGCGCCCCGAGCAGTCCCGAGAGGTTGACCATCAGCGCCCGGGGCCGCGCCACATGGGAGCTGTACCTTCTCTCAGGTGAACTGGGCCCCTGAGCATCGCTCCAACCCAAACTTCGTTCCTCGTTTGTCTCCTTAGCGTGGTTTTGTGCCCGTCCTATGTCGGCACCCCATCCTGGCGGCGGCTCACCGGGACCACGATACGGCGAACAACGCGACCGCCAACCTCGCGGCGTTCTGCCAGCGCTGCCATATGATCCATGACCGGCCGGAACACCGCCGTCGGCGCCTGCGCACGCTGTTCCGGCGCAAGGCGCTGGGCGATCTGTTTGGCGGTCCCTACCCTGACCTGTGGTGCTGAAGCCGCACCGACCAGCTCAGCCTCTCCTGCGGGAACGGGCCGTGAGCCGGCGCCTGCGGTGTCCAGTTCCCCCGCTGCGCCGACCCTCACGCGACCGCCCGGCCTAGGCTTCACGAGTGAGCCGGGGGAACTGGCCCACGGTCGCCTGTCGTCGCGCGCTTGCCCGCCGCGGTGCCTTGTGGTGTCGCGAACGCCTCGGGCACCTGGCGGGAAGAGCGGCCCGTGTAGCAGGCCCAAGCCGAGCTGTCGCCGCTCAGCCCGCGGGTGAAGCGGGACCGCAGCTGATCGGCCTCGGCGCGCCACGCGTCGCGCTCAACTTGAATCACCGCGACGCGCGTGCAGGTGTCCGGCGTCGACAGCGGCCTCCATCAGCATGTCTAGGCACCGAGTTGCTGGGGCAGTTTGGCGTTCTCGGTGACGAGAGTCAGGAGGAGTGCGGCCCCATCATCGCCCATCTGCGCTCCGGCGCCGAGAATCCGAGCGGGCGCATCCACGCGCGTGAGGCTTTGGCCTCAACCGCGTTCGTCAGACCGGACGGCCTCAGACTGTCAGCGCATGGCTTGGCCCATGCCACTACCCGCGCGGATTCTCAAAGGCGTCGCGCGGTCGAGGTCGCCCGCTGCCCCTCGGCAGCCTTCTTTGGGTTCCGTTTTCCCCGATTCTCGCAAGGTTAGAATCTGAGTAGGCGTGCGCTGCGGGGATTTGCACCCTCCCCCCTGCTGCGGAGAGGGGTTGGTATTCAGCGCCGCCCCCTTGCGGGCGAGCCGCAGCCAGGACGTCCACTCGGCCGAGATGATGCGCACGATGTTCGTGTCGTTGCGGAAGCCGGTTACGCGCCGCTCCTCGACGGTCACGAGCCCAAGCTTCGCGGCTTCGCGGATGGCATTGCGCACCGTGGTTTCGGCCACACCGACGATCGCCGCGAGATGTCCGACGGCAAGGCGGCAGTCTTTCCGGCGCACGGTCTCAGCCGCCACGAGGGCGAGGACCGCCTGCTCGGCCAGCGTAAACCGGGCCGCGAGCCCTGGTGGAAGCCGCCCCGAGGCGGCCCAGCGGCGGCGGCGCTCCATCGAGGCATCGGTGCGCGGGCGCGAGCCGACGGCTCTTCTGGCAGATGCTGCGGTGTCCTGAGCTGGCTGGCTATCGCCCGAGTTAGAGGCTGCTGGCGTGGCCGGGGAAAACCGTCGAGCGGCCGGCGCCTCGGTGCGTGATTCGATCAGGCGAGACAGCACCTCGGCCTCGGCCTCAGTGACCCTCCCCTCCCCGTAGGCGCGCCAAAGCAGCGCCGTCACCTGGGGCAGGGTGAGTCGGGTGGCCGCCTCGATCGCACGGCGGATCTCGTCTGCAAACACGTGTCTCGGCCCTTATCCACAGGGCCACAGGGGGACGTTCGGCGGCGCAGGCTGTGCGCTCCGTTCAAGACAAGCCGGTATCGTCGCGGGAATTGGCGTTCCCGCTTGACGCCTGGGGCGTCTCATGGCTTGTGAGGGGCAGCGATACCGGCCTCACAGGCCATCTCGATTTTCGACGGGCTCCTCGTTTGGCGACGGGGGGCCCGTTGGCTTTTCAGGGTCCTACTGCGGCGGCATGATCTCCTGGTGCTGCCGGCGACTCGCGCAAGCGCGATTTGTAGCCGGACAAGGCATGTCGGCCGGGCAGCACGGTCAAGTCAACGTCGGGGTTGGCGATGAGCGAGCGTGTGATCGAACAGGCCTACTGGATTGCGGCCAACGGCGCAGACACCGAGGAAATGGCGCAGCTCATCCAGAGTGCCCTGATCCAGCCTTGCAACTAGGCTCAGAAGGCCCATCCACGTAAAAGTGCACGGTAGCGTATTGCACGCAATGTCATGGGTCGGGTTAGCGCCGTCTGTCAGAGCGACTTCCCGAGGACTGCCTGGAGGCCGAGCTCGAGATCGCTCATGCCCATGATGCGGTCGATGGTGCCCTTGCGCAGCTCGCGGGCCAGCGCCAGGACCTCCGCGGTGACGGCCCGTAATTCTTGATTCTGTTTCTCCATCCGGTCCAGTTCGCCGATATGATCCGCTGAGGGACTTTCGCTTCGCCAGCGGCGGATCTGCTGGGTATAGATGTCGACGAACTCGAGTTGTTCGCCGTAAACCCGGTCGACCCGATCGATGGTGGCATCATCGAGCACATGCGGCCGCGCCCTTGCCTGGGTCAGCGTTCCGAGTTGATCGCGCGAGTCGGTCAGGGCGCCGGCGATCATGTTGGCGATGAGCGGCATGAGGGTGATCGGCTGCCAGTTCACTGGCTCGGAATGCGGCATGGAGGCTTCCTTTTGCTCAGGCCATGACGGGTTGAGGCGTCGCTTCGGCGCGCCGGCGGGGAGACTGGAAGTAGCTGCCGTTGGGAATGACATGGGCGTGCGCCAGCGGCGACACGCGGGCCAGGTCCTCGTCCTTCACCTCCTGCCCGGCGGCGCGGAACTGGTCGAGGGTGCGGGCGATGTGGATGGTGTTCCAGATCAGCACGGCGTTGGAGAGCAGGCTGAGGCAGCTGGCCTTGTTCATCACCTCCTCGTAGTCGCCGGAGCGGAAGCCGCCCTGGTTGGCGAAGAACAGCCACTTGGCGAGGATGTGGCGGAACTCGCCGCGATTGAGCTGCAGCTGGATGGCCGCGCGAAGTGGCTCCTCATGGATGTAGCGCAGGATGTGCAGCGTCTTCATCAGGCGTCCGAGCGCTCTGAGCGCGCCGGCGAGGCGGTCGGAACCGTTGGCGTTGGCCAGACGCTGCATGACGACGTGGGCCGGGGTCAGCCGGTCCCGCAGCGAGGCGACGAGGCGCACCAGCTGGTCCCACTGCTCGGCGATGAGATCGAGGTCGACCTTGCCGCGAAGCAGCGGCTGGAGCGGACCGTAGTCGGCCGTGCGGTCGACGCGGCAGAGAACCTGGTCGGGCAGGTCCTTCAGTCGCGGCATGTAGGCGATGCCCAAAAGCGCGCACAATCCGAACAGGTGTTCCGTGAACCCGTGCGTGTCTGACATGTGCTCGCGGATCGGCAGGGCGGTGTCGTTGTCGAGAATGCCGCCGAGCACGAAGCCCGCCTCGCGCGGGACGCAGGAGATCGCCTGGGTGGCGTAGACGCTGTGCTGGTCGGAGGTGTGGGTGTAGAGCGCCAGCGCCCGGTCGTAATAGCCGAAGTAGCGCGGATAGAAGCTGCCAAGCAGGCCGTCGCGCTCGACCGCGAACCGTTGGCCGTCGGAGGAAGAGCGGCTGCCGTCGCCCCAGACGGCGCTGAGCTTCAGGCCGTGATGATGATCGACCAGGATGGTGTTGGCCGCCTTGAGCGTGGCGTCGCGCAGGAACCAGCGACTGGTGTCCTGCAGCGTCTCGGCGGTGAGGTCATCGACGCTCTGGCTCATCGTGGCGAGGCCGAGATTGGTGCCGTGGGCGATCAGGGTGGCGAGCAGCGAGCGATGCTGGTCGGCGCCGCGCGGCTCGTACCCGCCGAGCGGCTGGAAGGCTCGCGTGAAGCCGCACCATTCGTCGACGTCCTGCAGGAGATCCTCGATGCGAACCCGGGGCAGACTGGCGCTGATGCTGGTGCGCAGCCGACGCAGGGCGCGCGGGACCGGCAGCGCGTCCCGCCGCTTGAGCTTGAGCCGGCCATTGCGGACGCTGGCGAAGCGGTTGCCGGGCAAGCCGCGGGCCGCGGCTTTCGCCGCCTGGTCGAGCTCGGCGGCGATCCGGGTCAGGAACACTCGCCCGTCGAGCGGAAGGTCGAGGCGCCGATAGGCCTCGGTGCGGGTCTCTCGCCAGTTCCGGTCGTCATAGATCAGGTTCCAGAAGGAGACGTGATCGCGGCTTTGCGCCAGGAACAGGCTGCCGGCGCGCAGGGCATCGCGCACCTCCAAGGCCAGCGAGATCTCCCAGATGGCGCGGTCGAGCTTGCCGTCGCTGACCAGGTGAGGCCGCCATTCCTTCTGCACGAAGTCGTGTGGATCGTCGGGCGTCAGCGCGCCGCGCCTGCCGGCATCGAGCCCGAGCGAGATCTCGATCGCCTGGACCAGGGTCTCGCTTCCGGCGGCGGCCTGGAATGGCAGAGCGAGGAACGCCGGCAGATATTGGCGCAGCGTCCCGTAGCGCGCCAGCATGGCGTCGAGATGCCCGCGGGTCTCCAGCCGCTCATAGGCCCGGCAAGCCCGGCTCGCCTCGACCAGCGCCGGCGTGCCCAGCGCGTCGCGGAAGGCGGCGACGGTCTCATCGCCATCGGCCTCCACCAGCGCATCGACCGCGCCGAGGACGCAGGTCAGCCCGTCACGAGAGCGGCGGCGCAGGCTCTTGCGCTGCTTCTCCACCGCATTGCGCGATCGCCGGTTCATGCCGGTCAGGAACAAATCGTTCATCGCGACGAGCTGGTCGAGCAGCGTTTTGCGGGCCTCGACCAGGTAGCAGGCGACGAGCGCGTCACGCTTGGGCTTGGCGAAGCGACGGAGGTCGCCGGCATCGTAGCGGCGGCCCAACTGGCCGAGCTGGCGCACGATCCGCGGATCGAGGTCCTCCAGCCCGGCGCCGGTGTCGAGAAGATCCTCGATCAGCCGCAGGCGGACGATGTCGCCCTTGATCGTCGCGGCACTGGCCGACTTCGGATAGTCCTTGAGCCGGAACAGGCTGGAGCGCGCGTCCCCTTCCGGCACTTCGATCAGAAGATCGATGGCGGCGCGGAAGTTCGCCGGCAATCGGCTGGTGACCGTTTCGTAGAGACGGGTCGTGGCGTGCGTCACCTCGGCCGTGATCAGCCGGTCGAGCGTGCTGGCCGCCGGAAGCATGATCCCCCAGCCGCGCAGCCGGTCCTCGGCGCGCAGCCTGAGGTCGGCGGCGGTGCGGCCCTCGATGGCGCCCTGACGCAGCCAGTCCCGCAGATCGGCGGCGACCTGACGATCGAAGCCGCGCAGGCCGAGATGGCGGCGAATGCGTAACGCCTGGGTGCGCTCCGTCTGCGTCCGCCCCGGTCGGTCGAGGAACAGCACCGGCGCCAGGCCGAGCTGGCGCGAGAGGTGATTGACGATCTTGATCGGCGCGTGCCGGTAATCATCGAGAAAGCGGCCGTGGGTTCGCAGCACGCAGAGCTGCACGGCGAAGCGGCGGCGATGGTCGGAGCCGCGGCACCGGACGATCTCGGCCAGATCCGAAGGCGTCAGGCTCCAGTGCCGCGCCAGTTCGTCCTCGCTCGGGTCGGCCGCAATTGGCGGTCGCCGCCGGTCTCGCGTCGTCGTGGCTGCGGGATCATCCATCGACATTCAGGTGCGAGCGCTCCAGGTCGGCCGCCAGATCATCGCGTGAGGGTCGCGTATAAATGGCGGTCGTGTCGAGTGAATCATGGCCGAGCAGGCTGGCCAGCTCGACCAGCTTGCCTGGATTGTCGCGCAGATAGCCGAGCGCAAAGGTATGACGCAGCGTGTGCGCCGACACGGCAACCCGCTTCAGGCGGGCCCGCCGGGCAAGGCTGGTGACGACGGCCTGGATCGTGCGCACCGGCATCGCCGTTTCCCGGCTGCTGACGAACAGGGCCGCATCCTTGCCCGGCGCCTGGCGACGGTCGAGATGCTGCCTGAGGGCGCGGCGCACGGTGGCGTTCAGCGGCACCTCGCGCGCCTTGAGGCCCTTGCCGTGCCGAATGCGCACGCTGCCGGAGCGGTCGTTCATGGTGATGTCGGCCACACGCAGGGCGGCGACCTCGCCGACGCGCAAGCCCGCCTGGAGCAGGAGCTGCGCCATCGCGTAATTGCGCGCTGCAAGGCCGTGAGAGGAGGCGCCGGCGGCGCGCAACAGGGCGTGGACCTCGATGTCGGTCAGGCCGACGGGCTGGCGATTGCGTTCGGTGCGCATGGGCCGGACGTCGCGCGCGACGTCGGCGGCCAGGACTCCGGTCCCGCGCGCCCATCGGCACAACCGGCGCAGGGCGTCCAGCCGGCGGTTGACCGTGGCGGGGCGTCGACCGGCGGCGACCATGTGCTGGCGGTAGGCGATCAGTTCGTACTCGGCGAGGCCATCGAGGGTGAAGGCATCGTCCTGGACCGTTCGGTGCCAGGCGAGGAAATGGCGCAGGTCGTAGCGGTAGCCGCGCAGGGTCGCCGGCGCGAGATCGTCGCGGGCCAGATTGGCAAGGAACGGCGCCATCCATTCCGCCTCGTCAAGGGCCTCCGCGTCCGCTGCATGTATTGCACGCAAAGTCATCCCCCGCGTTAGCCACCCCGTTTGTTGCGTGCAAGATGCCACGGCGAGCAGCAACAATCCAGCCAATGCAGATTGCACGCCATTATTGCACGCAACAAAACGAGGAATGGATCGAAATCACGCTAAAATGAGCAGAGTCCGGCCCATCGGCACCCGAAATCGCTCCAAACGGCTGTCGTTAACGTGCGTTTTTACGAGGCGGGGCCTTCTGACCCTCCTCGGGTGCGAGGGAGGAGACCCGAGCCGAGACCTCAGCGCGTCGGCGCTGCGTCTTCGTCCTGATCCGTCCTCCTTGGGGTTTGCGTCGGGTAGCCCGACACTTTGCCCGTCTCGTCCTTGTTCCCCGTCCCCAGCCCGGCACGCAGGGGCCGGGCTACCGTCTCGAGGGAGTCCTCCCCGGCGCAGGCCGGGTTTTATTCCATGCTGCCGATCCGCTTAGGCGTCGCCGCCGAGGCGATGGTCAGCCCTGACCGTGCCCGACCCGGATCGGCTCGCGTGGACCCGGGCGAGCCGCCACCGTCGCCCGACCGCCGATACCCGGAGCACGGCCGCTGAAGGCGGACAGTCAGGCGCGCCGACGCTCTCAACGCCGGCCGAACCCGCGGGCCTTCGGGTCTGGCTCGGCTGTGCGCAACAGGGCGGCGAGGAAGCCGACCACCTCCAGGGCGTAGGCCCGTGCGGCGGCCAGGAGCGCCGTACGGTTCGGGACCCGCTCCTCCGGCGGGCGATGTCCTCGACGGTGCGCACGGCCGGTCGCACCGCGTCCAGGGCGTCGTACAGGGCGGGCGTGTCGCGCGCCGCCCCGGCGCGAATCCGGAGCAGGTGGGTTGCGGCCTCGCGGGGGGGGGCCTCCCCGATCCGTCGGGTCCGGCCGCGGCCTCGATGGTGCCGAGGAGCGCATCGACCGAGGCAGCGAAGCACGCCGGCAGATCCGGCCCGATGAGCGGGCCCTGCGCGTTCGTCAAACCGTCCGCCCGCAGACCCTCAGCGCATGGCTCAGCCCGTCCGACCACCCACGCGGATTCGCGGAAGTGCTGATCGGTCGAGGTCGACCGCTGCCTTCCGGCAGCATTGCGACGGTGCCGTTGTCCCCGGTTTTCCCGAATCTGGAACTTCAGTAGGCGTGCCCTGCACGGATTTGCACCCTCCCCCCGTCGGCTCGGCCGCAAGCGAAGGCCGGCTTCCCGAAACCGGGGCCCGGCGTGCCAGCCGCAGCCAGGCGGTCCATTCCGGCGACACGATGCGCAGGATGTTGGTGTCGTTGCGGAAGCCGGTCACCCGTCGTTCTTCCACTGTAACGAGCCCGAGCTTCACGGCCACGCGGATGGCGTTGCGGACGGTGGTCTCGGCCACGCCCACGATCGCGGCGAGATGTCCGACGGCGAGGCGGCAATCCTTTCGCCGCGCGACCTCGGCCGCCACCAGGGCGAGGACCGCCTGCTCGGCCAGCGTGAACCGGGCGGCCAACCCCGGCGGCAGCCGCCCCGAGGCGGCCCAGCGGCGGCGGCGCTCCAGCGAGCCATCCGTCCGCGGGCGCGAGCCGACACTGGGTCCCTTGGCGCGGCTTTGGGGAACTAGCGAGGCCTCCGGAGGTGTGGTGGGAATCACTATGCCTTCTGCCGAGGAAGTGCTGGGCTGACCGGCATTATCGCGCCTTCGTGGCGCGGAAATGGTGCGCGCCTCGATCAGCCCTGACAGAGCCTCCGCCTCCGCTTCTGTAATCTTCCCCTCCCCATAAGCGCGCCAGAGCGCAGCCGTCACGGCCGGCAGCGCGGCTTGGGGGACAATTTCCGCCTGTCGGCGGATCTCCTCAGCAAACATCATCCTGGCCCTTCTCAGGGCCGCGGCAGAGCAAGGGGTGCCCACCGGGTGAGTACCCTTTCCACAAGGCACGACTCCATCGTCGGCGGAATTGGCGTTCCGCCTTGACACCCGGGGGCGCCATGTGGCTTGTGAGGGATAGGCATTGGTCCTCACAGACCACTCGATTTCGCGGGCTCCTCGTTTGGCGACGGGGGGCCCGTAGTCGTTTCAGGGTCTCGTTTCCGCGGCGATCATCTCCTTCTCCGGCTCACGACTCGACCGATCGAGCGTAGCCGGAACTGCTCATGTCGTCCGGGCGACGCTGCTAAGTCAACGTCGGGGCTTGAACCAGTTCGTCAACACCCTGTAGCCCCAAAGGGCAGATAGGCCTCAAGCCATCTGCCCATTTGACCCTTTGCACTGATGCCCCTTAGATTCATAGCCCACGGACTCACCTGTTCTTTCGGGCACAGGGGCACATGGACGTTATCCCTTGAGCCCAGAAGGCCAAAGGGGACTTTGCCCATCGGGGCGCTCGGGTTAAAGGTTCGTTGACCATTTGGGCTTCAGCTCGCTTGGACGCTGGGGAAAGCGCGCAACAGGGAGCTAGGGCAATGGCCGTCATCAGCGTGTGCAGCACCAAGGGCGGGGTCGGTAAGACGACGCTCGTGATCTGTTTGGCGGACGCCTACGCCCGGCAGGGAGGGAGCGTCGCCATCATAGACGCCGATCCGAACGGACATGTCGCCTCCTGGCGCGAGCGGGCCGGAGAGGACTGCCGCGTCGACGTGATCGGGGACGTGACCGAAAAGACGGTTCTGGACCGGATCTCCGATGCTGCCTCGCGCTACAGCCTCGTTTTCGTGGATCTCGAAGGTGCGGCCTCGCAAGCCGTGACGTATGCCATCGCCGAGAGCGACCTCGTGCTGATCCCGTCTAAGGTTTCAGGCATGGACCTGCAGGAGGTGTTCCGCACCTACGAGGTGGTGCAGCGTGCGGAGAAGATGCTGCGCCGGCCGATCCCTGCCCGGGTGGCTCTCACCCAGATGTCGCCCCTGCAGAGCCGCGTGGCGCAGCACGCCCGGCAGGAGATCCAGTCCGCGAGCATTCCGGTCCTGCGCACCGAAGTCATCCAGCGGGCAGCCTATCAGTCGATCCACTTCACCGGCGCTACGCCCGCCCACCCGGACGGAGATCCCAAGGCTCTTCAGGAAGTCGCCGGTGCACTAGGCGAGCTCCTTGAGGTTCTAGCAGTCCAGCAGCAGGCGGCCTGAGCACGATGATGAAGCCCGCCTTTCAACCTGCGCCGCGCCCGCGGCCACGCATCTCGCCTAAGGATGCTCAGCAGCTCGCTGTAGCTACCAGCGACCTGGGCTTCACCCGGCCCTCGTCCGCGCCAGAGGCGCGAGCCGAGGAGCCATTGCAGCCACCAGCCGAGCCCATACCTGCTGTAGCCCCAGCCGCCCCTACTGCCCAAGAACCCAAAGCCCCATTTGCACCTGCCGCACCTGCCAAGGGTACTGCTCTTAAATTCGAGGTGCCGGATACGGTGTGGACGGCCTTGCGCCAAGAAGCGCTAAACCGCCGGGTCACGGTAAAGTACCTCGTGCTCGAGGCCCTAGCCGCGAAGGGATACAACGTCGATCTATCCGCGGTACCCGAGGACGGGAGACGCCTGCGATGATCGAGGCAGCCCTTGTTGCGGTTTTAGCGGCGGCCTTGAGCGCCGCTGCAGCCGGCGCGGTCAGTGGGCCCGGTGCCGAATGACCACCGCGGCCTTCCTCGTCATGCTTACTGGGACGCTGGGCACCATCGGCGTCGTGGTTCTCGCCCTTGAGTGATGGTACCTCCATTCGCATAAGGGCAGCGTATGGAATCTTGCTGATCGCAGCTGACTGGTCGGCTCAGACCTACAGCTGCCTCAGAACGGATAGTAGCGCAGCGAGGTGAGGCCGGTGACGAGGTGGTTGGAGGGGGCGATCCCGAAGGCACCCCGGAAGGCGTCGCGCTCGGTGTAGGTGTAAAATCCTGAACTTGATTAGACAGACGGTGTCAGCCTCACTTCCCTTCAGCCCGACCGAGAATGGCTTGGCGTGCGGTCACGCCGTCAAGCCCTGCGCCTGCGGCGCACCGCATCGCGGCTTCGGGGCCTGACCGCCTGACCGAACCAAGCCAGAGGTTTTCAGGCCGAAAATGGCTTGCTGTAGGGGCACCACTCTCCCCTTGATCGCGCCTCAACCTGACACTGTCCGACAGATCAAATCCTGACTGTTACAGTGTAGGAGACCTGCGCACCGGCCACGAGGCGTCCGTAGCTGCCCTTGTACAGGTCATGCCAGAAGCCGCCGGTGATCTGGCGGATGTCGCGGGTCTCCGCCTGGCAGGTTCCACTCGCAGCACCCTCGACGTCACAGCCGGTGACCACCAGGGTGGGCGAGCCGTAGCCCGTGGCGTTGAGGGCGCCCGCCCGGGATGCATGCTCCCAGCCGGCATAAAGGTAGTCGTCGGTGCCCGGCTGGACGTGGGCGACCGCGCCGGCGAGCAGCTGGAAGGCCGGGATCGGCGCGACCGAACCGTTGGCCTTCAAGGGGCCCGGTGAGAGGATGGTCGAAAACGTACGCTAAGCCCGCCGACCGGTGCGGGCGAGGAGCTTTTCTCCGTCTGGCCTGATCGCCCCCTTGGGCGTGACGTGCCGGTAGAGGGTCTGCCGGGTGATGCCGAGTTCCACGCAGAGGTCGGCGACGCAGGTTTCGGGGTTTCCCATCGCGGCCTGAGCCAGGCGCAGCTTGGCGGGCGTCATCTTGAAGGGGCGACCGCCCCTGCGGCCGCGAGCGCGAGCCGCGGCCAGCCCGGCCTTCGTGCGCTCGGAGATCAACTCGCGCTCGAACTCGGCCAAGCCGGCGAAGATGGCGAACACCAGCCGGCCGTTGGCCGTGGTGGTGTCGATCGAGGCGCCTTCGCCCGACAGCACCTTCAGCCCGACGTTGCGCTTCGTGAGATCCCCGACCAGGTTGACGAGGTGGCGCAGGTCGCGGCCGAGCCGGTCGAGCTTCCACACCGCCAGCGTGTCGCCGGTCCGTAGCGCCTTGAGGCAGGCCTCGAGCCCGGGACGATCGTCGCGCCGACCGGAGGCGGCATCCTCGTAGATGTGCCCGGGATCGACGCCGGCCGCGACGAGTGCGTCGCGCTGCAGGTCGTGCACTTGGCTGCCGTCGGCCTTCGACACCCGGGCGTAGCCGATCACGGTCGTCATTCATACGTCCGTCTGCGTGACGGAGCGGCATTGCCCGCCGATCGGTCAGCATAATGTCACACAACTCGTCTTGTAGTCTACGCTCCGTGAACAGGCCCGCATTTCTGTTTCGTGACGGATGGGAA
>Ga0187843_10001308_pt1 | contig 15936 bp, 14 predicted proteins | sample SpaLakP09_SKY_43_FD_134516 | JGI IMG/M metagenome (GOLD analysis project Ga0187843, IMG submission 134516) | Oligotrophic lake water microbial communities from Sparkling Lake, Wisconsin, USA - SP09_SKY_43 | ecosystem: Environmental > Aquatic > Freshwater > Lake | place: USA: Sparkling Lake...
CATTTGAGGTTTGTACTGCATCATTTCTGCTATTTTAGCATCTAATTCAGCTTTAGCTTCTTTGTAGGTTGCCGAACCATCATCTCCTTTTTTAACGATACGAGTTAATTCAAGATTTTCATCTGTACCTTCACCCAAGAAGTTCCATCCGTGAACATCATCAACATAACCATTTTTGTCATCGTCAATTTTATTGCCAGGAATTTCTTTTTTGTTAGTCCAAATTTTTCCTTTTAAATCTTCGTGGTCGATATCCAAACCAGAATCAACAACACCAACGATGATTTTTGTTCCTTTTTTACCTTTTAAAAATTCTTTGTAGGCTTTGTCAACACTCATTCCAGGAACAGTATCTTTTACTAAATCTAAATCGCTCCAACGCTTTAAATCGGCGTCTTTTATTGGTGTTGTTTTTAATGGAGTTTTGTCAATATTTGCAGGATTAGTGCTCATTATTGGTGCCATTGGCGCATTACAGCTTGACAACGCAAGAGCAGCAAATGCGGAAACAAAAAATGGTTTTATTAATTTCATTGTTTAGTTTGTTTATTATTGATTTGTTTGTTTTAGAGTTTGTTTATTAGAACAGGTCATCACATTTGAAAACTTCTTTCAATCGAACGCCTTTTTCGGTTTTTTCAACAGTTATGATTTCGTTATGTGCGTCATGTTCGAGCATTAAATAATAATTATTCTCAGCTGCGGCATTCATAAATTTTGATTTTTCATCCATAGTTAAAAGCGGTCTTGTATCATAACCCATAACATAAGGAATTGGAATATGTCCTGCTGTTGCAAGTAAATCACCACAAAAAACTATAGTTTTGTCTTGGTATTGAATGTGTGGTAACATTTGCTTTTCAGTATGACCATCAGCATAAAAAATTCCGAATCCTAACTCGTCGAAAATTCCAAAATCACCAGTAGGGTTTTTAACAAAATTCAGTTGCCCACTTTCTTGCATTGGAAATAAATTTTCATGTAAAAAAGAAGCTTTTTCTCTCGAATTTGGTTTGGTTGCCCATTCCCAATGGTTTTCGTTAGTCCAGAATTTAGCGTTTTTGAAAGCTACTTCGTAACCGGTTTTGTCTTTATTCCAATTTACACTTCCACCACAATGATCAAAATGCAAATGCGTCATAAAAACATCCGTCACATCATCGCGATGAAAACCATATTTCGCCAACGATTTATCCAATGAATGAGTTCCCCAAAGCGAATAATAACTAAAAAATTTATCAGATTGCTTATTTCCCATTCCGGTATCGATTAAGATTAAGCGACCTCCATCTTCAATTAACAAACATCTTGCCGCAATATCAATTAGGTTATTTTCATCGGCTGGATTGGTTTTATTCCAAATGGTTTTCGGCACAACTCCAAACATAGCACCGCCGTCTAGTTTGAAATTTCCAGCTTCAATAGGATAAAGTTTCATTTTTTTAATTTTAAAAAATCGTTGCAATTTACTAAATCGATTGGTTTGATTAACGATAAAATCAATTTTTTCTATACAATTATTCGTTATAAAAATGTTATCACTTGTTGAAAAAATATATAATTGTAGTAACTTTGTCCTTTATTTAGACAAAATCAAAATAAGCTATGATTAAAGTTTCAGATGATGCAAGTAAAAAAATCGTCGCAATGATGCAAGAAGACGGTTTTGATGCTGCTAAAGATTACGTTCGAGTAGGCGTAAAAAGTGGTGGTTGTTCAGGTTTGTCGTATGAATTAAAATTTGACAAAGAGTTGGGTGAAAACGACAAAGTTTTTGAAGACAATAATATAAAAATTGCCGTTGAGAAAAAATCATTCTTGTATTTAGCAGGAACGATTTTAGAATTTTCTGGCGGATTGAACGGAAAAGGATTTGTATTTAATAATCCTAATGCAAGTAGAACTTGTGGTTGCGGCGAATCATTTTCGTTATAAAAAAATATGGCAAAATATACAGAAGACGACTTAAAAGTCGAATTAGAAAATAAAGAATACGAATATGGATTCTACACCGATTTAGATTCGGAAACGTTTCCTATTGGGTTAAATGAAGACATTGTTCGTGCGATTTCTAAAAAGAAAGAAGAACCGCAATGGATGACCGATTGGCGTATTGAAGCGTTTCGTGCTTGGCAAGAAATGGTCGAACCAGAATGGGCTAATGTGCATTATGAAAAACCTGATTTTCAAGCCATTTCGTATTATTCGGCACCAAAAAAAGCCGATCCAAATAAAACGCTAGATGATGTTGATCCTGAACTTTTGGCCATGTACAAAAAATTGGGAATTTCTGTCGACGAACAAAAAATGATGAACAATGTCGCTATGGATATTGTGGTCGATTCGGTTTCGGTAGCTACTACTTTCAAGAAAACATTGGCAGAAAAAGGCATTATTTTCATGAGTATTTCGGAAGCTATTCGCGAATATCCAGAACTAGTTCAAAAATATTTAGGAACGGTTGTACCTCAAAAAGATAATTTTTATGCGGCTTTAAATTCGGCTGTTTTTTCGGATGGAAGTTTCTGTTATATTCCAAAAGGCGTTCGTTGTCCAATGGAATTATCAACGTATTTCCGTATCAATCAAGCTGGTACAGGTCAATTTGAAAGAACACTTTTAATTGCTGATGAAGGTAGTTATGTTTCGTATCTAGAAGGTTGTACAGCGCCAAGTCGTGACGAAAACCAATTGCACGCAGCTGTTGTAGAGTTAATTGCTTTAGATGATGCTGAAATCAAATATTCAACGGTTCAAAACTGGTACCCAGGAAATAAAGAAGGAAAAGGCGGTGTTTTTAATTTCGTAACCAAAAGAGGAATTTGTGAAAAAAACGCAAAAATCTCATGGACACAAGTAGAAACAGGTTCTGCCGTAACTTGGAAATATCCATCGGTGGTTTTAAAAGGTGATAATTCAATTGGAGAATTTTATTCGATTGCCGTAACCAATAATTTCCAACAAGCGGATACCGGGACTAAGATGGTGCATTTAGGAAAAAACACTAAATCGACTATTATTTCTAAAGGAATTTCAGCTGGAAAATCGCAAAATAGTTACCGTGGTTTGGTTAGAATTAGCGCTAATGCAGACAATGCTAGAAACTTCTCGCAATGTGATTCTCTTTTAATGGGAAATAATTGTGGTGCGCATACGTTTCCATACATTGAAAGTAAAAATTCAAGCGCCAAAATCGAACACGAAGCAACCACTTCAAAAATTGGTGAAGATCAAGTATTCTATTGCAATCAAAGAGGAATTCCAACTGAAAAGGCTATTGCGTTAATCGTAAACGGTTTCAGTAAAGAAGTTTTGAATAAATTACCAATGGAATTTGCTGTTGAAGCTCAAAAATTATTGGAAATTTCGTTGGAAGGTTCCGTTGGTTAATTTGAAAATGAGCTAATTTGAAAATTTGAAAATGGAAGCAAAGGAAAATGTCATTATAAAATTAACCTTTCAATTTGCACTAGAAATTGTTAAGTATTGCGAAGATTTACAGTCTACCAAAAAGTTTGTAATTGCAAATCAACTCTTAAAATCTGGAACATCAATCGGAGCAAATATAAGAGAAGCACAAAACGCAGAAAGTAAAGCAGATTTCATCCATAAATTTAAAATTGCTGCAAAAGAAATAGAAGAAACAACATATTGGTTAGAGCTATGTAAATATTCAGAAAACTACCCAAACACAGATGAATTAATTGAACAAATAAATAATATAGCACGAATAGTCAATAAAATAATAATAACATCTAAACAAAAATAAACTTGGAATTTCCAAATTTCCAAATTATCAAATTTCCAAATTAATTATGTTATCAATAAAAAATTTACACGCTTCCGTAGAAGACAAAGAAATATTAAAAGGAATTAATCTTGAGATAAAAGCAGGAGAAGTTCACGCTATAATGGGACCAAATGGTGCCGGAAAATCAACACTTTCTTCCATAATTGCAGGAAATGAAAACTACGAAGTTTCTGAAGGAGAAATCTTTTTAGAAGGCGAAGATATTTCAGAATTAGCACCAGAAGAACGAGCACATAAAGGTGTTTTCTTGTCGTTTCAATATCCAGTAGAAATTCCGGGAGTTTCTGTTACGAATTTCATCAAAACAGCCATTAACGAGAAGAGAAAAGCTAACGGGCAAGAAGAAATGCCTGCTAACGAAATGTTGAAATTAATTCGTGAGAAATCAGAATTATTGGAAATGGACAGAAAGTTCTTATCTCGTTCGTTAAACGAAGGTTTTTCGGGTGGAGAAAAGAAACGTAACGAAATTTTTCAAATGGCGATGTTGGAGCCAAAAATTGCCATTCTAGACGAAACCGATTCAGGTTTGGATATTGATGCACTTCGAATTGTGGCTAATGGTGTAAACAAATTGAAAAACGAAAACAACGCAGTATTAGTAATTACGCACTACCAACGTTTGTTAGATTATATCATTCCGGATTTTGTTCATGTTTTGATGGATGGAAAAATCGTAAAGTCAGGCGGAAAAGAACTGGCTTACGAGTTAGAAGAAAAAGGATACGACTGGATTAAAGCTGAATTAGAAGTTTAATATGGAACTGAAAGAAAAATTAATCTCGTCTTTTATGGCGTTCGAAGAGCAAATCGATGTGACTTCTCAGTTGCACGATGTCCGTACTTCGGCTATAAAAAACTTTGAAAATAAAGGTTTCCCAACCAAAAAAGAGGAAGCATGGAAATATACATCGCTGAATTCCATTTTAAAAAATGATTATTCAGTGTTTCCAAAACACGAAAATGCGATTGAATTTGCTGAGGTAAAAAAGTACTTTTTGCACGAAATCGATACGTATAAAGTGATTTTTGTAGACGGAAAATTCTCCTCATTTTTATCGGCAACCACGCACGACGGAATTGATGTTTGTTTGATGTCATCGGCATTGACCAAACCGAAATACAAAATGATTATAGACGAATATTTCAATAAAATTGCCAGTAAAGATGAGAGTTTAACGTCGTTAAATACCGCTTTCGCAAATGAAGGAGCCTACATAAACATTCCGAAAAGCAAAGTGGTTGAAAAACCAATCGAAATCATTTATTTTTCTACAGGGAAAGAAGATGCTTTGATGGTGCAACCTCGAAATTTGGTAATTGTTGGCGAAAATGCTCACGTTCAAATTATTGAAAGACATCAATCGTTAAACGAAAATCCAGTATTGACGAATGCTGTTACGGAGATTTTTGCTCAAAAACGCGCCATCGTTGATTATTATAAAATTCAAAATGATTTGCAATCGGCAAACCTTATTGATAACACGTATATTTCTCAAAAACAAGAAAGTAGAGTTTCGGTTCATACGTTTTCTTTTGGTGGAAACATCACTAGAAACAATTTGAATTTCTATCATTTTGGAGAAAGAATCGATTCAACTTTAAAAGGAATTACGATAATTGGTGATAAGCAACATGTTGATCATTACACACTTGTAAATCACGCAACACCAAATTGCGAAAGTCATCAAAATTACAAAACCATTTTAGCAGATAATTCAACAGGTGTTTTCAACGGAAAAATATTTGTAGAAAAAGAAGCGCAAAAAACGGATGCCTTCCAACAAAATAATAATATTTTAATTGGTGATAAAGCGACAATTAATGCCAAACCACAATTGGAAATTTTCGCCGATGATGTGAAATGTTCGCACGGTTGTACGATAGGTCAATTAGACGAAAGCGCCATGTTTTATATGCAACAACGCGGAATTCCAAAGAAAGAAGCCAAAGCATTATTGATGTATGCGTTTTCTAACGAAGTTATTGAAAGCATTAAAATACCGGAATTAAAACAACGCATTACTAAGATTATTGCTATGAAATTGGGTGTGAATTTGGGGTTTGATTTGTAATTTTTACCGCAATCCCGAAGTTTCGGGACGCTAAGATTTACGCAAAGAGCGCAGGGTTTAAAATCTTTGCGCTCTTTGTGTTTTTTTACTTTGCGCTCTTTGCGGTTATAGAAGAAACAATCCCACTCAACAATCCATTAAAATCAAATTCAGGATCTTCTTTTAAACCCATTCGCACAATAACTAAATCATTGCTTGGGAAAACCGCTACCATTTGTCCTTGAAAACCGCTTGCAAAAAACATGTCTTTTGGTACATTTGGAAATCTTCCGCCTGCGTTTAACCAAAATTGTGCGCCGTAATTCCCGTTGGAAGTAATGGTTGGCGTTGCTACGTATTTTGCCCAGCTTTCGTCAAATAGTTGTTCGCCGTTCCAATTGCCTTTATGTAAGTACAATAAGCCGAATTTTGCCCAATCACGGGTGGTTGCCCATCCGTAAGAAGAACCCACAAAATTCCCAGCCATATCGGTTTCAATGATAGCCGAATTCATTCCGATTTTGTCTAATAAATTAGTATACCAAAAATCTAAATATTCTTGGTGCGTTTTGAATTGTTTTCTCAAAATTCCGCTTAATAAATTTGTCGTTCCCGAGGAGTAATTCCATGTATTGTTGGGTTTTCCAACCAAAGGTTTGTCGATTTGTGCTTTACTCATATCTTCGTCTTGAAACAACATTTTGGTTACATCGGAAATTTTTCCATAATCTTCTTCCCATTCCAAACCAGAATTCATGTGAAGTAAATCGTTTGTTGTAATTTTAGAACGTTCATCGCTTTTCCATTCCGCAATTGGAGCGGGTTTCATGATGTCGAATTTACCTTGTTTTTGCAAGATTCCGAATAAGGTTCCAGTAATGCTTTTGGTCATTGACCAGCCTAAAATTCTTGAGTTTTTGTTGAAACCATCCGCGTATTTTTCGGCTATAATTTTGTTTTTGTAAATAACAATAATTGAACGAGTTCGCTTATTTTTTTCACCTTTTTTATCGAAAGCATTTTCTACTACAGCATTTAATTTTTCATAATCAATATTTGAAAAAACAGTGTCTTTTGGTTCTGAATTTCCATAAGGAAAAGGTAAATTGTTATTGATTTTTGTTCTTTTTGGAACTTCATACGGTTTGGTAACATCAAAATCATCATTAATCAAAGTTACACCCAAACCTTCACGATAAATTGCTTTGCGTTCTTTTAATCCATGAACATTAGAAGTTGCAAAATGTTCCGAATCGTTGATTTCGTTAGTTGCCCAATCTATTTTGTCGATATCATTGTCACCTTGTTGAATTGTTTCCAAATTTCGATTGTCCAAAAAATGACCTGAAGCCACACTTTTAGCTGAAAAACCCGAAATCAATTCAAGTTGCGGATAAATAGTAATTCGTAGGTAAACTAAAGCAACAACAAGAAGTAGTGCGAAGATTTTTAGAAATTTTTTCATTTGAAACAGATTTTGATGCAATTTATAAATTTTCAGCCATATAAGACATGTTAAGCTATTTAGTTAACTAACTTTTTATATGTTCTTATATGCCTTATATGGTATAATAAGTATTCAATAATTATTAACATCTGTTTGGTAATAATCCACTTCAATTTTATTACTTTTGTATTTAGAAAAATTCTAAATAAAGAAATGTTAGACATACAAAAGATACGAGCAGATTTTCCAATTCTTTCTCAAAAAGTGAATGGAAAACCGCTTGTTTATTTCGATAACGGAGCCACATCGCAAAAACCTAAAGTAGTGATTGATGCAATTACCAAATATTACGAGGAAATTAATGCTAATATTCATCGTGGTGTGCATACGTTGAGCCAATTAGCTACGGATGCTTATGAAGTTTCTCGCGGAAAAATTCAAAATCATATCAATGCTAAATTTTCGCATGAAGTGATTTTTACATCGGGAACCACTCATGCTATAAATGCGATTGCTAACGGATTTGCTTCTATTTTGAAAGTTGGCGATGAGGTTTTGGTTTCTGCTTTAGAGCATCATAGTAATATTGTGCCTTGGCAAATGTTGTGCGAAAGAACTGGAGCGACTTTGAAGGTAATTCCAATGAATCAAAACGGCGAGTTAATAATGTCAGAATTTGATAAATTGCTTTCTGAAAAAACTAAAATTGTTACAGTTAATCATATTTCTAATGCTTTGGGAACGATTAATCCAATTGAATATATAATTGAAAAAGCACATCAAGTGGGTGCTGCGATTTTGATTGATGGCGCACAAGCAACTCCGCATTTAAAACCCGATGTTCAGGCGTTAGATTGTGATTTTTATGTTTTTTCTGGACATAAAATTTGTGGACCAACAGGCGTTGGAATTTTGTATGGAAAAGAAGAATGGCTTCGAAAATTGCCTCCCTATCAAGGTGGCGGTGAAATGATTGCTACGGTTTCGTTTGAAAAAACAACCTATGCCGATTTGCCTCATAAATTTGAAGCAGGAACACCAAATATAGAAGGCGGAATTGTACTTGGAACAGCTATTGATTATTTGAATGAAATAGGTTTTGAAAACATTGCTGCTTATGAGCATGAATTATTGGATTATGCTACAGCTAAGTTACTAGAAATAGAAGGCCTAAAAATTTTCGGAACTGCTAAAGAAAAAACATCGGTGATTTCGTTTAATATTGATGGTATCCATCCGTATGATATTGGCACGATTATCGATAAATTAGGTATAGCCGTAAGAACCGGACATCATTGTGCACAACCAATAATGGATTTTTATAAAATTCCAGGAACTATAAGAGCGAGTTTTGCATTTTATAACACTAAAGAAGAAATTGATATCTTTGTCGAAGCGGTTAAAAAAGCTAAAATGATGTTGTCTTAAACTATAAATTATGAAAGCACTAACAATTATTTTACTGACCCTTTTCATGGCAAAAGGATGTTCTCGAGACGCAAAAACCGATTTAGAAAACACTAAAATTCAGTATATTGCTAATACGAGAGGGTTTTATAAAAAAATCACGATTCAAAATCAAGAAATTTCAATTTCTAAAAATAGGAATGATGAAGGAAACGGAGAAACTACTCCGATTTCAGATTCAGATTGGCAAAAACTTGCGGTTTTGTTTTCTAAAATTGAATTGGATAGTTTGAATACTTATCAAGGACCAACTCAAAAACGATTTTATGATGGAGCGGCTATGGCTAATATGACGATTACCTATAAAGAAAAAGAATACCAAACTACTACTTTTGACCATGGAACTCCACCAGTTGAAATTGCAGATTTTGTAAACAAAGTTGTTTCATTAGTAATAGACGAAGAATAATTTATGACCATAAAAGAAATACAAGACGAAATAGTTGACGAGTTTTCGATGTTTGACGATTGGATGCAACGCTATGAATACATCATTGAGCTTGGAAAATCACTTCCGTTAATTGATGAACAATATAAAACCGAGGACAATATTATCAAAGGTTGCCAGTCTAAAGTTTGGGTTCACGGTGAACAAAATGACGACAAAATTGTTTTTACAGCCGACAGTGATGCTATTTTAACCAAAGGAATTATTGCGATATTAATCAGAGCGTTTTCTAATCAAAAAGCGTCAGCAATTTTAGAGGCAAATACTGATTTTATTGATGAAATTGGATTGAAAGAACATTTGTCTCCGACACGTGCAAACGGATTGGTTTCAATGATAAAACAAATTAAAATGTATGCTTTGGCATTTAATGCTAAAAATTAAAAAAACTATGGAAGAATTTAAAGACGATATCAATTTAGGAGAGAGTGTAGTAAAGGTTTTAAAAGGTATTTATGACCCAGAAATCCCAGTTGACATATACGAGTTAGGATTGATTTACGATGTTATGATTAATGAGGATAACGAAGTGAAAGTATTGATGACGTTGACTTCACCAAATTGTCCGGTAGCCGAAACTCTACCAAGAGAAGTAGAAGAAAAAGTTACTAAAATAGACGTTGTAAAATCGTGTGAAGTAGAAATTACTTTTGATCCGCCTTGGAGCAAAGATTTAATGAGCGAAGAAGCAAAGTTAGAGCTAGGAATGTTATAAAATGTCAGAAGAAATTATAAATAAAGTAGCAAATTCTGTGCTCGAAGTTTTCGATTTGGAGGATTATTATCCAATAGGAACTCGCACGCAAATTGATATTTCGAAATGGCTTTATGAAGGATTTTTATTAAAAGAAAAAGACTTTCGTGAAGCTTTGAAAAATCATGATTGGACACAATATCAAGGTCATTTTGTTGCTATTCATTGTTCAACAGATGCCATAATTCCTGCTTGGGCTAGTATTTTGGTTGCTAGTCATGTTTTGCCTTTTGTAGGAAAAGCAGTTTTAGGAAATTTATCCGATTTAGAGACTTCCATGTATCAAGAGCTACTTTCTAAAATCGATTATTCGGTTTATAAAGATAAACCAGTAATCATAAAAGGGTGTTCTAAAAAGCCAGTACCAGAAAGCGCTTATATACTTGCAATACAGCATCTTCAGCCTGTTGCAAAAAGTATTATGTATGGCGAAGCATGCTCAGCAGTACCACTTTTTAAAAGACCAAAGTAGTTTAAATTCTACAAAATCAAGCGCTTACATTTTTTGAAAAGATTTGAAAAAGTCAAATGTATTTATACCTTTGCACTCGAATTTTTAAAAAACCCTTACAAAAAATGAAAAAAATTTTACTTTCAGCAGCATTGTTTTTTGTTGTTACTGGAGTTTTTGCACAAACAAGCGAAAAAGAACTACTAAAGAAAACAGAAGAAGTTGTTGCTAAAATTGGAGATGACAAACCAAACGGATGGGCAAAAAAAGGAACATTTACTTTTTTAGCTAATCAAGCTACTTTTAATAATTGGTTAGCTGGTGGACAATCAAACGTATCTGGAAATATTGGAGTGAATTATGATTTCAATTTCAAAAAAGACACATGGAATTGGGACAACAAAATTATCGCAGGATATGGTCTTACTAAGCTTAAAGGGCAAGAAATGCAAAAGTCTGATGATAGATTACAATTCAGTTCTTTATTAGGTAAAAAAACTTCTACTAGTAGCAATTGGTACTATTCAGCATTCTTTAATTTTAAAACACAATTTGATTCAGGGTTTGAATCTGGAGTTAAAACCTCTCATTTTTTCTCACCTGCATATTTTCAATTTGGACCAGGTATGTTGTGGAAAAAAAGTGATAATTTGAAAGTGAATATTGCACCAGCAACATCAAAACTAATACTTATTCATCCACACTTTACAGAGTTTGGACCTTCATTTGGAGTTGAGCAAGGAAAATCAACTCGTTTTGAGTTTGGAGCTGCTGTAAATGGATACTATAAATTTAAAGTAATGGAGAACGTTACTTTTGAAAATATTTTGAATTTATATTCTAATTATAGAGACAATCCTAAAAACATTGATGTTGATTATACCTTGAATGTTGTTATGAAAGTAAATAAATACCTTTCTACTAATTTTGCTTTCCAAACAATATATGATGATAATGCTTTTTCTGGATTTCAAACGCGTCAAATTATTGGACTTGGTGTGAATTACGGATTCTAATATAAAAATAAGAATTACTAAAAAAGCCTTTAGAATTTCTAAAGCCTTTTTTAATTTTATTACTCTTCGTTTTCAACGGCGTCTTTATAATCGGGATACAAAAACTTGTTATAAGGAAAACGCGTTATATGAATTTCTCTAACAGCTTCATAAACAACTTCTCTAAATTGCTCGAAGTTTTCTTTTTCCGTTGCTGAAATGAATAGTGCTTTTTTCTCGCCAACATTACTCATCCATGTGTCTTTCCATTCTTCTAATGTATAATGTTTCGTTGTTCTTTCTGTCATTAAATCATCTTCCTCAATAGTCAGATGTTTGTAGGCATCAATTTTATTAAAGACCATTATAACCGGTTTGTTGTTGCTTTTTATCTCTAATAAAATTTGATTTACCGATTCAATATGATCCTCAAAGTCAGGATGAGAAATATCTACAACATGCAATAATAAATCGGCTTCGCGAACTTCGTCAAGTGTGCTTTTGAAAGACTCTACCAGTTGCGTTGGTAATTTTCTAATAAATCCAACGGTATCGGAAAGAAGGAAAGGCATGTTTTTAATCACTACTTTTCTCACAGTTGTATCTAAAGTTGCAAATAATTTGTTTTCTACAAAAACATCGCTTTTTCCAACGGCGTTCATTAAAGTAGATTTTCCAACATTGGTATAACCCACTAAAGCAACACGAACCATTGCTCCACGATTGCCACGTTGTACCGACATTTGTTTGTCAATCGTTTTGATTTTTTCTTTTAATAAAGCAATTCTATCACGAACGATACGACGGTCGGTTTCAATTTCAGTTTCACCAGGACCACGAAGACCAATACCACCTTTTTGACGTTCAAGATGCGTCCACATTCCAGAAAGTCTAGGAAGTAAATACTGGCATTGTGCCAATTCTACTTGAGTTCTTGCATAAGAAGTCTCCGCTCTTTGAGCAAAAATATCTAAGATAAGGTTGGTTCTATCTAAAACTTTGCAATCCAATATTTTAGAAATGTTTTTTTGTTGTGAAGGTGATAATTCATCATCAAAAATCACGGTTGAAATTTCATTCTCCTTAGTATATAAAGCAATTTCATCCATTTTTCCAGTTCCTAAAAAAGTCTTAGGATTTGGCTTGTCCATCTTTTGCCAAAACCTTTTTACAACTTCACCGCCGGCAGTAAACGTCAAAAACTCTAATTCATCTAGATATTCTTTTAGTTTTTCCTCGCTTTGATTTTGAGTTACCACTCCAACAACTACTGTTTTTTCGAAATCTATTTTTTCTTTTTCTAACATGGCATAATTTTCTTCTGCAAAAATAGACAAAATGCACAAAAAATCGATAATCTGCACAATAAAATTCTAAAGGCAAATTACTTTAGTTAAAACCTACAATTTTGATGGTTTATTTATAAATTTTGTTAAATTTGGGGATTATTTTTATCAAACCAAATAATAAAAACTATTAAAATCAATAATAAATAATGAGAAATTTTACTTTTTTACTATTCGCTTTATTGTTTTCACTTGTTGGTTATTCACAATTCCCAACACCTGGAACAGAAGGTTTTGAAAGCGCAAACGGACCAGATTTGGCCTTGCCGGTTGCTGTTTCTCCATGGTCTTTAGGAACAGGAGCTACAGGAAATCAATGGGCGGTATTTGACAACGGCATTGCCGGTTCTCCTCAAAGGAGATGGGATCAAGCACCATCCAATTTTTATTCTGGTACTCATGCGGCATATATCAATAGAAAGCAAAATGGTGCTGCAGGAGTTACATCAGAAGATTATCTTGCTACTCCATTAGTTACTGTTCCAACCAATGGTCAGTTGACTTTTTATACTAGAACAGGATTCAACTCACCTGATGATGTGAATTATGTTATCAAAGTAAATACAAATACAACAGCAGGTTCTCAAACTACTCCTGCTAATTATACTAACACTGTTCAAACTTGGAATAATGCTACTCCAATGTTGACAGCTTATAATGTTTATGAATTAAAGACAGTTAATCTTTCTGCTTTTGCAGGACAACAAGTTTATATTGCCTTTGTAAGAGTTTTCAATCAACCAACAGGTTCTTTAGGGGGTAATAGTTGGTACATTGATGATGTTAAATTGGTACAACGTTGTTTAGAGCCTACGGCACAAACTGCTGGAACATTTACAACAACAACAGCTACTTTATCATGGGCACAAAGTGGTGGTACTACTTCATGGGAAATTGAAGTTATTCCTGCAACAGGAACACCAACTGGTGTAGGAGTTCCACATAGCGGAACACCTACTTATATTGCAACAGGTTTAATACCTGCAACATCTTATGTATATTATGTTAGAGCAGTGTGTTCAGATAGTAATAGTAACTGGGTTGGACCATATAGTTTTACAACTGCAACTCCGGGATTAACTTGTGCTGGACCAATTACAATTTCTACTATACCTTATAGTACAAATGACAACACAGCAAATTATGGTGATACTACCGATGCAACACAACCAACAGCTTGTGCAGGAACTGGAACAAACTATATGACAGGAAACGATGTTTTCTATTCTTATACTCCAACAACTTCAGGAATAATTAGTATTACAATGACTCCTGGAGCAACAAACTCTGGTATTTTTGTTTATCAAGGTTGTGCTAACGTAGGAGTTACTTGTGTTGGCGGTGTTGCAAATGCTACAACAGGTGTTAGATCAATACCTAATTTAAGTGTTACGGCTGGTTTAACTTATATAATAGTTGTGTCTTCAAGATCAACAACTCAAACAGTACCTTATTCCCTTGTGATTCAACAAGTGAATTGTGCTCAACCAACAGCTTTAGCAGCTTCAGCTATCTCTACTACAGGTGCTACTTTATCATGGACTAATGCCACTTCAACTTCATGGGAATATGTTGTTCAAACTGCAGGTTCTGCGATTCCATCAGGTTCTGGAACAACAACTGCTTCAAGTACGGGTACGCCAGTTTCAGGATTAAATCCAGATACAGCTTATCAATATTGGGTAAGAGCTAATTGTGGAAATGGAACTTTTAGTGCATGGTCTGGACCATTCCTTTTCAATACATTAGTACCACCACCAGCTTGTGGAGGAATTTTCACAGATGCTGCTGGTCAAACTACCAATTATGCAAACAATTCAGATTCTACAGTAGTAATTTGTCCAACTGTTACCGGAGAGGCGGTTACTGTGACGTTTACATCTTTCAATACGCAGGCAACATCTGATGGATTATATATTTTTAATGGAAATTCAATTACTGCTCCACAATTTGTTAGTTCTAATCCTGCAGGTACAGTACCTGGTGGTTTAGCTGGTTCTTATTGGGGAACAACTAATCCAGGCTCGTTTACTTCATCAAGTGCAGATGGTTGTTTAACTTTTAGATTTAGAAGTAATGGAACAACTAACGCCGCAGGATGGGTAGCAAACGTAACTTGTGGTCCTCCACCGGTTTGTCCAAAACCATTATCAATATCTTCTTCAGCTGTACTTTCTTCTTCTGTGAATTTAGCATGGGTTGAAGCAGGAACAGCAACATCATGGGAAGTTATAGCTATGCCATGTGGTACTTTACCAACTGCTGCATCAGTAGGGGTTCCTGTAACCACAACTCCATCTACAACATTAACTGGATTAACAGGTGAAACTTGTTATGATATATATGTAAGAAGCATTTGTTCAGGAACAGATGTAAGTCCTTGGACAGGTCCTACAACAATTACAACTCTAATAACTCCACCAGCTTGTGGAGGAACTTTTTCAGACCCAGGAGGTGTGGCTGCTAATTATGCAAATAGTTTAGATTCAACAGTAACCATTTGTCCAACTACACCTGGTCAAGTTGTAACAGTAACTTTTACAAGTTTTGACACTGAGGCTAACTGGGATGGTTTATATGTTTTTGACGGAAATGCTATTACTTCTCCACAAATTGCTAGTGCAAATGGAGCAGGAAATGTACCTGGAGGCTTAGCTGGTTCTTATTGGGGAGCACTTACAGGAGCTAATCTTCCTGGGCCATTTACAGCAACAAGTGCTAGTGGTTGTTTAACATTTAGATTTAGAACAGATACAAGTGGTGTAAGAGCTGGATGGGTTGCCAATGTAACTTGTGCATTGCCACCAACTTGTCCAAAACCAAATGCTCTTGTAACTTCTGCTGTTACATCAAATTCTGCCACATTGAGTTGGGCTAATCCAAGTACGGCAACACTATGGGAAGCTGCAGCTGTGCCTTGTGGTACATTACCAAATGCTTCAACAGTTTGGTTAACAACCAACACGACTTCATATACGTTTACAACATTAAATTCTGATACTTGTTATGATTTATTTGTTAGAGGAATTTGTCCAGGAAATGATGTAAGTGATATTTCAGGACCTAGATCAATAACAACACAAATTGCTCCGCCAGCTTGTGCAGGGACTTTTACAGATCCACAAGGAGCTACGGCACAATATATTAATGGTTTAGATAATAC
>Ga0187843_10001310_pt1 | contig 15926 bp, 14 predicted proteins | sample SpaLakP09_SKY_43_FD_134516 | JGI IMG/M metagenome (GOLD analysis project Ga0187843, IMG submission 134516) | Oligotrophic lake water microbial communities from Sparkling Lake, Wisconsin, USA - SP09_SKY_43 | ecosystem: Environmental > Aquatic > Freshwater > Lake | place: USA: Sparkling Lake...
GCGAAATACCACATGGTCAGTTCCTCAGTAGAGGTCGGGGTTGGTGGCCAGGGCGGCCGTGCTGGTCCGGCCCCACAGCACCTTGTAGACCCAGGCGGTGTAGAGCAGCACCAGCGGCAGGAAAATCACGGTCACGATCAGCATGATGAACAGCGTCAGATGGCTGGACGAGGCGTTCCACACCGTGAGGCTGGAGCGCGGATCGATGGCGCTGGGCAGGATGAACGGGAACATCGACAGGCCGACCGTGGAGATAATCCCCAGGGCCGAGACCGACGAGCCGCTGAACGAAAGGGCCGCCTTGCCCGTCCGCAGACCCAGCAGGGCGACGGCCGCGCCGACGAAGCCCAGGACCGGCGCGATCAGCATCCAGCCGTGACGGCCATAGTTGTCGAGCCAGGCACCGGAAGCGTGGACCGCGACGGCGCGCAGGGGATTGGAGGGACCCGCCGCGTCAGCCACACCTTCCAGCCGATAGCCCAGACCGCCGAACGCCACATAGAAGCCGCCGGCCGCGAACAGCACGATACTGGCCAGGCCCGCAGTCTCGCCCAGCTTGCGGGCCCGATCGGTGACGGGGCCCTGTTCGGCCTTGACGGTCAGCCAGGCCGCGCCGTGCAGGACCAGCATGGCGACCGACAGCAGGCCGCAAAGCAGGGTGAAGGGCGTGAACAGGCCGAAGAAAGAGCCCTCGTAGAAGGACCGCAGGTCGCTATCCAGACGGAACGGCGCGCCTTGCAGCACATTGCCGACCGCCACGCCGAACACCAGCACCGGCACAAAGCCACCGGTGAACAGCGCCCAGTCCCAGAACGACCGCCAGCCTGGCTCGGGCCGCTTGGAGCGATACTTGAAGCCCACGGGCCTCATGATCATCGCGCCCAGCACCAGGAACATGGCCAGGTAGAAGCCCGAGAAGCTGACCGCATAGACAAACGGCCAGGCGGCGAAGATCGCGCCGCCGCCCAGGATGAACCACACCTGGTTACCTTCCCAGGTCGCGCCGACGGTGTTGATCACCATGCGACGCTCGGCGTCCGTCCTGGCGACGAAGGGGAGCAGCGCGCCGACCCCCATGTCGAAGCCGTCGGTGAGCGCAAAGCCGATCAGCAGCACGCCCATCAGGGCCCACCAGATGATGCGAAGGGTTGCGTAGTCGATGGGGAGTTCCATGACAGGGTCTCCTTTAAGCGACGGCCGGTTCGCCGGCGGCGGAGGCGAAAGCCTCCTGCTCGGCGAAGGGGCCCTTCTTGATGTGACGCAGGATCAGCCCGACCTCGACCACCGCAAGGGCGCCGTAGAGCAGGGTGAACAGCACGATGGTGGTCCACAGTTGCGGCACGCTGAGGCTTGAGGCCCCAAGGGCCGTTGGCAGCACGCCCTCGACCGCCCAGGGCTGCCGGCCGACCTCGGCCAGGATCCAGCCCAGCTCCGCCGCGATCCAGGGCAGCGGGATCGCCGCCACAGCCAGGATCAGGAACCAGCGGGTCTGGTGCTTGCGCAGCGTGACCAGCACGAAGGCCGTGGCGAACAGGGCGATCATCAGCAGGCCGATACCGGCCATGATCCGGAACGACCAGAACATCACCGGCACATTGGGAACGGTATCCCAGGAGGCCTTCTTGATGGTCGCCACATCAGCCATGCGCGGGTCAGCCACATAGCGCTTGAGCAGCAGTCCGTAGCCGAGATCGCGGCGGTGCGTCTCAAAGATGGCGCGGGCGGCCATGTCCTTGGGATTGGCCTTCACCTTTTCCAGCGCGTCATAGGCGATGACGCCGGATTCGATGCGATCCTCGGCCGTGGCTACCAGTTCGAAAATGCCCTCGACCGGCTTGTCGATGCTGCGGGTGGCGATCAGGCCCAGCACATAGGGGATCTTGACCTCATAGTGGGTCTTGCGATCGGCGAGGCTGGGAATGCCGAAGGCCGCCAGGCCGGCCGGCGCAGGTTCGGTTTCCCACATGGCTTCCAGGGCCGCCAGCTTCATCTTCTGGTTGTCGGTCAGGGTGTAGCCGCTCTCGTCGCCCAGCACGACCACCGACAGGGCCGAGGCGAGGCCGAAGGCAGCGGCAACGGTCATCGACCGCTTGGCCACGCCCACATACTTGCCCTTCAGCAGATAGAAGGCCGAAACACCGAGCACGAACACCGCCGCGATGACATAGCCCGAGCTGACGGTATGGACGAACTTGGCCTGGGCGACCGGATTGAACAGCACCGCGCCGAAATCGCTGACCTCCATCCGCATGGTGTCGGGATTAAAGGTGGCCCCGACCGGGTTTTGCATCCAGCCGTTGGCGATCAGGATCCACAGGGCCGAGAAATTGGTGCCGATGGCGACCATGAAGGTCACGAACAGGTGGCCGACCCGCGAGAGCTTTTCCCAGCCGAAGAACATCAGGCCGACGAAGGTGGCTTCCAGGAAGAAGGCCATCAGGCCCTCGATCGCCAGGGGCGCACCGAAGATGTCGCCCACATAGTGTGAGAAGTAGGACCAGTTCATGCCGAACTGGAATTCCATGGTGATGCCCGTGGCGACACCCAGCACGAAATTGATGCCGAACAGGCCGGCCCAGAACCGCGTGACCGTCCGCCAGATCGGACGCTTGGTCATCACATAGATGCTCTCCATGATGACAAGCATGAAAGAGAGCCCAAGAGTTAGAGGCACGAACAGAAAGTGGTACAGCGCAGTCAGCGCAAATTGCAGCCTCGAGAGATCGACGACGGCGGGATCCATGAGACACGCCAAGACGAACGGCGAATGAGCGCGCCGACCGAGGACTCTGCCCTAGGCCGGTCAGGTCACCCCGTCGTTGATCCAGATCAAGGACCGCGGGCGAGCGCAGCCTACACTCAACCCATGCAAGCTCGTCCAGCCTTTCTCGCCGACCTCGCCCAGGTCGCGAGGAGACTGAAGGATCTCGAAAAGGCCGGCGCGCCCCCCATGCGCCGGGCCCGATTTCTGGTTCTGCTGGACGGGGCGGCGGCGGCCCTTTTCGCTGCCGCCCTGGCTTGCGCCATCGACGCCCTCGCCGGCGGGCATGGACTCGCCGCAGCGGTGCCTTGGCTTGGGCTATTGATTCTTTCCGGTGTCGCGCGAGGCCTCCTGACCAAGCTGGCGGGTGAGGCCGGGGCGAGAGCCGCCGCCGCCGTCAAGTCCGCCGCCCGCGCCGACGCCGCCGCCGCCCTGACCGCCCGTGCTCCGGGTGCCGCCCTGTCGCGCGGCGCGGCGACCACCGCCGTCGTCGAGGGGGTCGAGGCGCTGGACGGCCACTTGTCGCGCTTCCTGACCGCCCGCTTTTCCGCCACCGCTACGCCCCTGGTCCTGATCGCCGTGGCGGCCTTCGCCAGCCCCATCGCCGCGGCTATCCTGCTGTTCGCCCTGGTCCCGTTCATTCTGGCCATGGCCCTGGCCGGAACGGCCGCCGCCGCCCAGTCGCGCGCCCAGTTCACGGCGCTGGAGCGACTGTCAGGCCTGTTCCTGGACCGGGTGCGCGCCCTGCCCGTGGTGCTGGCCTTCCAGGCGGAGGGCCGCGTGACCCGCGATCTTGGCCGCGCCGCCGACGACCTGGCCGAGCGGACCATCAAGGTCCTGCGGGTGGCCTTCTTCTCGTCGGGAGCGCTGGAGTTCTTCGCGGCCCTGTCGGTCGCGCTGGTGGCGGTCTATTGCGGCTTCAACCTGCTGCGGCTGCTGCCCTTCCCGGTTCCCGAGCAGCTGGACCTGAAGCGGGCGATCTTCGTGCTGGCCCTGGCGCCGGAGGTCTATCTGCCCATGCGCCGCCTGGCCGCCGCCTATCACGACAAGCAGGCCGCCGAGGCCGCTGCCCTCAGCCTGATCGCCCTGCCCACCCCCACGCCCCGCCCGGCGGCGCAGGCCCTGACCGCGCCGCCCGCGATCGCGTTCGAGCGTGTCACCATTCGCTATCCCGACACCGACGCCCCGGCGCTGGAAGGCTTCGACCTGAACGTGCCGGCCGGGAAGATCACCGCCCTGCTGGGACCCAGTGGATCGGGCAAGAGCTCACTTCTGAACCTGCTGCTGGACCTGGCACCCCTGAGCGGCGGGGCGGTGCGGATCGACGGCCATGAGCTGGGCGATCTGACCGGTCAGATCGCCTGGGCGGGCCAGCATCCGCTGATCATCGCCGGCTCCTTCGCCGACAACATCGCCCTGGCCCATCGGCAGGCGACCCGCGCCCAGATCGAGGCTGTCGCCCAGCGCGTCGGACTTGCCGGTGCCCTGGCCCTGCGTCCCGGCGGGCTCGACGCCTTGCTGGACGAGCGCGGCAGCGGCCTGTCGGGCGGCGAGCGGCGACGCCTTTCCCTGGCCCGCGCCCTGCTGAAACCCGCCCCGATCCTGCTGATGGACGAGCCCACCGCCAATCTGGACGCCGCCGCCGAAGCCCAGCTTCTGACAGTCCTTATCGAGGCCGCGCGGGGCCGCACCACCCTGATCGCCACCCACTCGGCGGCCGTGGCCGACATCGCCGATCACGTCGTGAGGCTGGCATGAGCAACTCGCCCCTTCAGGTTCTGATCCGCGACCAGCGACGACAGCGGGCCGAGGGCCTGGTGGTTTCGGCGCTTTGTGCGGCCGGCGTGGGCGCGGCCTCAACCGTGCTTCTGGGCCTTTCGGGCTGGTTCATCACCGCCTCGGCCCTGGCCGGACTGGCCGGACTGGCCACGGCCCAGGCCTTCAATGTGCTGCTGCCCAGCGCCACCATCCGGCTGCTGGCCATCATCCGCACCGGGGCGCGCTATGGCGAGCGGCTCAGCGGCCACGCCGCCGCCCTGCGGGCCCTGGCCGCCATCCGGCCGGTGCTGTTTGCATCCCTGGCCGCCGCCCCGCCGCGCGAGGCTCTGGCGGTTTCGGGCGGCGAGGCCTCGGCCCGACTGGTGCAGGATGTCGATGCGGTCGAGACCCGCTTTGTGCGGCTCTCGGCGCCGTGGGGCGCGAGCGCTGCGGTGCTGTCGGGCGCAGCCCTTGCGGCCCTGTCGGGCTGGCCGGCGGCCGCGGCGATTCTTCTGGCGGCGCTGATCGCCCTGCTGGTCGCGCGCGGGATCGCCCGGCGCCTGTCGTCCGCCGCCGGTGCCCGTATCCAGATCCTGATGGGCGAACTGAAGGACGAGGCCTCGGGCCTGTCGGCCGCCGCGCCGGAACTGCGGGCCTATGGCCTGGAAGCCTGGGCGGGCGAACGCCTGGCCCAGCGCGGCGCGGCGCTGGACGCCGCCCGCCTTGAAGCGGCGCAAGCGCGGGGCTGGATCGCCCTGTCCCAGGCCGTGATCCAGGGCCTGACCGCCAGCGCCGCCATCGCCCTGGCCGCCCCGGCCGGTGCGGCCCTGGCCGCCCTGGCGGGCCTGGCGGCCGTCATGGCCGTGGACGGTGTGGCCGGCGTGGTCGCCGCCTTCGACCAGGACGGCGCCGCTGATCAGGCGGCGGAGCGCCTCGACACGATCCTGCGCCACACGCCCGGGCCCGCCCTCGCGGAGGACCAGGCTGCCGCGCCGAGCCTCGCCCTGCTGGGCCAGACCCTGACCCCCGGCGAGCGGGTCGCCATCATCGGCCCGTCGGGCGTCGGCAAGACCACCCTGCTCGAGCGCCTGCTGGCCCTGCGTCCCTCGCAGCCGGGTGCCATCGCCCTGGGTGGCCTGGACCTGTCGAGCCTGGAACCCGCCGCCGTCCGCGCCGCCTTCGCCCACGCCCCGCAGGACGCCGCCCTGATCGTCGGTACCGTGGCCCAGAACCTGCGTTTGGCCGCGCCTGCAGCCAGCGACGACACGCTGTGGGACGCCCTGCGCGACGCAGGGCTGGACAGCCGCATCGCCGCCGCGCCTCAGGGCTTGAACACCTGGCTGGGCGACAATGGCGAGCGCCTGTCGGGCGGCGAGCGACGGCGTCTGTCGCTGGCCCGGGCCTATCTGCGCGCCGCGCCCTGGCTGCTGCTGGACGAGCCGACCGAAGGTCTGGACACCGCCACCGAGGCGCTGGTGCTGGAACGGCTGGCCGCGCGGCTGGACCGCACGGGCCAGGGCCTGCTGCTGGTCAGCCACCGGCCGGCGCCCCTGACCCTGTGCGGCCGCCGGATCGTGATGAACACCCTGACGGACCCCGCATGAAAAAGCCCGGCGAAGTCTCCGCCGGGCTGATAGTCATGCCGCTGGAACCGGCGCTATTTCCTGTTGGTGTAGATATAGCCGCCCATCAGCACCACGCCGAAGGCCGTGAAGGCCGAAATGACCAGAATGAGATACGCCAGTTGTCCGCCCGTCATGACACTTCTCCTGTGTTGAGGGCGGCAGGATCGCGCCTCTCAACCGACCCCGCCTTGATCGACGTCAAGGGAACGACGGGATATTGCGGCGAGGGCGGCTCCTGTTCCGAGACTCGGCTATAGGACGCAGGTGACGGAGACCACGACCCCATGAAGGCCGGCAGGAGCGCGACCATCGGCGCAGGCAATCCGCTGTTCAGCGACCCGCGTCCGGGGCCCTACCTGCTGGCGGCGGCGCTGGTGGGGGTGACCTTCCTGGCGCGCCTGGGGCTGGGCGAGAGCTTCACCGCGCCGGCCGCCTTTCTGCTGTTCATCCCCGCCGTGTTGGTCAGCGCCGCCGTCGGGGGCCTGTTTTGCGGCCTGTTCGCCACGGTCTGCGCCAGCCTGGCGATCCGCTGGGTGACGGACGGCGACGCGCAGAACCTGGCCGGAGCCCTGAGCGGCGTGATCTTCCTGCTGGTGGGCATCGGCATGGCCATCGGCGGCGGCTGGTTCCATGCGGCGCGGCGGCGGGCGGCGGCGACCAACGCCCACCTGCAATCGATCCTCGACACCGTCCCGGAAGCCATCGTGGTGATCGACCGCCAGGGGATCATGATCTCGTTCAGCCCGGCCGCTGTACGCCTGTTCGGCTGGACGCCCGAAGAGGCGATCGGCCAGAACGTCAACCTCTTGATGCCCAGCCCCTACCGTCAGGCCCATGACGGCTATCTGAGCCGCTATGCCTACACCGGCGAGAAGCGGATCATCGGGGTGGGCCGGGTGGTGGTGGGCGAGCGCAAGGACGGCTCGACCTTTCCCATGGAGCTGGCGGTGGGCGAGACCCGGGGCCCCCAGCCCTTCTATACCGGCTTCATTCGCGACCTGACCGACCGTCAGCAGACCGAGACGCGGTTGCAGGAGCTACAGAACGAGCTGGTGCACGTCTCGCGCCTGACCGCCATGGGCGAGATGGCCTCGGCCCTGGCCCACGAGCTGAACCAGCCCCTGTCGGCCATCGCCAACCTGCTGACCGGCTCGCGGCGACTGATCGACCGGGGGCGCGAGGCCGACCAGGCCAAGGTGCGCGACGCCATCGACCGCGCCGCCGCCCAGGCCCTGAGGGCCGGCGACGTGATCCACCGCATGCGCGACTTCGTGCGCCGCGGGGCCAGCCAGCGCGAGGTGGAAAGCCTGTCCAAGGTGGTTGAGGAGGCCAGCGCCCTGGCCCTGATCGGCGAGAAGGAACGCCAGGTCGATGTGCGCCTGCAACTGTCTCCCGCCGCCGACACCGTCTTCGCCGACCGTGTGCAGATCCAGCAGGTGCTGCTGAACCTGATCCGCAACGGCATCGACGCCATGCAGGACATGCCCCGCCGCGAGCTGGTGATCGCCAGCGACCTGACCGACGAGGGCTGGACGCAGGTCAGCGTCGCCGACACCGGGGCCGGCATCGCCGACGACGTGCTCGAAAAGCTGTTCCAGCCCTTCATGACCACCAAGCCCCAGGGCATGGGGGTGGGCCTGTCGATCTCGCGCTCGATCATCGAGGCCCATGGCGGAAGGATCTGGGCCCAGGCCAATCCGCGCGGCGGTGCCATCTTCAACTTCACCCTGCCCCCCGCCGAACTGGAGGATCACGCCCTATGACCGACGCCGTGGTTTATGTGGTCGACGACGACGAGGGTGCCCGCGAATCCCTGGCTTTCCTGCTGGAGTCGGCCGACCTGCAGGTCGAGACCTTTGCCAGCGCCCCGGCCTTCCTCGCCGCCCTGCCCGGTGCCCGTGCCGGCTGCGTGATCACCGATGTGCGCATGCCCGAGATGAGTGGCCAGGAGCTGGTGTCCCGGCTGGCCGCCCTGGATGCCCGCCTTCCGGTCATCATGATCACCGGCCATGGCGACATCCCCATGGCGGTCGAGGCCATGCGCTCGGGCGTGATCGACTTCATCGAAAAGCCCTTCTCGGAGAGCCGCATCCTCGACGCCCTGAAGCGCGCGCTCAGCACGATCAGCGAAGCCCCCGCCGTATCGGGCGACCGGGCCCAGGTGCTGCAACGGCTGGAGACCCTGTCGGAGCGTGAACGCCAGGTGCTGGACGGCGTGGTCGGCGGCCACCCCAACAAGGTCATCGCCCGCGACCTGGGCATCAGCCCCCGCACGGTCGAGATCTATCGCGCCAAGCTGATGACCAAGATGCATGCCGACAACCTGGCGGCCCTGGTGCGAATGACGCTTTCGGTGCGGGTTTAGGCGCGCGGACCAGCCGGGCGGAGGCCTGACAGGCAGCGGACGTTGCGAGGGCACGATCAGGGTGGGTTGCAGACTTCGGTTCGGCCAGCGCCGAAGCCTTGCGCTAGAGCATTTTCCGATAGGCGTGAAACGGTTATCGGATCGAAAAATGCCCTAAACTTTTGATTTAGATCCCTTTTCGTCCGACCCTGAGGAAGCCGTCAGGTCGGAAAGGGCTCTAGGCCGCAACCGCCGCCTTGACCCGCCGCCGGCGCCAGTCGTCGAAGCGGACCTTGCCCAGCCAGAACAGCATGATCGGCAGCGGCGACAGGGCGACGACGTAGAGCAGCACCGAATCCTGCACGGCCTTGGGGAACACCTGCTGCTGCCCGAGGAAAAACGACCCCGAGGCGATGAACAGCGAAAAGCACATCCGCCACAGGTGCCGTGCCATCCGGGCGACATTGGACAGGGACTTGCGCAGGAGCACGTGCAACTCGCCCGCGGCCGCGAAGGCCCCGGCGATCGTGAACAGGAAGAAGGCCTGGGGCGGTGAGCCGTCCACCGTGCCGCTGGGGCTGGCCGCGCCCATCCGCATGAAGATCACCCCGGCGGCGGTGATGGTGAGGGCGACGACCAGCCCGATGATTTCCGGCACGCCGGCCTTCACCTCCCGCTGTCGGGCCGCCATCGTGCCACTGATCAGAAGGTACAGCGCCAGGATGCCGGCAACGAAGTTGGGCCGCTGCCCGGTCTCAAGGAACGGTGCCACGCCCGCGCCTATGGCGTAGGCTGCGAACATCGCCAGAAAGAACACCGATCCCGCCGCGCGGTGGACCCGCTGGCCCTTGCGCGAGGCCAGGGCGACCACGCCGGTGACCATCCCGATGGCCCCGCCGGCGATGTGCGCCCACAGCAGGGCATTGGCGCCCAGATGCATCCAGACCGGATCGCCGGGCCCGGCCTCCAGGTTTTCCGCCAGGGCGATGGAAGGCAACAGCGCAGCGGCGAAGGCGAACAGGAGGGACGATGCGGGAATCCGGGGTGTCATGGTCCCCTTACTTGCCGATAGATGCGGCGGGCACCATGATCGAACCGACCGCCCGCATGATCGTTTGTAACACCAAGGGCTGCGCCGATGCCGAATCTGACGACGTCTGCAGGAATAGCCGCCGGCCTGATCGCATTCGCTGTCCAGGGGGGCGCTGATCGCGCGGCGATTATGGCCCGGGCCGGCCTGCGCCTCACCGACCTGGAGGACCATGACAGCCGCCTGCCGTTCGAGACCTATGTGGCCCTGATGCGCGCAGCCCAGGACCTCTGCAAGGACCCGGCGCTGGCGCTGCATTTCGGCGAGTCCGTCGACCTGGCGGAGATATCGATCGTTGGGCTGATCATGAACGCCTCGGCCACCATGGGTGACGCCCTCGCCCAGATGCAGCGCTTCGGCCGGCTAACCCTTGAGACCGAGGGGCTCAGCGACGGGCCACGCTTCATCCTGACCGCGCGTGACGGGCAGCTGTGGATGGTCGACACGCGCGCTGATCCCAACGCCTTCCCCGAACTGACCGAAGGGGCCTTCGCCCGGCTGGTCTGCGGTCCGCGCCGCTTCCTGCCCGAACCGCACGTCCTGGAGGTGCAGTTTACCCATCCGGCCCCGGCCTGGCGCGCCGAGCATGACCGCATCTTCCAGTGCCCGGTGACCTTTTCCAGCGGCTGGAACGCCATGCGGCTCGACCCGCGCATCGCGACCTGGCCGGTAGCGCTTCAGCCGCGCTACGTGTTCGGCGTCCTGACCCAGAGGGCTGACGGCCTGCTGCAGGAACTCGAGGACCAAAAGACCGTCCGGGGCCGGGTCGAGGCTGTTCTGCTGCCGCTGCTGCACACTGGCGAGGTCGGCGCCGACGCCGTCGCCCGCACCCTGGGCTTCAGCCGCCAGACTCTGTTCCGCAAGCTCAGGGCCGAAAACCTCACCTACAAACAGGTGCTGGACGCCCTGCGCCACCGCATGGCGTTGCGCTACCTCACCGGGTCCAGAGCCTCGGTCAATGAAACCGCCTACCTCGTCGGCTTCTCCGAACCTGCCGCCTTCTCCCGCGCCTTCAAACGCTGGACCGGCAAGAGCCCCCGCGAGGTCCAGCTGGCAAAGGTGGCAGCCGGCCAGGCGCTGGAGATTGAAGATGTTGTGGATCGAGCCGTAGCTGGAATGGAACCCCTGGGCTTTTGACCCGATCTGGCCTGCGCCGATTGGCCTTCGTGCGATGGCCTAACGTCCAGTCGCCGCCAAGGCCGCGGCGATCTGCCGGCTGAGGGCGTCGGTCATCAGCGGTTTTTCGACGACGCAGGCCTGCTGGCCCCATCGGGCAAGGCTGGTCCCGTCCAGTCGACCCGACAGCAGCACCACAGGCGTCCCGCTCACCTGCGCCCACTGCGAAAGTTTCAGGTCCTGGCAAGCCTCGTCGACAACGAAGCAGGCCGGCTTCCGGCAATCCGGGCAGCCCAGCAGGGCGTCGGCCGCGCCGAAGACACTGACCCGATAACCTTCCGTCTCCAGACAGAAGCGGAGAGCCTCGCGCAGGGCCTCATCCTCGTCGAGCACCACGATCAGGGGATGCCGGTCGTTGTCGGGGTCAGAAGGGCTGTAGGGACCGCACATGGGCCACAGTCCAGCATGCGGCGCGCGCCGCCGCCTTGATCCATCGCAAACCGGGCCAAAGCGGCCTCCGCAACCGCGCTTACGTAGGGTCCCTTAGGCGTCTCCCCCGAATTTACCGCCCGCCTCGCGCGTTCCAGAACAGTAACCAACGAGGGACCCGCACATGCTTTCGCCGCTTCGCCAGACCGACACCCAGCCCGCCGCCGCGCCGTTCGGCTTTACCGGACCTTGCCTGCGCCATGCGCGCGACGAGGAAATCTTCGGCGAGGGCGAAACCGCCGACTATGTCTATCAGGTGATCTCAGGCGCGGTGCGCACCTATCGCATCCTGCGCGACGGCCGCCGGCAGATCGACGAGTTCCATTTTGCGGGCGACTATTTCGGCATCGAGGCCGGCGACCTGCATCGGGTGACCGCCGAAGCCATTACCGATACCAGCGTGCGGATGGTGCGACGCGGAACGCTGAGCGACCTCGCCGGCCAGCGCGGCGACGTGGCCCGGGCCATCTTCCGCCTGACGGTCGAGGGCCTGCAGCGCAGCCAGGACCACGTACTGATGCTGGGCCGCAAGTCGGCCTGCGAGCGGGTGGCCGGCCTGCTGGTCGATCTGGTCGACCGCACCGGCGCGCGAGGCGAACTGGACGTGCCGATGTCGCGCCAGGACATGGCCGACTATCTGGGCCTGACCATCGAGACGGTGTCGCGCACCTTGACCCAGTTGCAGGCCGACGGCATCATCGCCATCCCGACCACCCGTCACATCGTCCTGCGCGACCTGGCGGCACTGCGCCGGCTGCACGGCTGACGAAGATCAGCCGCCGCTCTCGTCGTTGCGTTCCAGGCCCGCCAGGGTGGCCTCTTCCTGGGCGTCGGCGCCGTCGCTGACCTTTTTCAGGGTGCTGTCGCGCAGGGCATAGACCAGCATGGCCAGCAGGATCACGGCGTTGAGGACGAACGGGCCCCAGCCGATCTGCTCGTAGAGCAGGACGAACAGCGGAGCGACCACGACGTTCAGGCCGTTGATCGCGGCGATGGCCCCCGCCGCCCCGGCCTGGTCCTTGGCACCCACCGACAGCGAGGCCCCGGCCGTGAAGCCCGGGCGTGCAAAGCCATAGCCCAGGCTGGCGATGGCGTAGCCGATGGCCACGGCCGCGTAGTCGGGCGCGAAGGCCACCACCACATTGCCAAGGGCCGCCGCCGCCACGCCCCAGCGCATCAACTCGCGCGGGCCCATCGAGAACATGCGGATAAAGCCCCACTGGGCCAGCAGTCCGGCCACCGCGCCGGCCGCCATGGCCAGGGTGATGAACCCCTGGGCCTGGACCGGCGGCAGGGCCAGCTTGTCGATGATCAGAAAGCCCAGGGTCTGGGTCTGGGCCGTCTGGCAGGAGGCCACCAGGAAACCGAAGATCAGGAAGGGCTTGAGGCGCGGGTCCTTCCACAGATTGACGCCGTCACCCTTGAGCGAAAAGGCCAGGCGCCGCCGGGGCGGGGTTTCGCCGCGGTTGGGCTTGAAGGTCTCGGGCAGGCCGCGCTGGACCACGATCATCATGACCCCGGCCAGGGCGGCGAAGGCGAACATCGGTCCCGCCAGACCCACGCCGGGCAGCACGAACAGCGGTGCCATCAGGGGTCCGACCACCGTGCCCAGGCCAAAGGCCCCAGCCAGGGTGGCCATGGTCTGGGTGCGCTCCTCGCGGCTGGTGCGCTCGGCCATATAGGCCTGGGTCGCCGGATTGGCCGCCGATCCGAACAGGCCAAACAGCGCCCGCGCCAGCAGGAACAGCACGAAGATCACCATCGGCGGTGCCAGGTGATGCAGCCCCGCGCTGACCACAAAGGCGCACAGGGTCATCGACAGGCAGAAGCCGCCCAGGCCCAGCAGGATCAGCGGCTTGCGACCGCGCAGGTCGGACTGGCGGGCCCAGAACGGCGAACTGATCGCCCACAACACCGCCGACAGCGAGAAGATCGCCGCGACCATGGCGTCGGGAATGCCGATCTGCCGACCGATGGTGGGCAGCACTGACAGCATGCCGGTATTGCCCAGGGCCGTGGCCACGGACACCGCGAACAGGATCGCGAAAGCGCGCCGGTCTATCCGGCTTTCTGGTGCTGCGGTCGACATCAAACAACTGTTAGGCCGGTCGTCGCGAGCACGCAACCGACCCGAACGCACGGCGCGGGAACGTTGGCTTAAGCATTAACGGCGATGATGCGGCATCAAATTTCGGGGTCGGTCTCACGTCATGTTCCAGATCATCGGCATCGTTCTGCTCTTCGCCATGGTGTTCGGCAGCTACCTCATGGCTGGCGGCAAGATGGACGTGATCCTTCACGCAGCGCCGCACGAACTGATGGCCATCGGCGGCGCGGGCGTCTCGGCGTACCTGATCGCCAACTCGATTACGGTCATCAAGGGCACCGGCGGCGCGTTCGGCAAGATCTTCGCCGGCCCAAAATGGAAGCCCGCCGACTATCGCGACCTGCTCAGCCTGCTGTTCCTGCTGACCAAGACCATGAAGTCCAAGGGCGTCATCGCCCTGGAAAGCCATATCGAAAAGCCGCACGAGAGCTCGATCTTCTCGCGCTACCCCAAGATCGCCAAGGACCACTTCGCCGTCGACTTCATCTGCGACACGCTGCGCATGATGACCATGAACCTGGAAGATCCCCACCAGGTGGAAGACGCGATGGAGAAGCAACTCGAAAAGCACCACCACGAGGCCCATGGCCCGGCCCACGCCCTGACCAATCTGTCGGACGGCCTGCCCGCCCTGGGCATCGTCGCCGCCGTGCTTGGCGTCATCAAGACCATGGGCTCGATCACCGAGCCGCCGGCCGTTCTGGGCGGCATGATCGGCGGGGCGCTGGTCGGTACGTTCATGGGCGTGTTCATGGCCTATGGCCTGGTCGGTCCCATGGCCACCCGCCTGGGCGCCGTGATCGACGAGGATCACGCCTTCTACAAGATCATCCAGGCGGTTCTGGTCGCCCACCTGCACGGCAACGCCGCCCAGATCAGCGTCGAGATCGGTCGCGGCAATGTGCCCAGCACGGCCCAGCCCAGCTTCCTGGAACTGGAGCAGACCCTGCAGGCCATCCCCAACGAGGCCTGATAGGTTTCGGCCATCGCGCTTGAGCGGCAACCTGTCGCCGATGTAATCACGGACGCGTGAACTGACGCTTGCGTGGCTGCTGAAACCGGTATTCCCTCACGGCTCAACGAAGCGCCCCGCAAGGCGCTTCACCGACATCAGCCGCAAGGGATTTCCCATGAACACCGCTGTTCTTCGCAAGCTTCTCATCGCAGGCGTGGCCGTGTCGGCCCTCTCGCTGGTCGCGTGCGGCAAGAAGGACGAAGGGGCCGACGCCTCGACCGCCGCCGCCGAAGCCGCCGCCGCCGGCGCCAGCACGGTGACCGACGCCGCCTCCGCCCAGGACCAGGCCACCGCCGACGCCAACAAGGCCGCCGCCGACGCCGCCGCGGCGCCGACCGACGAGAGCGAAACCGTGGCCGCCACCGGCGCAACCTCGGCCGAGGCTCCCGTCGCCGCCAAGCCCGCCGCCTCCGCCCCGGCCGCCCACGACAAGCCCGCCGCGCACTGAGATTTCGTCTTTCTGACAACTTAAGGGGCCGCCTGCGAGGGCGGCCCTTTTTCGTTGCGGTCAGGGCATGTTTGAAAAGTTATCCACAGGGGTGGGCCGGCAGAGGTATCTGCCAATTCCCTGACCTCCATTCGCCGAACACCGTGCGACAGTATCTCGACGTTTGCCCCGGCGACGTTGATAGTCGCTGCTCGAAGCGGGCGAGGGGAACAGGATCATGCGCAGATCGATGCTGGCCGTGACAACGGCCTTGGCCTTGATGGCACCCATCGCCGTGGCGGACGCTACCACCCTGACCCTGACGATGATCGCCAGCCTGCAGATCTGCGGTCGCGTCGACGCCGTCGGCGACGTGCAGCCGACCGCCAGCATGGTGATGGTCGATGGCTTCGGGACCGGCGGCTTCAAGGCCGACACCACCAACCCGCAGGCCCAGGCCTGGTTCGACCACGGCGTGCGCCTGCGCTGGGCGTTCGAGCATTCCGAATCCGTGCGCGCCTTTCGCAAGGCGCGCCAGCTAGACCCGCAATGCGGCGCCTGCGCCTGGGGCGAGGCCTGGGCGATCGGGCCGAACCTGAACGGCGGCGGCAGTGACCCGGCGTCCGTCGCCACCGGCCTGAAGGTGGCGCGTGAGGCCAGGACCCTGTCGGCCGACGCCACCCCCTTGCAACGCCAGCTGATCGACGCCCTGATCCAGCGCTATTCCGGTCGCGAAAAGAGCCGCGGCAAGCGCTTCGCCAAGGCCATGGACCGCATCACGCGGGAAAATCCCGATGATGTGGGCCTGTCCAACATCACGGCCGACGCCTGGATGCTGCAGGTCGAGGACGAGTGGTGGAAGGACGGCAAGGCCACCGATCCCGGCGTCACCCGGGCCATGGACCTGCTGGAGCACGCCCTGACCGTGCAGCCAAACGACACCGGCGCCATCCACCTCTACATCCACCTTACAGAATGGTCGGACGACCCGCACCGCGCCCTGGCCTATGGTGAGCGGCTGGCCAAGCTGGCACCGGGGGCCAGCCATCTGGTCCACATGCCCTCGCACACCTTCTACCGCGTGGGGCGCTATCGCGATGCGATGCTGTCCAATGTCGAGGCCGTGGCGCTGGACCGGCGCTATGACCGTCTGGCCAGCCCGCCGGGCGGGATCAAGGCCATGCGGCTGCACGC
>Ga0187843_10001311_pt1 | contig 15924 bp, 12 predicted proteins | sample SpaLakP09_SKY_43_FD_134516 | JGI IMG/M metagenome (GOLD analysis project Ga0187843, IMG submission 134516) | Oligotrophic lake water microbial communities from Sparkling Lake, Wisconsin, USA - SP09_SKY_43 | ecosystem: Environmental > Aquatic > Freshwater > Lake | place: USA: Sparkling Lake...
CACGGAAGGCATCCCCGTCCGTGACATGCTGGAAATCCGCAACAAGATGAAGGCCAAGGAAGCGGCCGGCGGCAAGAAGACCTTGCTGCTGGGCCCCAACTGCCCCGGCCTGATCACGCCCGATGAAATCAAGATCGGCATCATGCCCGGCCACATCCACCGCAAGGGTCGCATCGGCGTGGTTTCGCGCTCGGGCACGCTGACGTACGAAGCCGTGGCACAGCTGACCGAAATCGGCCTGGGTCAGTCCAGCGCCGTCGGTATCGGTGGCGACCCGATCAACGGCCTGAAGCACATCGACGTGATGCAAGCCTTCAACGACGATCCGGACACCGACGCCGTCATCATGATCGGTGAAATCGGTGGCCCGGATGAAGCCGAAGCCGCTCGCTGGTGCAAGCTGAACATGAAGAAGCCGGTGGTCGGCTTCATCGCTGGCGTGACCGCCCCTCCGGGCAAGCGCATGGGCCACGCAGGCGCACTGATCGCCGGCGGTGCCGACACGGCCGATGCCAAGCTAGCCATCATGGAAGAGTGCGGTTTCACCGTGACCCGCAACCCGTCGGAAATGGGCAAGCTGCTCAAGGGCTTGCTCTGATTCGCTGAGAGCCGGCCACGGCGGCCGGCCGGTGCCGAATGCGTAATTTCACGCATCGCGCCGGCCTCGCCTGGCACCAGACTGCACGCTCCGCCGTGCAGCCACGCAAAAAGGGGCAGCAGCCCCTTTTTTCATGCCTGCGTGCTTTGAACCATGCCTTCGCTATAGTGGGGCGCGACGTCGATGTCTGGCGTGCGCTCCCGGCAGGCAGCAACTGTTGAAACGAGTATGGACACCTTGACGAGTCCCGAATTCTGGCTGGCCGTGGGCCAGATCATCATGATCGACATCCTGCTGGGTGGCGACAACGCGGTGGTCATCGCCCTGGCTTGCCGCAAGCTGCCCGATGCGCAGCGCACCAAGGGCATCATCTGGGGCACCGCCGGCGCCATCGTGCTGCGCGTGGTGCTGATCTTCTTTGCCTTGACCTTGTTGCAGGTGCCCTACCTGAAGATCGTCGGCGCCGCCTTGCTGCTGTGGATCGGCATCAAGCTGCTGGTGCCGGAAGATGAAGACGAGCACGGCAACATCCAGGCCAGCGACAAGCTTTGGGCCGCCGTCAAGACGGTGATCGTGGCGGACTTCGTCATGAGCCTGGACAACGTGATCGCCATCGCCGGTGCGGCGCAAAGCAGCGGCGGCGACCACCAGATGCCGCTGGTGATCTTTGGCCTGCTGGTGTCCATCCCCATCATCGTCTGGGGCAGCCAACTGGTGATCAAGTTGATGGACCGCTTCCCGGCCGTCATCACCCTGGGCGCCATGCTGCTGGGCTGGATCGCCGGCACCATGGCCGTGGGTGACCCGGCCCTGAGCAGCTGGGTGCCGACCGTACCGGGCGCCAAGGAAGGCAGCAGCCAGGTGATGCCGGCTCTGCACTATGGTGCCGGTGTGGCGGGTGCGCTGTTGGTCTTGGCGCTGGGCCGCTGGATGGCCGCCCGGCAGAAGCCGGCCGAGGCCTGAGCGCCCGCTGCGCACAAGAACAAGGGCGAACGGGCATGGCAGGTTTCTGGAAACGGTGGCTGGGCAAGCCCGACGCGGTGGATGGCGACGCGTCCACCGTGCCCGAGGCCTACCCCACGCTCAGCCCCACCGGCCCCGGCCTGCAAGCCTATGAACTGCAGCGTGAGTTGGGGCGCGGCGCCATGGCCGTGGTGCATCTGGCGCGCGAGCGCGCCAGTGGCCAGATGGTGGCCATCAAGCGCCTGGCTCTGCAGCGCGAATTCGCCGCTGAAGATTTGATCGATGTGCGACAGCGCTTCATGCGCGAGGCGCGCGCCGCCGGTCATCTGCAGCATCCTGACATCCTCCATGTGCTCGACGCCGGCGAGGCCGGCGCAGATGCCTGGATCGCGATGGAGTATGTGCAGGGCCAGGACCTCAGCCACTTCACCAGGCCGGGTCAGCTTCTGCCTGTGCGTGAGGTGCTGCGCCTGGCGCGGCGCCTGGCGCTGGCCCTCGATTACGCGCATGGCCAGGGTGTCGTGCACCGCGACATCAAGCCCGCCAACGTGATGCTGGATCGCGAGCACGATGTGCTCAAGATCATGGACTTTGGCATCGCCCGCATTGCCGACGGCAGCCGCACCCGCACCGGCCTGGTTTTGGGCACGCCGTCCTTCATGTCGCCCGAGCAACTGGCCGGGCTCAAGGTGGACGGGCGCAGCGATCTCTACTCGCTCGGTGTCATGGTCTACCAGCTGCTGACCGGCCACCTGCCGCATCAATCGGATTCCATGGCCAAGTTGATGTACCAGATCGCCAACGAGCCGCCGCCCGATGTGCGCCACCATCGCCCCGGTCTGCCCGAGTCGCTCGCGCTGGTGCTGGCCCTGGCGCTGGAAAAGCGGCCCGAGTTGCGCTATGCCAGCGGCGCGCAAATGGCCCAGGATCTGGAGGCTGTGCTGCAGCAACTGCCGGCCACCGCGCCGGCGGCAGAGGCCGTTTCCGGGACGGAAGCCCCAGTGTCAGCGACGACGAAGCCCGAGTCGGGGACTGTCGACGCTTTTGCACAAACAGTCCGCTTGAATAAGGCGGAAGCAGGGCAAAATCCCCCCGCATCGTAACCAGACACAAAGCCATGACCCTGGAGTTCTTCAGCGCCACCGACGTCGGCCGCGCCCGCGACAACAACGAGGATTCGGTTGCTCTGGATGAATCCGTGGGTCTGGCGGTGCTGGCCGATGGCATGGGGGGCTACAACGCCGGTGAAGTGGCCAGTCAGATGCTGACCGGCTTCATCCGTGCCGAACTGGGCCGGTGGCTGAAAGAGGCCGGAGCCACGGCCAGCGTCGGCGATGTACGCCGCGCCATGGACATCTGTGTGGACAACGCCAACCGCGCCATCTTCAATGCCGCCAACACCAACCCGCGTTATGCCGGCATGGGCACGACCCTGGTGCTGGGTGTGTTCCGACCTGAGGGCTTGCTGCTGGGGCATGTCGGCGATTCACGCGCCTACCGCCTGCGCGGTGGCCAGCTGACCCAGATCAGCGGCGACCATTCCCTGCTGCAAGAGCAGCTCGACGCCGGCCTGCTCACGCCTGAAGAAGCGGTCTTCTCCAGCAACAAGAATCTGGTCACGCGCGCGGTCGGCGTAGAAGACGCTGTCATGCTGGAGTTGCACCAGCACGAGGTTCAACCCGGGGATCTCTACCTGTTCTGCTCAGACGGTCTGTCCGATATGCTGGACGACGATGCCCTGCGCCAGTTGTTGATAAACCACCCTTCCTTGTCTGAAGCAGCCCAAGCCTTGATAGATGGGGCCAATGACATGGGCGGCCGGGATAATATCGCGCTGGTGCTGGTTCGCGCCGAGGGCCGCGTGCGGTCGGAAGGGCGGGCCTGGTGGCCGTTTGGCAAGCGCTGATGGGCTGGTTTTCGGCCGTGAGGCCTGTCGTGACCGGTCGTCGACTCGGGCATCGTCTGTAGCAGTCACAACTCTTGCGGCGCACAGAGGGCTGCCGCCAACACAAGTAAGAAGACAACAGGATCGAGGTCAAAGCATGGGCAAGCTGGTGGTGTCGCTCGACGGCGTGGTGATCAAGGACGTGCAGATCACAAAGGACAAGACCACGCTCGGGCGCCGGCCCTACAACGATATCGTGATCGACAACCTGGCGGTCAGCGGCGAGCATGCTGTGCTGCAGATGGTGGGCGCCGATGTCTTCATCGAGGACCTCAACTCCACCAACGGCACCTACATCAACGGCAAGGCGATCAAGAAGCAGCTGCTGGCCAACAACGACATCGTCGAGATCGGCAAGTACAAGATCAAATTTCTGGTCGAGGACAGCGGCGATTACGAAAAGACCATGATCCTGAAGCCCGGCTCGGGCGCGCCCAGCGGTTTCGGTTTGCCCTCGTCCTTCGGCTCCTTGCCGTCGGCCTCGGCCGCTGCGCCGGCCACCATCCGTGTGCTCACTGGTGCCGCGGCTGGCCGTGAGGTCAGCCTGACCAAGGTCGTCACCACCGTCGGCAAACCCGGCGTGCAGGTGGCCTCCATCACCAAGCGCCCCAGTGGCTACGTGTTCGCCCACGTCGAAGGTGCCGCACGGCCCAATGTCAACGGCGTGCCGCTGACCAGCGAGTCGGTCGCCCTCAAGAGCGGCGATGTGATCGAGCTGGCTGGCACGCAGATGCAGTTCGTCCAGGGCTGATTGACGCGGCCGTCTCTCGGCCCTTTCAGCACCTTCAGGCTGCACAACAGCCCTAAATCAGGCCTTAAACGCGCTGAATTGGCGCCAAGCTGGGATTAACCCTGCTGTTGCGCGCGCCTTTGTGCGCTGTGCGCCGTGCACAATCTGTCACACAGGCAGTCGCATGGGTGTGGCACCGCTGCCTGGCCGACACAGTTGACTTGAAGACACGGCGTCTGCGCCGGCCCCTCTGGCCCGCGCCACGCTCGCGCATGGGGTGCCGCCCTTGCTTTCGAAAGGCCGCTGTGAGTTTCGATTCGTCATCCGCTGCCGACACGTCGATGGCCCAGCGCACCCCTTCGGGTGCTTCGCTGCGTCGCCGTACCGTTTGGGTGGTGTTGCTGCTGAGCCTGTTTTTGGTCGGCGTGACGGATGCCATCCATCTGCGCCATCAGGCCCAAGCGCACGCTGCTGCGTTTGAAGCCGAACTGTTGGCCCTGCCCAAGGTCTACGGTCAGGCGCTGGCTAGCAGCATGGCGGATCTTGCGGCCGGCGAGCGCCCAGGCGGCAGCACCCAGGTCTTGATCGACAAGCTCAAAGCCCGGCCCGGCGTCCTGTCGGTCGAGTTGAAAACGCCCGAGGGCGCCGTGCTCGCCCGTGGCGACACAAGCCTGCGTGGCCAGGCCGATGTGCGGCAGATCGACTTCGAACTCGGCCCGCCGGCCTCGGGTGGCGCCTTGGTCCAGGTGCTGGCCCAGGAAGAAGCGGCACAGCGTGCCTTCATGCGCGAAGCCCTGCCGGCTTTGCTCTTGCGCGACCTGGCCCTGGTCTTGCTGCTGAGCCTGAGCCTGATGCTGGTGCTGGACCGCATGATGCTTCGCCCCTTGCGTCGCCTGGCTGACCGGGCCGATGAGCTGGATCCCCTCGATGCCCCGCAGGCCCTCAGCCATGCGGCGCTGGCGGAGCAGCCGGCCGAGCTGGCGCGGGTGTCGCGCTCGCTGGCACGGGTGCAGCAGGGCTTGTGGCTCCAGTGGCAGGATGAAAGCCAGCGCGTGCAGCAGTTGCAGCAGCAGGTGCTGGCTCAGACTCAGCAGCTGCAAGCGGCCCAGCAAGCGCTGGAGCAAAAGAACCGCGAGCTGGGCAGCTTGAGCCGCTCGGACGCCTTGACCGGCCTGGCCAACCGGCGCGAGTTCGATGAAGCGCTGCGGCGTGAGTTCAAACGCGCCCAGCGGCAGCGCGGTCAGCTGGCGCTGGCGGTGCTCGACCTCGACCATTTCAAGAGCTACAACGAGCGCTACGGCGCGGCCGCAGGCGATCTGGTGCTGCAGCGTTTCGCGCAATTGCTCAGCGAGCGCTTCAAGCGCGACACCGATTTTGTGGCGCGCCTCGGCGGGGAAGAGTTTGTGGCCTTGCTGCCCGGCTTCGGGCTCGACGTCACGCAAGAGCTCCTGGAGCAGCTGCGTGAAGAGTTGCGCGCCCTGGCCCTGCCGCATGAAGGCGGCGTGGGCGGCCCGTGGCTGACGGTGAGCATCGGCTTGGCGGCCTACAGCCCGGCGCATCCCTATCTGAGCCCGCAGGCCTTGATGCAAGCGGCCGATGAGGCGCTCTACATCGCCAAACACGCCGGCCGCGACCGGCTCAGCCTGGCCTCGTCAAGCAGCTTGGCCGAGCGCGTCTGAGGCGAACCTTCGCGCCAGTGTGGCGCTTCAGCTGCGCTCGTGTTCCTTGGCGGTCTCGAGCTGCTCGGTGACGCGGCGTGCGGCACGCAAGATCAGGGCCTCGTCCAGCGAAGCCTGGGGTGCGATTTCATGTGCCACGGTTTCCAGCTGGTTGGCATCGCCCAGCAGCACGCTGGCGATGGTCGAGATGGCGCTGATGCCGCGCCGCTGCAGGGCTTCGGGCATGTGCAGGGTGGCCTGGACTTCGACATGGTGGCGCACGCTCGCCACGGCCGCCGGTGCCAGGCCCCAGCTTTCGCACAGCGCTGCGCCGAGCGCGTCATGGCTGACCCCGAAGGCGGTGTGTTCCAACTGCACCAACTCGGCATCCGAACCGGCTGCACGCAGCATGGCCGGGTAATGGGCGGGGGCATGGCGGTAGAGCACGGCCTTGCCGCATTCTTCGAACAAGCCGGCCGAGTGGGCCGCCCAGGGATCGACGCCCAACATCTGGCCCATGCGCCCCATCATCAGGCCGCGCTCGGAGGCACGTTGCCAGACCGGCTCCAGCTCCGCGGCCGGCGGAAAGGCGGCGCGCAAGCCCATTTCGAAGGTGATGGCCGACACTTCGCGCAAGCCCAGATAGGTCAAGGCCTGGTGCACCGTCTGCACCCGCCCGCGCAAGCCGTACAGCGATGAATTGACCGCCTTGAGCACGGCGGCGGCGAGGGCCATGTCGGTCTCCACCAGGGCCGAGATGGCGTTCAGGTCAATGTCCTCCTCGGACATCAGCATCGACAGCTTCACCAGCACTTCGGGCTGGGTGGGGATCTCGATGCCGAGCGTGCGCAAATTCGGATCGACTGGCATGGTGGGTGGTCCTTCCCTGTTTGGCCTCAATGGTAGCGGGACTGGCGCAGGGCCTGGTTACAAAAAGCTCAGCGAAAAAAGGCGTCCCAACCCGTTTTCAGGATCAGGGCCGACACCACCAGCACGAACATCGAACGCACAAAGCCAGCGCCGCGCGCCAGCGCCATGCGGGTGCCAAACAGGCTGCCGATGACATTGGCCACCGCCATCACCAGGGCGACCTGCCACCAGATGTGTCCGGTGCTGCCAAACAGCAGCAAGGCAGCGGCATTGGTGGACATGTTCATCAGCTTGGCGGTGGCCGAGGCGTGCAGAAAGTCGTAGCCCAGCAGGCGCACGAACAGGAAGACAAAGAAGCTGCCGGTACCGGGGCCGAAGAAGCCATCGTAGAAGCCGATCACCAGGGCGATGGCGCCCGCCACGGCGCTCTCTCGCCAGCCCTGATGCCGCGGCGCGTGGTGCCGTCCCATGTCCTTGCGCATCAGCGTGTAGATCAACACGGCCAGCAGGATCAGCGGAAGGGCACGGCGCAGGAATCCGGGGTCGACCTGCGTCACAAGCCAGGCGCCGCCAAAGCCTCCCAGCATGGCCAGCGCTGCAGCCGGGAGCAGGGCAGACCAGTTCAGTTGCACGCGCTTGGCGTATTGAAACGTGGCCCAGGCGGTGCCCCAGATCGAAGCGCCCTTGTTGGTGCCGAACAGCGTGGCCGGCGCGGTCTGCGGGTAGACGCTGAACAGGGCTGGCACCAGCACCAGCCCGCCGCCGCCAACCACGGCATCCACAAATCCAGCCAGGAGCGAGGCGAGGGCAACAGTCAACAAATCCATGGGCAGGCGGTGCGAGTGCGGGGAGCGGGGGAAGGCGAGAGGGGTGGCTCGTGCAGCACTGGCCACCGCAAATGAAACGGGCACCTGAAGTGGCTCCAGGTGCCCGTCGATTGTGACTGTGTCACTTTATACGTCGTGCTATCACTACAACTTGAGTTTGTCTCCTCAGCCCCGCCTGGCACCGTCCGTTCGCACGGTCAATGCATCGAGTGATGCGAATGTAGGCAGCTGGCCCCATGCACGCACTTGGGGTTTTTACGGGCGTTCCGCACCAAGATAGTGAAGTCAGCGTGCGCATACTTAACTGGCAAGCATGAATAAATCATATTCATAGCCGAAATTTCATGCCCCTCCCTGGGGCTGGCTCACCTGCAAACGCGGGGTCCGCCGGGTTTCCTCGGGGCGCATCTGTCGCATTTCTGCACAGCATGCAGTGCGGCACTTGTGTGTCAGGAAGCTGGGAAACGGTTTGCAATTCTTGACTTCTCATTCGCCAAGCCTATGGAAACATCCGGGCCATGAAAGCTGTCGGCGGTCTCATGTTCAAAGCTCCCTCCTGGCTGGGTCGCGTGCGGCGCGTCGGCTTTTTGCTTTCTCTGGTCTTGGGCCTGCAGGCCTGTGGAGGCGGCGGCGGTTCGACCAGCAGCGACAGCACGCCGGTGACGCCGGCACCGGCGCCCAGCGCCACCAGCACCTATGGCCTGAGCTTGCCGAGGTCGGGCCTGGCTCCGGCCGATCTTGCGGTGCTGGTGGCCGAGGGCGACGCCCTTGGCGAATCGATCGCAGCCTACTACCTCAGCGCCCGCGGGGTGCCCGCGGCCAACCTGATCCGCGTCAAGCTCACGACCACGGCCGACGCCATCAGTGCCAGCGACTTCGCCACCCTCAAGGCAGACATCGATGCCAAGCTCCCGGCCGGCATCCAGGCCTTGATGCTGACTTGGACCGCGCCGTCACGCGTGGTGGGTACGTGCGCCATGGGCATCACCAGCGCTTTGGCGTTCGGCTATGACGCGAAATCTTGTGTCTCGCCCGCCGGCAGCTGCCTCGCCACCCAGGCCTCGGCCTACTTCGACTCGGATTCCACCCGGCCCTGGTCCGACCATCAAGTCCGGCCCGCCATGATGCTCGGTGCCCGCAGCCTGGAGGCCGCCAAGGCCCTGATCGACCGCGGCGTCAAGGCCGACGCCAGCCAACCGGCAGGCGATGGCTATCTCCTGCGCACCAGCGACAACCTGCGCAGCACCCGCTGGAGTGACTTCAGCGCCTTGCCCAGCCTCTGGTCCGGCCGACTCAAGCTCAATTTCCTGGACAACTCGGCGGGCGGATCGCGTGACAGCGTGCAGGGCAGCAGCGGTGTTCTCTTTTATTTCACCGGCTTGGAGCTGACGCCGGGCCTGGCCACCAACACCTACCAGCCCGGAGCGGTGGGCGATTCATTGACCTCCTTTGGCGCGCTCTTTCCCAACGCAGGCGGACAAACGTCCGTTCTCTCCTGGCTCGACGCCGGCCTCACCGGCAGCTACGGTACGGTCGAGGAGCCCTGCAATTTCACCCAGAAGTTTTCCAAAGCCTCGGTGCTGATCGAGCAGTACTACCGCGGCGCCACTTTGATCGAGGCGTACTGGAAATCCGTGCAGCAGCCGGGCCAAGGTCTGTTTGTCGGCGAACCGCTGGCGCGGCCCTTTGCCGATGCACCCAGCTTCAAGTTGGAGGGCAGCCAGTACCTGATCAGCAGCCGCGCCCTGCGCCCGGGCGCGAGCTATAGCCTGGACTATCAGATCGGCGCTGCGGGCAGCTGGATCACCTTGGCCAGCTTCAAGCCCAGCAAGGCGGAAGTGCAAAACCTTAGCGCCCCCTTGCCGCCGGCCACGGCCACGGCCCTGCGCTGGCGCGGCCCCTGCCCGGCCCAGCCCAGCCAGCAATGCACTTTGGCGAGCAGCCCTTGATCCAGTACTGCTTGTGATGCCTGTGATTCCATGAGCGCACGGGCGGGAGGCCCGGCTGGCAAAATGGCACACCCTGCCGGCTCTGTCTTCATGTCCTCGACGCCTCCCCTCTCGCCCTCCAGCTTCCGCGTGCTGTCGCTCATCCCGCCGATGACGCAGCTGAACACGCCGTATCCGTCCACGGCCTATCTGACCGGCTTTCTGCGCTCGCGCCAGATCGATGCGGTGCAGGAGGACCTGGCCCTGGCCCTGATGCTGCAGCTGTTTTCTCGCGCTGGCTTGCTGGCCCTGCGCGAGCGCATCCAGGCCTTGGCACCCGAGCAGCGCACGCCCATGGTTCAGGGCTTTGACGTTTACTTTGACCGTTATCTCTCGACCATCACGCCGACCATTGCGTTCCTGCAGGGCCGTGACCCGACCCTGGCGCACCGCATCAACAGCCGCGCCTTCCTGCCCGAGGGCCCGCGCTTTGATTCGCTCGATGTTTATGTCGACGAGGATGGCGGCGACCCGCTGGCCTGGGCCTTCGGTGCCCTGGGTCTGCAGGACCGGGCGCGCCACCTGGCCACGCTTTACCTGAACGACCTGGCCGATGTGCTGCGCGAGGCGGTGGACCCGCGCTTCGAGTTCGTCCGCTATGCCGAGTCCCTGGCGACCAGCCAGCCCACCTTCGACCCAATGGCTGAGGCTTTGGCCGCGCCGCTGAATCTGGTCGATGAAACCCTACGCACGCTGGCCCTGGCCGCCGTGGCCAAGCACCAGCCGCGGCTGGTGCTGATCTCGGTGCCCTTCCCGGGCGCGGTCTATGCCGCCTTCCGCATCGCGCAGGCGATCAAGGCCGAGCACCCTGGCGTGGTGCTGGCCCTGGGCGGTGGCTTCGTTAATACCGAGCTGCGCGAGCTCAGCGAGCCGCGCGTGTTCGATTACTTCGACTACCTGACCCTGGACGCCGGTGAGCGCCCTCTGCTGGCGCTGCTGGAGCATCTGCAAGGCCGCCGCTCGCGCCAGCGCCTGGTGCGCACCTTTGTGCGCGAAGACGGCCAGGTCCGCTACATCAACTTCGTCGAGCCCGACATCGCCTTTGCCGAGGTGGGCACACCGACCTGGGACGGTCTGCCGCTGGACCGCTACCTTTCCCTGCTGGACATGCTCAACCCCATGAACCGGCTCTGGTCCGATGGGCGCTGGAACAAGCTGACCGTGGCCCATGGCTGCTACTGGAAGAAGTGCAGCTTCTGCGACGTCAGCCTCGACTACATCTCGCGCTACGAGGGCGCCTCGGCCGCGACCCTCGTGGACCGCATCGAGTCCATCGTCGCCGAGACCGGCCAGACCGGCTTCCACTTTGTCGACGAAGCCGCGCCGCCCAAGGCCTTGAAGGCGCTCGCTGCTGAGTTGCAAGCGCGCCAGCTGGGCATCTCCTGGTGGGGCAATATCCGCTTCGAGAAGTCCTTCAGCCCGGAGCTTTGCCAGCAGCTGGCCGAGAGCGGCTGCATCGCCATCTCGGGTGGGCTTGAGGTCGCCTCCGACCGATTGCTGAACCTGATGAAAAAAGGCGTCTCGGTCGACCAAGTCGCGCGCGTGACCAAGGCCTTCACCGACGCCGGTATCCTGGTCCATGCCTACCTGATGTACGGCTTTCCGACCCAGACCGTTCAGGACACCGTCGATGCGCTCGAGTATGTGCGCCAGTTGTTCGAGAACGGGTGCATCCAGAGCGGTTTCTTCCACCGCTTTGCCTGCACCGTGCACTCGCCCGTGGGCCAGAAGCCTGAAGAGTTCGGCGTGCAACTGCTGCCCCTGCCGCCCAGCCCCTTCGCCAAGAATGATGTCGGCTTTGTCGATCCCACGGGCGTGGATCACGATGTGCTGGGCCAGGCACTCAAGAAAGCCATCTACAACTACATGCACGGCATCGGCCTCGAGCAGGACGTGCGCAGCTGGTTCAGCATCAAGGTGCCCAAGACCACGGTGGCGCGCCACCGCATTGCCCGCGCCCTAGCGCAGGCGCATTGACGGTCGGGGCTGCACTCGCTCCTTCCGCTCGTTCAGCCAGGCGCTGAAGGCCTGCAGCAGGGGCTCATAGCGCTCAGCTTGGGTCTCCAGTGTCTGCAAGGCCAGCACGGCCGCCTCCAGCGTCGAGCGCTGCTCGGCCCGCTCCGCCTTGCGGTGATCGGTATAGCGCGATGGCGGCGGCTCGTGCAGGGTCAGCCGCGGCAGGGTCTGCAGGGCTGGGTTGAGCCAGAGCATCTTGCGGCTCTTGCGCCAGGTGGCGTCGATCACGACCAGGCGCAGCGGTCTGTCATCGTTCGCCGAGGGCTCGAACATCGGCTCGGTCTGGCCCGGCGTGGGCGGGTAGAGCAGCAGGGCGCGCCGCCCGTCTTGATGCAGGGCGGCCTGCAGCGTGGCCGGGTCGAATTGCTCGCCCACCCACAGGCGGCAGCGGGCCAGGCTCAAGCGCAGCAGACGCGCCGAACCCTTGGCCTGGTGCTGTTCCTGCGGGTGCTGCAGCAGCAACAATTCGACCGGGTTGTCGATCGCCTGCGCCCAGTGGCACAGGCAGCTCGGGGTGGGCAGCTCGCAGCGCGGGCAGCGCGGGCGCCCGGCTGGGATTGGAGACGCTTCAGTCGAAAGATCAGTCGGCATGGCGGCCGTGATCAGAACACAGGCGTGCCGCTGCAGCGGCGTGTGGCGCCGCGCGGGCTCAGGCTGCCTGCCGCGCTGGAGCGGCCGCCAGACCGCGCTGCGGGCGCGAGTCCAGTTCGGAATCGAGGTCGGAGTCCAGGTCCGAATCCAGCTGGGAGCTTAGCTGCGAGTTCAGCTGAGATTGCCGTGCCTTGCGCTGCCGACGCAGCCGCGCCGACCAGCGGCCGGCCGAGAGGATGGCCAGCAGCACCGCCACGCCGTTCAGCGAACCCCAGAGCGGCGGCACGGTGGATGAGAGCAGCAGGCCGGTCAGCGAGGGCTGGTAGCCACCGGCACGGCTGCTGACTTCAAGCACGCCGGCCAGCAAGGCCAGCAACCAGGCCAAGCCCATGCCACCCAGGCACCAGGCCGTGGTCGGGCGGCGGCTGTGGCCGCGCTGTGGCCGCACGGTGAAAAAGGCCCAGACCCAGGCCATGCCGTAGAGGAGCGCGGCGATCAGCAGCGCCTGCACCAGCTGGGACGTCGAGCTGCCTGGGCCGCCCGTCAGATGCTGCAGGCTCAAGAGCCAGCCTTGGCCAGCCAGGCTGTGGGCCAGGCCCAGGGCGCTGAGATAGAGCAAGGCACCGGACACAAAGGACCAGATGCGTCTTGCGGTTCTGATTTCGCTGCCCATGGCGATGCGTTGGCTCCGTACAGCTGAGGATGACAAAGGCGTCGCTTCGATTCTGGGCGTCGCACGCCATGCGACCCAGGGGCAAGGCACCCGCAGACCGGGGGCCCGCAGCGCGCGGGTTCGCCGAAAGTGTTGAATCCGTCACGCTTTTCGGCCTTGTGCCGCAGGGCTCCGCGTGTGTCGCCCACGGCGCTGGCCGGGCCTCAGAGCCTGGGCACGGCGGCCTGCTGCATCAGTGGCAAGGCTGCGATGCGGGCCTCGATCTCTGCCATCATCTGGCGGTAGGCGGGGGCGCCCAGCCCGCCGTAGCGCTGCTGGAAGGCCTCGGCGCTGAGGAACTCGGGCAGGTCGGCCACGCCGGGCATGAAGTCCAGCTCGTGCAGGCCGCTGCGGATCAGGGTTTGCAGGCTGCGTGGCGCGTCCTTGGCCAGCAGGCCGAAGCGCGTGCCGGCCCGGTCGGCGGCGATGTCATTGAAGCTGAAACCGCTGCCGCCCCGCGAATCGGCCACCTCCTTGTAAACCCCGATGGCATCGGCCAGCGGCCCGCTGCCCTCCAGCGCCAGCACGGCCGAGACCAGGAAATGCTGCGGAAAGTCATCACGCCCCGCCAGGGTCACCACGCGCGGCAGCGGTTGCGGCCAGCTGCGCGCGCTGGGCAGCAGCTTGCTCCAGCGTTGGCCGGTGGAAAACAGGGCCAGGGTCAGCAAGGCGGCGCGGTTCTCGGCCATGGGGTCGGCGTCCGGGGCATCGCTGCGGGCGCGGGCCAGCTCGAAGATGGGCGGCATCAGCAAGGCCAGCGAGACTGAATGGCCCGGCGGGTAGGCCGTGCTGATCTGTGCCAGACGCTGGTTGTAGGCCCGAGCCCGCTCCTGCTCGGCTGGCGTCCAGAGGGCACCCAGCACATGGTCGAGGCTGTCAGCCTGCCAGTGGTAGCCCAGCAGCAATTCCTGCGGCTGGAAGCGCAGGGTTTCGACCAGCTCCCCGGCCACCTGGGCCTGGGCCGGCAGGGTCAGTGTGGCAATCAGGCGGCGCAAGGCCGGATGGGCGAGGCCGGCCGGCAGCGGCAGATGGCCCAGGCGCAGCCTTTCGACCTGCGGCAGGGTGTCGGTCTGGTCCAGCTGCGCTTCCAGATTGAGCCAAGCGCCCAGCAGGGGCAGTTGCAAGCTGGCCTGCAGCCGGGCGGTGCCGGCCTGCAGCTGGATCTGCGCCGCGCCGCGGCCCTGGCCGTAGCGTTGCGCCAGCTGCATGAGCATCAGATTGAGTTGTTCCTCCTCGATGCGCAGCAGGCGCTGCGAACCGGCCTCTTGCCGCCGTGGGTCGTTGCGACGCAGAAAGTCCTTGGTGCTGGCGATCTCATCCGGCCGCAGGCCGCTGTGCGCCGGCTCGACCAGGGCCCGGGATTGCAAGGCCAGGGCGGCAGCCAGCACCAGCACGAGCAGGGTGCTGAGAAGCAGCCACAGCCAGAGTCGGCGGGGTCGGCGCGTGCGGCGAGGAGAAACAGAGGTGGGGCTGGCGGACGCAAACTTCATGGCAGCTAGTCTGCCAGCAAAGCCGTGCTCCGACTGTTCGTCAGCCGCCGCGTCTTCGCCCGCCCCCGACAATGCGCGCCATGTTGGAGACTTCTGCCGCATCAGCCGCCCCCCCAGGCCCTTCGGCCCCGCGCATCTGGCCGCCCACGGCCGAGGTCCTGGCGCGCCTGTTCGAGCGTGGCCGGCTGCAGCGCGCGCGCCAGTTGCAGGGCCAGATCCTGGAGGTCCGTGCCGACGGCCAGGGCGCCAGCGCCCGGGTGCGCGGCGCGCGCGAGCAGGTCTTCGAGCTCGATCTGCAAGGTGTGGCCGATGCCTCCGGCCAGCCGCGCTACAGCGCCCTGTGCAGCTGCCGCACCCAGCGCTTTTGCGAGCATGCCGCGGCGGTGCTGCTGCGCCTGCAGACCGAGGCCGATGCGCCGCTGCGCGAGGCCCTGCTGCAGCAATGGGTGCAAGCCCTGCGCCGCAAGGCCAGCCGCGAGGAGCTCAAACGCCTGCCGCCCCTGCCCGAAGCCGACGCGGCACGGCTGATGGATTTGCTGCTGCGGGGAGATGAGGAGGAGCAAGCGCCGAGCCCGTCACCCGCGGCCGATCCGCCTGCGCCGCCTGCCGAACCTGACCTTCGCGTCGAGCCCGCGCGCTTCCAACCCGAGCTGCGCTTGATGACCCTGGGCCGGGGCGATGGCCTGCTGGGTCTGGCCCCAGGTGGCCGGCTGGGGCCGCGCGGTGACCATGTCAGCGTCGCCCAGCTGCACTGGGCCTACCGTTTCGAGGATGGCAGCCGCTGGCAGACCGAGGCGCCTCGCTCACTCTTGAACAGCCGACCGCCAGCCCAGCAGTGGGTGGACACCCCCAGCGGCCCGCGCCGCCTGGCCCGCGATCTGCTGGCCGAGGCCGAGGCGCGCGACCAGCTCTGGGCCAGCGGCCTGATCCCGCTCGCGCCCGAGCAGCTGCAGTGGCGCCACCCCAGCGCCGCCCAGGGCCTGGAGGCTTTGTGGACGCTGAGCCAGGAGGAGTTCTTCGCCGCCTTCTGGCTGGAGCGGGTGCCGGCGCTGCAAGCCGCGGGCTGGAAGGTCGAGGTGCGCCCCGGCTTTGCCCACCGGCCCGCCCCGGCCGAGGCCTGGCAGCTCAAGATCGAGAAGCTGGGCCTGCCGGGCCGAAAGGGCTCCTGGCTGCTCAGCCTCGGGGTCGAGGTGGACGGCGAAACCCTGGACCTGGCGCCCATGATTGCCGACCTGCTGCGCCGTGATGCGCGCTGGTTCGATGCTGAGGCCATTGCCGGCATCGATGACGCGGCCCTGATCCTGCTGCACGCGCCGGGCGGCCGCCGCATCGAAGCGCCGGGCTCCATCCTCAAACCCATCATCGGCGCCATGGTGGACCTGCTCAGCGACCCCAAGCGGGCCGAAGGGCCGTTCCCGCTCAGCGATTGGGACGCCGGCCGCCTGCTGGCGCTGGACACGCGCAGCGGCTGGCAGTTCCAGGGTGACGCCGATCTGCGCCGCCTGGCCCAGCGCCTGCAGCAGGCCGGCAGCCCCC
>Ga0187843_10001313_pt1 | contig 15903 bp, 16 predicted proteins | sample SpaLakP09_SKY_43_FD_134516 | JGI IMG/M metagenome (GOLD analysis project Ga0187843, IMG submission 134516) | Oligotrophic lake water microbial communities from Sparkling Lake, Wisconsin, USA - SP09_SKY_43 | ecosystem: Environmental > Aquatic > Freshwater > Lake | place: USA: Sparkling Lake...
CCCCCGTCGCGGCTGAGGGTGATGGCCAAGCTTTTGCCATCAGGAGACCACGCAGGCGCGCTGTTAGAGCCTTTGAAATTGGCCAGTACCCTTCTTTTTCCCGAGGCGATGTCATGGATATAAACAACAGGTTTGCGGGACTCAAAGGACACATAAGCAAGTTCATTGCCGCTGGGAGACCAACTGGGAGAGATGATGGGCTCTTGACTTGATAGAGCGGCTTGGGGGTTTTCGCCGTCCGCATCTGCGACCCATAAAAAATGCTTGGGTCCCTGTTTGGTGATGTAGGCAATGCGGGTAGAAAAAATCCCTTTTTCGCCGGTGAGCTTTTCATAGACTTGATCGGCAATCCGGTGTGACACCAAACGTAAATCGTTGGGCACCACAACATAGCTTTGCCCTCCCATGTCTTGCCCCTTCACCGCATCCCACAAGCGAAAACGAACATCAAACCGGCCATCGGCCATGCGCGAGACGCTGCCGGTGAGCAAAGCATCCGCAGGTTTTTGCCTGATGGGCGCAAAATCAGGGCGGCTGACTTCATCGATGACCGCGCCGATTGACAAACTGCGGAACTGTCCACTGCGCTCTAAATCAGCAGCCACGATTTGGGTGATCTTTTGTGGGGAAGTGTCTTCGCCGCGAAAACCAGCAACAGCGATGGGAATTTGCGTGATGCCCACACCGGAAATCTCAACCCTGAATTGCGCCTGAACGGGCAAAGCCAAGCCCAAGGCCAGGGATACTGCAGCAACAAAAGTCATGAAGGAAGTCATTTTTTTCCTTGGCTCAAACAATATAAGGTGAAGTATTTACCGTACGCAGCTTGCGCTTGCAAAATGCAAACAGCCAAGCCCATTGCGCCATCGAGAAAGCCCAACCTGAACAAATAACTTTTCAGGAAAGCAAAAAATCCCGAACTGATTGCGCGCGACATGCTGGTGGTCTGTCCTTGATCGAATTTTTGTTGCGCCCAAGCCTGACTGTAGGTTTGTAATTTACGCCAATAGGCTTGTGCAGTGGGGTAACTGTAATGCAACAACGAATGACGCAATTTTCCAACCGACCTGGCATTCGCAGCAATGAGTTTTTCATGTACAACATCGTCACTAAAGCGCGCTTCATTTCTCTTGAAAAGTCTGGCCACTCTGTCGGGGCGCCACCCACAGTGGTAAATCCATTGGCCACAAAAATTGGTGAGTCTGGGAATGTCGTAAACAGCGTGATCGGCATGCGTCAACACAGCCTGAATTTCTTTCGCCAATTGATCAGACACACGCTCATCTGCATCTAAAGACAATACCCAGTCATGTGTGGCATGCGAGAGCGCTTTGTTTTTTTGGTGCCCAAATCCTTCCCAAGTGCCTGAAAGAATCACCGTGGCGCCATGTTGTTGGGCCAGTGAGACTGTGTCATCTGTGCTTTGGCCATCAAGGACAATCACTTCGTCTGCAAAACTGGCGCTTTGTAGACAGGCCACAATATTGGCGCTTTCATTACGTGTAATGATGATGACACTCAAAGACATATATGGATTCTAACCAAGCGGTATGTCTGGTGTCGTCATAATCCGAAAAAGTATCCTCGCCTCATATGACCTCTCAACCTCGCATTCGGTATCGACTTCGCCGCGCTTTTTCGCATTTCACCCAACCGATCAGCGCTTGGGTTATCGCGTTATTGTGCATTGTGCTCGTATCAGCCTCCGAACCATTGATTCCGGCCTTGCTCAAACCTTTGCTTGACAAAGGTTTTGCACAAACAGACTTTCCCGTTTGGCAAGTACCCATCGCGTTGATAAGCTTATTTGGCCTAAGAGGCATGGGTGTTTTTCTCAGCCAAGTTGCCATGGCCAAGGCCACCAACCAAGGCTTGATGAAACTGCGTTTACAAATGTTTGCACGTTTACAAAATGCAGATTTGGTTTTGTTCAAAAACCAATCTGCCAGTGCACTGGGAAACACATTGGTGTTTGAGGTGCAAAACGGCGCACTGCTGATGGTCAGCTCTGTCATGAGCTTGGTGCGTGACAGTTTGACCTTGATTGCATTGGTGGGCTACCTCCTCTATTTGAACTGGCAACTGAGTCTGATCGTGGCCCTGCTTTTCCCAGCAGTTGCGTGGTTAATGAAAATCATGAGCAAGCGTCTTTACCAAATCACACGAGACACACAAACCGCAACAGATGAACTGGCCTATGTGGTTGAAGAATCCGCCCTGGCCTTTCGCGAAATTCGACTTCACCAAGCCCAGTCTATGCAAATGGGGCGTTTTCAAAAATTAGCGCAAAAACTTCAACGCTTGGCAATGAAAACAGCCATTGCCAGCTCGGGCATCACGCCCATGACGCAGATTTTGTCGGCCATCGCTTTGTCTGGCGTTATCAGCGTAGCCTTGCTGCAAAGCCATCAAACCGGCATGACTGTGGGTGGGTTTGCGGCTTTTGTCACAGCCATGTTGATGCTGGTTGCCCCCATCAAACACCTCTCGGAAATCACGGGTCCACTCACCCGTGGTTTGGCGGCTCTCGAGCGTGGATTTGAATTGATAGAAAACACGCCCACAGAAACTGGCGGCAGCTACACCGCTAAAAAAGCACGTGGGCAAATTATTTTTGAAGATATTTCAGTGCGCTACCAAGATGATCTGCCTTGGGCTTTACAACAGATCAACTTGAGCATTGAGCCAGGCGAAACAGTCGCCTTGGTAGGCTCATCAGGCTCAGGTAAAACCACTTTAGCCAATGTTTTGATTCGCTTTGTCCAAGCCACGCAGGGAAAAGCACGCTTAGATGGGGTTGCTGTGCAAGATTGGGACTTGCAGTCATTGCGTCAGCAATTTGCGCTGGTCAGCCAGAACGTGGTTGTACTCAACGACAGCTTGGCAGCCAATGTCGCCCTAGGACAAACACCTGATGAAGAGCGTGTCATGGCGTGTCTCAAGGCCGCGCATTTAAGTGACTACTTGGCCACCCTGCCCCAGCATATTCATACGCTTGTGGGCCACAATGCGTCCACCATGTCGGGCGGTCAACGACAGCGACTTGCGATTGCACGTGCCTTGTACAAAGACGCTCCAGTGCTGATTTTGGATGAAGCCACATCAGCCTTGGATAACGAGTCTGAACGACTTGTGCAAGATGCATTGCAAAGTCTGCAAAAAAACAGAACCACTTTGGTGATTGCGCACCGTTTAACCACCATAGAAAAAGCAGACCGCATCATTGTGATGGAGCATGGGCGCATTATTGAGCAGGGCACCCACCAGCAATTGCTGCAAGCACAAGGCGCTTATGCAGCGATGTTCAAGCTGAGCCAATCAACAGGCGCCTCGCTCCAGTAATAAAGACGCTACTTCGGCTACAAACTCGTCTGCACTTGGGTTGATCAAGCGGCGACACCAAGCCTCATTGTGAAATGATGTTCGCTCTGGGTAGGTGAATAAAACCAAAGTAGGTTTGCGTAAAGCCACAGCCATGTGATAAGGCCCTGAGTCGGTTGAGATGAAAACATCGCAAGCATCAATCAAACCGCTTGTACTGCTCAAGGTGGTAAGACCTGCCACATCCATGATGTGAACAGGCTGATTGCTGATACTGTGTAAATGCTTGATGAATTCTTGGTTCACCTCTTTTTCAAAGGGTGCACCGCTCAACAGCAATTGCGCAGGATATTTTTGGAGCAGCTGATGAAAACAGTTTGCCAAGTGAGGCAAAGAGGGCCTTTTATGCATGGCGTCTGGTGTGCCACAGCCTATGTTGAGTCCAATGATCGGTAAATCATTTTGAAAATGATGTCGATATGTGGATTGCCATTCTTTTCCCTCCTCAGTCACTTGCATTTCTATGGGCGTCGTGCCTCTTTCTAAACCCAGCGCTTTGAGCACCACAAAATCTCGGTGGGTGTAGTCCATGGGTAACTCTAGGCCATGACTTTGCGCATAGTTTTGAACGCTAGGGGACGTGCGCTGGTAAAACAGTGAGCGCAAGGGAAACTGTGCAATGCCCCAAGTAGACGCGCCCGAGGTTTGGCCAGCAAGCCAAGTTAACAGAGAAGTTTTGATGCCATGGGGTTCAAAATCAATCACCCAATCAGCATTTACCTCTTTTAAAACCCTGCTAAACGATTTCCATACGTCTTTGAAAGGCACTTTTTGCCCTTGGGGATGCGAAGGGTCTTTATCGCGCACCGTGATGAAATGCGCGCTGTTCAATAAGGGGTGCTGATGAATCAATGCTTCAGTCGGGTAGCCTGGGTGCTTGCTTAAAAAAACCAAATGCAATTTGGCATGCGGCCAGCGGTTTTTGAGAACCCGCCACGCAGCTGAGCTTCGAAGCAAATCGCCCACGCCCAGGCTGTGCGACTTGATCATCAGAATCGATTTCGGATAAGGTGTCACGCTGAAAGAACCTGCTGATAAAGAATTTCATATTGCGCGGCCACATGGGGCCAAAGGCAGTTGTTGGCAAATGCAACTGAATTGGCTTTGTATTTGGCATGAACCAGAGGTTGCGAAAGCTCAACAACCGCAGCTTTCAACGCCATGGCATCTTTTGGGTCGGCCAAAATGAAAGCATTCAAACCATGCTGCAAATCGGCTGCAATACCGCAATGCTCGGATGCGCTAACCACCACCGGCAAGCCATGCGACATGGCTTCAAGCACAACCATGCCAAACGTGTCTTCTAATGTGGGATGCAGCAAGATATCAGCTGAAGCGTAAATTTCGTTCATGGCACTGACCACACCTAAAAATTTAACCCGGTCAGCAATACCTAAAGCTTCAAGTTGGTCTTGCCAGTGTTTCAAGGGCAACGCTTTACCGACAACCAACAGTTTGAAAGACGAATCTAAAACAGACAAAGCTTTTAAAACTGTCTGCAAATTTTTCTTCATCGCATCATTACCAACCCACAGCAGTATTTGGGGACTGGGTGTGGCGTCAGTAAAGAATGGGGTTCTTTGCGTAGTGCCTTGGTCTTTGTTGGTACGCGGGTAGATGCCAGGCGCAATACTAGATAAATGACTATCAGGCAAGGGCGGACGCATTTGATGCAACTGCTGCATCAAAGGAATGGATACCGCCACCCATATACGCCTCGCAGAAATACGGAAACGGAAAAACTCCAAAGCCGCGTATGCCCATAAGCGAGGACTGGTGAAAAATTTCAGCTTGCGCCCTAAACCATCAGCTGTGCTTTTGCATCGCATGGGAATCACATGAATAGTTTGAATATTCCCATGCCAAGTATTTTCATGGGAATGCACAATATCAAAGCCTTCACGCGTTAGCCACCAAGTAGCTGTCGCATACCAAAGTTGATTGAGCCAACGCGGTCTTTTAAAAATCAATGCAATCGGGTGAAATGTCACCGTTTGAAAAGAGGTGTCCATGGTTTGCGCAAACACATGAACCTCATGTCTTTGAGCCAAATCCAATGCCACCGCCACCGCATAGGCTTCAGCGCCACCTGCACTGGCGCAAAAGGTACGGTGCAACACAGCAATTTTTAAACGCTTGCGCAAGCGATTCATGCTAGCTACTTCGCTCTCTTGCTGTCTTCATAGTTGCTCAGCACTTTAAGCAAGAACTGCGCAGTGTGGGTTGAACGAACCACCGGTACACGCGGAAGTGCCGACATTCGGTCTGCAGCACAGGCTCTGCCTCTGTGGGTGGTAGTGGCTGCCGTATAACCTGCTTCAAAAACCAAATCTTCATGCTCAGGTAAAAAATGTCCAAAAGGATAGCAAAATTGCGTCACCGGTCTTTCCAGCAAATGCTCCAAATCCAGTTTGCTTTGACGCAAATCTTCACGCACCTGCGTCAAAGTCAATTGCGTCAAGTCTGCATGGCTGCAAGTGTGCGACCCGACCTCCATACCGCCATTCACCCATTCCTGAAGTTCTTGGGGTGTCATGAGAGGGGCTTGCGGTATGCCTAAAGAACTGTCCCATTGGTTGGATTTACCCACCAAACCACTCACCACATAACAGGTTGCGCTAAAACCATAACGCTTCAAAACAGGGAGCGCATGATGCAAATTGCTTTGGTAACCATCATCCAATGTGATGCCCACGACCTTGCCGCTTTTTTCACCCCGCACATAGGGCATCAAGGCCGTCATGTCCAGCCCTTGGTAACCCAGTCGATGCAGCCAGCGCATTTGCGATGCAAAAGCAGTGGGTGACACCCACAGGCTTCGCATAGGCGCGCCTTTGGGTGGCGGCTCTTGCGTATGGTGATAAGTCAAAATAGGAACAGAGGCAGACGATTTCATAGCAACACAATGTTGTAGTCTTCTGGCCCCATGCCAGTTTCAGCCATCAAGGAAATGGGTTTGCGAATAAAGTCGCTCAGTCCTGCCAAGTGGTGGTTTTCTTCTTCTTGTAAAAGTTCGATGACCTCCGGCGAAGCAAGTACACGAAATTCTTGGGGATTGAATTGTCTGGCTTCACGCAAAATTTCACGCAAGATATCGTAGGCCACGCTGCGGGCAGTGTTGACAATACCGCGCCCTTGACAACTCGCACAAGGTTGACAGAGCAAATGCGCAAGCGACTCTCGGGTGCGCTTGCGGGTCATCTCAACCAAACCCAAAGGGGAAAAACCACTGAAGGAAGTTTTAACTCGGTCTTTGGCAAGTTGCTTGGCAAACTCACTGAGGACAGCTGATTGATGGTCTGGCTTTTGCATGTCGATAAAGTCGATGACCATCATGCCGCCCAAATTCCGCAATCGCAATTGACGAGCAATAGCACCAGCGGCTTCTAAATTGGTTTTGAAAATAGTTTCATCAAAACTTTTTGCACCCACAAAACCGCCGGTGTTGACGTCTACCGTGGTCATGGCTTCGGTTTGGTCAATGATCAAATACCCACCAGATTTGAGTTCCACCCTTCGGCCCAATGCGGATTGAATATCTGCATCAATATTGAATAAATCAAAAATCGGGCGTTCACCTTTGTAGTGCACGAGCTTGCCCACAGAAGACGGCATGAACTCTTCGCCAAATGCCTTCAGCATAGAAAATTGTTCGCCAGAGTCAATGCGAATGGTTTGCGTACCGTCGGTTACGAAATCACGCAAGACACGTTGAAGCAGATTCAAATCTTGGTGCAACAGTGACTTGGCGGCTTGGTTGACAGAGGCCAAACGAATACGCTCCCACGTTTTTCTTAAGTAAGTAATATCTTCAATAAGCTCTGGGTCCGTCGCCTCTTCACCGTTGGTGCGCAAAATAAAACCGCCCTTGGCCTCGCCTTGATGCGCCAATTGAGAAAGCCTGTCACGCAAAAGATAGCGTTGCTCGGTGGGAATTTTTTGAGAAACGCCGATGTGATCATCTTGAGGAAGAAACACAAGTAAGCGTCCGGCGATGCTGAGTTGAGCTGATAAACGTGCGCCTTTAGAACCCAATGGGTCTTTCATGACCTGAACCAACATCGATTGACCTTCGAACACCTGCTTTTCGATGGGCAGCACAGGAGGCGGTGTCGCATCGGGTTCTGCGTGCTTTGCGCTGAGACTGCTCATCAAATCTGCAACATGCAAAAAAGCCGAGCGATCTAAACCAATATCAATAAATGCTGACTGCATGCCGGGTAACACACGAACGACTTTGCCCAAATAAATATTGCCCACCAAGCCACGCTCGAGTGAGCGCTCTATATGGACTTCTTGCACCGCGCCGTTCTCTACCACCGCTACCCGGCTTTCGTGCGGTGCCCAATTGATGAGGATGTCTTGCTGCATTCAGGCTACCTCAATCGATTTAAGTAATTGGGTGGTTTCATACAAAGGCAGGCCCATGATGCCAGAGTAGCTGCCTGTAATTTTTTGAATAAAAGCACTGGCGCGACCTTGAATGGCATAAGCGCCTGCTTTGCCCATGGGTTCGCGGCTGTCCACATAAGCTTTTATATCAGCAGCAGTCATAGCTGCAAATTTAACGCTAGAACGGCTTAAAGCCAAGTGAATGCGATGATGATGACCCACAGCCACAGCGGTCAACACTTGGTGGGTTTTACCCGATAACTGCGTCAGCATGTCAATAGCCTGGGTGGCATTTGCGGGTTTACCCAAAATACGCTTATCAATCACGACGGTGGTGTCCGCACACAAAACAGGCCTCACAGGTAGCGATTGCTGGTGCATCTGCGTAACAGCCGATTTCAATTTCAAACGGGTGACACGCTTGACATACTTCAGCGCAGACTCGTGGGGCAAGACTTCTTCAAGCGCTTCAGCCGCGGCCGAATCGGTGGGTAACAGCAACTCAAAGGCCACCCCAATTTGCTCGAGCAAAGCCTGCCGTCTCGGGCTTTGCGAAGCTAAATAGATGAAAGAAGGAGCACTCATTCGCGGTGGTAAGGGTGATTCGTCATGAGGGACCAACAACGGTAGAGCTGCTCAATCAGTACAACTCGGACCATGGCATGGGGCAAGGTCATGTCAGATAAACGCATCAGTGTGCTGCCATCCTGACGAATTGATGGATCAAAACCATCTGCGCCGCCAATAATCATCGCCACATCTTGTCCTTGGGCTTGCCAATCGGTCCAGCGAAGCGCTAGCGCTTTGGTGGTGGTGTGTTGACCGTGTTCATCAAGCCAAATTTTGTGGCACTCACGCGGCAAAACCTCATGAATACGTTTTGCCTCCGCCGCCCAAATTTGCGCTTTGGTGCGCGAGCCACGCGGTTCGGCTTTGACGGTTTTGAGGCTGACTCCAGCCTCAGCGGGAAATCGCTTGTGGTAATCGTCCCAGGCCGTTTGTGCCCAGTCAGGAATGCGTATACCCACAGCAACCACCCATAACTTCATGGTTTGCGAGATTGACGGGGGCTGGTTTTCTTGGCGGGGGTCTTGCGCACGGGGGCTTTGGCTGAAAGCGATTTCTTGGCGGGTGTCGCCTTTGCCGGTTCGGCTTTGGCGGATGCTTTTTTGGCAGCTGTTTTTTTAGCGGGTGCTTTCTTGGCTACAGGCTGGGGAGCTTCAACCGGCTTGGGCGCAGCAGGTTTGGGTGCGCCGAGTTTGATACGAACAGGTTTTTCACCCCAAATTTCTTCCAAATGGTAGTAGGTGCGAATGGCCGGCTGCATGATGTGGACCACCACAGAGCCGCAGTCCACAATGATCCATTCGCCATTGTCTTCACCTTCCATGCGAGGTTTGCCAAAACCCGACTCCTTCACACCATCGCGCACACTGGCGGCCAAAGCTTTGGTTTGGCGATTGGATGTGCCACTGGCAATCACCACCCGCTCAAACAGTGAAGACAAGTGCTCTGTGTTGAACACCACAATCTCTTGTGCTTTGACATCTTCCAGACTGTCGACAATGCTTCGTTGCAGTTTTTGAACGTCTTTTTTTTCAGCAGCTTCTGTCATGGGGTTCCAAATAGAGTTGGTTTTGTTGGATGTAATCGGCAACGGGGGGGCTTACAAGATCTGACTCAGGGTGGCCACGCGCATAACTGGCTCGCAGCTTAGATGAACTGACATCCATCAATGGCATGTGCATTCGCATCACCCGTTCTGAGGGGAGATTGTGCCACTCGAAAGCAGCGGCAATTTCAGAAGACATCACGGGGCGCGCAACCACCACGAGTTGCGCGATTTGCAAAATACGCTGCCATTCATGCCATTGGCTAAAGCTGGCTGCCTGATCCTGACCAACCAAAAGATAAAAAACAGCATCAGGATGACGCGACTGCAACTCAGACAGGGTTTGCACGGTGTAACTCGGGCCGGCAAAAGATGTTTCCATCTCGTCAACCATGGCTTGAGGACAGGCCTGAAAAGCCAATCGCGTCATGGCTATTCGATGCCCAGCATCAGACAAGACACGCGATTTATGCCAAGCCTGACCGGTGGGAACAATATACAGACGATCGAGTTTGAGTTGCTCTATCGCCGCTTTTGCCAAGGCTTCGTGCGCGCGGTGGGGTGGATCAAAAGAGCCACCAAACAGTCCGATGCGGTGGAGCTGACTCAAGTGCCCTTTGCCCAATCTTGTGGCACGAGGAAGTGGGTGTAAAGCTTTTCTTCAGCCGAACCAGGCTCGGGCGTTTGCTGATAAGACCAACTCACCATGGGTGGCAAAGACATCAAAATGGATTCAGTACGCCCACCCGACTGAAGACCAAAATGTGTGCCGCGGTCCCACACCAAATTGAACTCTACATACCGGCCTCGTCGGTAGAGCTGGTGGTTTCTCTCGCGTTCACCGTAAGGTGTGTTCATGCGTTTTTCCACAATCGGCAAATAGGCATGATTGAAAGCATCGCCCACACTTTGCATCATGGCAAAGCTTTTCTCAAACCCCAGTTCTGCAAAATCATCGAAAAATATACCGCCCACGCCGCGCGGCTCATTACGGTGCTTCAAGAAAAAATACTCATCACACCATTTTTTAAATCGGGGATAGTAAGTGGCATCAAAACCATCTAAGGGTTTTTTACATTGGGTATGAAAGTGACTGGCGTCCTCATCAAACCCGTAATAAGGCGTCAAATCCATGCCGCCCCCAAACCAAGCCACTGCATCGCCCGACGCCGGCTGAGCCAGTAATGCCCGCACATTCAGGTGCACGGTGGGAACATAGGGGTTGCGGGGATGAAACACCAAAGACACGCCCATGGCTTCAAACGAAGAACCAGTCAATTCAGGGCGATGCTGGGTTGCAGAAGGTGGGAGTTTGGGGCCGCGCACATGAGAAAAACCGCAGCCTGCTCGCTCGAACACACGGCCGTTTTCAAGAATTTGTGTGATTCCATTGCCTTGCAGTGTCTCGCCAGCAGGTTTTTCCCATTCATCAACAAGAAAAGCATTTCCGTCAATGGCCGATATGGCCGCGGTGATGCTTTGTTGCAAGCCAAGTAAATAGGCTCTGACGGGTGCAAAAGAGGGGTTCATATTCAATCCGGCCTGAGGTTGAAGACTGGGGCTTTAGCGTCGAATAGCACGGTAGCCGATATCTCGGCGCATCTGCATGCCTTGAAAATTAACTTTATCGGCAAGCTCGTAAGCACGGGTTTGCGCTTGTTTGACTGTGTCGCCCAATGCGGTGACACACAAGACCCGTCCGCCGCTGGTGAGCACCTTGCCATCCTTTTGGACCGTGCCTGCATGAAACACCATGGCTTCTTCGCTGTCCGGTCCCAGCCCACGTATCTCTTGCCCTGACTCAGGTGTGGCTGGGTAGTTGGCAGCGGCCAATACAACGCCCAAAGCGCTACGCCTGTCCCATTGCAGTTCGGTATTTGCCAACAAATGGGTATCCGAATCAGTGGCTGTCCAAAGCAACTGAAGCAAATCGCTTTTAAGACGCATCATGATGGGCTGAGTTTCTGGGTCACCCATTCGACAATTGAACTCAAGCACCAAGACTCTGCCAGCGCGGTCAATCATGAGACCTGCATACAGAAAGCCGGTGTAGGGGATGCCGTCTTGCTGCATGCCTTTGAGGGTGGGGGCAATCACTTCACGCATGACTTTGGCGTGAATTTCAGGGGTTACTACAGGGGCTGGAGAATAAGCGCCCATGCCGCCCGTGTTGGGTCCTTGATCGGCATCAAGCAAGCGTTTGTGGTCTTGTGATGTGGCCAACGAAACAGCTGCCAAGCCATTTGCAACCACCATGAAACTGGCCTCTTCACCGTCTAAAAACTCCTCAATCACCACACGCGCAACACCTTGGTTGTGTTGGACAGCGCCGTCATTGGCAAGCATGTGGTCAATGGCTGCATGGGCCTCCTGCACGTCTAAGGCAACAACTACGCCTTTACCGGCAGCCAAGCCATCGGCTTTAACCACAATGGGCGCGCCTTTGGCGTCGACATAAGCATGGGCCTGAGCGGCATCTTCAAAGACTTGGTAATCCGCCGTGGGGATGCCGTGTTTACGCATAAAAGCTTTGGAAAAAGCCTTGGAACTTTCAAGCTGCGCGGCAGCCTGCGTGGGCCCAAAGATGCGTAAGCCATGTTGGCGAAATTCGTCGACGATACCTGCGGCCAAAGGGGCCTCGGGGCCCACCACGGTCAGGTCAATGCCGTTGGCCAAGGCCCATTCCCGCAACGCCACTTTGTCGGTGAGCGACAAGTTATGGAGATCTTTGTTGGTGGCGGTTCCACCGTTACCTGGTGCCACATAAATGCGCTGGACTAGCGAGGACTGATTAAGTTTCCATGCCAAGGCATGTTCCCGACCACCGCCGCCAACCATGAGTATTTTCATAGCGCGGCGTTATGAAAAACCTCTTGAACATCGTCAAGTTCTTCAAGAGCGTCAATGATTTTTTGCATTTTCAGTCTGTCATCGTCATTCAATTCGATAGTGACTTCGCTTCGAAAAGTGACTTCAGCCATGCCCGCTTGCAAACCTGCAGCATCAAGAGCCGCTTTGACTGCCTCAAAGGCTGTTGTCGGGGTTAAGACTTCAACGGCGCCATCTTCATCAATCAATACATCGTCAGCACCGGCTTCTAAGGCGGCCTCCATGACGGCATCTTCGGATGTGCCTGGTGCGAAGATCAGTTGGCCACAGTGTTTAAACTGAAAAGCGACCGATCCCTCGGTACCTAAGTTGCCCCCATGTTTGTTCAAGGCATGGCGCACCTCGGCAACGGTACGCACCTTGTTGTCGGTCATGGTGTCAACCATCAGTGCAACTCCACCCACACCATAAGCTTCGTAGCGTATTTCTTCATAGTTCACGCCTTCCAAATTGCCCGTGGCTTGTCAATATTTCGCTTGACGGTGTCTGCTGGCAAATTGACGGCTTTGGCCTTTTCAATGGCCAAACGCAAGCGCGGATTAGCGCTTAAATCTGCACCCCCCGTGCGCGCGGCCACCATGATTTCACGAATGACGCGGGTCCAAACTTTACCGCGTTTTTCGTCTTGTCGACCCTTGCGGTGCTGTATGTTGGCCCATTTGCTATGTCCAGCCACGCCTAGCCTGCCTCAGCTTCTTCGGGCTCGGCAGGCTCTGACTTAGATGATCTGGATTCTTTTTTGGGCAAAGGTTGAATGTCGAGCAAGACCTCATCTTTGTCATCGATGTCGACCGTGAGTCGACCACCATCAATCAGCCTGCCAAACAGCAACTCATCGGCCAGCGCACGGCGAATCATGTCTTGTATGAGTCTTTGCATAGGGCGAGCGCCCATGAGTGGATCGAAACCTTTCTTGGCCAAAAACTTGCGCAACACGTCGGTGAAAGTGACATCGACTTTTTTCTCGGCCAACTGGGTTTCAAGTTGCAGCAAGAATTTGTCCACCACACGCATGATGACCACTTCGTCCAAGGCCTTAAAGCTGACAGTGGCGTCCAAACGGTTGCGGAATTCAGGCGTAAACAAACGTTTGATATCGGCCAACTCGTCACCCGCTTCACGCGCGTTGGTAAAGCCTATGGTCGACTTGTTCATGGTCTCGGCACCCGCATTGGTCGTCATGATGATGATGACGTTGCGGAAATCAGCCTTGCGGCCGTTGTTGTCTGTCAAAGTGCCGTGGTCCATGACTTGGAGAAGCACATTGAAAATATCTGGGTGGGCTTTTTCAATCTCATCGAGCAGCAACACGGAATGCGGTTTTTTGGTGACCGCTTCTGTGAGCAATCCGCCTTGATCGAAACCCACATAGCCTGGAGGCGCGCCAATGAGGCGGCTGACAGCGTGTCGCTCCATGTATTCAGACATGTCAAAGCGAATCAGCTCAATGCCCAATATATAGGCGAGTTGCTTGGCCGCTTCGGTCTTGCCCACACCTGTGGGACCGCTGAACAAAAAGGAACCAATGGGCTTGTCGGCTTTGCCCAAGCCTGAGCGAGCCATTTTGACCGCTGAGGCCAAAACTTCCAGCGCCTTGTCTTGTCCAAACACCACGCTTTTGAGGTCACGCTCCAAGGTTTGTAATTTACCTCGGTCATCATTGGAAACGCTGGCTGGCGGAATGCGAGCGATCTTCGCGACGATGTCTTCTATTTCGGTTTTGCTGATGGTCTTTTTGCGTTTTGAGACCGGCAAGATGCGTTGCGCAGCACCGGCTTCATCGATCACATCAATGGCTTTGTCTGGCAGGTGGCGGTCGTTGATGTACTTCGCACTTAACTCGGCAGCAGCTTGTAGCGCCGCCAACGCATATTTCACGCTGTGGTGCTCTTCAAAACGCGACTTCAAGCCTTTCAGAATATCAACGGTTTGCTCAACGGTTGGCTCAACCACATCGACCTTTTGGAAACGGCGAGAAAGTGCCGCGTCTTTTTCAAAAATACCTCGGTATTCGGTGAAAGTGGTTGCACCAATGCACTTCAATTGACCCGAGCTCAAGGCTGGTTTGAGCAAATTAGAAGCGTCCAATGTGCCGCCAGAAGCGGCGCCTGCGCCAATCAAGGTATGAATTTCATCAATGAACAAAACCGCATTGGGTTTGTCCTTCAAAGACTTTAAAACGCCTTTGAGACGCTGCTCGAAGTCCCCGCGGTACTTGGTGCCGGCCAGCAATGCGCCCATGTCCAAGGAATAGACTTGAGAATCAGCCAAAATTTCTGGCACTTCTTTTTGCGTAATGCGCCAAGCCAAGCCCTCGGCAATGGCGGTTTTGCCCACACCGGCCTCACCAACCAACAAAGGATTGTTTTTGCGTCGACGGCACAGAATTTGAATCACACGCTCAACTTCGTATTCGCGACCAATCAAGGGATCAATCTTGCCGTCTTTAGCCAATTGGTTCAAGTTTTGAGTGAACTGTTCTAAGGGCGAGGCTTTATCAGACTTATCGTTGGATTCTTCGTTTTCTGTGGGAGACGCATCTGCGCTTTTGGTCGGCTCTTGGGGGTCGTTTTTCTTGATGCCGTGGGCAATGAAATTAACCACGTCTAAGCGGGTCACACCTTGCTGGTGAAGGTAATAAACCGCATGCGAATCTTTTTCTCCAAAAATCGCCACCAATACATTGGCGCCGGTGACTTCTTTTTTGCCGTTTCCCGTCGACTGCACATGCATGATGGCGCGTTGAATCACACGTTGAAAGCCAAGCGTGGGTTGGGTATCGACTTCGTCCGAGCCGGCGACTTGGGGTGTGTTGTCTTTGATGAAGTTGGAGAGGGATTTACGCAAGTCATCGATATTGGCAGAACAAGCGCGTAGAACCTCAGCGGCGCTGGGGTTGTCCAGCAAGGCCAACAGCAAATGCTCAACGGTGATGAATTCATGCCGCTGTTGCCTGGCCTCAACAAAGGCCATGTGTAAGCTGACTTCAAGTTCTTGGGCGATCATGGAAATTTCCTTCTGGCGGTCTCTGTAGGTTTAACTGTATATGGAAACGACATTCGATTATTCAACGGGTTCAACCACGGCTTGCAGTGGGTGTCCTGCTTGATGGGCGGCGTCTTGGACCTGATCGACTTTGCTGGAGGCAACATCTCGGGTGTAAACCCCGCAGACCCCTTTACCGTCCAAATGAATTTTCAGCATGATTTGGGTAGCGGCTTCGCGGTCTTTACCAAAAAACTCCTGCAACACCATGACCACAAACTCCATGGGAGTGAAATCATCGTTGAGCATAACGACTTGGTACATATGGGGGGGTTGGGTTTTTTGGGTGCGCCGTTCAAGCACAACTGAGTCGGAATCTCCAGTGCGGGCTGGGGTAATTTCAGGTTTTGAAGGGTTGGTTGCCATGAGCTCATTCTATCGATGCCATTAAAGGGCCAAAATATTCTGAAAAAATGTCCGGAAAAAATAGAAAAAACTCCTTTACAAAAAAGGAGATCTGCATTCTAATATTTTAGTATTCATTTAATTTAAAAATAGATTATTTAGAACTTTAAAAGGAGAGTGACATGGCTTTTGGCATTGTGAAATGGTTTAACAACCACAAGGGTTTTGGATTTATCGAG
>Ga0187843_10001315_pt1 | contig 15898 bp, 10 predicted proteins | sample SpaLakP09_SKY_43_FD_134516 | JGI IMG/M metagenome (GOLD analysis project Ga0187843, IMG submission 134516) | Oligotrophic lake water microbial communities from Sparkling Lake, Wisconsin, USA - SP09_SKY_43 | ecosystem: Environmental > Aquatic > Freshwater > Lake | place: USA: Sparkling Lake...
CAGTACCCGGAGAAACTAATTCCGGTCATAATCCTCAAGGCGCTGGCGGGAGAGAAACTGCCTGTTTACGGGGATGGATCCAACATCCGGGATTGGCTGTTTGTGGATGACCACGCTCGGGGGCTAGCGACCGCCTGTTTCCGAGGGGTGCCAGGGGAGTCATACAACTTCGGCGGGCGGGCGGAAGTTTCGAATTTGGAACTAGTGAAAAGCTTGCTTTCCATTTTAAGGGAGCTGGGTCATCCGCAGGCCACCGAGAAACTAATTTCCTTTGTGAAGGACCGGCCGGGGCACGATTGGCGGTATGCGATCGACGGAACAAAAAGCGAGAGGGAGTTGGATTGGCGTCCGCAGGAAACCATTGGGACGGGATTGCGGCGAACGGTTGAGTGGTATCTAAAAAACGGTGGTTGGATCCAGTCTGTTCAGGATGAAGGGCACAAGGAGTGGATGCGGGCAAACTACCAAGGCCCTTTTTCTTGGTATAGTTGCCTTTACAAAAGATTGCGAAATCAGAGGCCGAGCTTCTTGCCTCGAACAAAACGGCCGGACTTTACTTCTAGGCGCCCTGGATTTTTGCGGAGGTTGGAGCGAAGCATCCGTAAGAGAAGAAAGCGCCTTTGCGCTAAAGTTGGTTTCGACAAGGAATGGTATATTAAAAACTATCCTGATGTAGCAAAAGCTGGCGTTGATCCGCTAGAACACTATTTATCCTTTGGAAAAACGGAGGGTAGATATAAAAATGCAAAAGAAGAGAGCAAGAAGCCCGCAGCAAATACCATTCGCATATCAAGGCAAAATCTTGAGACAAAAGAAAATCCGAAATGTTTGCAATCTTGCATAGATGAGCTCTCGTTGGAAAAAGCTAAGGATTCCCAGACGGATTATCAGGTGCCGGGCTTCCATCTTAGTCTGCCGCTAAATCTAGAGGTTTCGGACGAGCTCTTCCTGCGCCCATTTATCAATGTGTTGTTGCCCAGTCTCCGGCCTAAAGATATGTCGGGCGGACCCAACACCGCCTTGATACTCGCTGCGCTATTAGCGGAGAAAGGTGAGTCGATTCGCTTGATCGCCACCGATGTTCCTACCAATGGAGAAACTGAAGGACTGCTTCATCATATTGAGGGCCTGATACAACGTCATGTAGCACGAGATCGCATAGAATTGGTGGATGGCTCTAATCGTACGCGTCCTACGATCATCGGTGCTAACGACCTGTTTTTGGCGACCGCTTGGTGGACTGCGCAAATGGCGAAGTATGCGGTCAAAAAAACTATACATAAAACTATTATTTATCTGATCCAAGACTTCGAGCCGATATTGCATGAAGGCTCAACTTTTCAAGCACGTGCATTGGAGACATATGGCCTGCCACATATTCCAGTGATCAACACACGGCTGCTGCTTGACCATCTAATCAGAGAGGGTGCTGGCTGCTATGCGGATCGTTTATTTTCAGAAAAAGCGCTTTGGTTTGAGCCTGCACTCGACAGAGACCATTTTTTCGCAGGTCCTAATAGTTGCGGTGCTGATGGGAAAAAAGTGTTATTATTTTACGCAAGGCCTACCTATGCGCGTCGCAACTTGTTCGAACTTGGCGTAGTCGCCTTGCGGAAAGCGGTTGCCTCAGGCGTGATCGACAAAGACGACTGGGAAGTATGGGGAATGGGTGAAAAGCTCGCTCCTGTGGACCTGGGAAATGGTGTTTTTATTAAACCTTTGCCGTGGATGAGTTTCGAAGATTATGCCAACCGCATGCGTACGGCTGATTTGCTGCTTTCACTTATGCTTTCGCCGCACCCTAGCTACCCACCGCTGGAAATGGCGGCTTCGGGCAAGCTGGTTGTGACCAATTCCTTCTCGGTGAAGACGGCAGAGCGCTTGAGAGCATTGTCGCCAAACATCACTGCTGCGGATCCAACCGTAGATAGCATTGCTGCCGCATTGGAGAATTCTGCTGGCCGTATAAATGCGGGCTTGCCGAGTTACGACCCCTCCGGTTCGGTCGCTCTGCCCGCAGACTGGGATGAGAGTCTGGGTGGAATCGTTACCGTGCTCCTGCAGCGAATACACGCACTACGTACAACGCCCCCAGCCTCCGACGCGCAACTCTCGCCCGGGTACCCTTCCAAGCCGAAGACCGAGTACGAAAGCTATCGCAGGGCTTGCCTAGTGCGCCGACGACATGAAAGTGGGTATCAGCAGGGGCGTGGATTGCTGTCCTTTGTAACAACAGCCTACAATACAAACCATGTATTCCTTGAAGAACTTGCCACCAGTATTTTTCAGCAAGATGGTGGTACGGACTTCGAATGGCTGATTCTCGACAACGGTTCTACCAACGAGGATACGCGCCGTGCGCTGCAGAAACTCGCTCGCCACCCATGCGTGCGTTTGGAACGCGTGGAACACAACCTTGGCATCGTCGGAGGCATGCGATTTTGCCTGGAACGTGCGCAGGGTCGCTATATTTTACCTCTGGATTCAGATGATCTGATCGAACCGGACTGCGTTCACGTACTCACCCGCTTCATCAAGGCCAAGGATTATCCGCCGTTACTCTTCACTGATGAAGACAAGCTTGCCGAGGGACGCTTCGGTTCGCCGTATTACAAGCCGGACTGGGATCCCGTGCTTTTCCTGAACTCCTGTTACATCGCGCATCTATGTGCCATTGACCGAGAGAAAGCGATTGAACTTGGTCTTTACACTGACAAAAGCGCCGAAGGTTGTCACGACTGGGACAGCTTTATCCGTTTTATGAACGCGGGTCACTTGCCTTGTCATGTTCCCGAGGTGCTCTACAGCTGGCGGATCCACGAAGCATCCACATCCGGAAATATCACCTCCAAGTCTTATATCACCGACTCGCACCGCGCGACGCTGCAACGCGTGCTGAGCCACCGCAATGTGCCGCATCTGGAGCTAGTTAGTAGTCCCCTGTTCACTCATAATGTCGATTGGTGGTATCGGCGCAGGCATGATGTGCCGGTCTCCTGTGATACGCTGGCGATTGCGAGCGTTCGCGGCGGGAAGCAGGCTGTGGGAACCCTGCGGCCTTTAGCGGTGATCGATGCCGACAGTGAAGGCAGCATGTTGCAGCTTGCGCAGGCTGTTTCGACCAGTCAGGGCGAGCTGGTGCATTTGTGTTGGAACGGCATTAATCCTGACGATGATGAATGGAGCTGGGACGCGGCAGGACTGCTGGAATTGTTCGCCGACGCAGCCATGGTCGGTGGCACACTGCATGACGGCACCAACGTCCTCGACGGCCCGCGAATCTTTGGGTTCGGCAATGGCTATGACTGCCCCGACCGCGGTCGCCCCCTAACTGACCCCGGTTATTATGCAACCATGCTGAAGATGCGCTCGGTTTCGGCGGTATCAAGCGGTCACTGTGTAGTGCGTCGCGAATTCCTTTTAAAAGCCATCCCGACGCTTCTTGCTGAAAAAGTTGATATTCAGATGCTAGGCCCATGGCTGGGGGCACTTGCCGCAAAATCGGGTAAACGCGTCGTGTTCTCTCCTTTTATGCGAGCCAAGGCAATAATCGTGCCAGAGGACATGGCTTCAGAGAATGCAAGCGCGCACTTCCTGTCACGATTTTGGTCGCAGTTGCCCGACGCACGTTGCTACTCCCCGCATCTGGGACTGACTCGCGCAACTGCCTATGCCCCTGTCTCCGATGCGGATCGTGACCGACATCTCGGGACACTGCAGATGCAAACGTTGCCTTACGTAGACTGGCTTGAGCACAAACTGCAAAAACGAGCAGCTTCATATCCCATTCCAGAGAAGCCATCTCGGATCACATTCATCACCACTGTCTATGAGGGGACGAACATGGAATTTTTCGAAGTATTAGCAGAGGCAGTAATGAACCAAACAGTAAAGGCGGCGGAATGGGTTATCGTTGCCCACGGGCCGATTACGACTCAGAATATGCAATATCTCGTAAGTAGCAGCGCAGAACGTTGGGGTGCCCGGCTTATCATTGATTCGCACCCACTGGGAATCATGAGGGCTATGCGTCGGGGCTTGGAGGCCGCACAGGGTGAGTATGTTGTCCCTATGGATGCGGATGATGTGCCGACCTCAGACGCAATTCAGATCCTCACTCATTCGATAACAAGATTTAACAGGCCTGATCTGATTTACTCGGATGAAGACGTGCTTGCGGGGGGGGAACCTGCTTCACCATATTTGCGTTCTGGATTTGACCCGGTATTGAATCTCGATAGTTCATATATTTGGCACCTTTGTGCGATCAATCGAGAGTGTGCAATGGCCTTGGAGCTTTACACTGATCTTTGCGCAACATGGTGTCATGACTGGGACAGCGTCATGCGCGTGGCAAATTCTAACGGCCGAATAGAGCATATACCCGAAGTCCTTTATCACTGGCGCCAGCATGGAGGTTCCACCACTAACAATGCGCAAGGAGATCAGCGCTCGCTGGATTCTGTGCGCCACATTCTCGAGCGTCATATTTCTCGCACTGCCACCCCGCAGCGATTTCACGTTGCAGACTGGCCGGAATGGCGCGGATCGCGTGAACTCTATATTGGACGAAAGCCCAACTCTTTGCCGCAGTTTGTCTGGATAGGGGACGTGGGGACGGGAGAGGCGGGTAGATGTAATGAAGATGCGATTTTAGTGATCACGGCAAAAGGCATAATCATTAAATCGCAACAAGTATTCATAGAGGTAGCCCGCTTACTAGAGCTCCATCCGCATGTCGGAGCAGTCGGCGGCTTGGTAGAAGCGAAGGATGGCGTAGTTATCGATAGTTGCTATGTGGTTAACAGCAATGGCAGGCTCGAGAGTCCGTGGCTCGGTCAAGTCTCAAGTTACAGTGGGCCGTATGCATTAGCACTAAAAACACAGAGCGTGGCGACCAGTGGTCGTATGATGGCGTTTTTCAGGATCTCCGCATTGAAGCAGGCTAGAGCCTGGCCAGTGAAAGCTTATATGGGTTCAGAGGTCATGGAATTATGTGGGAAACTTGCCGAAAACGGGTGGGTTACCGCTTTCTCTCCGCTGGTGCGGGCTTTCGCTGGTTTGAATTTCCAAGTTGAGAAATATAAAAATGGATTTATATCAAAGTTCTTTCGCGGAAATAGTGCACTTGCACGTTATGGGGCGACACGTAATTATAGAGACACATAAATACAACGAGGATTATTTTATATGAGTTTAAGAAAAACTTTTAGAATATTGCAAAGAGCATATATTTGTAGTTTGGATATTCTCCTATTTTGACAAAAAGACATGGTCTTTTGAAACAATAACTATTTATGAATACATATAACTTCCGAGGATACGAAATACCGATTGATCTAATGAGACTTACCGGGGGAGGACCTGATACATTTGAAGCAATTTCAGATTCTCACATGTTGAATCTGAGGCGTTTTATTGGAGTTTGCCCAGGACAATCTGTGCTTGAGATAGGTTGTGGAATTGGCAGAGACGCAATTCCTTTAATTAAAATTCTTGGGAAACAAGGAAAATATGTAGGTGTCGATATAATCAAACCATCAATTGACTGGTGCACGGAACATATAACCGCGCGAAATAAAGAATTTAAATTCTGTCATTTTGATGTTAGAGACCAACTGCACAATCCGCAGGGAAAAATTCTGACAAGTCAGATTGATTTGCCCATTGAAGATAACACTATTGATAGAGTTGTACTACAAAGTAGTCTTTACTCACATGTTTCCGGCTGACATCAAGCACTATATAAAAGAATTCAGAAGAGTTCTGAAAAAGGATGCATTAATATATGCCACTGTATTTATATATAACGATCAGATCTTGATTCTGCCCGTCAAACAAATCTTACTCCATTTAATTTGCGTTTCGAATATGAATTAGTAGAAGGAGTTCGCCTGAATGATCCAGTCTACCCAACTGGTGCGGTAGCCTATACGGACAACTTTATCGATAGGCTTATTGCTGATTCAGGCTTTTTCAGGTCAAGAACCTTAAAGGGTGGTTGGAGCGGGTATTATAATGAACCTGAAGACGGACAAGATGTGCTGATATTACAAAAGTCATGATAAATAAATGTATGAGAAAAAAAGGGGTTGTTTATCTAAACAGGAAAGCTGAAGGGCATGAACCTGTGCAAAGATTTATTAGATCTTATAAGAGTTTTGTTTCAGGTGACGATCATGAATTCATAACAGTATACAAGGGCTTTAGTAAGCAAGAGAAAGCCATAGAAGAACAAACTTTTAAGGGGATCGAGCATCGGCAAGTAATTGTTGATGATGAAATGACCGATATTGACGCCTACCTCATTGCAGCGGAATCATTCGCAGATATAGACTATTTTTGTTTTCTTAACACTTTCAGTGAGATTGTTTGTGAAAACTGGCTTTTGTATTTGTTTAGCGCACTTAGAAGTGAATCGGTAGGTATTGCGGGGGCCTCTGCCTCCTATGAGTCTTTATTAAACTCTAATAAGTTAATATCAAAAATACTTTTATTTGCAGGCGGCGCATTAAGGTATGATAAAAAAATTCACCAACAGTACAGAACGCTTCTCGAAAAACATTATCCGAAATGGAGCAGGTATTCGTTTGTATCGCAGATTCTTGATATATTCAGAAAAAGGGCAAAATCAAATTATGAGTATCTTGGGGGTTACGACAGCTTTTTTAATGAATTCTGGCAAGCCCAGACAAATACAAGCGGAGTTTATAATTTCCTTGATGGGTATCCGCCATTTCCTAATCCCCACATTCGAAGCAACGGCTTTGCTATCCGAAGGCACCACTTACTGCCTTTTTTTAAAAGAGGGCGCTCCATGAGTAAACAGGAATCCTATTTGTTTGAAAGTGGGCCGCATAGCCTGACTCGTTCTTTGATTAATGCGCAGCTAAGAGCTGTATTAGTTAATAGTTCAGGCAGGATATTTGATGTGGCAGATTGGCCGCTTAGTCAGAGCTTTAGGCTAAATATCGACCAGAGAGGCCTGCTTATCCATGACAACCAATCAAGAGCATTTGCGAACCTCACTGCGCCTGAAAAAGACGTAAACGAGTTAATTAGCTGGGGCGATTCAGCTAGGAAAATATCGGATCGCGTTTTTACATTTGGCATTTCATTTGATGCTGGCATGATTACTTAATCGTGAAACTGGAAGGTGTAATTTGAAAGCAGTCATACTAGCCGGGGGCGTTGGAACACGGATCAGTGAGGAGTCTCACCTAAAACCAAAACCTATGATAGACGTCGGCGGGAGGCCTATTCTTTGGCACATTATGAAAATATACTCCCATTACGGCATTAATGATTTCGTAATTTGTCTTGGGTACAAAGGCTATGTAATCAAAGAGTATTTCTCCAATTACTTCTTACATATGTCGGATGTGACTTTCTGCATGCGTGAAAACTCGATGGAAATTCACCAAAAGTATGCAGAGCCATGGAAGGTTACCTTGGTTGACACAGGTGAAAACACAATGACAGGGGGTCGACTCAAGCGTGTGGCGTCTTATATTAAGGATGAAGCATTTTGTTTTACATATGGAGATGGGGTATCCGATGTTGACATCACCTCATTAATCAAGGCGCATCGGGCGGCTGGCAAGAAGGCCACCGTGACAGCGGTTCAGCCATCTGGTCGCTTTGGGGCAATGCATATGGAGGGAAATTCGGTGGCTAATTTTGTGGAAAAGCCAGAGGGGGATGGGGGGTGGGTCAACGGAGGTTTTTTTGTGTTGGAGCCTGATGTGCTGGATTTGATTTCCGGGGATGAGGTGATCTGGGAGCGGGAGCCGCTACAGACGCTTGCCTCCTTTGGGCAACTCCACGCTTTTCGCCATCAGGGCTTCTGGCAACCAATGGACAGTCTGCGGGATAGGAATCATCTTGAGGAACTCTGGGCTTCTGAGAAAGCGCTGTGGAAGATATGGAAATAATGCAACCTTCAAAACAGTTTTGGCGCGGTAAGAGAATTCTTGTTACTGGAGACACCGGCTTTAAGGGAAGCTGGCTTGCCCTTTGGCTGAATGAGTTAGGCGCGGAGGTTCATGGCGTCAGTCGCCCGCCGGATCAGCGACCCAATCTCTATTCATTGGCAAAAGTGTGCAAAATTTCAAAAACTCACTTTGTCGATATTAGGCAAGCCGGTCAGGTAAGGAAGGTGATCGGGAAAATCAAGCCCCAAATTATCTTTCATCTGGCCGCCCAGCCCATCGTCCGGGTGGGCTACTCCATGGCGAAAGAAACTTGGGATACCAATCTCACCGGCACCATTCATCTTCTCGAGGCCGCCCGAAAACTGCCTTCGCTAAAAGTCGTTGTCGTAGTCACGACGGACAAGGTGTACCGCAACAATGAAAAAGGGGTTTCCTTTGTAGAGAGCGACCCGCTCGGAGGGAAAGATCCCTATAGCGCAAGCAAGGCGGCCGCGGACCTTGCCGCATCCAGCTATCACCAAGTTTTCTTTCAAAAAATGGGGGTGGGGGTGGCTACAGCCCGCGCCGGAAATGTGATTGGAGGGGGAGATTGGGCGGGGGACAGAATTGTTCCAGACGCCATCCGTTCCTGGCGAAAGGGGAAAGCCCTATTGGTACGGAATCCGGCTTCCATTCGCCCGTGGCAGCATGTGCTTGACTCCTTAGGGGGATATCTAATTTTGGCTCAAAAACTTTGGAAAAACCCACGTCTTTCGGGAGCTTATAATTTTGGACCAGAATCATCGGACAGAAAAACCGTTCGGGAGTTGATCCAACAAGCGAGCGGCTCATCCCCCACAGGAAGAGTCGTCTGGGGATCCTCAAAGCGAGGACCTGCGGAAGCTCGAGTCCTTGCTTTAAATAACTCGAAAGCAAAGAAGCAACTTGGGTTTCACCCGGTTTGGGGATTTCAACAGGCTGTCGGGCGAACTTTTGACTGGTATGCCAGACAATCCAAAGGGGAAGATGCCCAAAAGCTTTGTCTCCAAGATATTCAAGCCTATGGAAAGCAGGCCCTTCGATGAGCCATTTTCACGTTGAGGAAACTCCTCTCCAAGGATTAAAAGTGATCCAGCGCCATCCTCGGAAAGATTCGCGAGGGCAATTTGCACGAGCTTTCTGTTCTAAAGAACTATCGGAAGCGGGCTGGACGACCCCGGTGATGCAAATTAATCATTCGATAACCAATGCGGTCGGATCAGTCCGAGGTTTGCACTATCAGAACCCGCCCAAAGCAGAAAGGAAAATGGTTCTATGCCTGCGGGGAAGGGTATGGGATGTGGCAGTGGACCTCCGGGCAAGCTCTACAACGTTTCTTGCCTGGCATGCCGAAGAACTATCGGCAAAAAACAACAAAGCATTGCTGATTCCAGAGGGTTTTGCTCACGGCTTTCAGGTTTTGGAGAAGGAATCGGAACTCCTTTATCTTCACTCCGAACAATATGCGCCACAACTGGAGGATGGAATTTCGCCTCTGGATCCGAGGCTATCGATTTTGTGGCCACTAGCCATTGCAGAGATGTCGGACCGGGATCGCGGGCTTCCGGTTTGGACGGACAAATATAAGGGAATTTCGCTTTGAAATGTCGACATTGCGAAGAGGAGTTGAGGGAAAAATTTCTGGATCTAGGGGTCATGCCCCCATCCAATGCGTATCTCTCCAAAGAGGATCTTGAAAAGCCGGAACCCAAGTATCCTTTGAGACTTTTAGTCTGTACGAATTGCTGGTTAGTGCAGACGGAGGACTTTGTCGGACGGGATAAGCTATTTACCTCGGACTATGCCTACTTCTCATCGACATCAAAGAGCTGGTTGGATCATGCGGCTAAATATTGCGAGAAAATCATCCCCCAGTTGGGTCTCGGGTCCAAGAGTCTTGTGGTGGAAATTGCCTCGAACGATGGATACTTACTTAAAAACTTTTTGGTTGCTGGCATTCCATGTTTGGGAATCGAGCCAACGGCCAGCACGGCAGCCGCAGCCGAGGCGCTAGGCATTCCGGTCATGCGAGAATTCTTTGGTGAAAAACTGGGACGCGCATTAGCGTCTGAGGCAAAGCAGGCTGATCTAATTATAGGAAATAATGTCTTCGCACACGTGCCGGATATCAATGACTTTGCAAGCGGGCTGAAGGCCTTGCTCAAGCCAGGAGGAGTGGCCACGCTTGAATTCCCACACCTAATGCAACTGCTTGAGCATTGTCAATTTGACACGGTATATCATGAGCATTTCTCGTATCTCTCCCTGAACACAACTAGTCATATTTTCGAAAATGCGGGGCTACGAATTTGGAGTGTGGAGGAGTTGCAGACTCATGGGGGAAGCATAAGAATTTATGGTTGTCACATAAACGACCCGAGAAAAACCGAGCCGTCGGTAAAAAAGCTTCAACAAAAAGAAAAGGAACGAGGACTTGAGGGGCTGATCATTTATCAAGAGTTCCAAAAACGTGTTGAAAAGATCAAGGATGACCTTCGTGAGTTCTTAGTGGAGCAAAAGCAGGCAGGAAAAAAAGTGTTGGGGTATGGAGCTGCTGCCAAGGGCAACACTTTGCTGAACTTTGCAGGGATCAAAACGGACCTTCTGCCTGTTGTTTATGATGCAGCGCCTTCCAAGCAGCATAAGTTTATGCCAGGAAGCAAAATCCCTATTCGCCCTCCAGCCGACATAACAAAAGATAATCCAGACTTTATGGTTATCTTGCCTTGGAATATTGCGAAAGAAATTTACCAGCAGAATCTCGACATCGAAAAAAGAGGGGCACGGTTCGTGACAGCAATTCCAGAGATTAGTATCCTGTGAAAAAAATTCTAATCACAGGAGGAACAGGTTTTGTCGGAAGGCAGATTGTACGCTCGCTTTCAAAAAAAAATGTGGAAATAACCCTGGTGGTCAGGAACGGCAAGGAAAAAGCTTTTGAGAATATTGCTTCCGTAAAAAAGGTGATTAGCTCTCAAAATATATTTGCTGAAAACCGGCAATGGTGGACAAACGCATGTAAAGGAATTGACGCTGTGGTTCATGCTGCATGGTATGTCGAACCGGGAGATTATCTTGAATCCGAAAAAAATGCAGATTGCCTGATTGGATCACTTGAACTCGTTCGAGGTACGGCTTGCGCCAAGGTGGCAAAATTTATTGGGGTAGGAACATGCTTTGAATATGAACTTTCAGCATCCAGGCTTTCAATCCAGACACCCCTAAAGCCATTAACTACCTATGCAGCTGCAAAGACATCCCTCTTTACTTTCTGCTCCACATATTTGCCTTCTCGAGGCACGGATTTTGCCTGGTGCCGTTTATTTTATCTTTATGGAGAAGGGGAAGACGAGCGTCGACTTGTTCCGTATGTACGGCGCAAAATATCTAAAGGCGAGACAGCCGAGCTTACTGAAGGCAAACAGATACGGGACTACTTGGATGTGTCCCAGGCAGGGGATCAAATCGCAGAAGTAGCTCTTGGGAAGGAGGTTGGGCCTGTCAATATCTGTTCCGGATTGGCGACGACCGTTCGTGATCTTGCAGAAAAGATCGCGGAGGAATATGGCCGTCCCGATTTGCTTTCATTTGGCAGAAAAGATGAAAACTTAGCCGGACCGCCTTGCGTATATGGCGAGCCTATGAGGAATCCAAATCGACCAAATTTATGAAATTGCTGCGCTTAGGAATAATAAGCACACAGGAAAGCAATTGGGGTGGGCGTTGCATTTGAGTGCGTCTTCGAGTTTATATTACGCATGCTTCCCAATGGGCAATATGCAGTGATGGCCTCAGTTGCAGGCGGGAATCTGTATGAAAATATTCAGCACCACTGGATGCATGGGGCGCTGATCATCAATGTAAGTTCCAGCAAAGTTCGATTTGGACTCGTTAGTATCTCCATCGAAATGGCTGCGATTGATATTATCCATGAGTAACAAAACAATCCATCAATTGTACAGGGAGCACGAAGGCAAGGTATCCGATAAGTGGACGTTGTATCTGTCCGAATATGAGCGATTGTTTAAGGACTACCGCGATAAGCCGGTACGTTTGCTTGAAATCGGTATACAAAATGGGGGCTCTCTCGATATTTGGTCAAGGTACTTCAGCAAAGTTGCAGCCTTGATCGGTTGCGATATCAATCCGGATTGCGCTTGCCTCAACTATGACGACCCGCGCATCGGCGTCGTCATCGGCGATGCCAATGCTCCCGAAGTTTGTAAACGGGTGCTCCAACGCTCGTCTGAGTTCGACATTATCATCGACGACGGATCTCATCTCTCTAGCGACATCATCAAGTCCTTCGCGTTGTATTTCCCACGTATAGCGGAGGGTGGCGTCTTTATTGCCGAGGACTTGCATTGCAGTTACTGGAGCCAATTTAAAGGTGGGCTGTTCGATCCCTATTCGTCGATCTCCTTCTTCAAGCGCCTTGCCGACATCATCAGCCACGAGCATTGGGGAATACCAAAGTTGCGAGCCGATATCCTGCGCGGCATTTTTACTAAATACGGCTGCGAGATTGATGAAGAGTCACTAGCGCAGGTGCATTCAGTGGAGTTCCTCAATTCCATGTGCGTGATACGTAAGGCACCAGCCGCCGATAATAGATTGGGTCGTCGTTTTATTGCGGGGTCAATGGAATTGGTAGTTCCTAATTCTACGGTCATGTGGCCGCATGATAAACCGTATCAATTTGACCCAGGTTTTGACCAGTCCGGCAATCCGTGGTCTGTACGGGAAACGCCGCCCGATGAAGTGACGCAATATATGGAGTTGGCGCTCGCCAATGCGCAGCAGCGGATGGCAAGCCTCAGCCAGACCTTGAGTGAGCGGGAGGGGCAAGTCGCCAGGCTCAGTCAGGCCGTGTCCGAGCGAGACGGGCAAGTCGCCAGGCTCAGTCAGGCCGTGTCCGAGAGGGAGGAGCAATTAGTTAGTCTCGGCATCACGCTAAGTGAACGTGATACACAGGTGGCAAGCCTCGGCCAGCTTGTGCAAGCCTATCAAGAGTCGATAAGTTGGCGGATCACAAAGCCTGTCCGATTCGTAGGGTGGATGATTAAGCGAATAAAAAAAGCTCTAGTTCGAGGTGCTTACGCGGGCAATGGTCGCTAAGCCCCGACGCGAGTCGGGGCTCAGACGGTAAGCTGCGCACTGGGGGCTCGTATTGCCCGCCTGCCCACCCACCGAACCCGGCATTTCGAGGTGTGGGACACGCCCCGCACCTTCAGATGATGGGGGCTTGATTCTAAACCCCAATCTTGTGCTTTTAAGTAATCAGAGTGACTGCGTCATACCTTAACTCTCGGCCCACCACTTCGGAGGGTGCAAAAGCAATTTCCTATCAACTCCAAGCACTTTCGGTAGTACGCCAGCGCATCTTACCTTAAAGTCTGAAGATGCTGGATGTACTTGTGCGCGGGCGGCGCCAATCTGTGGCTGACCGATTAGTGGCCTTTTACAAGGCCCGCATCCACCAGCAAACGTCGCTGGGCAATCTAATGCTACTGGTTGCGACGGTATCGTGTAAGGTCTAGGAGTACACTTTTGTCTGCCCAGCCAAAAGAGCACCAATTAGCGATGCCAATTTCAACGGCTAAAGCTGAGAGGAATCAATGTACTTGAACCATGCTATTACATGAGTGAATTATTTAAACGTGCCTTACTGATGGTTCTACTTATTAAGCAGCGAGTACCCCAACTTCAAGATATTCGCACCCTTGCTGAATCGCAACGACTCCAGATTGCGCAGTTAAAAGAAATTATCGCTAAAGGACGTAGCCCGGGACTGTCAGCTTCTATTGACGAACTCCTAACAGAACGATTGTTGGCGCACCCAGCACAGTTGCCAGTGCCAGAAGTCGTACTCAAAAGTATTCCAGCGACTGAACGATCTAACAGAATCCGCGTTGCGGAGCGATTAATCCATGCTTACCACAAGTCATTAGAAGAGGAAAAGTATTCGCCAATGAAGAGGGAAGGTGAAGACCTGTGGACTGGGTTGCTACGCCATGAATTGCCCGATTTAATGCAAAGTATAGACCAACGTAACCCCGAAGCTTTGGCGCAATTTTTAATGACTTTTGGCCGATCCTACGTGTGGTTTGGAGGGATCACTACTTGTATCGATGGTTACAACAGGAATCTTGATCGCAAGCAGATCGCTATTAGTTACCTCGATAAGTTGGTCTGTTTGGCTGAGTCACTCGGTGTGCTAAGGAAGCAGAACCCAGAAAGTGGGCCTTGGGGCGAAAATTTGTTTGTCGACCTAGTATCCCTAGTGGCTCAGATCGAAGACGAACTAGGTATAAATATCGCTCCGCCACTTGGAGTCATACACACCGATGGATTAGATACGAAGAAGGGTGTTTTCCACTATCGCCACATAAACTCTTTGTACAGCGCCATTCGAATTTCACGTTTGAATAGCATTGGAGGTGCCGTTTGTGAGATCGGTGGAGGGCTCGGAATTACTGCAATGTATGCACAGCGACTTGGCATCCAAAGATATACAATATTAGATCTACCAATTACATGTTTGCTTGCAGGACACTACCTACTCCACGCAATTGGCGAAGATAAAGTTACTCTTTACGGAGAGACCCGCACTGTAGATGTTGGGATTGAGCTTTTGCCATACTGGGAATGCAAAAACTTGCCTAGCAAAAGATATGGCTTGACGCTGAACCAAGACAGCCTTCCTGAGATCGCTGACAATTTAATTATGGAATTCTTAAACCAGATAAAGCGTGTTAGCAAAGATGTTTTCTTGAGCATCAACCATGAATGCTGCCATCCGAGAACAGTGCGAAACTTCGTACGCGATTCTGGTGGGTTTACGGAGGTGTACAGATCAAGTTGCTGGGTGCGGGAGGGTTACGTCGAAGAAGCGTTCCGAATCGCTGAATGATGGCCAACTTCTGCGTTTAATCCGTGCGGCGTCCTCAAGATAAAAAATACATCAAGAAATAAGAAACTTTAGGCGGGTCTGAACAGTTTTAGTTTTGAAGGAACGCCCCAAAAAAGCCGGTGGCTCATAATCTGGATATGGGTAATGCCCTTTGTTTAATTTTATGTCGCGCGCTTTCGCATCACGTAGTTGCTTAACAAGATCAAGAATAGACACTGCTATTCCGCTACAACAGTTGATTACTCCCACTAGCTGATAGGAAGTTCTTTAGCATTCTTAGCCTACAAGAAAATAGGAATCCACCGATGGACAGGACTTGGTTTGGCAAAAGTTTTGTTAGAATCGTTCAAGAGAATGGATTAAAAATCTTTGCGCACTATTTCTTTTCCATCTTGCTTGCCAAGCATCTGGCATCCACCACCAGCCAAACCTTGGGTGGGGATCACGGATGCGGTCGATGTGAAAAGATGCGAGGGTGTAGGAATGAGTTGTGTGGGTGAGCGGGAGCGGCAGATGGATCGCTAGCTGATCGATCAAATTATAAATCTGATGTTTGTCCACGATGCGAGTGGCCTCTGCATCGTGAATCTGGAATTGGGCTACTGGATCCGGATGGAAAGCTAGGATGGTTTCGGAAAGATTCTGATAAGTCCAGGCGGTGTCGCCATAATGGTGGAATTCGGTCGGGAACGGGCGATCTTTTAAAAACGAAGCACGAAACAGGCAGGAGGCGCATGAACCCAGCAGTCCGCTTGCCCCGGAAAGAATCTGCAACAAAATCGCCTTTTCCTTGGGAATCCGAAGCCCGGCAAACCGATTCAGAAATTTGCTAAATGCGAAAACCGGCCAGTGGCGAGAGCGTTTTAGATTAGCTCCAGTCGCTGGGGAAATTATAGGTGGTGAAAAGACAACATCGGCCTCCGCCTTTTGAAGGCAATGGGAAAGGGCATTCAAACCTTCAGGGGTGATGGTGTCACCAGTCGTAGCGATATAAATAAAATCCCCGGTGGCTAGGGCGATCCCTGAATTCCAG
>Ga0187843_10001316_pt1 | contig 15877 bp, 9 predicted proteins | sample SpaLakP09_SKY_43_FD_134516 | JGI IMG/M metagenome (GOLD analysis project Ga0187843, IMG submission 134516) | Oligotrophic lake water microbial communities from Sparkling Lake, Wisconsin, USA - SP09_SKY_43 | ecosystem: Environmental > Aquatic > Freshwater > Lake | place: USA: Sparkling Lake...
CTTATATAGATGGCGTCGTCCTGCACGGTGATGGCCCGGTATTGCTGTTGCAGCGCGGCGGCATCCTGCCAGTGGGTGACGGCGCGGCGACCATCCAGCAGGCCGGCGCGCGCCAGCACGAAGGCGCCGGTGCACACCGAACAGCAGCGCGCCAAGTGGGCGGCTGCTTGCGTTACCCAGCTGATCAGCGCCCCATCCAGCCCAGGGCTGGCGTCCGGCCCGCCGAGTTCCAGCCCGCGCCCGCCGGCCACCATCAGCGTGGCGCCGGCCAGCGTCGCCGGGTCGGGCAGCGGCGCGGCCTGCATGGCAATCCCGGCGCTCGACATTACCAAGCCGGACTCAACGGCAATCATATTGATTTGATAAGTCGGCGGCAAGCCGGCGTCGCGCGCTTCATCATTAGCGGTGGAAAACACCTGGGCGGGGCCGGTGGCGTCCAGCAGCAAAAAGCCGGGATATACCAGCAGCCAGATGGGGATAGGTTTCATGTTGGCAGATATTCCACCATGGATGTCATTTGTGTCAACCGCCGCCGTGCCAACATGGCGTCAAGGAGATCGCCATGACACGCACTGTAGGTATTTACATATTCGATAACGTAGAAGTATTGGACTTTGCCGGCCCTTATGAAGTGTTCACCTGCGCCACGCGGGTGGCGGCCGGGCTGATGCCGGAAGCGCCGGCGCCGTTCGCCGTCCGCACCATCGGCGCCGACGGTCAGACGGTGCGCGCCCGCGCTGGACTGGTGCTGCAGCCGGAAACCACGTTTGCCAATGCTGGGCAGATTGACGTGCTGATCGTGCCAGGCGGTGTGGTCAGCGCCGAGCTCACGCGACCGGACGTCATCCGCTGGATTGCCGCCACTGCGGCGACGTCCGAGCTGACCGCCTCGGTCTGCACCGGCGCGGTGCTGCTGGCCAAAGCCGGGCTGCTGGACGGCCTGGCGGCTACCACCCACTGGCAAGACCTGGATGAACTGCGTTCCGGCTGGCCACAGGTACAGGTCAGGACTGACAAGCGCTGGGTCGATACCGGTCGCGTCGTCAGCTCGGCCGGCATCTCGGCCGGCATCGACATGTCACTGCATCTGGTAGCGCGATTGAGCGGGCAGGCGTTGGCCGACCGCACCGCGCGCCAGATGGACTACGACTGGCGCCGCGACTAGGTCACAACTTTTTCAGCTGTTCGCGCGCGTAGTTGGCGCTGGGGTGGTTGGGCGCCAGCGCCAGGAAGCTGTTGTAGGCCTGCCGGGCCTTCTCGCTATCGTTCAGATGCGCGCGGGCGTCGCCGAGGTTGAGGTAGGCGATGGCGCGCGAAGTATCGATCTGCAACGTGTTCTCGAACCAGCGCGCGGCCTCGGCATATTTCTCCTGCTTGTAATAGACGAAGCCCAGATTGTTGGCGGCCAGGCCGAAGTCTGGACGGTATTTCAGCGCCTCGGTGAAGGCCGCTTCGGCCGGCGCGTACTGCTTCTCTTTATACAGTTGCAGGCCACGGTCGTTGGCGCGCTGGGCGAGCTGACGCGCCGAGGCGTCGACCGGCTTCGGCGCCGCCAGCTTCTGCTCGCCGCCGGTCAGGTTCTTGACCACCACCGCATTGCCCTCGGTCTGCTGGCTGCGGCCGGTATCGAGCTTGTTGTTCAGCGCGATGGCGTCGGCCGGCAACTGCGTCGACTGCGCGCTGAGGAACTCGGCCTCGACCGGCAGCTGGAAGACAAACTCGCCGCCTTCCGATCCCGGCAGGCTACCGAAGGCCGGTGTCTGCTGCGACACGCTGGCCACCGCCGGCGCCACATAGGCCGCCAGCTCGGTCGCCGTGATCATGCCGTCACCGTTCAGGTCGGCCTTGCCATTGAGCGCCTGCAGCAGCGTCCAGGTAAATACCGAGTGGCCGCCCGGACCACCATCGGCCACCAGCTGGTCGGCGCCGCCGGCGGTCAGCATCTGACGGCCGACGCGGCGGGCGTTATCGCGCAGGAAGGCTTCGCTGCCGCCGCCGCGCGTCAGGCCCAGGCCGCTGTAGCAGGCGTCCATGACGAAAAACACATGCTTCGCATTGAGGCTTTCGGCAATGTTCTGCAAATCGGTCATCGGAATCGCGTCGACGCTGACCTGCTGCGGATCGGAATCCGCCGGAATGATGTAGCCGAGGTTGCGGCCGGACGACAGCTGCCGCGTCGCGCCATGGCCGGCGAAGAACACGAAGATGCGGTCATCCTTCTTCAGTTTGGCCTCGGCCAGCTTGTCGTGGAACAGCGCCAGGATATTGTTGCGGGTCGCCTCGCCATTGGTCAGCGTGAACACCCGCTCGCCGGCAAAGCCGAAACGATTGACCAGCGTGTCGCGGATGGCCTTGGCGTCCTGCACCGCGTACTGCAGCTTCGGCCACTTCTGATAATCGTTAATCCCGATCACCACCGCATAGCTGTTGGCGTAGCCGGTGCTGATCGCCACCTGCTCCGGCGCCGGCTTGGCGCCCTTGGCCACCTTGAACTCCTGGCCATCCCACGCGGCAAAGCTGTAGCCGTCGGCAATCAGCTTGTCCAGCACCATCGGCAGCGCCTTGACGCTGCGGTCGTGAATGTCATGGAACAGGATGATGCCGCGCTGCTCCTTGCCCAGCGTGGTCAGCACGCGGTTGGCGATCGAGCTTGGCACCGGATCGGCCCAGTCCATCGAGTCCACATTCCACATCACCGAGCGCAGGCCCAGCTTGGACAGGATGGCCAATCCTTCTGCGTTGTGCGCGCCATACGGGAAGCGGAACAGCGCCGAACGGCGCGCATCGGCCGCCTTCAGCGCGGTGTCGGTATTGGCAATTTCGCCGTACAGCTTGTCGCCATTCTGCTTGGACAGCAGCGCGTGGCTGTAGCTGTGGTTGCCGACCGTGTGGCCGGCGTCGATCAGGCGCTTGCTCTCGCCCTTGTAGCGGCCGACATTCTGGCCGACCTCGAAGAACACGCCCGGCACATTGTATTGCTTGAGGATGGCGGCGATTTCTTCGGTGTAGGTGCCATGCGGACCGTCATCAAAGGTCAGCACCACGGTTTTCGGCGGCAGCCCGTTGCCGAAGATTTCCTTGGCAGGGGCCGGCCCGGCGCCGTCAGCGGTAGTGGTAGCGGTCGGCTTCTCCGGATACGGCACGATGACGCCATAGTCCTTCATGATCTGCTCGCGGCTGTACAGCTTGCGCAGATGGGCGACGTAATCGTCCCACTTCTCGCGCTTGGGCGTGATGGCGCGCGCTTCAAAGCGCGAGAAGATATCGCTGATCTCCTTGTCGTACTGCTTCTCGATATCCTCCAGCGCCGCCAGGTCTTCGCTGACGCGCTTGTGCAGCTTGATGGCCGGCAGTGTCTGGTCGGCGGCCGCCAGCTTTTGCAGCGCCAGCAGCACTTCGCGGAACGCCAGACGGTCGGCGTCAAACAAGTCCGATGCGGATTCGATATACGACAACAGCGCGTCGTCGGCGGCGTCGCGCTGGGCTGGCGGCAAGGCCTGCGTCTGCACCAGCAGCGGCTGGATGCGCGCCAGGCGCTCGAGGTTGTCATGGAATAGCGACTGGCCGACCTGATTGGCGGACTTGCGTTCCACGTCGCTCAGCGTTTTTTCATCGGCCAGCAGCACGATGATCTTGCGGTAATTGGCCAGCAGGGCCTGCAGCTCGGGCTGCAACGCGGGAACGGCGGCGGCCTGGGCCGAGGCCGGCGCAGCAGCCGGCGCAACGTCCGGCTTATTGCGCAACACCACGCCAACGGCGGCCAGCGCGGCCACCACGGCGACAATGATTAACTTGGATTTCATCGATAGTTCTTTATAGCAATGGAATCCGCATTGTATGACAAATTTGCTAATTTTTCACTTGGTAACCGTCGTTCAGTGTTTTGAGGAAGGCAACGATATCGGCGATATCGTGCGCGTTCAGCGCCGGCTGGTCGCCTGGCTTGCCGCCGAACGGCGCTTCCATATTGACGTTGGCGTCCATCCCTTGCGGCTGGTCGTCGAACTTGCGGCCCTGGTACCACTGCTTCGGCGCCGTATCGCGGGTGGCGTAGAAGCGCACCACTTGCTCCAGGCTGCTGAAGCTGCCGTTGTGGAAATAGGCCTTGCGCGTGGCCACATTGCGCAGCGACGGCGTCTTGAAGGCGCCGCAGTATTCCTTGTGGTCCTTGAGGTCGGTGCGGTCCGGGCCGCACAGGCCAAGATCGTAATACGCCGGATCGGCATTCACCGCCAGCTTGCGGTTGCGCGGCACGCCGATATTAATCAGGCCGTAGTCGGTGAACTGCGGGAACACGCCGCCCGGCGAAATCTGGCTGATGTGGCAGGACGCGCAATTACCCTTGGTCTCGTCATTGAAGGCGCGCAGGCCGCGCAGCTCTTGCGGGCTCAGCTGGACCTGCTTGCGCAGGAAGGCGTCATATTTACTGCTGTACGGGTAGAAGTCGGTCGGGCTTTCCTGGAACACTTCCAGCGCCATCAGCGCGCCCTGCAGGGCGGCGTTGGGACGGCTGAAGATATCGTCGCCAAACACTTTGCGGAACTGCGGCGCCAGCGGACCATCCTTCAGCTTGGTCAGCACGGTGGCCTCATCTTTATTACCCATCTCGCGCGCCGACAGCAGCGGCCCCAGCGCCTGCTCGTGCGCGGTTTGAACGCGGCCATCCCAGTTGTGGCCGCCGGTCGGGCCGGCATCGACGCTGTCATCGCCATCGTCATCGTGGTAGTGCTCGGTGAACGCCGGCACGTTCTGGATATAGCGCAGCGATGGCGCCGCGCGCGTGCCTTCGGTCTTGCCGTCAGCGCCGCCCAGCTGCACCGCCAGATTGTTATTCGGGCTGTAGCCATTGGCCGGGCTGTGACAGCTGGCGCAGGCCAGCGTACCCGAAGCTGACAGGCTGACCTCGTTGAACATGGCGCGTCCCAGCGCGGTCAGTTCCGGCACCGTCGGACGGCGGCCGGCTGGCGGCGCGTAGGCGGCGCGCGGCGCATCAGTAACTGGCGCGGCGGCAGGGGCAGAAGCGGCGTGATCGGAAGGGGACGGCTGGCAGGCACTCAGCAGCGCAGCCAGGGCGGCTGTATAAAAAATTTTCATGCGCGCAGCCTAGCAAAACGTCATGACAGCTACATGACAGATAGAGAGTGATACAAAACGATACTTTCCAGGCCATTCCATTTCATCGTCCTGACATATTTACTAAATAGCATGAGCCGCGTTCACCCACCACTTCAAGGCAGAATGATGAAAACAAAAATGAAAACGGCACTGCGCCCAGTGCCGCTGTTGCTATTGGCGGCAGGTATTGGCGCCGGCCTGATCGCTTGCGGCAGCTCGTCCGACAGCAGTGCTCCTACCCTGTCCGGCCAGGTGGTCGGCAGCTATTATGAAAACGCCGTGGTCTGCCTAGAAAGCACCAGTGCCAAACTGACCTGCGACAGCAACTCGGGCACCGTACGCACCGCCGCCGACGGCAGCTTCAAGATCACCGGCGCCAGCAGCGGCGCCGTACTGGTCACCGTCGGCACCGACGCCATCCGCCATGACGCGCTGGGCGACGCCGGCACTAAGGTCACGCAGAAACTGCTGTTCCGCGCGCCGAACGGCCACACCGGCATCATCGACGCCATCAGCACCGAACTGGCCGCCATCATGGACGCCAACGGCGGCGACTACGCCAAGGCCGTGACCCAGCTGGCAGCGCGCATCGGCGTCAGCGAATCGAACCTGGTGGCCGACGTCAACAAGGTCTCGGGCGACGACCAGGCCAAGCTGAAAACCGAAAACGACAACTTCACCGCCGTCATCGCCGCCGCCGGCACGCAGAGCGCCAACGCCGACGTGGCCAACGCCATCAGCGCCGGCGCCGCGCTGGGCAACATCAAGAACATCGTCGTCATCTACGCGGAAAACCGTGGCTTCGACAATCTGTACGGCCTGTTCCCAGGCGCCAACGGCGTACCGGGCGTAAACCCGACCTCGACCAGCGCCTACGTGCCGCAGAAGGACTACGACAACAGCACGCTGCCAGTGCTGCCGCCAACCTGGGGTGGCATGACCGCCGCCGGCCAGAGCCTGGTAATCACCCAAGCCCAGACCGCCAACCTGCCGAACAAGCCATTCCAGATCGACGACGTCAACAGCCCGATCGCGATGCCGCAATCGGTCATTTCGCGCGACCTGGTGCACCGCTTCTATAACAACCAGATGCAGATCAACGGCGGCGCCAATGACAAGTTCGCGGCCTACTCCGACGCCGGCGGCCTGACCATGGGCTACTACGACGGCAGCAAGATGAAGATGTGGGACATCGCCAAGCAATACGCGCTGGCCGACAACCTGTTCATCGGCGCCTTCGGCGGCTCCTTCCTGACCCACCAGTACCTGATTTGCGCCTGCGCGCCGCAATACCCGAACGCCGACACCTCGGTCGCCGCCGGCTCGATCGCCAAGATCGACGTCGACAGCAAGGGCAACTTCGTGCGCCTGACGCCATCGGCCACCGCGCCGACCAGCGTGCTGAACGGTGCACCGGCCTACGCCAACGACGGCGCCATCACGCCAGCCGACTCGACCGGCATGTTCTACGCGGTCAACACCATGCAGCCGCCGTACCAGCCAAGCAGCAATGCACCAGCGGCCAGCGACAGCAGCCACCTGTACGCCGACACCACCAAGTCGACCACCTTGCCACCGCAAACCCAGAAAAACATCGGCGACATGCTGACCAGCAAGAACGTCGACTGGGCCTGGTACTCGGGCGCCTGGAACAGCACCACCGCCAACGCCACCTCGGCCACGCGCGGCGCGTTTGCCAATCCGCCTAACTTCCAGTTCCACCACCAGCCGTTCAACTACTTCGCCAATATGGATCCGGTGAAGAACCCGGCCTACCGCGCGGCCCACTTGAAGGACTACGACACCCAGTTCGTGGCTGACGCCGCCGCCGGTACGCTGCCAGCCGTGGCTTTCTACAAGCCACAAGGCAACCTGAACCAGCACGCCGGCTACGCTTCGGTGGCGGATGGCGATGCCCACATCGCCAGCGTGATTGCGCAGCTGAAGAAGAGCCCGCAGTGGAAGAACATGCTGGTTATCGTCACGTATGACGAGAACGGCGGCTTCTTCGACCACGCCTCGCCACCAAAAGGCGACCGTTGGGGTCCAGGCACCCGCGTGCCGGCGATCATCGTTTCGCCGTTCGTGAAGAAGGGTTCGGTTGACCACACGCAGTACGACTCGGCTTCGATCCTGCGCGCGATCACCCACCGCTTCAACCTGCCGGTGCTGGATGGCCTGACCGTGCGTGACAAGGCGCTGGCCGCCAACGGCGCCAAGCCGATGGGCGACTTCAGTGCTGCACTGGCGCTGACGCCGCAGGAGTAATCCCTGCAAACTCGACGGTGACGGTCAGCCCTTGGCCATCACTGTCGAGCATAATGCGGCCGCCATTGCGTTCGGCCGCCCGCTCCGCGATTGCCAGGCCCAACCCACTGCCGGACTGCTCCTGCCCCGGCACGCGATAGAAGCGCTCAAACACTTTCTGCCTTAAAGCCGGCGCAATGCCCGGCCCCTGATCGCTGATGGTCAGCCGCCCGCCCTCCAGCCGCACCACCACCCGTCCATTCTCCGGCGAATACTTGACCGCATTGCTGATCAGATTATCCAGCAGCGCCGCCATGCTCTCCACATGCAGCGCCAGCCGGTACTCTTGCGCCGCCTGAAACTCCAGCTCCACACCCCGCTGCAACGCCAGCGGCGCCGCCAATGCCAGCCGCCTGCGCACAAAGCCGCCCAGCTCCGTCAGCGGCAAAGGCTCGCTGCCCGGCTCCGCCCGCGCCCGCTCAAACGCCAGCAGCTGATGCACCATATGCGTCGCCCGCGCCACACCTTCGCGCAAGCCCTGCTCCGCTTCAGCGCCCGCCTGTCCCGCCGCGCTGCGGCTCAGCAGCAGATGCGCATTGATCTGAATCGCCGCCAGCGGCGTCTTCAACTCATGCGCCGCATCGGTCAGGAACTCGTGCTCGCGCTCGATGCGCGCGCTCAGCCGCATCATCAGCCGATTGATCGCATCCACCAGCGGCGACAGTTCGCGATACTTGGACTCCGGCAGCGCCGTCAAATCCGAGACTGCGCGCGCCTCGATCTGCTCCGCAATCGAGCGCAGCGGCCGCAAGCCGATGCCGACAATCAGCCACGCCGGCAGCAACAGCAGCGGCAAACTGAAAATCGTCGACGACAGCAAGAAGCTGACGCCGGAAAAACTCTGCATCCATTTATCGTCGATTTCGTGGCTGCGCTCCACCACCAGCCCGCTGGCGTCATCGCGCTGCACCGCGCTGACCCAGGCGTTGGCATCGCGCGCAGCGGCGCTGCCAGGCGCCGGCAACTGGTCCGGCAATGTCGGCAGCGAGTTGTAGATCAGCGCCCCATGCTGCCACACCCGTAACCGCACCCGCGAGTGATAGTCCAGATCACGGAACATGGCCAGCCGCACGGCCTCCAGCGCGGCCGCCGCACGCTGCATGCGCACCGGTTCGCCGGCGATCTCGCTCAGATGCAGCAGCACTTCGCGTGTGTGCGCGGTGTTTTCGCTGGCGGTGCGCGCGCGCTGGGTGAACTTGGCCTCCACCGCCACATACGTGAACCCGGCCAGCGCCACCAGCGCGATCACGCCGCTAAAGCCCAGCATCAGCCGGCGGAATAGCGACGATGGCTTATTCATGCGGACGCTGCGCAAAATAGCCAACGCCGCGCACGGTGCGGATCAGCCGCTCGCCGATCTTCTTGCGCAGGTTGGAGATATGGACGTCCAGCGTCTGCCCTTCGCTGTGCGGCAGCACGCCCTGCTCGAGTTCGGCGCGCGTGAGCACTCGGCCGGAATCCTTGACCAAGGCCAGCAGCAGCGCAAACTCGGTGCGCGACAAGGCTACGGGCACACCGGCGCGCGTGACCTGCAGGCGTCGCTCGTCCAGCATCAAATCGCCAAAGGCCCAGCCGCCGCCATCCGCGTTGCCATTGGCACGCCGCACGATGGCGCGTAGCCGTACCAGCAATTCGGGAATTTCAAACGGCTTGATCAGGTAGTCATCGGCGCCGGTGTTGAAGCCGTTGAGGCGGTCTTCCAGGCTGTCGCGCGCGGTCATGATCAGCACCGGCACGCTCAGGCCGGCGGCGCGCACTTGCTGCAGCAGCGTGGTGCCGTCGCCATCCGGCAGGCCGAGATCGAGCAGCACCGCGTCAAAGTTTTCTTGTTGCAGACGCGCCAGCACACCGTCCGCCAGCCGCAGCCAGATCACCAGATGGCCCTCGTCCTGCAGCACCGCCAGCAGCGCGCGGCCGATGGCCAGATCGTCTTCTATCATCAGGATTTTCATGGCGCCAGTGTAGCGCGCTTTGTAGTTAAAGTACGCCGCCGTAGGCAAAACGCCACAACAGGCCAAGTACCGGCAAATCAGGCACTTATCCGCCAACCTTCAGGCTTTCTTCAGGTTCGCCTGGCGCGAATGTTGACCCTGTTTTAGCGCTGTTACACCATCCGTCCTGCAGTCCACAATAAAACCAAGGGAGACGTATGACCAACAGCACTCTATTCCGGCGCCGTCCGGTGGCGGCCGCCTGCGCGCTGCTGCTAAGCACCGCCGGCGCCAGCCACGCACAACAGACCACCGAGGATGACGGCATCGCCAGCGTCACCGTGTCCGGCATCCGCCGTGGCGTTGAAGCAGCCATCTCGATCAAGAAAAATTCCAGCTCCATCGTCGAGGCGGTCTCGGCCGAAGACATCGGCAAGCTGCCCGACAACACCGTGGCCGAGTCGATCTCGCGCCTGAGCGGCGTCACCACCCAGCGCAACAAGACCAACGGCAAAGCCACCGACGTCAGCGTACGCGGCCTGTCGCCCAGCTTCAACGGTTCGCTGCTGAACGGCCGCGAGCAAGCCTCCACCAGCGACGCCCGCAGCCCCGAGTTCGACCTGTTCCCGTCCGAGCTGACCGGCTCGGTGCTGGTCTACAAGACGCCGGACGCCAGCCTGATGGGCCAGGGCCTGGCCTCGACCATCGACCTGCGCACGCTGCGGCCGCTGGACTTTGGCCAGCGCGTGCTGGCGGCGTCGGTGCGCAAGGAGCGCATCGGCTTCGATTCCGGCTCCGACCTCGGTTCCGGCCACCGCACCACCTTCAGCTATGTCGACCAGTTTGCCAACCGCACCATCGGCCTGTCGCTGGGCCTGACCCGCTTCAAGGAAGACAATGGCGGCGAACTGAAATTCGACAGTTGGGGCGGCGGCACCACCGACATGGCCTACAACGGCGGCACCGCCAAGGCGCCGAGCGGCTTCCTGTCCGAAACCTCGCGCCGCAAGAACGACCGCGACGGCGCCGCCGTCACGCTGCAATACAAGCCCAACCAGAACTTCCGCTCGACGCTGGACCTGTTCTACTCGCGCGGCGACGAAACCACCAAGAAAACCGGTATTGAAGGCGCAGTGGCCGGCAGCACCGGCCTGTACGATCCGGTGGGCGTGCTGAGCAACGCGGTGGTGGTCAACGGCATCGCCACCAGCGGCACCATCAGCAACTACAAGGGCGACGTCCGCAATCACCTATACGGCAGCAAGGACAAGCTGACCTCGATCGGCTGGAACAATGAGCTGAAGCTGGACGAGCAATGGCGCCTGGAGGCCGACGTCTCGCACTCCAAGGGCGTCAAGAATATCTCCAACTACGAAACCACGGCCGGCCAGCCGGGCAACACGCCGGCGTCGCAACTGGCCAGCATCAGCTACACCGGCTTCAACGGCAACAACTTCTCCGACGTCAAATACACGCCAAGCATCAGCTACGCCGACCGTGCGGTTTCGGTGCTGACCGACGTTGATGGCTGGGGTGGTGGCCCGAACTCGCCGCAGGCTGGCTACGTGGCGCTGCCGACCATCAAGGATACCGTCAACTCGGCACGCCTGACTGCACACCGCGTGCTGGACTGGGGTCCGCTGTCCGACCTGCATTTCGGCGCCAACTTCACCAAGCGCGACAAGTCGCGTACCGGTGAAGAAGGCCGGCTGTCGGTCAAGGGCAGCGACGGCTATGCCAGCGCCGCCGTGCCAGGCAGCGACGTGGCGCCGGCCGGCGCCTCCGGCATCCTGGTGGCCTCGTTCGATCCGACCGGCACGCTGGGCAAGATCTATGACCTGAATCGCTGGGTCGACTCCACCGTGCTGGCGCGTGACTGGACCGTCGGCGAGAAAGTCGCCACCGCCTACGCCATGACCGACCTTGATGGCAAACTGTGGTCCCTGCCTTACACCGGCAACATCGGTTTCCAGGTGGTCCACACCAAACAGCAAGCCACCGGCAACCAGGTCGACCTGGCCAGCTGCACCGGCATTACGGTCGAAACCTGCCCGTACAAGGTGCGGACAGACGGCACCAGCTACACCAACGTGCTGCCTAGCCTGAACGTAGCGTTTGACCTCGGCTACGAACAGAAGCTGCGCCTCGGCGCCGGCAAGCAAATCTCGCGCGCCAACCTCGATAACATGAAGGCCGGCCTCGATTTCTCGGTGCAGAACGCCACCTCGGTGGCGCCGGCGCTGACCGGCTTTGCCGGCAATCCGCAACTGAAGCCCTACCAGGCGCGTTCGCTCGACCTGTCGTATGAAAAATACTTCGGCAAAAAAGGCTACATCAGCGTCGCCACCTTCTTCAAGAAGCTGGACAACTACATTATCAACGCGCCGATGCAGTTCGACTTCAAGCAGTACACCAGTGCCAGCACGCCATTGCCGACCACCGGTCCATACGCCGGTTCCACCATCGGCTTCCTGACCATGCCGCAGAACGGCCAGGGCGGCAATATGCATGGCTACGAGCTGGCAGTGAACCTGCCGTTCTCGCTGGCCACGAAATGGCTGGACGGCTTTGGCGTCGCTGCCAACTACTCGTTCACCGACAGCTCGGTAAGACTGCCGACCAGCGGCTTCGTCTCGCCGAACAATGCGCCGGTGTTCAATGGTTCGGTCAGCGAAATCGGCCTGCCGGGATTGTCGAAGAACGTCAGCAGCCTGCGCGTCTACTACGAGAACCACGGCCTGCAGCTGGCGTGGGCAGCGCACCGCCGTTCCAGCTTCGTCGGCCAGATCCTGGACTACCGCAGCGACTCGCAGTTCACCTTCATCAAGGGCGAAACCATCGTCGATTTGCAGGCCTCCTACGAGTTCGAGCAAGGTTGGCTGAAAGGCGCGTCGGTGTTCCTGCAAGGGCATAACTGGACCAACACACCGTTCCAGGAGTACACCACCGATCCTAACCAGATCACCAACAAAGTGGTGTACGGCCGTACCTACACCTTTGGCCTGAACTACAAGTTCTAGGTGTTTTTACCGGATGCCCTGTCGACCGTCCCCTGGCAGGGCATCCGTTTTTTTATCGCTTACATGATCAAACTACTTCTCGCCGCATTGATTTTCGTTGCCGGCACCGCCGTGGCAGATCCCTACGTGCAGTTCCAGCACGCCGAGTGGACCAAAAACGCCAGCATCTACCAGATCAACACCCGTCAGTTCACACCTGAAGGCACGTTCCGCGCCGCCGAGCTGCAGCTGCCACGCCTCAAGGCGCTGGGCGTCGACATCCTGTGGCTGATGCCCATCCATCCCATCGGCGAGGTCAAACGCAAAGGCAGCTTGGGCAGCCCGTACGCGGTGCGCGACCACCTCGCGGTGAATCCGGAATTCGGCACGCAAGCCGACTTGAAGCACTTCGTCGATGCCGCCCACGGCCTTGGCCTGCACGTCATCCTCGACTGGGTCGGCAACCACACCTCGTGGGACAACGTGCTGTACGCCAGCCATCCGGAATGGTACGAACGCGATCGCCACGGCCGCCCGCATCCGACGCCATGGTACGACTGGGACGACATCATCGACCTCGATTACAGCCAGCCCGACCTGCGCCGCTACATGACCGATGCGCTGCGCTACTGGGTGCGCGAAGTGGGCGTGGACGGTTACCGCGTCGACGCCGCCGGCCTGGTGCCGCAGGATTTCTGGGACAACGCTGCCGCCGAACTTCGCAGCATCAAACCGATCTTCATGCTGGCCGAATGGGAAAGCCGCGACATGCATGCCCGCGCCTTCGACGCCAGTTATGCCTGGAGCTGGTGGGACGGCCTGCGCGCCATTGCCGAGGGCAAGGCTGACGCCACCTCGCTCTACACCTACTACGCCTGGAATCAGAAGTTCTATCCGCACGCGGCCTACCGTATGCTGTACACCACCAACCATGACAAGAATGCGTGGGACGGCACCGAGTTCGAAATCTTCGGTCCGGCAGTGGATGCGGCCATTGTGTTCTCCTTCGTCAGCGAAGGCATGCCGCTGATTTACAACGGCCAGGAAGCCGGCAACCGCAAACGTCTGGCCTTCTTCGAACGCGATGCGCTACAGTGGCAGGCGTCGCCATACACCGCGTTGTACACCAAACTGCTCGCACTGAAGAAGCAGAACACCGCGCTGTGGAACGGCGAATGGGGCGCCAGAATGGAGCAGGTGCCGAACAGCGCGCCGAAGCAGGTCTTCAGCTTTGTGCGGCAGGATGCCAAAGACAAGGTATTCGCCGTATTTAACCTGAGCGCGCAGCCGGCAAAAGTCAGCTTCCGCGACGATCTGCACGTGGGCCGCTACCGCGATTTCACCAGCGGCGTAGCGGTGCAGGTCAACGAGTCGACGCAGTTCGACATGGCGCCATGGAGCTACAAAATAATGACCAAGGCGGAGTAGATGGAGACCATCAAAAAAGTAGTGATCGTCGGCGGCGGCACGGCCGGCTGGATGACGGCGGCCGCGCTGTCGCGCGTCCTGGGCGACAAGGTGCAACTGACGCTGATCGAATCGGAAGATATCGGCACCGTCGGCGTCGGCGAATCGACCATCCCGATGATCAAGCTGTTTAACGCGGTGCTGGGCATCGACGAGAATGAATTCGTGCGCGAGACACAGGCCACCTTCAAGCTGGCCATCGAATTCCGTGATTGGGGCCGCATCGGCGACAACTACATGCACGGCTTCGGCATCTTTGGCCAGGATCTGGCGACGCTGCCGTTCTATCAGTACTGGCTGCGCATGCACCATGCGGGCAAGGCGCCGGACCTGGAGAACTACTCGATCAACCGCATGGCCGCCAAAGCCGGAAAGTTCATGCGCGCCGACCGCTCGCACGGCAACTCGCCGCTGGGCGACATCGTCAGTGCCTTCCATTTCGACGCTGGCCTGTATGCCCGTTATCTGCGCCGCTACGCCGAGGAACGTGGGGTGCGCCGCATTGAGGGCAAGGTGGTGGACGCGCTGACGCGTGCCTCCGACGGCCACGTCGACGCGGTGCGCATGGAGAGCGGCGACTTGATAGGCGGTGAGCTGTTCATCGACTGCTCCGGCTTCCGTGCCCTGCTGATCGAACAGGCGCTCCACACCGGCTTTGAAGATTGGTCGCATTGGCTGCCCTGCGACCGTGCCTGGGCGGTGCCGTGCGAACTCGGTGGCGGCCTGCTGCCTTACACACGGGCGACGGCGCAGCCGGCCGGCTGGCAGTGGCGCATCGGTTTGCAGCACCGCACCGGCAATGGCCATGTGTACTCGTCAAAATTCATGGGCGACGACGAAGCGCGCGCGCTGCTATTGGCGAATCTGGACGGCCGTCCACTGGCCGATCCCAAGCTGCTGCGCTTCACGGCCGGCAAACGCAAGCAGACATGGAACAAGAACGTCGTGGCAGTGGGGCTGTCGTCCGGCTTCCTGGAGCCGCTGGAATCGACCAGCATCCACATGATCCAATCGACCATCGCGCGCCTGATCACCTTCTTCCCGGACCGTGGCTTCTGCGCCGCCGATATCGCCGAATTCAATCGCCAGTGCGACTTTGAGATAGAGCGCATCCGCGACTTCATCATCCTGCACTACCACGCGACGGAGCGCGACGACACGCCGTTCTGGAACTACGTCCGCACCATGGACATTCCCGACACGCTGCGCGCCAAAATGGACTTGTGGCGCACGCGCGGCCGCATCGTCCGCAACGACAACGAACTATTCGCAGAAGTCGGCTGGCTGCAGGTGCTGCACGGCCAGCGCGTGCCGGTGGAAGGCCATCATCCGCTGGCCGATCTGATGGAAGAAAAGGAAGTCGCCGATTACCTGAGCGACATCGCCTCGGTGATCAGCAATTGTGTCGATCAAATGCCGTCGCACGCCGCCTTCATTGCGGCCAACTGCGCGGCGCGTCAAACTTAAGTTTCAAGGAGTATTTGTGCATATCAAATCCGTGATTTCTGTCGCCTGCATGATGTTGGGCGTAGTCGCCAGCGCCAGTGCCGATGAAGTGCTGGGCACCGTTTCGTCACCCAACCATGCCATCAGCGTGACAGTGCAGCTGGAGGACGGCGGCCGCGTGAGCTACGCCATACAACGCAACGGCAAGCCACTGATCGCGCCATCGCATCTCGGCTTCCTGCTGGCCAACGCGCCGCAGCTGGACAACGGCTTCACGCTGGAGAAGCAGGCCGTGTCCGAGCATGACGACACCTGGGAGCAGCCGTGGGGCGAGCGCCGCTACGTGCGCAACCACTATCAGGAGCTGCGCCTCGATCTGGTGCAGAAGGCGCAGAACAACCGCCATCTGGCACTGGTGTTCCGCGTATTCGATGATGGCGTCGGCTTCCGCTACGAATTCCCCGACCAGGCAGTGACGCAGATCAGTGATGAACTGACCGAGTTCGTGGTGGCGCCGCCCGCCACCGCGTGGTGGCAGGAGGCCGGGGAAAAAGCTGCGTTGGAATATTCGATCCGCAAAACGCCGCTGCCGGAAGTGGGAACGGCCAACAC
>Ga0187843_10001321_pt1 | contig 15841 bp, 13 predicted proteins | sample SpaLakP09_SKY_43_FD_134516 | JGI IMG/M metagenome (GOLD analysis project Ga0187843, IMG submission 134516) | Oligotrophic lake water microbial communities from Sparkling Lake, Wisconsin, USA - SP09_SKY_43 | ecosystem: Environmental > Aquatic > Freshwater > Lake | place: USA: Sparkling Lake...
GCATCAGCATTGAAGCTGGCCAATGCGTCAAAGGACGCAGACTGTGTACGGAAGTCCATAATGTCGCCGAGTAGAAAAAAGTCCCAGGATGTTATTCGATTCCACCGTACGCACCGAGTTGGCCCGCAGCTTCGGCGTGACCCTCGTGGTCATTCTCACCACCGTCCTCACCATCATGCTGATTGGCACCCTGGGCCAGGCGGCGGGCGGCAGCGTGGCGCCGCAGGATGTGATGCTGTTGCTGGGTTACGCCTCGCTGGGCCATCTGCCCACGATGCTGATCCTGTCGCTGTTCATTGCCATCGTGACCAGCCTCGGCCGCATGTACCGCGACTCGGAGATGTCCATTTGGTTCTCCAGTGGCATCGGCCTGAGCCGATTCGCCAAGCCGGTGTTCCGCATGGCCTGGCCGGTCCTCCTGGTGGTGATGGTGCTCTACCTCTTGATCTGGCCCTGGGGCAACCAGAACAGCGCCCAGCTGCGCGAGCGCTATCAAAAACGCAGCGATCTCTCCCGCGTCGCACCCGGCCAGTTCCAGCCCTCGCGCGACGGCAGCCGCGTTTTCTTCATCGAGCGCGACAGCGAAGACGGCCGCACCGGCCGCAATGTCTTCATCCTGTCCAAGCAGAACGACACTGAATCGGTCACCACCTCGTCCAAAGGTCGCATCGAACAAGTGGGCGATGACCGCTTTCTGGTGCTGGACCGCGGCCAGCGCAATGAGATGAAAGGCTTTGGTGGCGAAAAAACCCTGGCCCGCTTTGAGGAGTACCAGGTGCTGATGGACAGCCAGGTCTTGCGCTCGGCCGACCAACTGCCGCCCAAGGCCCTGGCCACGCTGGAACTGATCAACAACCCCACGCCCCGCAATCAGGCCGAGCTGGCCTGGCGACTCGGCATGATTCTTTCGGCCTTCAATATGTGCCTGCTGGGCCTGGGTCTGTCCGCCACCAACCCGCGGCGCGCCAGCAACTGGAACCTGCTCTTTGCCCTTCTGACCTTTGTTGTCTATTTCAATCTGGTCAACCTCAGCCAATCCTGGATCACCAGCGGCCGCATGAGCATGGGTGGCGCCCTGCTGAGCACGCATGGCAGCGCTTTTGCGCTGGCGCTGTTGCTGCTGTGGTGGCGTGACCAGGGCAATCGCATCCACCTGCCGCGCCGCCGCGGCGCCGGCCTGAAGGCCGGTTGCCCAGGGAGCGCCGCATGAAGACCGTCCGCCGCCTGCTCTATCGCGACATCGTCGGCGCGGTCGCCTTTGTCACCCTGGCCTTCCTGTCCCTGTTTTTCTTCACCGATTGCGTCGACGAAATCGACCGCATGAGCCGTGCCGGTGCGGGCAGTTGGGTGGCTCTGCAGTTGGCGCTGCTCTCCATTCCGGGGCACTTCTACCAGCTGTTCCCGATCACAGTGCTGATCGGCAGCATCTTCTCGCTGGCCCGCCTGGCTCAGTCCAGCGAGTTCACGATTCTGCGCACCGGCGGCCTGGGGCCGGGCCGTGCACTGGGCTTGCTGGCCAATCTGGCCCTGGTCTTTGCCGTGCTGACTTTTGTCGCGGGTGACTTTGCCGAGCCTTACTTCAAGCGCCAGTACGACCTGCTGCGCGCCCGCGCCACCGGTGAAGCCCAGTCCAGTGCCAAAGGAGCCTGGCTGAAAGAGCACCGGACGGTGGACGGCCAGGAACGCAGCTATTCGATCCATGTCGGCCAGGCCGATGTGGCCGGCCAGCTGCGCGATGTACGCATCTTCGAGTTTGATGAGCATGGCGGCCTGATCTCACGCACCGCCGCCGAACGCGCCAATGTCGACAAACAAGGCCTGTGGCAGCTGCAAGCCGTGCAGCGCAGCGAATGGTCGGCCCGCGACACATCGGCCACGCCTGGCAACACGGAGACCCCTGTGCGCGAGCTGCGCCTGCCCAGCCTCGATTGGCCCAGCAGCCTGCATGCCGGCGTGATCACAGCCGCGGTGCTGCCGGCGGGCTCCATGTCCACGCTGGAGCTCTACCGCTACACCGAGCATCTGTCAGCGCAAGAGCAATCGGCCCAGGCCCATAACATCCAGTTTTGGCGCAAGGCCCTCTACCCTTTTGCCTGCTTTGTGATGATTGCCCTGGCCCTGCCTTTTGCCTATTTGCATGGTCGCTCGGGCGGCATCAGCCTCAAGGTCTTCGGCGGCATCATGCTGGGCATCAGCTTTGTGCTGCTGAACAATGTCGCCGGCCACATGGGCATCCTGAACAACTGGACCCCCTGGGCAGCCGCCGCCTCACCCAGCCTGATTTACCTCGCCCTGTCCCTGGCCGCTTTTGGCTGGCTGGTCCGCTACCGTTGAAACTGCATCACCACAAAGAACCCCAGCCATGAGCCAAGGACTGCTGCTTTTCGCCCACGGCGCCCGTGATCCCGAGTGGGCCCGCCCGTTTGAAGCCGTGGCCGCGCGCCTGGCTCAGCAGCGCCCGGGACTGGCGATGCGCCTGGCCTACCTGGAGTTCATGTCACCCAGCCTGGAAGAGGCAGCCCACAGCCTGGCCGCCCAGGGATGCAAGCAGATCCACATCGTGCCCATGTTCTTGGGCACTGGAGGCCATGTGCGCCGCGACATCCCTCCCCTGCTCGAAGGCCTGCAAAGCCAGTATGGCGATGCCGTGCAGTGGCACTTGCACCCCGCCCTGGGTGACCAGGAGCGCATCATCCAGGCCATGACCGATGCCAGCCTGGCCTGGCTCGATGGGCCTGCCGAGGAGCGCGCATGAATCTGCACCAGTTCCGTTTCGTGCAGGAAGCGGCCCGCCGCAACCTCAATCTGACCGAAACCGCCAAAGCCCTGTTCACCTCGCAGCCGGGCGTGTCGAAGGCGATTCTGGAGCTGGAAGAAGAACTGGGCATCGACATCTTTTCGCGCCATGGCAAGCGCCTGCGCCGCATCACCGAACCGGGCCAGCAGGTGCTGGCTGCCATCGAAATCATCATGCGCGAGGTCAACAACCTCAAGCGCATCGGCGACGAATACTCCAAGCAGGACAGTGGCACCCTGTCGATCGCCACCACACACACCCAGGCGCGCTACGTGCTGCCGGGCCCGGTGGCGCAGCTGCGCCGGCAACTGCCGCTGGTACGCGTGAGCCTGCACCAGGGCAACCCGGACCAGGTGGTGCGCATGCTGCTCGACGACAGTGCCGATGTCGGCCTGGCCACCGAATCGCTGGCCCAGATCGAAGAGCTGGTCACCCTGCCTTGCTACGAATGGCAGCATGTGCTGGTGGTGCCGGCCGAGCATCCGCTGGCCCAGGTGGAGCGCCCGAGCCTGGAACAGCTGGCCGCCGAGCCGCTGGTGTCCTACCACCCGAGCTTCACCGGACGCACCCGCATCGACCGGGCCTTCCAGACCCGCCAGCTGCACCCCAACTTCGTGCTCGAGGCGATTGACTCCGACGTCATCAAGACCTATGTCCGCCTGGGCATGGGCGTGGGCATCGTGGCCGAAATGGCGGTGCGCGAAGACCCGCCGGACGGCGGCCTGGTGTCGCGGCCGCTGGGCCATTTGTTCGGCCAGAATGTGACCCGCATCGCCTTCAAACGTGGCGCTTATTTGCGCAATTACGTCTACAGCTTCGCCGAGCTGCTGTCCGACCGGCTGAACCGCCCCCTGCTGGAGCGCGCCATGAGTGGCGAGGCCAGCGACTACAAGCTCTAGCCGGCTGTTTTTTCGATCGCCGCCAGGCCAGGCGCCTGTACTTGCACCTCGGCCTGCGCCCCGGCCCGCACCTGCCATCGACCATGACCGCTTCGACCTCGCCCGCCACACTGACCCTGCCCCTCGCACTGAACAGCCGCTTGCCGAATGTGGGCGCCACCATCTTCAGCACCATGTCGGCGCTGGCGCAGGCGCACGGCGCCGTCAATCTGGGCCAGGGATTCCCTGATTTCGATTGCGACCCGGCACTCATCGAAGCCGTGCGCGAGGCCATGCGGGCCGGCCACAACCAATACCCACCGATGCCGGGCGTGCCAGCCCTGCGTGAAGCCGTGGCCGCCAAGCTGCAGGCCACACATGGCCAGGCCTACTGCCCAGATCGCGAGATCACCATCACCGCTGGTGCCACCCAGGCCATCCTGTGCGCCCTGCTCGCCGTCGTCCACCCGGGCGATGAAGTGATCGTGCTGGAACCCTGTTACGACAGCTACGCGCCGAACATCGCCCTAGCTGGCGGCGTGCTGGTGCGCGTGCCGCTGGACCCGCAGACCTTCCGACCCAACTTCGATCGCATCCGCGCTGCGCTGAGCCCGCGCACCCGTGCCTTGATCATCAACACGCCACACAACCCCAGCGCCACCGTCTGGAGCGACACCGAGATGTGCCAGCTGGCCGAGCTGCTCCGCGACACCCGGGTGCTGCTGATCAGCGATGAGGTTTATGAGCACATGGTCTTTGACGGCCAAGCCCACCAAAGCGTGGCCCGCTTTCCCGAACTGGCCGCGCGCAGTCTGATCGTCTCCAGTTTCGGCAAGACCTTTCACGTCACCGGCTGGAAGGTCGGTTATGTTGCGGCGCCGGCCGCCCTGAGCGCCGAGTTCCGCGAGGTGCATCAGTACACAGTGTTCTCGGTCAACACGCCAGTGCAGCTGGGGCTGAGCCGCTATCTGGCAGATCCCAAGCCCTACCTGGAACTGCCTGCCTTCTACCAGCGCAAGCGCGACCATTTCCGCGCGGGCCTGGCCCACAGCCGGCTGCGCCTGCTGCCCTGCGAGGGCAGCTACTTCCAATGCGTGGACTACCGCGAGCTCGAAGCTGGCCGCGCGCTGAACGACGCCGAGTTCTGCCAGTGGCTGACACGTGAGGTCGGCGTGGCGGCGATTCCCGTCTCAGCCTTCCACGCCGACAAGCAGGACCAGGCGCACGCCAGCCAGGACAAGATCATTCGTTTTTGCTTCGCCAAAAAGGACGACACCCTGGACCGCGCGCTGACGCTGCTGCGCCAGCTCTGAACCGTGGGTTCATAAACCTGCAGCTGCGAGCCTCGCACGCCTGGGTCAAAAACGGCCGGGCGCGGTGATGCGCGAGGCGGCGGCGTTCGGATCGTCGAGGGTGATGTCCACCTCGAGCGCATGCTGCGGCCCGGGCATGGCCTTGCCTTGCCAGATCATGGTGGCCATCAGCTCGTGACCGTCACCCGGCGTGCCGCCGGACGAGCTGCCATCGCCGTCCAGGGGCAGGAAGAGATCGATCTCTTCACCGCGCACCTCATGCTCGGAGCGATCGCGCGCCACGCTGTAGAGAAAGAGCAATTCGCGGTAGGCCGGCAGGTCGAAACCCTGGCCTTGCGCACCGCCGCGCGAAAGCAGCTCCTGCACCAAAGCCATGCTGGCGGCCGCATCGGCCCAGCGCGACTGGATGCGCTGGAGATCGGCTGCGTAGGCCTCGAGATCGCGGCCGGAATTCAAATCGGCGCCCCAGGTCGGCGCCAGCGCATCGAAACGCTTGGCAAAGGCTGCAGCCGCGTGCTGGAACAGCACTTCATCGCCTTGACGCTGGTGGATCTCCATCAGCTGCAGATAGGGCAAGGCACTGGCACCGCCAAAATCAATGCGCGCTTGCAGCAGCTCTACCGCTGCATCGCTCTGACCGAGCACCAGGAAAAACTCGACCTGCTGCTCCAGATCGATCAGCTCTTCCACGGTGACATGGTCGTTGCCGACAGCGGTCACATTCAGAGGCACGGGCGCGGTGAAGGCGCCGGTGTCGTTGACAAAGTTGTTGGGCGTGTCCAGCAGCTGAATGCTCAGCGGCTCGGAGGCGCCATCGTCCGCCAAAGGCATGGGCGCGGACAGGAAATCATCGCCGGGGTCGCCGCCCACATCGTCCGCCGGCTCTGGAGGCGGCAAGGTGATGGTGCGCTCATCGACCGGCTTGTAGCCCGGCACCGCAGGCATGGCACCGGTCGCGGAAGCCCAGCCGCTGGGCGGCGCACCGGCGGCGGCCCCGTACAGCAATGGCGCCGGGGCCGATGCATTTGCGAGCGAGTCTTGCTCGACAGCCCCGCCTCGCAGGGGCGCCGATGGGGCCGATGACCCGGCAACCGATTCACGAGGCGCGGCATCGCCCCCCACCTCGGGCGGTAAGGCATCCGCTCGCCCACCGGTCCACCATGCCGCATCACGCTCGGCGCGCTCCTTGCGGCGGCTGTTCCACAGGAAGGCACTCAAACCTGCCAAGCCCAGACTCAGGCCGGCCAAGCCCCAGAGCGCGCGCTGCGGCCCCTCGTCCACCGGTGTCGCTTCGAGCTGGCTGCGCAAGGCCTGCACCTTGGCACGGCTGCCCTGGTTGTCTTGCTGCAGACGGTTGAGCAGCTCTTCCAGCTGCCGCAGACGCAGCAAAGCGACCTCGGCCGCCGCAATCTGGGCGAGCGGCGACTCGGCAGCCTCCTCGGCGTCGGGTGGGTCCAGGCGCAAACGCGGCGTTTCGCCAGACTTGAGGCCCACGCTGCGCAGAGCCGGCTCAGGCTTCGGCTGCTTGGGCGACTTGGCGGCTGCCAGACGAGGGCCGCCGATCGCGGGCAGCGCGGCGGGCGCCAGAGACTTGGCATGTGGCGACAAGGCCGGCTCACGCGGCGCTGCAGCAGCGCGCGCTGATTCCGGCGGAACAGCGGCGGCAGCGGCGGACGGTGCGACGGGAGCACGAGCATTCGAAGCCAGGAGCGTCTCGGGCCGGGCGCCGGCAGCGGCCATGGCCGCGCGCATGGCGGGCGTGTACTGCGGTGCACGAATACCGGTGGTCACGCTGCCTGAACCGCGCGCGCCCTGGTCCAGGCCCGGCGGGTCGATGAAGGCGGTGTACTGGCGCTGCAGCTGTGTCGGGCAACCGAGACTGAGGTTGACGTGCACCAGCGGCTCGTTGATCGCCACCGGGCTGTACAGGCGCACGGCACGCACCATGCCTTCGCTCTCGCCTTCCAGCACGATCTGCAAGAGGTGCTGGGGCACGCGCACCTCGCCGGCAAAAACCTCGGCTTGCACACATTCGGGCGTCAGGCGCTCGCCCGCTTTCAGCAGCACAGGGAAGGCCAGATTGAGCGCCTGGCCCAGGGCCGACTGGGTCAGCGGGCTGTCCACGCCCAGCGCCCTGACGGGCCCACACAGGCCCAGACTCAGACCCAGCAGCAAAGGCGCGATGGATCGGGGGTGGCGCCAGGTGAAGGTGGGCGATGCGGGAGCTCGGTCCATGCCGGAGGGGAATGTTGTTTGACTCACTCTAGCACGCAGCGCCGCCGGCACTGCTGGCCCAAAGCGCGAAACAGACGGCCTTCCCGGGCCAATTTCACCGGGTCTGCAAGTGCCTGGGTTTTCCATGGCTTTTCCCGTCTGCCAGGCGCCCGACGGCCTGCAACAGCTCATGGACAATCAACGCTTCGACAGCACATTCCGGCTGTCTCGACAGCGACAAAGCATGAACAGCACGGTCCTTACACTGACAGAACGCAACAACATCGAAACGGGTCCGTGGTTCTCCAAGCTGTCGGTAGCCTTGCGCGAAGACATCCTCTCGCGCGCCTCGGTGCGCCGACTCAGCGACGGCGCCCTGCTCTCCTGCCGCGGCGAACCCGCCGAGGAATGGATGGCCGTGGCCAAGGGCGCGGTGCGGGTGAGCTCGGTGTCGCTGGCCGGCAAGCAGATTGCCCTGACCTATGTCGAACCGGGCACCTGGTTTGGCGACATCGCCTTGTTCGACGGTCTGCCCCGCACACACGATGCCAGCGTCCACGGCGACACCACCTTGCTGGTGATCCGCAAGCCCGATTTCCGCGAGCTGTTGCAGCGCCACACCGAGCTCTACGACGCGCTGCTGCGCCTGAACTGCCGCCGCTTGCGCCTGATGTTCGATATGGTGGAAGACCTGAACACCCGTCCCCTGGCCTCGCGCCTGGCCAAGCAGATCATCTTTCTGGCCCGCTCTTACGGCGAACCGCAGGGCGACGAGATCCGCATCGGCCTGCAACTGGCACAAGAGGACCTGGCGCAGCTGCTGGGCGCCTCACGGCAACGCGTGAACCAGGAGCTCAAGAGCTTCTAGCGCGAAGGTGCGGTGCGCGTCGAACCCACCCGCCTGGTGGTGCTCAGCCGCGACAAACTGATGGCCATCGCCAACCGCTGAAGCCGACACCTCAGCAGGCGGCCGGTGTCCGGCGTGGCGCATTCCATTGACTTGCCAAGAAAGCGCCACGCCATGAGTGATTTTTCCGGCACCAAAGCCCCGACCCATGCCCTGCCCGAGGAGGCCTTGAGCGCCTGGCTGCACGAGCATGTGCCTAGCTTTGCGGGGCCGCTGCAGATCGCGCAGTTCAAGGGCGGCCAGTCCAACCCCAGCTATTTACTCAGCACGCCGCAAGCGCGCTACGTGCTGCGCAGCAAACCGGCGCCGGCCGCGCAGCTGCTGCCTTCAGCCCACGCCATCGAGCGCGAGTACCAGGTCATGCACGCACTGCAAGGCAGCGGCGTGCCGGTGCCGCGCATGCTGGGCTTGTGCGAGGACGAAGCAGTGCTGGGCCGCGCTTTCTACCTGATGGAGTTCGTCGAGGGGCGCATCTTCTGGGACCCGGCCCTGCCAGGCGCGACGCCGGGTGAGCGAAGCGAAATCTACCAGGAGATGCTGCGCGTGCAGGCCACCCTGCACCGGCTCGACCCGGCCTCCCTGGGCTTGCAGAACTACGGCCGCGCCGGCAGCTATTTCGAGCGCCAGATCGCCCGCTGGAGCAAGCAGTACCAGGCCTCCATCACCGAGCCCATCGCTGCGATGGAGCGGCTGATGGACTGGCTGCCCGCCCACATGCCGGCCTCTGCCCACGATCCAAGTGAGGTGGCTCTGGTGCACGGCGACTACCGCATCGACAACCTCGTCTTTCACACCCATGAGCCGCGCATCGTCGCCGAGCTGGACTGGGAGCTCTCCACCCTGGGTCACCCGCTGGCCGACTTCAGCTACCACTGCATGGTCTGGCACATCCGCAGCATGGCGGCGGCGCGCGGTCTGGCTGGCCTGGATCTGGCGGCCCTGGGCATCCCCTCAGAGGCCGAGTATCTGACGCGTTATGCCCAGCTCAGCGCCGGGCCCCCATCCCGCCTGGCTCGCGATGTGACGCAGCTGCAGCAGGACTGGAACTTTTATCTGGCCTACAACCTGTTCCGCATCGCGGCCATCTTGCAAGGCATTGCCAAACGGGTGGAGGCCGGCACGGCCGCCAGCGCCCAAGCGCGCGAAGCCGCCAGTGGCGCCCGCCCCCTGGCCGAGCTGGCCTGGAGCTTCGCCGAGCGCGCCGGCTGAGAATCGCTGGGTCTGCGCAGCGCCGAACTAGGGCCGCGAGAGGTCTTCTTCCGGTCGCGAGGACTGCCAGGCGATCGAGGTGGTGGTGGGCCAGGGGCCGCTCTCCGAGAGGCGCCCGTTGACGCGCTGGGCCTCACGGCAGGCCACTTCCAGCAGCTTGAGCAAGCCCTGGATGGCTGCCAGACTGGGCTGCTCCATGGCCGTGCGCAGATAGGCATTGCCGCGCAAGGTCATGAGCACGACCGGATGCCCTTCGGGCAGCAGATCCTGGCTGGCCTGGGCCAGGGCCTCGCTGAGATCGCCGTCCAGCCAGGCGGCGGTCAGGTCTTTGTTGACGCCGATGGCGCCGAAGCGTTGGCGCACCAGCTTGGAGCTGATCTGACCGAGCTTGGGGAACATCACCAGCCAGCGCATCTCCTCCGGCGTGTCGGTGTCGACGCGGGTCTTGAGCGTGTCGGTGTAGGCCTCGAACACGGTGGACTCCAGCGACTCCATCAGCTGCCGGCACAGCACCATCATCTGCAGATCGCTGTGCAGGCGCAGCTCGCAGCGAATGCGCAGCTCCGAGCCCTTGATGTAGCCGCGCTGGGAGTCGCCCCACTCGATGCGCAAGCTGCCGGGCAAGGCCTTGGGCTGCTCGATCACAAAGCCGCGGCCATCTCGGGTCAAGCGGAACTGGGCGTTGCGGCTCTCCGACCAATCGTGGATGGGCCGCCAGCGGGCGGCATTGGAGCGGGCAACGAACCAGTGTTTGACTTGCTTAAAAAACATGAGCTAGCACAATGCGGCAAACGCCAGAGCAGCGTGAGGATGCGCCTTGCATCGACCGTCTGGCCAAGGTGGAGAACCCAAATGATCGAAGTGTATTCATGGCCCACACCCAACGGCCACAAGGTTCACATCATGTTGGAAGAATGCGGACTGCCCTATCGGGTGATCCCCGTGGACATCGGGGCGGGCGCACAATTCGAGCCCGCCTTTCTGGCCATCAGCCCGAACAACAAGATCCCCGCCATTCAGGACAGTGAGGGCCCGGACGGGCGGCCGATCAGCCTGTTCGAGTCGGGTGCCATCCTGCTGTACATGGCCGGCAAGACCGGGCGCTTTCTGCCCGCTGACACGGCCGGCAAATACGAGGTACTGCAGTGGCTGATGTTCCAGATGGGCAGCGTCGGGCCCATGCTGGGTCAGGTACACCACTTTCGCATCTACGCCCCGGAGAAAATCGCTTACGCGATCGAGCGCTACAGCAAGGAGGCGCAGCGCCTGTACGGCGTGATCGACAAACGCCTGGCCATGAGCCGCTACATCGGCGGTCCGGCTTACAGCATTGCCGACATGGCCATCTTTCCCTGGCTGCGCAGCTGGAAAAACCAGGGCGTGCAGATGTCGGACTACCCCCATCTCAAGGGCTGGTTTGACGAAATCGCTGCGCGGCCGGCCGTGCAGCGCGGCGTGGCCGTGCTGGAAACCCAGCGCAAGCCCTTGATGGACGACAAGGCGCGCGAGATGCTGTTTGGCGACACGCAGTACCGCCGGCACTGAGCACATCAGCTGCCGGGCCGCCCGGTCGCGCCGCGCCCTCATGACGTTGGCGCCGGTTGGGATGCCGAACCAAGCGGCGCGGCAGGCGCCAGCGACTGCAGGAACTCATCGGTCATGGTGCGTGCCAGCAGTTCGGGCCGCAGCCGCTCGAGATTGCGCTGGTTGAGTTCGAAGCCCCGCTCGTTGGTGTACAGCGGCTGGCCGATGCTCAAGCCCGCGCCGGAGCTGCGCGGGCCTTTCATCCCGTGCACAGGATAGAGACGCAGCCGCGCCTTGAAAGTGGACGATTCGGCGTCGGCAAACACGGTGGTTTCCAGCACCTGGGCGCAACCGAGGCGCTGAGCCTCGTCCAGCAAGAGACGCACATTGCGCGCCAGATCCACGGCCGAAACCTGGAGCACCAAAGCATGGGCGCTGCGCTTCGATTGGTTCAACAAGTCCACGACCTGTTGATTGAAGCGCAAATTGACTTGGTCCCAGTGCTCGTTCTGTGCCGCCTGGCTGGGCTCAAAATTTCGGCCATGGCCGAACACCATCACGCAGCCTCCCGGGCCCGCGGCCAGGACGGGCGCCGAGGCAGAGGCGTCCTGGGGCTGAGCCAGAGCCTGTGCAGGTGCGCCCGCGGCCACCGACCTCACAAGAACCGCCAGGAACGCCAGGGCCACAAGCCCGATACGGGTCGCAGGCGTGGCGCGTGAACGTGCTCGGGCGATCAGAGAGGCAATCATGGCAAGGCGGTGAAGGCAATGGGAGGGAAAACCAAGAAATGCCCGCATCGGGACCAGCGAACGCGCACCACACAGCTCGACGGGGCGTCGGAGTCTAACAATGGAATGATGCGGCACCTGGCACCCTTGCAACCCGCAACATGCACCCCTCGATGCGGACAAGCACTCAGCAACTCGCAAGCGCACCCTGCCCTGAAAAGCAAAGCGGCGTCCACGCAGGACGCCGCTCGCTCACAAGAAGTCGCAGCAAGCGCAAACCCAGGTGTGTCTGCACTGCGCTCCAAGCCATTCCCCAAGGTTGCAAGAGCGGCACAGGGCGCCGCCCTCACTCCCCCTCCAGCGTGCACTTCGTGGTGCCGCCATTCCCTCGTTTTGTGGACTCTACTTTACGTTTGGTAACGCGCAGGATGCAATCCTTGCGGGGCGGATTTCTTGGTTGAAATGCAGGAAAACAGCGCGAACTTGCAAAACACCAAGACAACAAGGTTCAGGTAAACCCTAGAGCGCCGGGAATGAGCGCGAACTCACAGTTGGCGCTCGCTTGTCGGCATGCGACAAGAGCTTTGTTTCGCAAAGCCAGAAAGACGGAATCGCCAGAGACCAACGGAGATTCGAAAGATCGCAAGATCAGCATCTTTTCACTTCGCGCCGGAGCATGCCCGCACCAAAAGCTGGCCTGACAGCGTTGGTCGGCACAGTTGGGAGGCCAAAGCGGGGGGGGGGGAGGAAAAACGTGGCCCGACCAGCAAGAATCGAACTTGCAACCGCCCGCTTAGAAGGCGGGTGCTCTATCCAGTTGAGCTATGGTCGGTCAGCCAGAGTGCGGCGCCATCGGGCGCTGACCCTGATCGATCAAGAAACTCGTCAGCCGGCCGCTTGGGAACACAGGCCGGCTTGGGCAAACGCTGACAAACTCGGCGCCCGAATCAGGCCGCCGGGGGCCGCGATTGTGCCATGGGCCAGAGGCAGCAGCGCAGGCACGCCACCGCCTTGGCCCCAAGCCTCAGTTCAGAAGCACATTGACGATGGAATTGCCAATACCCATCAAGGCTGCACCCGAGATCAGGCCGGCACAGATGGGCTCGCAGCCTTCCACCCAGATGCGGTGGCCGGAACTGTTCACGTTCTTGTGACGCAAGCCCATGGCCCAGAACAGCAGCGCGCCCACCCACATCGCGAACACCGACTCCGGGGGCAGCACCACGCCCAGACCGATGGACACGGCCGAAAGCGGGAAGCGGCCCTTGGTGACGATGCGCAGCACCTCGATCACGATGGCGCTGATGGCCGCGACCGACATGGCGATCAATGCCGAGGTCGGGAAGCCCTTGAAGCCGCGAGCGATCAACTCGGCCACGCCCTTCCACTGCAAGGCACCCGGCATGGCGAACTGCTCCGATACCAGGGTCGACACTGAGCGCACGCCATTGGCATCGGCCGGCAAGAAGAGCAGGAAGTACAGGGGCACACAGGCCAGCAAGCCCGCGAAGATGCCGATGATGTGACCAATGGCCTGGTGGCGCGGCTTGCCGCCGAGCATGTAGCCCGGCTTGATGTCCGACAGCAGGTTGGCAGCGTTGGAGGCAATCTCCGAGGTCATGCCGGCCGGCAGCAAATTGCTGGCGGGATTGGTCCGGTCGATTGCGCCCATGGTGAACTGGGTGATCTTGGACAGGGCCCCGGTCGGCGTCCACGAGGTCAGGGCCATCGAGTTGGTGCAGATGACCGTCAGCACAAAGATCAAGGGCAAAGACACCAAGGCCAGGAACATGGGCACGCCGAAGAACAGGTGCGTGACCCAGGCGCCCAGCACGCTGAACACGGGCACACCGACATAGGAGATCCACAGCGGGACCTCGATGCCAGCCAGCAGATCGGGGCCGGTGGACGGGCCCGCAGCGCCCTTCTTCTTGCCCTTGAACAGGCTGGTGATCAGCTCCGGCTTGGCCAGCAGGCTGGTTAGCGAGCCCACCACCATGATGGTCACGCCCCACCACAGCGACCATTGGTTGACGATCTCGGCCCGCGAGATCGGCACCATGGCGCCGCTCGGCGAGAGCCGCGGAGCAATGTCACCCAGCTGAATCATCAGCGGCGCCAGGATCACGAAGTTGATGAAGGCGCCGAGCAGGCAGCTGGTGGCGATGGCAATGCCCATCAGACCACCCACGCCGATCATGGCGGCATCCAGCGTCAGGCGCAGGCCCAGCACGCGGAAATCCGTACCCAGAATCTTCGGGATCCACCACTCCGCCTTGGCTGCGGCTTGGTAGTAGTAGGTGTCCAGGCGCTCGTGCAGATGCCAGGGCTCTTTCATGCCTGCCCACTGGTCCATGCGCAGGATCTTGAACTGGATCAGTTTCATCCAGCCATCGCTGACCAGGGCCTGGTAGACCGCGGTACCGCCGGCCACCATGCTCAGCAAACGCGCCTTGAAGACACCCGCTGCGGCGTCCCCCATGTAGAGCGCATCCAGCACGACACCGCTGGCGCGGCCTTCAGGAAAGGGCAGTTGGTCTTCGTTGATGAAGCGGCGCTTCATCGGGAAAGCCACCAGCACACCGAGTATGGAGGTCACCGCCATCCAGATGATCATCTGCCACCAGGGGATGATGCGGCCCGTGATCAACATATAGGCCGCCAAGCTGGTGTAAAGCGGCGCCACCACATAGCCTGCCGCGGTCGCGATCGACTGCGTGCAGTTGTTTTCCAGGATGGTGTAGTCCTTGGCCAGACCCATGCCATGCAGCGCGCGGAACAAGCCGAACGACAGGATCACTGCCGTCAGCCCCACACCAATGCCGATGCCGGTCTTGCCACCCACATACAGCGCGGTGGCAGCCAGGATGGCACCGAGCAGAAAGCCCGTCAGCGCCGAGCGCAGGGTCAGTTGCGGCATGTCGCCGCGGAAGACGTTCTTGAACCACCACTCGTCCTTTTGGGCACGAGTCCAGGTCTGGATTTGCTCTTCGTTCAGTTGTTGGATAGCCATGGCATCAAGTCATGTTGAAGGGCGGGCTCGATCAAGCCCAATCGCGCGCAATTCTGTGGTTCGAGTTGCGGCCAGAGAAGTCGCGCTAACCCAGGGCGCACAAACCCCGGTGTCAAAACGCGAGCGCCTTACCTTTCCAGAGCACAAACAAAAAACCCGCTGCAAACTAACGCTTGCAACGGGTATTCGATTGGGTCTTGGTCGGGGCGGCGGGATTCGAACTCGCGACCCTCTGCTCCCAAAGCAGATGCGCTACCAGGCTGCGCTACGCCCCGACGAAGACCGCCATTCTAGCCTGGATTTTTGCCCTTCCCAAGGAAACTCCAAAAACTTCTGCCGAACCGAAGCAAGCAGTAGGCCTTGGCCGAAATCACGCCACCGCAATTCTCCGAGTGAGCTTGAAGTTAGCAGCCGCTCCAGCACGGGCCGCATGGCCGACACTTAACGCGCGACACGCCATTGATTCGTGAGCAACTGCGGCAGCATGTTCCGCCATCGCCCCGCAGCCACGGGCCTAAATCCTTTGTGTCAAAATCCGGCGACATTCAAGCCAGCCACGTCTGGCCTCTTTGTCGGCAGCCCTGCCGAGACCCCGTCCAAGGACACTCCATGAGCAGCGAACTGATCAAACACATTTCCGACGCATCCTTTGACGCCGATGTGATCCAAGCCGGCAAGCCCGTGCTGGTGGACTACTGGGCCGAATGGTGCGGCCCCTGCAAGATGATTGCCCCCATCCTGGACGAAGTGTCCAAGGACTACGGCGATCGCCTGCAAATCACCAAGATGAACGTGGACGAAAACCGCGAAGTGCCTGCCAAGTTCGGCATCCGCGGCATCCCGACCCTGATGCTGTTCAAGGACGGCCAACTGGCTGCCACCAAGGTCGGCGCTTTGTCCAAGGCCCAATTGACGGCCTTCCTGGACGCTAACCTATAATCTTCCTCAATCTGTTGCCGGGGACATATCGAATCCTCTCGGATTCCCGGCTCCCGGCGACAGTGAATTGCCAACACGCCCTGGCCGCATCGACGGCTCTGGCGCGTGGACTCGGCGCCCAAGCTCCCTCGTTTTTTTGTTTCGCGGTTTCGCTGACTGATTCTGTGCCGTTGGCGTGGCTCGCAGGGCAATGTGCGCTTGCCGCTGAAGTTTTAAGTCCCCGGTCCTTGGCAGGACCCTGACGACCTACCGGGTGTTCACCCATGCATCTTTCCGAACTGAAAGCGCTTCACGTCTCCGAGCTCATCAAGATGGGCGA
>Ga0187843_10001322_pt1 | contig 15833 bp, 18 predicted proteins | sample SpaLakP09_SKY_43_FD_134516 | JGI IMG/M metagenome (GOLD analysis project Ga0187843, IMG submission 134516) | Oligotrophic lake water microbial communities from Sparkling Lake, Wisconsin, USA - SP09_SKY_43 | ecosystem: Environmental > Aquatic > Freshwater > Lake | place: USA: Sparkling Lake...
ATCGTCGCCGATGACGATGGTGTGGTGGTGGTGCCTGCCAGCATCGCGCAAAAAGTTGCTGATGCAGCAGCTGCACGTGAGGCCTTTGAAGGCGAGAAGCGCGAGAAATTGGCGTCCGGCGTTTTGGGCTTGGACATGTACAACATGCGCGAGTCTTTGACCAAGGCCGGTTTGAAATACATCGATTGACGGCATGAAACCCACCACTGGCGCTTTTGAGAAAACACCCGGCTGGCTCGATTGGTTCGAGGGACCAGCGCAACCCCGTTTTGTATTGCCGGCGGGCGCTGTGGATGCACATTGCCACGTGTTTGGCCCCGGCGCACAGTTTCCATATGCGCCTGAGCGCAAGTACACGCCCTGCGATGCGTCTGCCGCTCAGCTCTTCGCTTTGCGCGATCACTTGGGTTTTGAAAAAAACGTGATCGTGCAAGCCACCTGCCACGGTGCTGACAACAGCGCCATGTTGGACGCTTTGCGGCAAGCCAACGGTCAAGCGCGCGGCGTGGCCACGGTCAAGCGTGACGTGACCGACCAAGCTTTGCAAGCCATGCACGAGGCTGGTGTGCGCGGTGTGCGTTTTAATTTTGTGAAACGTTTGGTGGACTTCACACCCAAAGACGAGTTGATGGAGATAGCCAACCGCATCAAAGCCTGGGGCTGGCATGTGGTGATTTATTTTGAAGCCGTCGACCTGCCTGAGTTGTGGGATTTCTTCACCGCACTGCCCACCACCGTGGTGGTGGACCACATGGGCCGCCCGAATGTGGTGCAACCTGTGGATGGTCCCGAGTTCAGTTTGTTCATGCAGTTCATGGCGCAGCACGACAACGTCTGGAGCAAGGTGTCTTGCCCTGAACGATTGAGTGTGCAAGGCCCCAAAGCTTTGCATGGCGAGCAACATGCTTACCAAGACGTCGTGCCCTTTGCGCGCCGTGTCGTCGAGTCTTTCCCTGATCGCGTGCTGTGGGGAACCGATTGGCCGCACCCCAATTTGAAGGACCACATGCCCGATGACGGTTTGCTGGTGGACTTCATTCCACAGATTGCGGTCACCCCCGCGTTGCAAAGACAACTTTTGGTGGACAACCCCCTGCGCTTGTACTGGCCCGAAATCGCCAAGTGAAGTGACAGCGAAAAATGAACGCGATGAATAACCAGGAGTGTTGAATACATGGCTTTAGACAAACCGTATTTGGATGTGCCAGGCACCACCATCTTTGATGCCGAGCAATCGCGCAAAGGCTATGGGTTGAACCAGTTTTGCATGTCCCTCATGAAGCCTGAGAACCGGGCACGCTTCAAAGCCGATGAGCGCGCTTACTTGGATGAATGGGCCATGACCGACGAACAAAAACAAGCGGTGTTGGCACGCGACCTGAACTGGTGCATTCGCACCGGTGGCAATATTTATTTCTTGGCCAAGATCGGTGCCACCGACGGCAAGAGCTTTCAGCAAATGGCCGGCAGCATGACTGGCATGACCGAAGACGCGTACCGTGCCATGATGGTGGCTGGTGGCCGTTCGGTGCAAGGCAACCGCTACATCGGTGAAGACGGTGACGCCCAAGCCCACCGTCAACCCCAAGGCCAAGCAGGAAAGGCTTGAACATGGCACGCATCACCGCATCCGTTTACACCTCGCACGTGCCCGCCATTGGTGCGGCCATTGACATGGGCAAAACGCAAGAGCCTTATTGGCAGCCTGTGTTCGCCGGGTACGAATACTCCAAAGAATGGATGAAGGACAACACCCCCGATGTCATCTTCTTGGTGTTCAACGACCATGCCACCGCGTTCAGTTTGGACATGATTCCGACTTTTGCCATTGGCACTGCTGCGCAATACACACCTGCTGACGAAGGTTGGGGCCCGCGCCCGGTGCCCCTGGTGCAAGGCCATCCCGCGTTGGCGTCTCACATTGCGCAGTCGGTCATCCAACAAGATTTCGATCTGACCATCGTCAACAAAATGGATGTGGACCACGGCCTGACTGTGCCGCTGTCATTGATGTGCGGTCAACCTGTTGCTTGGCCTTGCCCGGTGATTCCCTTCGCCGTGAATGTGGTGCAGTACCCCGTGCCATCGGGGCAGCGCTGCTTCAATCTCGGCAAAGCAATTGCCCGGGCGGTGAAAAGTTTTGATGAAGATTTGAATGTGCAGATTTGGGGCACCGGCGGCATGAGCCACCAGTTGCAAGGCCCACGCGCGGGATTGATCAACAAAGAATTTGACAACGTCTATTTAGACCGTTTGATCGCGGACCCAGCAGGTCTGGCACAAATGCCGCATATCGACTATGTCCGCGAAGCGGGCAGTGAAGGTATTGAGTTGGTGATGTGGCTGATTGCACGCGGCGCCATGAGCGATGTCAACGAAGGCCGGGCCGCCCCGAAGGTGGCACACCGTTTCTACCATGTCCCGGCCAGCAACACGGCGGTGGGCCATTTGATTTTGGAGAACACATGAGCAAGACCCTCAAAGTTGCCCTGGCCGGTGCCGGCGCTTTCGGCATCAAACATCTCGACGGCATCAAACTGATCGACGGGGTGGAAGTCGTCTCGCTGATTGGCCGCGAGCTCGCCAAAACCCAAGAGGTGGCTGACAAATACGGCATTGGTCATGTCACCACCGATTTGAACGACAGCTTGGCGCTGAACGAAGTGGATGCGGTGATTTTGTGCACTCCCACACAAATGCACGCCGCGCAGTCCATCGCTTGCTTGAAGGCCGGCAAGCATGTGCAGGTGGAAATTCCTTTGTGTGATGTCTATAAAGATGGCGCCGAGGTGGTGGCCTTGCAACAACAAACCGGCTTGGTGGCCATGTGCGGCCACACGCGGCGCTTCAATCCCAGCCACCAGTACGTGCACAAGCAAATCCAAGCGGGTCAGTTCAATGTGTTTCAAATGGACGTGCAAACTTATTTCTTTCGCCGCACCAACATGAACGCGCTGGGACAACCGCGCAGCTGGACCGATCATTTGCTGTGGCACCACGCGGCCCATACTGTGGATTTGTTTGCTTACCAAGCCGGCAGCCCGGTGGTCAAGGCCAACGCGGTGCAAGGCCCCATTCATCCCCAGTTGGGCATTGCCATGGACATGAGCATCCAATTGCAAGCGGCCAATGGTGCCATCTGTACCTTGTCTTTGAGTTTCAACAACGATGGTCCTTTGGGCACGTACTTTCGCTACATCGGCGACACCGCCACCTACATTGCGCGCTATGACGATTTGTTCAATGGCAAGGAAGAAAAAATAGACGTCTCCAAAGTGGCGGTGTCGATGAATGGCATCGAATTGCAAGACCGCGAATTTTTTGCAGCCATTCGTGAAGGTCGTGAGCCCAATGGCAGCGTGGCGCAAGTGTTGCCTTGCTATCAGGTGCTGCACGACCTGGGGCAACAACTTGCATGAAAAAACGCACTGTCGGCCTTTTCCAAGTCAACCCCATCGGTCTGGGGTGCATGAATATTTGTCCCATCTATGGGCCGCCGCCTTCTTTTGAAGAGGCCGAACGTTTGCTTCTGACGGCCCTTGACGAAGGTGTGGATTTCATTGACACCGCTGCGCTGTATGGTTTTGGGGACAGTGAACGCATCATCGGCCAGGTCTTGTCCAAGCACCGCAGCCGCTTCACCTTGGCCAGCAAATGCGGCATGCAAGGCGTGGATCTGAAGGGCGACGGAATAAAAGTGCGTGTCATTGATGGCCATCCCAACACCATCAAAGCCACTTGCGACGACAGTTTGCGTCGTTTGAACACGGACGTGATCGACCTGTATTACCTGCACCGCTGGGACAAGCGCGTGCCAATCGAAGAAAGCGTGGGCGCGCTGGCCGACTTGCAACGAGCCGGCAAAATTCGCAGCGTGGGTTTGTCTGAAGTGTCATCGGCCACGTTGCGCAAAGCGCATGCCGAGCATCCGATCACTGCCTTGCAAACCGAATACTCTTTGTGGACTCGCAACCCAGAAATCGCGGTGCTGCAAACTTGCCAAGAACTGGGCGTGGCCTTTGTGGCTTTCAGCCCGTTGGCCCGTCAATTTTTGTGTGCTGATTTGCGTGATACCAGCCGCTTGTTGCCCACTGATTGGCGTCACACCTCTCCGCGCTTCAACCAAGACCACTACCCGCACAACCTACAGCTTTTGGACAGGTATGTGCAAATTGCCCGCGATGTGGGCTGCACCCCTGCGCAGTTGGCCTTGGCCTGGGTGCTGCATCAGGCCCCCCACATCGTCACCATTCCGGGTACTTCGCGCATCGACCATTTGATAGACAACATGGGCGCTTGGTCGGTGCATCTGTCGCCTGCGGTGTTGGCGCAATTGAACGACGCCATCAACCAACACAATGTGCGCGGCAACCGTTATGGTGCCCAAGCCAGCAGCGAAGTCGATACCGAGGTGTTCTAAGTTTTTTCAGTGAACAAATCCACCATCAGTTGACGCAGCCACAGGTTGGCGGGTTCGCGGTTGTACTTGGCATGCCAAAACAAATTGATGGCGATGTCGGGCAGCTTGAAGGGCAGGGGTGAGGTTTCCAGCTGAAAGGGCGCTGCACACTTTTGCGCGAAGCGTTCGGGCACAGTGGCAATCAAGTCCGAGCTTTGCAAGATGTGTCCCACCGCCACAAAGTGCGGCACATGCAGTTGGATGTGGCGTTGTATGCCTTTGCGTTCCATCCAGTCGTCCACCTCGCCATGACCGGTGTTGGCCGAGGTCACACCCACATGCGAGAGGTTTTTGAATTGCGTCAAGGTGATCGGGTTATCGGCACGTGGGTGGCCTTGTCGGAACAAACACACATAGCGTTGCTTGAACAAGCGGCGTTGAAAAAAACCAGTGGTCAGGCTGGGCAACAAGCCCACAGCAATGTCCACATTGCCCGAGGCCATGTCTTCGCTCAGGTGCCCGCTGTTGTGACGCAAGGTGCTGATCTTGATGTGGGGTGCCACACGCGACAAGGTGTCCATCAAGGTGGGCATGAAGTAAATCTCGCCAATGTCGGTCAACCCCAAGGTGAAAGTGCGTTCGCTGGTGGCCGGGTCAAAGCTGTCGCGTTGGTTCAGGGCGTTTTGCAACGTGCCCAAGGCATAACCCATCGGTTCCACCAGATTCAAGGCGTAAGGCGTCGGTTCCATGCCGCGTGCCGTGCGCACAAACAACTCGTCTTTCAACAGGATGCGCAAGCGCTTCAAGGCATTGCTGACCGCGGGCTGTGACAGTCCGAGCTTGTCGGCGGTGGTGGACACACGCCGGTCCATCAGCAATTGATTGAAAACCACCAGCAGGTTCAGGTCGATGTCACGCAGCTTCATGGCGCAGCCTTTATTCATGAAACAAATATAAATTATATGGTTTGATGTATTTACTTATAACGCTGTGCTGCCCACAATTGCCCCATTCCCACTGAAATGGAACCCTCATGGAACTCGTGGTGCAGCCTCAAAACCTGCGTTTGCAAACACAAAGCGGACAAAACCTGCTGGATGTCCTGCGCGAGAACGCGGTGCCCATTTCCTACAGCTGCATGTCGGGCCGCTGCGGCACTTGCCGCTGCAAAGTCACCCATGGTCAAGTGCAGCACAGTGGCCCAGAAACAGGTCGACCCGGGATGGACCAAGGCCCCTATGTGTTGGCCTGTCAATCGGTGTTGGCTGACAACTGCACGATTGAAATACCCGACATGGACGAGGTGATTGTTCACCCGGCCAAGATCATCAAAGGCCGTGTCGTGGCCATTGAAGAATTGACCCATGACATTCGCCGCTTGCGCATCAAGCCGGCCAAGCCCATGGCGTTTTCGCCAGGCCAATACGCCACTTTGCAATTCACCCCCGACCACATTCGCCCTTACTCATGGGCCGGATTGCCAGACGACGAGGACATGGAATTTCAAATTCGAAAGCTGCCCGGTGGCCGCGTCACCGACCATGTGTTTGCGAATTTGCATGTAGGGGACGCGGTGCGCATCAGCGGTCCTCTGGGCACGGCCTACCTGCGTCAAAAACACACGGGCCCCATGTTGTGTGTGGGCGGCGGTACCGGGATTGCGCCCATCGTCTCCATCTTGCGCGGTGCCATGGCAGCCAACATGCACAACCCGGTGCATGTCTACTTCGGGGTGCGCAGCCAAGAGGACAGTTACGACGTCGAACGACTGCGTCGACTCGCCCAAGCGCACGGCCACATGACACTGCACGTGGTGGTGGCCACCGGTCCTGTGGCTTCAGGTCAGCGCAGCGGTTTGGTGACCGATGCCATCCAAGCCGACTTCGCCCATTTGAAAGATTTTGTGGGTTACTTTTGTGGCGCACCGGCCATGGTGGAAGCTTTGAACACCTTGGCCCATGCCCTGGGTTTGCCTTCAGACAAAACCCACGCCGATGCGTTCTACCCCTCGGGTATTTGACAGTTGATTCAGGAGACTTGCATGACACAGACCAGCGTTTTTCCAGCCGACCCCAAGTGGGAAGGCGAGGGCACCAGTCGCATTCCGTTTTGGGCCTACACCCGCGAAGATTTGTACAAAAAAGAGCTCGATCTTTTCTTCTACAACGGCCACTGGTGTTATGTGGGCTTGGAAGCGGAGATTCCCAACGCAGGCGACTTTCGCCGCACCGTGGTGGGCGAGCGTTCGGTCATCATGGTGCGCGACCCCGACGGCAGCATCAATGTGATTGAAAACGTGTGCGCGCACCGTGGCATGCGTTTTTGCCGCGAGCGCCATGGCCAGGCCAAAGATTTTTTGTGTCCCTACCACCAGTGGAATTACAGCCTCAAAGGGGATTTGCAAGGCGTGCCCTTTCGCCGTGGTGTCAAACAAGACGGCAAGATCAATGGCGGCATGCCCAAAGAGTTCAAGTTGGAAGCGCATGGCCTGACCAAGCTGAAAGTGGCCACTCGCGGGGGCGTGGTGTTTGCTTCCTTCGACCACGATATTGAACCCTTGGAAGAATTCTTGGGCCCCACCATCCTGAGCTACTTTGACCGCACCTTCAATGGCCGCAAGCTGAAAATTTTGGGCTACCGCCGTCAACGCATCCCAGGCAACTGGAAGTTGATGCAAGAGAACATCAAAGACCCCTATCACCCCGGTTTGTTGCACACCTGGTTTTCCACCTTTGGTCTTTGGCGGGCGGACAACAAGTCTGAACTGAAGATGGACGAGCAATACCGCCATGCAGCCATGATTTCCACGCGTGGTGAAGGCGGCAAAAACGCAGACGTGGTGAGCGGCGTGGACAGCTTCAAAGACACGATGACCTTGAATGACATGCGCTTGCTCGACATCGTGCCCGAGGCTTGGTGGAACGGCCCGACGGCTGTCATGACCACCATCTTCCCAAGCTTGATTGTTCAGCAGCAAGTCAACAGCGTGTCGACACGCCACATCCAGCCCAACGGCCATGGTTCGTTTGATTTTGTGTGGACCCACTTTGGTTTTGAAGACGACACCCCCGAGATGGAACAGCGTCGTTTGATTCAAGCCAATTTGTTCGGTCCTGCAGGCTTTGTGTCCGCCGATGACGGTGAAGTGATTGAATGGTCGCAACAAGGCTTCGAGCAAAAACCAGCGCACCGCACCGTCGTGGAAATGGGCGGCTTTGAGGTGGAGGACACCGACCACATGGTGACCGAAACCTTGATACGCGGCATGTACAAGTACTGGCGCAAAGTGATGGGGGAATGAACATGATTGACTTCAAAAGCTACTTTGAACTCTTGAACCTCTACAGCGACTACGCCATGGTGTGTGATTCCGCCGAATGGGAAAAATGGCCCGACTTCTTCATGGAAGACGGCACCTACCGTTTGCAACCCCGCGAAAACTTCGAGCAAGGCCTGCCCCTGTGTTTGTTGGCCTTGGAGAGCCGGGCCATGATCAAAGACCGGGTCTATGGCGTGAAAGAAACCCTCTACCACGACCCCTACTACCAACGCCACATCGTGGGCACGCCTCGGTTGCTGTCCATCTCAGCCGATGGTGACCGCATCCATGCCGAGGCCAACTACACCGTTATTCGCACCAAGTTTGATGGCGACTCGAGCATCTTGAGCGTCGGTTACTACAGCGATGACATCGTGCGCACCCCAGACGGTTTGAAGTTTCAATCGCGTTTGTGCGTGTACGACAGCGAAATGATCGCCAACTCCATCATCTACCCCATCTGAGGAAAAACCATGCCTGACCACTGGATTGATGTGCTGGCCGTCGAAGCCATGCCCGAAGCCGATGTGACCGCGGTCTATGCCGATGGCAAAGAAATCGCCCTGTATGAAGTGGCGGGTGAAATCTTCGCCACCGACAACCTGTGCACGCATGGTGCGGCCCGCATGAGCGATGGTTTTTTAGAAGGGCGTGAAATCGAATGCCCACTGCACCAAGGCCGTTTTGATGTATGCACCGGCCAAGCCATGTGCGCACCGCTCACCGACAACATCCGCGTGTATCCGGTGCGCATCGAGAACAAACGCGTATTCGTCAACATGGCTTAAAGCGAATTTCAATATTCAAAACAACGATTCAAATGAAACATACTCACTCCACCTTCTGTTTGGCATGGGCTGCTCTCCTGGCAGCCAACACCGCCATGGCCGACGTCAAGATCGGTTTTTCTGCACCCATGTCTGGTCCTGTGGCCGCTGTCGGTCAAGACCAGTACGACGGATTCATTCTGGGTTTGGAACGGCTGAACGGCAAATTCGGAGGTCAAACCGTCACGGTGCTGAAAGAAGACGACCAACTCAAACCCGAGTTGGGCAATCAGATTGCACGTAAATTCATCGACCGCGACAAGGTGGATGTCTTGGTGGGCTTGGGCTTCTCCAATGTGTTGATGGCCAGTTTGCCGCGCATCCTCGAATCGGGTACGGTGGCCATCGCCACCAACGCTGGCCCGTCCACCTTGGCCGGTGCAGGTTGTGCGGCCAATGTGTTTTCCATTGCTTGGCAAAACGATGGATCCGCTGAAGCCATGGGCAAATACGCGCAAGACGCAGGCTTCAAAAAAGTGTTTTTGTTGGCCCCCAATTACCAAGCGGGCAAAGACAACATTGCTGGATTCAAGCGTTTTTACAAAGGCCAAGTGGTCGATGAGATTTACACCCAGGTGAACCAACCCGATTACTCGGCTGAAATTGCCCAGGTGCAAGCCGCCGGTGTTGATGCGGTGTTTGTGTTCTACCCAGGTGGCATGGGCGTGAATTTTGTAAAGCAGTTCAGTCAAGCTGGCCTGATGAAAAAGCTGCCTTTGTTGTCTGCCTTCACAGTGGATGGCACCACTTTGCCTTCACTGCGGGACGCGGCCTTGGGTTCGGTGTCGGGCGCGATGTGGGACGTGGCTTTGAAAGCACCGGGCAACGCCGATTTCGTGGCAGCTTTTAGCAAAAAATTCGGTCGCACACCCAGCTTGTATGCCGCCGTCGCCTATGACACCGCCTTTTTGCTGGATATTGCGGTAAAAAAAGTCAACGGCAAAACCGACAACAAACCCGCTTTTGTGGCAGCTGTGAAGGCAGCAGGCACAGAATTGAAATCGGTGCGCGGCCCGTTCAAATTCGGAAGCAACAACATGCCGGTGCAGAACTACTATGCGTTCCAAGCCGTGAAGGACGGTGCGGCCATCACGGTAAAGCAACTCAGCACACCTTTGGCAGAACACCCTGATGTGTATGCCAGTTTGTGCAAGGCCAAATAAGCCATGAGCACCTCGCTGCTGCTGGCACAGTTGCTCAATGGCTTGCAATACGGCGTTTTGCTGTTTTTGCTGGCGGCGGGCCTGACTCTGGTGTTTGGCATCATGAGCTTCGTCAATTTGGCGCACGGCTCCTTGTACATGCTGGGCGCTTATGCCTTCGCCGTGGTGGGCACGCAAACCGATTCCTTTTTGTTGGGCGTCTTGGCTGCGCTCGTCACCGGGCTGCTGGTGGGCTATGTGTTGGAAAAAACTGTGGTGGCGCGTTTGTACCAACGCGATCACCTTGACCATGTGCTGGCGACCTTTGGTTTGGTCATGTTCTTCAATGAAATGGTGCGCATGTTGTGGGGACCTCAAGCCTTGTTCGTCAGCCTGCCAGACGCTTTGTCGGGTACGGTGGAGTTGTTTGGTTTTACCTACCCCAGTTACCGTTTTTTGATCATTGCAGTTGGTTTGTTGGTGGCAGTGGGCAGCCAATGGTTGATTCACCGCACGCGCGTGGGCATGTTGATCCGCGCTGGTTCGGTCAATCCCACCATGGTTGGTGCGCTGGGCGTGAATATCCGCTTTCTCAATGCCATGCTGTTTACGTTGGGTGCTGCATTGGCTGCATTGGCTGGTGCCATGGCCGGTCCCATTTTGTCGGTTCAAAGCGGCATGGGTGAATCAGTGTTGATTACCACCTTGGTGGTCATTGTGATTGGCGGCATAGGCTCTGTGCAAGGCGCGTTTTATGCCGCGCTGATTGTGGGAGTGGCAGACACCTTGGGCCGTAGTTACCTGCCATTGCTGTTGCGTCAAATCGCTGACCGCGAGGTTGCTAACGCCGCCGGTCCAGCCCTGGCCTCGATGCTGGTTTATGTGTTAATGGCCGTGGTCTTGGTGGTTCGACCGCAAGGCTTGTTTCCTGCCCACAAGGACAAATGATGTGCAGCCGTTTTTTATTGCCCGCATGGGCTTGGGTGTTTTTCGCCTTGTTGGCCTGCGTACCTTGGTATGCCAGTGCCACCGACGACAATTTCCTCACCGCTTTCTTGGCGCGTGTCTTGATTTACGCCATTGCAGCGACCGCGCTCAACATCGCTTTGGGCTGGGGCGGCTTGGTGAGTTTGGGTCATGCGCTCTTCATTGGCTTGGGCATGTACAGCGTCGCCTTGCCTGCTTTGGCAGGCATTTCCAATGGCTGGGTGCACTTGACGGTTTGTGTGCTCAGTTGCATGTTGGTGGGGGGCTTCACTGGTTTGATGAGTCTGCGCACCAGCGGCATAGCTTTCATCATGATCACCTTGGCTTTTGCGCAAATGGGCTATTTTGTGTTGGTCAGTTTGAAGCAGTTTGGTGGCGATGATGGTTTGGCCGTGGTGGCTGCCAGCGACTTCGGTGCATTCAATCTGAGTTCAGCCGCATCCGTTTATGCCTGCGCCTTGGTGTTGTTGCTGTTGTTGACAGTCTGGATGATGAAATTACGCGAGTCACCGTTTGGCATGAGCTTGCGTGCCGGTCGTCAAAACAGTCGCCGCGTGAATGCCATTGGCTTGGCCTTGAAACACTACCAACTCACAGCCTATGTCTTGTCTGCAGTTTTGTGTGGCGTGGCGGGCATGTTGTTGGCCAACTTGAATGCCTATGCCTCACCCAGCAGCATGTCCTGGGTGGTGTCGGGAGATTTGATCGTCATGGTGGTATTGGGTGGCATGGGTACCGTCGCCGGGCCCATCTTGGGCAGCTTTTTGTTCATGGGGGTCGAAGAAGTGCTGAAGCATGTCACTGACAACTGGATGGCGGTGTTTGGTTTGCTGATTGTTGCCATGGCCATGCTCGGCAAAGCCGGCGTGGTTGGCTGGTGGCAACAACGGGCCAAGGCGGACCACAAGAAAGTGTCCACCACTGGAGACGTGGCATGAGCAGTTTGTTGAAAACCACCAAACTGTGCAAGCACTATGGTGCCTTGCGTGTTACTGACCAAGTGTCCCTGGACATTCAAGCCGGTGAATTGCACGCCATCATCGGCCCCAATGGTGCGGGCAAAACCACCTTGATCAACCAACTCTCAGGGGAGTTGGTCTCGGATTCAGGCCAAGTGCACTTCGCAGGTGAAGATGTCACGCACCTCAGCATCAATGCACGTGCGCGTTTGGGTTTGCTGCGCTCCTACCAAATCACCTCGGTGTTTGACGACTTCACCGTGCTGGAAAACGCCACACTGTCGGCCCTGGGTTCACACCAACAAGCCTATGGTGCTTGGCAGGCTTTGTTGCAGCATCCAACTGCGGTGCAAGCCGCGCATGAAGGCTTGGCCTTGGCCGGGTTGAAACAGCACGCCACGCTAAAGGCGGCCGAACTGGCCTATGGTGAACGTCGCCAGCTTGAGCTGGCCATGGCCTTGGCGGCGCGCCCCCGGTTTCTGTTGCTGGATGAACCCATGGCCGGTATGAGCGTGCAAGAGTCGGCCGCAGTGGTGTCTTTGTTGCAGTCCTTGAAAGGCCAGTACACCATTTTGTTGGTCGAGCATGACATTAACGCCGTGTTTGCCTTGGCCGATCGCATCAGCGTTTTGGTCTATGGCCAGTTGCTTATGACCGGCACCCCCGATGACATTCGCAACAACGACGAGGTGCGGGCGGTGTATTTGGGCGACGAGGAGATCAGCGCATGATCACGCCTTTGCTGGAAGTTCACAACATTCATGCCGCTTATGGCCGTGCTCAGGTATTGTTTGGGGTTGATTTTTCAGTGGCCTCAGGTGAGGTGGTCACCATCCTGGGGCGCAATGGCATGGGCCGCTCCACAATCATCAAATGCCTCCTCGGTTTGTTGCCCATCACACAAGGCAGCATGCGCTTCAACCAACAACGCATCGAGCATCTGCAGTCGTTCCAAATCGCTCGAATGGGGCTGGGGCTGGTGCCTGAAGGTCGTCAAGTGTTTTCGAATTTGACGGTCAAAGAAAACTTGGTGGCCACGGCTCGTTCACAAGCTGCATTTGGTTTGCAAGCCTGGAATTTGGATCGCGTATATGAATTCTTTCCACGCTTGCAAGAACGTGAAAACAACCTGGGTTCGCAGCTCTCGGGCGGCGAACAACAAATGTTGGCGATTGGCCGCGCCCTCATGACGAATCCGCGCTTGGTGGTACTGGACGAAGCCACTGAAGGCTTGGCCCCTTTGATTCGCACAGAAATTTGGAAAGCCTTGGGCGCCCTGAAAGCGGAGGGATTGTCGATGATCGTCATTGATAAAAACTTGACACCTTTGTTGGCCTTGGCAGACCGCCACCATGTGATCGAGAAGGGCAAAATGGTTTGGTCCGGCAGTTCGGATGAATTGCGAGCCAATAGCCACATCGTTCACGACTTCTTGGGTGTTTGATTTTGAAGACTTCATTTAGGAAACAGCATGTCACATGAATTGGGCCGCTTGGAAGACCTGCCAGCAGACTATGTGCAAGATTTGCGCGCGCTGAACCTGGTGCCGCTGTGGCCAAGCTTGCGCGGTGTGCTGCCGCCCAAAATTCCCACACGCCAAACCCAGCCGACGCATTGGCCCTACAAATCCTTGAAGCCCTTGTTGTTGAAAGCCGGTGAATTGACGCCGATTGAAAAAGCCGAGCGTCGTGTCTTGGTGTTGGCCAACCCCGGCCATGGCTTGGAAAAAATGCAAGCCTCTGCCGCCATGTACTTGGGCATGCAGTTGCTCATGCCCGGTGAATGGGCGCCCAGCCATCGCCACACACCCAACGCCGTGCGCATGATCGTGGAAGGCGAGGGTGCCTACACCACGGTGGATGGCGAGAAATGTCAGATGAACCGAGGCGATTTGATTTTGACGCCCACCGGTTTGTGGCATGAGCATGGCCACGACGGCACCGATCCGGTGATTTGGCTCGATGTGCTCGACCTGCCTTTGGTCTATTACATGGAAGCCTCTTACCATGTGAACGGCGACCGCCAAGACGTGCATGTGGGCCGTGGCGACAAGCAATACGCGCACGGTGGCCTGGTCCCAACGCACGTGTTTGAGCGCAGCCACAAGGCCTACCCGATGCTGCGTTATCCGTGGACTGATGCCAAGGCGGCCTTGCAGACCTTGGCCACCGACAACCCCGGTTTGGAACAAGTGCAAGTGACCTACACCAACCCCGAAACAGGTTCCGACGCTGAAAACATTTTGGGCTTTTACGCCCTCATGTTGCGCCCCGGCCAAAGCCTGCGCTTGCCCGCCCGTTCACCCGCACAGGTGTTTCACGTGATTGAAGGCGAGGTGCAAGCCGCCATCGTGGACAGCCAGTTTCGTTTGCTGGAGGCTGATACCTGTTGTGCGCCTGGCTATGAAGCCGTGACCTTGAAAAACCTGAAAGCAGACCAAGCCAGCTTCGTTTTCATCGCCGATGAATCGCCTTTGCACCGCAAACTCGGTGTCTACGAAAACCGCGGCTGAAGCTTCGTTGCCATCCCTTTAAAACCCTCATTTATTGAAAGCCAACATGACTGCTTATTTGTTCAATCCACCTGCTGTGCAATCCTTGGCCATTCGCGGCCACGCTGAACGCTTTCCCATCCACCGTTTGTTTTTTGTCGGTCGCAACTACCATGCGCACGCCGTGGAAATGGGCAAGCCGGTTGATAAAGCCGTCGAGCGTCCGTTCTACTTCACCAAAGCACCGCAAACTTTGCTGGAGAGCGGTTCCACCATGCCTTACCCACCAGAGACCAACAACTTTCACTATGAAATGGAAATGGTCGTGGCGATTGGCAAAGCCGGTTTTCGCGTCAGCCACGACCAAGCCCATGAACTGATTTACGGCTATGCCGCAGGCTTGGACATGACCCGCCGCGATTTGCAATTGGTCGCACGCGACAAAGGACGTCCTTGGGATTTGGGCAAAGACATTGAACACGGCTCGGTTTGTACCGAAATCGTGCCCATGCCCGGCCACGTCATTGACAGCGGCGCGATTGCGCTCGAAGTCAATGGTCAAACCAAACAGTCATCCAATGTGAACAAGCTGATTTGGAATCTGCGTGAAATCATTGCCGACCTGTCTTTGTTTTATCACCTGCAACCCGGCGATTTGATTTACACCGGCACTCCTGAAGGTGTGGGTGCGGTGGTGTCGGGCGACAAGATCACCGGACGTGTGGAAGGTGTGGCCGAGTTGTCATTGCAGATCGGCCCAGCGGCTTGAAGCCGCTCAGGCAGGTGGTCGGCTGATGTGAATCATCATCAGCCCGGCTGCCACCAACAGGCCCATGCCCGCCCAGGCCAAGGCATTGGGCACATCGCTCCACACCAGAAAACCAATCACCACGGCGGCGAGCAGCCCCATGTAGCGAAACGGTGCAATCACACTCAAGTCGGCAATGCGGGTGGCTTTGATCAGCAAGAAATAACCAATGCTCAAAAAAACGGCAGCCGCGGACATCAACCCCCATTGCGTCCAGGTGACGCTTTGCCAGGGGTACCACACCGCCCAAAGTCCGGCCATCAGGGTGGCGGTGATGGCTGTACTCAAGGTCACCAAGAAAGAAGGCACGTGCGCGGGAATGAAACGCACTGTCAGGTCGCGCAAGGCGTGGAACAGGGTGCCCGCCAATGCAACCCAAGCCCAACTGTTGAAGCCGTCGGCTTGCGGTTGCACCACCAGCAGAACGCCGAAAAACCCCGCGCCAATGATGCCCCAGTGGCGCCCACTCACGCGCTGACCCAGCAACAAAGCGGACAACAATGCGATCAGCAAAGGCGTCGACATGTTGATAGCTGTGGCGTTGGCCAAGGGCATGTTGAACAAAGCACTCAGGTAAACCAAGCTGGCCATGCCATCCAAGAATGAGCGTAAGGACACCCATCTGTGGCAAATGTGGCCCAAGGATTCGCGCCAGGGCGGCAGTTTGAATACAGTGGCCGAGAGCAAAATCAGACCAAGCGAGGCGAGCAAGCCACGTAAAAAAATAAGTTGAGGCGCGTCCATGGAGGCGCTGACAAATTTGATCAGCGAATCATTTACAACGAAGCTCAACATCGCAGCCGACATGGCAACGATGCCATGTCGGTTGTTGAAACCACTCACAGGGTGTCGATGAAGCTGCGCAGCTTGTCTGAGCGGCTGGGGTGCTTGAGCTTGCGCA
>Ga0187843_10001323_pt1 | contig 15833 bp, 14 predicted proteins | sample SpaLakP09_SKY_43_FD_134516 | JGI IMG/M metagenome (GOLD analysis project Ga0187843, IMG submission 134516) | Oligotrophic lake water microbial communities from Sparkling Lake, Wisconsin, USA - SP09_SKY_43 | ecosystem: Environmental > Aquatic > Freshwater > Lake | place: USA: Sparkling Lake...
GACAAGACGCAGATCGCCACCGTGGCGCTGGCCGCCCGATTCGACTCGCTCGTCGCCGTGGTGGCCGGCACCACCATCGGCATGATGATCGCCAATGTGCCGGCCGTTTACTTGGGGGAACGCCTGGCTGGCCGTATCCCGGTGCGGCTGGTGCACGGCGTGGCCGCCTTGATCTTTGCGGTGCTGGGTGTGGTCACGCTGCTTTGGCCACTCTAGGGGACTGTGGGCTTGCCCGAACCGGCCCGGCGGGACTATAAGCAGAGCTTCGACGCTGCGGCGTGCCCCGGGAGCCCTCATGGACAAGTCGGTCTGCACCCCGCCCTTCTATCCCATCATCTATGTGCGCGGCTACGCGATGACTGAGGGCGAACGCAACGAGACGGCAGCCGACCCCTTTTGCGGCTTCAATGTCGGCTCCACCGTCTACCGCGCCAGCATCAGCAAGAACAACCCCCCGAAGAGGTTTGTCTTCGAGTCGCCGCTCTTGCGCCTGGGGGCCGAGTTCGGCTACACCGATGTGTACGAGAGCGGTCTCGACATCATGGACCCCGACTGGCGCCCGCGTGGCGGCAATGTCGGCCTGCCGGCCACCTCGGTGATCGTCTACCGCTACTACGACAGCGGCTCCGGCCTGCTGGGCGACGGCAAGGCCCGCGACATCGAGGACTATGCCCGCGGCCTGAGCGACCTGGTGCTGCGGGTGCGCGAACTGGTGCTGGCGCAGTACGAAGGCGCGCTGAAGGCGGCGGACTTCCGCTGCTACCTGGTCGCCCATTCGATGGGCGGCCTGGTCGTGCGTGGGTTCCTGCAGAACCCCGCACTGGGCGACGAGGTGGCGCGCCAGAGCGTGGACAAGGTCTTCACCTACGCCACGCCGCACAACGGCATCGAGTTGGCGGGCATGAACGTGCCGCGCTGGCTCTCGCTCAACGAGATGAATACCTTCAACCGCGAGCGCATGGCCGAATACCTCAACCTGCAGGCGGTCTACAAGAAGTACGGTCGCGTCGACTTCGTGCCCGAGGCGGCCTTCCCGATCGACCGTTTCTTCTGCATGGTCGGCACCAACCGCAGCGACTACGAGGTGGCGATGGGCCTGTCGCGCAGCTTTGCCGGCAATGGCAGCGACGGCCTGGTCAAGGTCGACAACGCCTCGGTATGGGGTGTGGATGCCCAATTGGCCGTCACCAAGACCTGCGGCGTCGCCTACTGCTACCGCGCGCACTCGGGTTTCTTCGGCATCGTCAACAGCGAAGAGGCGTACCAGAACCTGGCGCGCTTCCTGTTCGGCGATGTGCGGGTGGACCTCTGGCTGGTCGTCGACGAGGTGCGCCTGCCCGAGAAGATCGAGCAGGAGGCTCAGGTCGAGGCGCTCTACCAGTTTGAGCTGATGGCGCGCCCGCGCGGCAAGCGCTGGTTCCTGAGCCGCCGCACGGCGGAAGAGGACTCACCCGCGTGCCGCAGCCACGCGCAGCTCAGCAACCAGGCTGGCAACGGCAGCAACTTCGTCTACCTGTCCACCGTCTTTCTGGCCAACAAGGACAAGGTCTCGCAGGCCGATCGCACGCTGGCCTATGCGATGGACGTGTCCGTACTGGTGCCTGACTACGTCGTCAACGACAAGTTCTGGGAGAAGCAGCATTTCGAGGGCAGCCATCTGTTCCGCGACAGCCTGCTGATCTCACTGGAGCCGCCGCTGAACGAGGGCGGCGACTGGAATATCCTCAGCAGCTGGGAGAGCCAGACCATCGGCGTCGCCACCGAACCCCTCAGCTATGCCAAGGTCAAGGGCGGTGGCATCCGCATCGAGGTGCCGCTGCCGGCCAGCGCGACCAAGCCGGGCATCGCGGGCAAGATCTTGTTGATCGTGTCGGGCTGGAATCTCTAGCCCCCCGATCACGGCCTTGCAAGTGCTGGAGGTTTGGCCGTTGGGCAGATGATGCTGCAGCGCAGCTCGAAGGGCTTACCGAAGTAAATTTTGACCGTCCAGCGCCCAGATATCCCCGCTTGGCCTTCGGGCGCCCGGGGGGCTGGCCACCCCCTTGGTTCCATTGGCGGCTCGGTTTCTGTTGATTGAACCGCGTCCCCTTCGCGGTCATCGACGGCACCGCCGCGGTGCAAGCCCAGCGGGTTTTCTTCTTCCTGGCTACTGCGCGACCGTCTGCCGCACGGCGTGTTCCCAGCCTGCCATCAGCGACAGGGCTTTGTCCCGGCTCATCGACGGCAGGAACACCCGCTCGGCCTGCCACAGGGCGCTCAGCTCGTCGAGATTGGCGTAGACGCCGCTGCTCAGCCCCGCGAGGTAGGCGGCGCCCAGCGCCGTCGTCTCGATCACTTGCGGCCGCAGCACCGGGATGCCCAGCAGATCGGCCTGGAACTGCATCAAGAGGTTGTTGACGCAGGCACCGCCGTCGACGCGCAGTTCGGTGACTGTGGCGTCCTTGCTCATGGCCATCAGCAGGGCTGCACTTTGGAAGGCGATGGCCTCGACCGCGGCGCGGGCGATGTGGGCGATGGTGGAGCCCCGCGTGAGCCCGACGATGGCACCGCGCGCCTCGGCGTTCCAGTACGGCGCGCCCAGGCCGGTGAAGGCGGGCACGAACATCACCCCACCGGCATTGGGCACGCTCTGCGCCAGCGCCTCGACCTGGCTGCTGGCATCGATGGCACGCAGGCCATCGCGCAGCCATTGCACGACGGCGCCGCCGATGAAGACGCTGCCTTCCAGGGCGAACTCGGGGGTGCGCGTGGTCTGGGCCGCACTGGTGGTGATCAGGCCGTTTGAAGACTGCTGGAACTGCGTGCCGCCGTGCATCAGCATGAAGCAGCCGGTGCCATAGGTGTTCTTGGCCATGCCGGACTTGAAGCAGGCCTGGCCGAACAAGGCGCTCTGCTGGTCGCCGGCGATGCCGCCGATGAGGATGGCGCCACCGAGATGCTCGGGCGCGACCCGGCCGAACTCGAAGGCCGAGGGGTGAACCGTCGGCAGCAAGGAGCGCGGAATGTCCAGCATGGACAGCAGCTCTGCGTCCCATTCGTTCTTGTGGACATTGAATAGCATCGTGCGCGAGGCATTGCTGACGTCGGTGGCGTGGACCTCGCCTTTGGTCAGCTGCCACACCAGCCAGCTGTCCACCGTGCCGAAGGCCAGCTCGCCACGCGCGGCCTGCTCACGGGCGCCGGCCACGTTGTCGAGTATCCACTTCAGCTTGGTGCCGGAGAAATAGGCGTCGATGACGAGGCCGGTCTTGCGCTGCACCAGCGGGGTCAGGCCCTGCTCGCGCAGGGCCGCGCAGGTCGGCTCGGCGCGGCGGTCCTGCCAGACGATGGCGTTGTGGATGGGATGGCCAGTCTTGCGATCCCAGACGACCGTGGTCTCGCGCTGGTTAGTGATGCCCAGGGCCTTGATATCGGCGGACTGCAGACCCGCCTTGACGAGCACCTCTCGGGCTACGGCCAATTGTGTCTGCCAGATCTCCAGCGGATCATGCTCGACCCAGCCCGGCTGCGGAAAGATCTGCCTGAACTCGCGCTGCGCCATCGCGACGATATGGCCCAGCGCGTCGAAGACGATGGCGCGGGAGCTGGAGGTGCCCTGGTCGAGGGCGAGCAGGTAGGTCATGGGTCGTCGTCTCTGGGTTGTCTACGCGGCCACCACCAGCTCGACCCCCGCGTCGCCGAGCAGCTGCGGGAACGGCTCGGGCGGCTCCGCATCGGTGAACAGCAGATCGATCTGTGGCAGCCGGGCCACCTCGGCCATAGCCGGGCGGTTGAATTTGCTGTGATCGGTGGCCAGCCAGACCTCGCGCGAATGCTCGATGATGGTCCGCGCCACCATCACCTCGCGATAGTCGAAGTCGCGCAAGGAGCCGTCGTCCTCGATGCCCGAAATGCCGATCAGGCCGATGTCGACCTTGAACTGGCGGATGAAGTCGACCGCCGCCTCGCCGACCACGCCGCGATCGCGCGAGCGCACGACGCCGCCGACCATCACCAGCTCGCAATCGGGGTTGTCAGCCATGATCATCGCCACGTTGAGGTTGTTGGTGATGACACGCAGGCCCTTGTGATGAAGCAGCTCGCGTGCAACTGCCTCGGTGGTGGTGCCGAGATTGAGTATCAGCGAACAACCGGCCGGAATGCGCGCGGCGATCGCGCGGGCGATGCGCGCCTTGCCATCGGCCTGCAGGGCCTGGCGCTGGCGGTAGGCGATGTTCTCGGTGGTGCTGGAGGGCACTCTTACGCCGCCATGGAAACGCGCCACCAGGCCGGCCTCCGCCATGCGCTGCACATCGCGGCGCACCGTCTGCAAGGTCACGCCAAAGCGCTCGGCCAGTGCCTCGACGCTGATCGATCCGCGAGCGCGCACCTCGTTGAGCAAATCGTTCTGACGCTGGTTCGGGATCATGGTGGAGAAGTGTAGGGGGGCGCACCGATTTGGCCCGGAAGCGAGCCTAAATCGAACCCAAACGAACCGTGTAACGGGTTTTCCCTTTGAGGAAACGCAGTAAAACGCGTTAAAAAGAAAATAGAAGAACAAAATCGCGAACTAATTCCTGTCCCGGAGACCGCCTTGTCTAGCGCGCAGCCTCAATCCCATTCGCCGAATGCCGATGCCGTCGATGTACTTGTCGTTGGTGGCGGCATCAATGGCGCCGGCATCGCACGCGATCTGGCCGGGCGCGGTTGGACCGTACTGCTGGCCGAGCGGGACGACCTGGCCGCGCACACCTCCTCGTCTTCTACCAAGCTGATCCACGGCGGCCTGCGCTACCTCGAGTACTACGAGTTCTCGCTGGTTCGCAAGGCGCTGCAGGAGCGCGAGGTGCTGCTGAAGAGCGCCCCCCACATCATGTGGCCGCTGCGCTTCGTGATGCCGCATGACGCCGCGATGCGGCCGGCCTGGATGGTGCGCGTGGGCCTGTTTTTGTACGACCATCTGGCCCGCCGCGAGGTGCTGCCCGGCTCGACCGGGGTGGACCTGCACCACTCACCCTTGGGCAAGCCGCTGAAGGCCCAGTACCGGCGCGGCTTTGTCTATTCGGACGGTTGGGTCGACGACGCGCGACTGGTGCTGCTGAACGCGCTCGATGCGCGCGAGAAGGGCGCCGAACTGCTGACGCGCAGCCCGGTCACCGCTGTGCAACGTGCGGCCGATGGCTGGACGGCCACCATCCAGACGCCGCAGGGCGAACGCACCGTGCGCGCCCGTGCCCTGGTCAATGCCGCCGGTCCCTGGGCCGAGTCCTTCCTGCGCGGCATCGCCAGGCCGGCGCGTGGCGAGACCCTGGCCACCAAGAACCTGCGCCTCGTCAAGGGCAGCCACATCATCGTGAGGCGCTGCTTCGAGCATGACCATGCCTACATCTTCCAGAACCCCGACAAGCGCATCATCTTCGCCATCCCCTACGAGGGCGACTACACGCTGATCGGAACCACCGATGTGGAACTGCCCCAGCATGCGATCAGCGGCCCGAACGGCGCCGGCAAGCAGGCGCAAATCGACGTCGGCGAGATCGCCTACTTGTGCGAACAGGCCAGCCGTTATTTCGCCAAGCCGGTCACCCGCGAGGACGTGATCTGGAGCTATGCCGGCGTGCGCCCGCTGCTCGACGATGCCTCTGGCGATCCTTCCGCCGTCACGCGCGACTATTTGCTCGAAACGAATACCGAGGGCGCGCCGCTGCTGAGCGTCTGGGGCGGCAAGATCACTACCTTCCGCAGGCTGGCTGAGGATGCGGCCGATCTGGTTGGCGAGATGCTGGGCGACAAGCGCCAGCCCTGGACCGAGCAGGCCCATCTGCCCGGCGGCGATTTGCGCGAGTGGATCGGCGCGCCGCAGCGGCCCGACACCGACTTCGAGCGCCTGGTGAAGGTGATCCAGCAACGCCACGACTGGTTGCCACCCGCCCTGACGCGGCGCCTTGCACGCGCCTACGGCAGCCGTATCGGCCTGGTGCTGGGAAGCGCCACGAGCCTGGCCGATCTGGGGCAAGAAGTGGCCCCAGGCCTGTACGAGGCCGAGCTGCGCTATCTGATGGCCGAGGAATGGGTCTGTGGGCCCGAGGACGCGCTGTGGCGCCGCTCCAAGCTGGGCCTGCATTACAGCGAAGCCCAGCGCGCGGCCGTGGCCGACTGGTTTGATGAAGAATCGACGAACAATAACAAGCAGTTGGGGAAGACGGAATCATGCAATTGATGATGCAAGGCATCAGCCACCGGGTCGGTGCGGCAACGCATCTTTATCCGCTGAACCTCAGGCTGCAGCCCGGTGCGGTGACCGTGCTGCTGGGCGCGACCCAGGCCGGCAAAACCAGCCTGATGCGGCTGATGGCGGGCCTGGACAAGCCCACGGCCGGCCGGGTGGAGGTCGACGGCGTGGACGTTACCGGCCTGTCGGTGCGGCATCGCAACGTGTCCATGGTCTATCAGCAGTTCATCAACTACCCGTCGATGACCGTGTTCGACAACATCGCTTCGCCGCTAAAGTTGCGCGGCAGTTTGAAAGCCGCAGCAGTCAAGGAGCAGGTGCTGGCCCTGGCGAACAAGCTGCATATTGAAATGCATTTGGACAAGTTGCCGGCGCAGTTGAGCGGTGGCCAGCAGCAGCGCGTGGCCCTGGCCCGCGCGCTGGCCAAGGGCGCACCGCTGATGCTTTTGGACGAACCGCTGGTCAACCTCGACTACAAGCTGCGCGAGGAGCTGCGCGAGGAGCTGACCCAGTTGTTCGCCCAGGGCGACTCGACCGTCGTCTATGCCACCACCGAGCCGGCCGAGGCCTTGCTGCTGGGTGGCTACACGGCGGTGATGGATGCCGGCGAGATCTTGCAGTACGGCCCCACGGCGGAGGTCTTCCACCGCCCGGCTTCGCTGCGCGTGGCCCGGGCCTTCAGCGATCCGCCGATGAATCTGCTGCCTGCCACAGGCAAGGGCCAGCGCATCGAACTGCAGCCGGGCCTGGACCTGTATCTGGCGGCCAGCGGCACGCTGACGGTGGGCGTGCGCGCCAATGCCTTGCGCGTGCAGACCCAGGCCGGCGACGTGGCGATCAAGGGTCAGGTCGAGCTGGCAGAGATCTCGGGCTCGGACACCTTTGTCCATGTCCACAGCCCGATCGGCCCGCTGGTCGCGCAACTGACTGGTGTGCATTACTTCGAACTCGGTACGGCAATCACCCTTTACCTGCATGCTTCGGAGGCCTATGTCTTCGACGCACAAGGCCTACTCCTGCTGGCCCCTGAACGGAAGGGGAGCCGCTGATGGCCCGCATCGATCTCGACCTGGCTCACGCCTACAAGGCCGACCCCAAGCAAGACAATGACTATGCGCTCTTGCCGCTGAAGATGACGTTCGACGATGGGGGTGCCTATGCCTTGCTGGGCCCCTCAGGCTGCGGCAAGACCACCATGCTCAACATCATCTCAGGTCTGGTGCAGCCTTCCCGGGGCACGGTGAGCTTCGACGGCCGCGACGTCACGGCCCTGTCGCCGCAGGCGCGAAATATCGCCCAGGTGTTCCAGTTCCCCGTCATCTATGACACGATGACTGTGGCCGAGAACCTGGCCTTTCCGCTGAAGAACCGTGGCGTGCCGGCCGATCGCATCAAGGCCAGAGTCGGCAAGATCGCGGAGATGCTGGAGATGAGCGGCCAGCTGAACCAGCGCGCGGCCGGCCTGACCGCTGACGCCAAGCAGAAGATCTCGCTGGGCCGCGGCCTCGTGCGCGAAGACGTGTCGGCTGTGCTGTTCGACGAGCCGCTGACCGTCATCGACCCGCACCTCAAATGGCAGCTGCGGCGCAAGCTCAAGCAGATCCACCACGAGCTAAAGCTGACCCTGATCTATGTGACCCATGACCAGGTTGAGGCGCTGACCTTTGCCGAGCAGATCGTCGTGATGAGCCGGGGCCGCGCGGTGCAGATGGGTTCGGCAGACGCCCTGTTCGAGAAGCCGCAGCACATGTTCGTCGGCAACTTCATCGGCTCGCCGGGCATGAACTTCCTGCGCGGTCGCTACAAGGGCGGGGTCATCGAGGTGGCAGGGCAAGACCTGACCCTCAGTCTGAGTGTGCTTTCGCAGCAGCTGCAGCAGGCCAAGGAGTTCACCCTGGGCGTGCGGCCCGAGTATGTGGGCCTGGTGGGCGAGGGCGCGGCTGGTGCCCTGCGGGCGACGGTGGCCAAGGTGCAGGACGTGGGCACTTACTGGCTGGTCAGCGCACGCACTGGCGAGACTGAGGTGAAGGTGCGCCTGCCTGCACAGGCGCAGCCGCCTGCGGTGGGCGATCGTGTCTGGCTTCAGGTGCTGGGCTCGCACACCTGCTTCTACGGCCGCGATGAGCAGTTGATCAACGTGAAAGAGATGTCCGCATGAAACCAGTCAATCAGAAAGCCTGGTTCCTTGTCCTGCCGGTCTTCTTTTGCGTGGCCTTCTCGGCCATCCTGCCCCTGATGACCGTCGTGAACTACTCGGTGCAGGACATCATCTCGCCCGAGCGGCGCGTCTTTGTTGGGGTCGAATGGTTCGCCGCCGTGATGCGCGACCAGGAACTGCATGAGGCGCTGTGGCGCCAGCTGGGCTTTTCGCTGGCCGTGCTGGCGGTGGAGATTCCGCTGGGCATCGCCCTGGCCCTGTCGATGCCGGCCCAGGGATGGAAGTCCTCAGCCGTGCTGGTGATCGTGGCCCTGTCCCTGCTGATCCCCTGGAACGTGGTCGGCACGATCTGGCAGATCTTTGGCCGGGCCGATATCGGCCTGCTGGGCGCTACCCTGCAATGGCTGGGCGTGGACTACAGCTACACCGGCAGCTCGACCGATGCTTGGCTGACCGTGCTGATCATGGATGTCTGGCACTGGACGCCGCTGGTCGCGCTGCTGGCATTCGCCGGCCTGCGCTCGATCCCCGATGCCTATTACCAGGCCGCGCGCATCGACGGTGCCAGCAAGTTCGCGGTGTTCCGCTACATCCAATTGCCGAAGATGCGCGGCGTGCTGATGATTGCCGTGCTCCTGCGCTTCATGGACAGTTTCATGATCTATACCGAGCCCTTTGTGCTGACCGGCGGCGGCCCCGGCAATGCCACCACCTTCCTCAGTCAGTACCTGACGCAGAAGGCGGTCGGCCAGTTCGACCTCGGCCCCGCGGCTGCGTTCTCGCTGATCTACTTCCTGATCATCCTGCTGCTGTGCTTCATCCTCTACAACTGGATGCAGGCCCTGGGCAAAGCCGAAAGGACGGAGGCTCAACATGGATGAGCGTCGATTCAAGAAGCGCACGATCTTTCTGATCGCCTATCTGCTGTTCGCGCTGCTGCCCATCTACTGGATGGTCAATATGAGCTTCAAGACCAATAGCGAGATCCTGTCCAGCTTCAGCTTCTTCCCTCAGCAGTTCACGTGGGACAACTACAAGACCATCTTCACCGATGCCTCCTGGTACTCGGGCTATATCAACAGCCTGATCTATGTCGGCATCAACACTGTGATCTCGGTGGCCGTGGCCCTGCCTGCCGCCTATGCCTTCAGCCGCTATTCATTCCTGGGCGACAAGCATGTGTTCTTCTGGTTGCTGACCAACCGGATGACCCCGCCAGCGGTGTTCCTCCTGCCCTTCTTCCAGCTCTACACGACGCTGGGCATGATGGACACGCACATCGCCGTGGCCCTGGCCCATCTGCTCTTCAACGTGCCGCTGGCCGTGTGGATCCTGGAAGGCTTCATGAGCGGCATCCCGCGCGAGATTGACGAGACAGCCTATATCGACGGCTACAGCTTCCCGCGCTTCTTCGTCATGATCTTCCTGCCGCTGATCAAGGCCGGCGTCGGCGTGGCGGCCTTCTTCTGCTTCATGTTCAGCTGGGTGGAACTGCTGCTGGCCCGCACCCTGACCAGCGTCAATGCCAAGCCCATCGTCGCGACGATGACCCGCACGGTCAGCGCGTCCGGCATGGACTGGGCCACACTGGCCGCCGCCGGCACCCTGACCATCGTGCCCGGCGCCATCGTGATCTGGTTCGTGCGGCACTACATCGCCAAGGGCTTTGCCATGGGACGGGTCTGACCATGTTTGATTGGATGTACTGGACGACACCGGTGGCGGTGTTCTTTGTCTGCATCGCGCTGATGCTGATTGGCATGACGATCTGGGAGATCAAGTCCCCCACGGTCATGCGCAAGGGCTGGCTGCCGCTGCAGACCACGCGCGGCGACCGGCTCTTCGTTGGCCTGCTCGGCGCCGCCTATATCAACCTGGCCTTCGTCGGTCTGTCGGCCAAGGCGATGGAGTGGCTGGCGCTCGAAACAGAACCCAGCATCTGGATCAGCTTTGTCATCTCGATGGCAGCGCTGGCGCTGATCATGCGCAAGGGCTAGCTCACGCCCCGACAGGTTCACGACCGATTCGGCCCGTAACTCCCCCGGGGCCGCATCTTCTGCACAGCAAGCAAGACGGGGGAGCCTGATCAAGGAGACAACGATGACCATGAAACCTCAACGCTATTCCGCACTGGCCCTGGCCGCCGCGCTGGCCGTTGCCGGCCATTCGGCCTGGGCCGGAGAAGCCGAAGCCAAGAGATGGATCGACGCCGAGTTCCAGCCCAGCACGCTCAGCAAGGACCAGCAGATGGCCGAGCTGAAGTGGTTCATCGACGCGGCCAAGAAGCTGCAGGCCAAGGGCGTGAAAGAGATCTCGGTCGTCTCCGAGACCATCACCACCCATGAGTACGAGAGCAAGACCCTGGCCAAGGCCTTCGCCGAGATCACCGGCATCACGGTCAAGCATGATCTGATCCAGGAAGGCGATGTGGTCGAGAAGCTGCAGACCTCGATGCAGTCGGGCAAGTCGATCTACGACGGCTGGATCAGCGACTCCGACCTGATCGGCACGCACTACCGCTACGGCAAGATCATGAACTTGACCGACTACATGGCCGGCGCGGGCAAGGAGTTCACCAACCCTGGCATCGACATCAAGGACTTCATCGGCACCAGCTTTACCACCGCGCCTGATGGCAAGCTGTATCAGCTGCCAGACCAGCAGTTCGCCAACCTCTACTGGTTCCGCGCCGACCTGTTCGCCCGCAAGGACCTGCAGGACAAGTTCAAGGCCAAGTACGGCTATGACCTCGGCGTGCCACTGAACTGGAGCGCCTACGAGGACATCGCCGCCTTCTTCAGCGAAGACGTCAAGACCATCGACGGCAAGCCTATCTATGGTCATATGGACTACGGCAAGAAGGACCCGAGCCTCGGCTGGCGCTTCACAGATGCCTGGCTGTCGATGGCCGGCACGGCCGACAAGGGCATCCCCAACGGCATGCCGGTCGATGAGTGGGGCATCCGCGTGGCTGAGGACAAGTGCACGCCGGTCGGTGCCTCGGTCAGCCGCGGCGGCGCGACCAACTCGCCGGCCGCCGTCTATGCGTTGACCAAGTACGTTGACTGGATGAAGAAGTACGCGCCCAAGGAGGCCTCGGGCATGACCTTCGGCGAGGCCGGCCCGGTTCCCGCCCAGGGTCAGATCGCCCAGCAGATCTTCTGGTACACGGCCTTCACTGCCGACATGACCAAGAAGGGCCTGCCGGTCGTCAACGAGGACGGCACGCCAAAATGGCGGATGGCGCCTGGCCCCAATGGCCCGTACTGGAAGCAGGGCATGCAGAACGGCTACCAGGACGTCGGCAGTTGGACCTTCTTCGCCGGCCACGACGCCAACAAGACGGCCGCCGCCTGGCTCTACGCCCAGTTCGTCACGGCCAAGACGACCAGCCTGAAGAAGACCATCGTCGGCCTGACCCCGATCCGCGAATCGGACATCCGCTCCAAGGCCATGACCGACATGGCGCCCAAGCTCGGTGGTCTGGTCGAGTTCTACCGCAGCCCGGCCCGCGTGGCCTGGACACCGACCGGCACCAATGTGCCCGACTATCCGAAGCTGGCCCAGCTCTGGTGGAAGAACGTGGCCCAGGCGGTGACCGGCGAGAAGACCCCGCAGGCCGCGATGGACAACCTGGCCGAGGAAATGGACCAGGTGATGGCCCGGCTCGAGCGCGCCGGCATGGCCAAGTGCGCGCCCAAGCTGAACAAGAAGGAAACGAATGCCAAGTGGCTGTCCGACAAGGGCGCGCCCTGGGCAAAGCTGGCCAACGAGAAGCCCAAGGGCGAGACGATCGCCTATGACAAGCTGCTGAATGCGTGGAAGGAAGGGCGCGTGCGCTGACCGGCCCATAGCTCCGAGCACAACGGCCGCACAAGCGGCCGTTGTGCTTTCTCAGATCAAGTTCACCGCATGCAGCGGCCGCCCGCTGCGCTCGAAGCTCTGCAGATTGGCCAGCGTCGTCTCGGCAATCGCCGTCAGCGCGTCGGCAGTGAAGAAGCCCTGGTGGCCGGTGATCACCACATTGGGGAAGGTCAGCAGCCGGGCGAACACATCGTCCTGCAGCGCGGCGCTTGAGAGGTCGCGGAAGAACAGCGCGGCCTCCTCCTCGTACACATCCAACCCCAGACTGCCCAGCTGGCCGGTCTTCAGCGCCGCGATGGCCGCGCCGGTGTCCAGCAGTGCGCCGCGGCTGGTGTTCAAGAGCATCGCGCCGTGCCGCATGCCGGCCAGTGCGGCGGCGTCGATCAGGTGTCGGGTGCCGGGCGTCAGCGGGCAATGTAGGCTGACCACATCGCTTTGCGCCAGCAAGTCGGCCAGCGGCACATAGGCCATGCCGAGCTGCTCGCAGGCCGGGTCGGGCTGCGGGTCGAAGCCGAGCAACCGGCATCCGAAGCCGTTCATGATGCGGGCGAAACTGCTGCCGATCCGACCGGTGCCAACGACACCCACCGTGCGCCCGTGCAGATCAAAGCCCAGCAGCCCGTCGAGCGCGAAATTCCCCTCGCGCACGCGGGCATGGGCCCGGTGGATCTTGCGGTTCAGCGTCAGCAGCAGGGCGACGGTGTGCTCGGCCACCGCGTAGGGCGAATACTCCGGCACTCGGCCGACTGCCAAGCCCAGATCGGCGGCGGCTTTCAGGTCCACCTGATTGAAACCGGCGCAGCGCAGCAGGATCAGGCGCACGCCCAGTTGCTGCAGGCGCGTCAGCACCCGCGCGTCGAGACTGTCGTTGACGAAGGCGCAGACGGCCTGGGCGCCCGCCGCGGCGGCCACGGTGCTCAAGTCCAGGCGCGCTTCGAGATAGTCGAACTGCGCGTCTGGACTGGCCGCCAAGCGCGCGCGCTCCAGGAACTCTCGGTCGTAGGGACGGGTGCTGAAGACGGCGACACGCATGGCCTGACCGTAACACGGCCGGGGCAGTCAAAACCTGGCACGGAATCTGCTAAATAAATATTAACTTCGGTTGTCTCCTCCACTGCCCCTGAGTGGATTCCAGCCCCAGGCCCACGGCCTGGGGCTCTTTTTTTGCCTGCTGCACAAATTGTTGGCGGGCATCGCACCAGATTGGCACAGCAGCGCCCAATCGAGGGCCATGTCATCATGGCGGCATGCTGATGAAGACCCTGAAAGACCTGTTTGACAGCCTGCTGCCGCCCACCTCCGGCAGCACGCCGGCCGCTGAGGAACATGCCTTGCAACTCGCGACCGCGGTGATGCTGGTGGAGGTGATGCGTGCCGACATCACCTTCCACGTCGGCGAGCGCGCCGCGGTGCTGGCCGCCCTGCGCGAGAAATTTGCGCTGGACGAGGATGAGGCCACCCGCCTCACCGAACTGGCTGAAGCCACTGCCCAGCAAGCCACCGATCTGTTCGCCTTCACCTCGCGCATCAACGAGCACTTCGACATGGCACGCAAGCTGCGCATGGTCGAGCTGATGTGGGGCGTGGCCTATGCCGACGGCAAACTCACCGAACACGAGCGCCATGTGCTCTGGCGCATCGCCGACCTGCTGCATGTGCCGCAGGGCGCGTATGTGAATGCGCGGCTGCGGGCGCAGGCCGAGGCGGGGCTCGGCTGACGGCCGCGAGGCTGCCCGCTTCATGGTCGAACACGTTCTCGCCCCAGCCCAACTGCTCGGTTACCTCGCCTTCATCTTCGGCGTCGGCTGTTTCCTTCAAACCGATGACCGGCGCTTCAAGACCTTCATGGCGCTGGAGTGCCTCAGCTATGTGCTGCATTTCTGGCTGCTCGGCCAGCCCACCGCGGTGGCCAGCAGCCTGGTGTCGCTGGGCCGCTCGGTGGCCTCGATGCGCAGCCGCTCGCTCTGGGTGGCGCTGCTCTTCATCGGCCTGAGCATCGGCCTGGGTGCCTGGCTGGCGACGGGCTGGGTCTCGCTGCTGCCGATCGCGGCGTCCTGCATCGGCACCACTGCGCTGTTCCTTCTGACCGGGCTGCGCATGCGCCTGCTGATGCTCGTGGGCACACTGCTGTGGGTAGCCAACAACCTGATCGTCGGCTCCATCGGCGGCACCGCGCTTGAGCTGACGGTGGCCGGGGTCAACGGCTGGACGATCTGGCGGATGTGGCGGCGGCCCGGCGCGCCTGTGGCCTAAGACCCCGCTTTAGACCCGGCCGGCTTGTCTGCCTGCGCCGGTGGCGCGGGCGGCGCTTCGGCCAGCGCCGCGTTGATGTCTTTCACCAAGCCCGGCACCATCGATTCCGAATAGCCCGAGTAGATGGCACGCACGCGGCCGTCACGGCCGATGATGTAAAGCTGGGGCACGCCGCTGCCATGGTCATAGGCCTGGCTGAGCTGGCCGCCGGCGTCATGGCTCAGTTGCATCTTCAGGCCCGACATCGCGCGCGCAACTTTCTTGAAGCTGGCCCGCTCCTCGGTGTTCACGGCGATGACGCGCAAGCGGTCCGGCGCAACACTCAGCTGCAGGTTCTCCAGTATCGGCAACTCCTGGCGGCAATAGCCGCACCAGGAGGCCCAGAAAAAAACGGCGACCACACGACCGGCATAGGCATCCAGACTCAGCACCTCGCCGTCGAGGGTCTTGCCCAAGCCAGGGGGGGGTTGCTCTCCCACCAGCGGTGTGGCGTAGGCGCTGGGCGGCAGTTGCAGCAGCAACAGCCCGGCCAGCAGCAGGCTGCCCAGACCGCTGTACAGGCGATGGGCAATGACGGCGCTTGTTTTTCTCATGAGTCCTCCTTGGCGGCCGCATCGTAAGTGCGCGGGCAGCGTATCGACCTGGGTGTTTACCTGTTGTCCTGCAGGCTGCCACTCGTGCTGCCCAGCCGTCTATTCGCCGCACGGGCCGCCTTCGGCTGACCATTGCGGAAGAGACTGTCATCGCCTCTCAATCCTGGCCACAAGGAATCGCCCCATGCCCATCCCGACACCCTCCCGCCGCTGGCTGCGCGAGAACCGCGGCTTCTTGATCTTCCTGCTCTGCTTCGGCGTCTTTCGCACCGCCATCGCCGACTGGAACCCGGTGCCCTCCGGCTCGATGCGACCGACCATCCTGGAGGGCGATGTGGTGCTGGTGAACCGGCTGGCCTATGACGCCAAGCTGCCGCTGACCGACATCCGTCTGCTGCCCATCGCCGAGCCGCAGCGGGGCGATGTGCTGACTTTCTCCTCGCCCACCGACGGCACCCGCCTGATCAAGCGCTTGGTGGCTGGGCCTGGCGATGTGGTCGAGCTGCGCGGCAATGTGCTGTCCATCAACGGCCAGGCGGCGGTGTACCAGCCGGGCGACACGGTGCTGGAGCCGGTCGGTGACTGGGTGCTGGGCGCGCGGCGCAGCACCGAGCAGATCGCCGGCGGCAGCCGACAGGTGCAGACCCTGAAGGGCATTCAGCCGCACGACTTCGGCCCGCTGCGCGTGCCTGCGGGCCACTACTTCATGCTGGGCGACAACCGCGACAACAGCGCCGACTCGCGCGTCTTCGGC
>Ga0187843_10001324_pt1 | contig 15832 bp, 21 predicted proteins | sample SpaLakP09_SKY_43_FD_134516 | JGI IMG/M metagenome (GOLD analysis project Ga0187843, IMG submission 134516) | Oligotrophic lake water microbial communities from Sparkling Lake, Wisconsin, USA - SP09_SKY_43 | ecosystem: Environmental > Aquatic > Freshwater > Lake | place: USA: Sparkling Lake...
CGCAGACAGAGGGATTGCTTCGCTCGCAATGACGGCACTCGCAGGGACGTAGGTCAGGCCCTAAGTTGCTGCATCAACAAGCCATGCAAATGCGAGCCTGGCTTGGCCAATTCATTGACGATGCTGAAGTGGTGCAAGCCTTGCAAATCTTCCACCAAGGGCACACGTTCACGCCCCCATGCGTCTTGAATCAGATGATTGTGGCGAATGAAAGCCTCGCTCTCCAGCGCCCCCGCCACACTGATCAAACTGCCAGAGTCAGGCGTTGGCAACCAAGCTGGACTGCAGCGCAACACCTCGGACTCGGTCAGGTGCAAGGAGGACTGCAACATGGGCGAGCGCATCACGCTGTCTAACTCGTAAATACCAGAAATCGACAACACGCTTTTCACCAAGTCGGCAGGTAAATCAGACTGGTAACGAACCCATTGGCAAGCCATCATCATGGCGGCTAAATGTCCACCGGCGCTGTGACCTGCTATGTGAATGCGCGAGGGGTCGCCACCCCAACGGTCGATACAGCGCCACACCCAAGCCAGCGCCTTGACCATTTGCATGACGATGTCAGAAAGGGTCACTGCTGGGCAAAGCGCGTAATTGGGCACCACCACACATACGCCTTGGCTCACAGAAGCAGGCGCCACAAAGGAATGGTCTGATTTATCCAAAGAGCGCCAATAACCTCCATGAATAAACACCAACACAGGCGCATGAGGTTGAGTTGCCGGAAAAATATCGAGGGTCTCGCTGGGTCCAGCACCGTAGGCGATATCCGTTAAACCGTCCAATAAAGCACGTGCGGCTTCAGAATCTGCTGCCCATTGGACGAAATAGTGAGCGAAATCGGGCACACGAGCCCGATTGTTGTACATCTGATCGCAGTGATCGGGCAATAACAAAGCGCTTTACTTATTGGTTTGCGCCTGACGAATGGCTGTACTGGCTTCGGTACCGGCATTGCCGCCAGTTGGGTTTTGAATGACTAAACCCAGCAAACGTGCGCCGTGTTCCACCGCAATGGAGCCATAAGAGATATCGCCATGGACCACTGAATCTTTGTGAAACTCGACGCGCTCAGAGGCGTAAATATTGCCTTCCACCTTGCCCGCCACCATCACACGGTGGGCGGTCACATCGCCAGACACCTCTCCGCTGGCCCCAATGGCCACCGTCACTTTGTGTTCTTTGGTGGTTTCAATATTGCCAACCACCTTGCCATCGATACGCACACTGTCGAGCAACACCAAGCGGCCATAAATTTGGGTGGTGCGCCCAATAAGGGTTTCAAAACGTTCTTGCGAACTGGCCAAGGGCTTGTCGCGCAGTTTTTCAAACATGGAAGACTCCAGTATGGGGTGGTAGGGTTAGCTCGATCCTGCAGGAAGGACTTGTGCAGGGTTGATAACCCTGTCTTTATTGAATACTTCGTAATGTAAATGGGGGCCAGTTGAACGGCCTGTGCTGCCCACCTCTCCCAAAGTACCGCCACGCTCAACCATATCGCCCACTTGCGCGATGCGCTTGCTTAAGTGGGCATAGCGTGTGGCGAAACCTTCTGCGTGATGAACCTCTATGACATTGCCATAGCCAGGGTCCCAACCAGAACGGGTAACCTTGCCTTTAGCGGTAGAAACCACCAAGGTACCCGTTGGCGCGGTGAAATCTAAACCTTCATGCATCGCCAAGCCGCCGGTGAAAGGGTCATTACGGATACCAAAACCACTAGAGATGCGAAAGTCTCCGCTCACTGGAATGGCTGTCGGCAAAGAATGCAACCACTCGAGTTGCTTTTCCCAACGGGTGTGTAGCTCCCCCACAGCGGCCTGGGTTTGCAAAAATTCTTGTAAAGTTTGGTCGAACTCTATGCCCAAAGGCTGACGAATAAAAGAGGAAAACGGACGGGGCGCTACGAAAGGGCCGCCCTTGTTTTCGTCTTTACGGTTCAGTTTGTCACGAACCACATTGGGGGTGGCCATTTCCATGAACCTGTTTTTCATGGTTTCAAGTTGGCGAATTTCGTTGACTGTGGTGTGCATGGATTCGCGCAGCTGTGACAAGTGGTCTCGGTAGACCGACTCCATGCGCTTTTGCTCAGCTTCGGTGGTGACGCCACCGATGCTGCGGGCAAGGTCTGGGTTGTACTCAACCGCAATTTTGAAGCCCACAAAATGCAATAAGAAACCCGCACTTAGCAAAAAAAGCGCAGCCACAGCGAAAGACATCAAAACCGTGCGAAAGGTGATGGATATCGTCCTGACATTTCCAGTGGGCCCTGAAAGCCACATCAATTGCATAAATCGTCCCTGTGAGTACCTGTACAGAAACAGGATCGCCATTCTAGGCCCATAGCTTTAGCTCTCCAAACAAAAAAAAGCCTAAAAACCCTATAAATATACTATAAAGTATTCAAAAATAAAGGGTGTTTACCCCAAAAACTGGCTGACCCAGCCGCTAAAGAACCATACGGCAGTCAAATTTGTCAGCCAGGCCCAAAAAAAGCGGTTCAGCCCAAAAAACCAGAAAACTAAAAAATGAAATACCGCGGCGATGACCATGAACAGCAATGCCCCATTCGGGTTGAGTAAGGCCAATGGAAACACTGCTTCCCACAAAATGAACGCCCAACTAGAGACCAAGGCCACCTTGGGACGGCGAAAAATGCTGTCAGGAGATAAGGGGCCATATATACCCCCATTGAGAAAAACGGTGAGCGCTCGCCCACTTCGCCACTCAGGTTGCAGCAATTTGATCCAACCAGAAACGAAATAGGAGCTCAAGGTATGGATAGCAATATAGGACAAACCGACCGCCCACCCCATGCCCTGACCAGTCCAAAGCGACACCACTTGGGCGATCAAAATACCTGTGATGGTCACCAAGGTCATGAAGTCGCTGCCGCCATTGAAGGCACCGCGCCAACGCACCAGCAGCAAAAGCGTTCCCACAAACAAGACCAAGGCCAAACCTAGACTGGCGCCTTGTAAGACCAAAACCACTGCTGCCAAACCCCGTACCCACAGTTGCACACGAAAAGAGGTGGGTTGAAACATCGCATCCAAAAAGCGTCCAACCCAAACCTGTTGAGGTGGAATGTCTGCGCGTTGAACCGGCCAAGACCAAATGCCCTGCACGTCGCTGCTGGGGGCGATACGCAAATATTCGGCAACTTGAATCAGCAAACTGATGCCGCACAAAACCTCCAGACAGCGTACCAAGGTGTCGCCGTTCATAGGGGGATCTCAGGGCTGCGCAAGACCGTGTCGCTTTCGCCATCGCCTTGAGACGTGGGACGCTCTAGGCGTAATTCAAATTGGCATACCCCTTGGGCGATATGTTCACGCGCACTTTGTGCGGCCAAGCGGCACACCAGTTGGTAGCTGACCAAAGGCCTGGCATCCGCGCCCTCGCCCAAATCTTTGATATCGCTGGACAAATGGTCAACCAAATTTTGTTGCGCCAGCTGCAAGTTGCCCAGGGGGTTGTGGAACACCCCAAGCAAGTGGCGCTGCCCTCTGGGGTACACCCACTGCCAATCGCTCCATGACTTCGCTTCGCCTTGGTAACGCACATACAAATGTGGCACCGGTCCGACTTTGTGAAAGAACTGCCAATTGGGAAAAAATGCGCGAAACAAAAACAACCAAGGCCCACGCACCGTTTGGCGGCGGTAGACCAAGGACACCGCCAGCACTGCAAAATACGCTAACAGTAACCAAATGGTTGATTCCATGCTCTCTCCTGTGTCTACTCTCAGTCATTGTCTAGGAATTTAGCTTCTCACTATATGCCGCTGCAGAGCGTGTAAAGTCCTGTCTTTAAGTGTTTTATCAGTGACCCCCTTTATTTATTGCGCATGAGCTCTCGCCCCCCCGCCCACACCTTATCGTTTGAAATCAAAAGCGCTTCTTTACCTTTGGTGTCTTTTGTGCTGAAAAGCGCCGACATCACTCAGGTGGCGCAAGATTTGCAAACCCGCTTGGGCGACACCCCCGATTTCTTCGACAACGATGCTGTACTCGTCGATTTGCAGCATTTGGAAGACCAAGGCGGGCCACTGGATCTGCCCGCTTTGGTGCAACTTTTGCGTAGCTTTCGCATGAACCCTGTGGCTTTGCGCCCGCACAATGCCGCGCATGAGGCCGCTGCCACCTTGGCTGGCTTGTTCCTCACCACCGAGGCTCGCACCTTGCCGCCAAGCCCTGCAACACAGGAAGTAGTGCGAGAAGTGGAAGTTATCCGAGAAGTGGTGCGAGAGGTGACCAGCGGCGGCAGTGCCATGGTGGTGGACAAGCCTTTGCGATCAGGACAGCATGTATATGCCAAGGGGCGAGACTTGGTCATGTTGGCAATGGTCAACCCTGGTGCGGAGATCATGGCCGATGGTCACATCCATGTGTATGCCCCCCTGCGTGGCAAAGCCATTGCAGGTGCCAAAGGCGACACCTCTGCGCGTATTTTCACTAACTGCTTAGAAGCCGAGTTGCTGTCCATTGCGGGGGTTTACCGCACCAGTGACATCCCTCTGCCCAAAGAGGTGGCTGGCAAACCTGCCCAAGTTTGGCTGGTCGGCGATAAGTTGGCGATGCTTGGCTTGTAAACTCTCCACTTCACTGCGTTTGACAAAGCTGTCAAAGTCAGTGTGTTCAATCAATCAAGGATTTGTTTAGATGACGAAAATTGTCGTGGTGACTTCGGGCAAAGGCGGCGTGGGCAAGACCACCACCAGTGCCAGCTTTGCATCTGGCTTGGCCTTGCGTGGCCAAAAAACAGTGGTAATCGATTTTGATGTGGGCTTGCGTAACCTTGACCTCATCATGGGATGCGAGCGTCGTGTGGTGTACGACTTTGTCAACGTCATCAATGGCGAAGCCACCTTGAACCAAGCCTTGATCAAGGACAAGCATTCGGACAATCTGTATGTGCTGGCCGCCTCTCAAACCCGCGACAAAGAAGCTTTGACGCAAGAAGGCGTCGAACGTGTCTTGAAAGAACTGACTGGCATGGGTTTTGACTTCATTGTGTGCGACTCACCTGCGGGTATTGAAACTGGTGCGATGATGGCCATGCACTTTGCCGATGAAGCTTTGGTAGTGACCAACCCTGAAGTGTCCTCGGTGCGTGACTCAGACCGCATCTTAGGAATGCTCAGCAGCCGCACCTTGCGTGCGATTCAAGGGCAAGAGCCCATCAAAGAACATTTGCTCATCACCCGCTACAACCCCAACCGCGTGTTGGAAGGTCAGATGCTGTCTTTAGAAGACATCCAAGATATTTTGCGTATCCCCTTGCTTGGCGTCATCCCAGAATCTGAAGATGTCTTGCAAGCCTCCAATCAAGGCTTACCTGCGGTGTTACTGGAAAAAAGCGATGTCGCCGAGGCTTACAAAGACGTTATCGAACGCTTTTTAGGCAAAGACGTTCCCATGCGCTTTACCGAAGCCGTCAAACCCGGCTTGCTGCAACGCGTGTTTGGGCGGAGATAAGCCCATGTCGTTTTTGTCAATCCTGCTTGGCGAGAAGAAAAAAACCGCCAGCGTCGCCAAAGAGCGTTTGCAAATCATCTTGGCGCATGAGCGCTCTGGCCGCACGGCTCACCAGCCCGACTATTTGCCCGCCTTGCAACGCGATTTGATCGCGGTTTTATCCAAATACGTCAATATCAATCCAGACGACATCAAGGTCCACTTGGAACGCCAAGACAACCTTGAAGTGCTGGAAGTGAAAATCGAATTACCCGACGCCCGCTGAAATGTTGCCGCCCATTATTTGGGGAGCTTGCCGCCACTTTTCAGACATTCATCGATGGTTTTGAACTCGGTGAATTTCTTGGTGCGCTCGTAACTAGGGCTCTTGGCATCATGGCAAATGCCTGAGTCAGATTTTTTCACCGTCGCCATGGCAGACGCAGCTGTCGGTTGGCCAGCAGGCAATTTGCCACCGCTCTTGACACACTCGTCCAGCGTAGCAAAAGCGGTGAATTTCTTGGTGTTGCCGTAAGAAGCGGAGCCTTTTTCGTGGCAAATGCCTGAATCGGACTTCTTTACATCTGGGTCAGCAGCCAAGGACACACTGCATAGCAAGGCCAAAGTTGCGAAAGACAAAAAGCTTTTTTTGTTAGGCATGGATAATCTCCTTAAGTAGTTAAATCATCTTACTCAAGTTATTTGACCCCACCAAGGCAGTTTCTTTGACCCAAACACACATTGAGGTTTGTCCTTTGTATCAAGTTATGAATATTTTGGTGGTCGATGACTACCTCCCATTGCAAACCAGTTTGGTTGAGGCTTTGCAAAAAGAGGGCCACCACGTTACTGGCATCGATTCGGCAGAAGCTTTTGATGATGAAGCGCAAGACCACAACTTAGACTTGGTGATCCTCGATGTCAGCCTGCCTGGCGAAGACGGGTTCTCCTTGGCCAAGCGCATTCACACGGTGCAACCCACCATCGGCATCATCATGCTGACAGCTCGTAGCGATGCGGCTGACAAAATCAAAGGCTATGAATGCGGGGCGGACATCTATCTCACCAAACCAGTGGGTTTCGAAGAGTTGATTTCCGCCGTCAATGCATTGGCGCGTCGCCTGGGCATGGGCAATCAGGCTGCTCCAGCCTACGAGAGTGATCCTGAGGCGATTGAATTACGCACAGCCCAAAGCCGCATCCAAGGCAGTCAAGGCTCTCAAGACCTAACTCCCACCGAATTCACCCTGCTGATGGCCTTGGCCAGAGCCAAGGACAAATCTCTTGAGTTGTGGCAAATCTACGACGTTTTAGGCAAAGATGAGCAAACGCTTCAAAAGTCAGCTTTAGAGGCTCAGTTGTACCGATTGAGAAAGAAATTATCAGATTGCGGTGCCGGTAATCAGGTACTTCGTGCCTTACGGCTCAAGGGATACCGACTTTATTGCTCAATCTATATCAAATAGTTTAGGCTCAGACTTAAGAACTTACATTAACTTTCAGCGCCTTAATTATCAGTTTAAATCAGTTTTCTAATAATCTTTCTTTTAGCATTCGCGTCCCTTCATAAAAAGTGAATGTCATGAAAAACGATACAGATTCAGGCTTGAATGCCAAGCTGTTACAGGTCATTTGCCAACTGCATGAGTGGGAAAGCCGGCACCTGGATTTGGCCACCACCCAAGCGGGGCGATACCTTTACCTGAATATCGCCAAACAACTGCAAGACAACCGAAGCGGACCGAGTGTTTTTTTAAAGGGTATTTACTACAACAAGGATTTGAGCGAGCGCGCTTTACGCTACAAAATCCGAGAGTTTGAAAACGATGGCCTGATTGAGTTTGAGACACACAACAGTGACAAGCGCTCAAAGAAAATTTTGCCCACACCCGCACTTTTGAGCACGGTCGATGACCATGTCCAAGAATTCAGCCGTATGCTCAGCAACGAATTCCTGATATTTCCTAAAAAATAACCCCCCTCCCATGGATTACCCATGACATCGGCTTGGCTTGTTTCTTTTGTACTCTTAGCGGCTTTGCTGGTGTTGGGCTATTTCTATCTGCAAGAAAAGCAGCGCAGCCAGTCCCAGCAAATGGAAATTCACAAAGCGCGTTCAAGTAAGCACCATGTGAACGATTTTTTGGCGTCGATGTCACATCACCTGCGCACCCCCTTGAATGGCGTGATGGGCTATGCAGAATACATCTACAGCAGCACCCGCGAGCCGATGATTCAGTTCACATCCAAAATCATTTTGGAAAACAGCTTACAGATGCTGCACTTGGTCAATGGATTACTCGACCTGAGCAAAATCCAAGAAGGTTCGCTCGATTTATCCCAATCCGACTTTGACATCAACGACATGGTGGAGTCCGTAAGGGCTTTGCACCAAGCACGAGCGGATGAACTGAAAATCAGCCTGCACGTTTATTTGGCCCCGCAACTGCCCTCCCAATTGCGTGCAGACCCTTACCGGGTGCGCCAAGTGCTGAACAATTTGGTCGACAATGCATTGAATTACAACCGCCCCCAAGGCAGCGTGACACTGTCGGTCACACCCAGCGCGAATGGTTTATGGGTGGTTTTTTCTGTACAAGATACCGGCAGAGGCATTTCTCCTGAAATGCAAGAGACTATCTTCAAGCGCCAGCAAAAGTCGGACAACCCCTTTGTGCTACGCCCCAATGAAGGCGCAGGCTTGGGGCTGGTTCTGAGCCACCATTTGATCCAACTCATGGGCGGCACTCTCAATTACTCCACCAAAGCAGGTGAAGGCAGCGTGTTCTTTTTTAATTTACCTATACGCTCAGAAAGTCAAAAGCTTACATGAGCGCTACCTTGAATATTGTGGTGATTGACGACAACTCCACCAACCGACTGTTACCAGGATTGTTTTTGCGCCCCCTAGGCCATGCCGTGAATGAATGTGTGGGTGCCGAAGAAGCACTTGAATGGCTAACGCACAACCCTTGCGATGTGATCTTGCTAGATATTTCTATGCCCAGCGTCAGCGGCTTACAGCTTTGCAAGCAGCTGCGAGCTGACCAGCGCTACCAGCACCTCCAAATCATCGCTTACACCGCCCACGCCATGCCCGACGAGGTCTTGCTGTGGGAGTCATCGGGCTTTGACAAGGTCTTGCTCAAGCCCATACGCAAAGACGATTTGCTCGCACTCTTTAGCTAGTGGCTTGGCTGTCTTTGCGCTGTGCCGTCATTGCGAGCGCAGCGAAGCAATGACGGGTTCAGTGGGTATCGGCAAGCTGCGCCAAGATGGCAGGGTTCTCTAAAGTACTGGTGTCTTGCGTGATAGCTTCGCCCTTGGCGATTGAGCGCAAGAGGCGGCGCATGATCTTGCCCGAACGGGTTTTGGGCAGGTTGTCACCAAAACGGATGTCTTTGGGCTTGGCGATGGGGCCAATTTCTTTGCCCACATGGTCGCGCAAGATTTTGGCAATCTGCTTGGCTTCTTCCCCTGTGGGGCGTGAGCGCTTCAAGACCACAAAGGCGCAAATCGCCTCGCCGGTGGTTTCATCTGGGCGGCCCACCACGGCGGCCTCGGCCACTAACTCGGTGCAACTCACCAACGCAGATTCAATTTCCATGGTTCCCATGCGGTGACCTGACACATTTAGCACATCGTCGATGCGCCCCGTGATGGTGAAGTAGCCGGTCTTGGCATCGCGAATGGCACCGTCGCCTGCTAAGTAGTATTTGCCTTGGAAGTCATCGGGGTAGTAACTTTTCTTGAAGCGCTCGGGGTCGCCCCAAATCGTGCGAATCATCGAAGGCCATGGTTTTTTCACGACCAAGATACCGGCCTGACCATTGGGGACATCTTTGCCGGTTTCGTCCACGATCGCGGCTTGAATGCCGGGGAAAGGCAAAGTGCAAGAGCCTGGCACCATGGGCGTGGCGCCAGGCAGTGGCGTGATCATGTGCCCACCGGTTTCGGTTTGCCAAAAGGTGTCGACGATGGGACAACGCGCACCACCCACATACTGGAAGTACCACTCCCAAGCCGCAGGGTTGATGGGTTCGCCCACCGAACCCAGCAAACGAAGGCTGCTTAAGTTGTAGCGGTCAGGATGAACCGCTGCAGTACCCTCGGCAGCTTTGATAAGCGATCGAATGGCCGTGGGTGCGGTGTAAAAAATGCTGACCTTGTGGTCTTGAATCATCTTCCAAAAACGACCGGCGTCTGGGAAGGTGGGCACACCTTCAAACACGATTTGCGTACCGCCCAGGGACAAGGGGCCGTAGCTGATGTAGGTGTGACCGGTTACCCAGCCGATGTCGGCGGTACACCAAAAAACATCGTGGGGTTTCAAGTCAAAAGTCCATTCAGTGGTGAGTGCAGCGTGCATCAGATAGCCACCGGTGCTGTGCTGAACACCTTTAGGCTTGCCGGTGGAGCCCGAGGTGTAAAGCAAAAACAGAGGGTGCTCGGCCTCGACCCAAACAGGTTCGCAGGTGATCGCTTGGCAGTCGGCAATATCGGACATCCACACATCGCGACCCGCTTTCATGGCCACATCTGTACCGGTACGCTTGACCACCAGCACATGGTTGATGCTGTCGCAACCACCCAAGCCCAGCGCCTCGTCGACGATGGCTTTCAAGGGAAGTTGCTTGCCACCACGTACTTGTTGGTCTGCAGTGATAACCATCTTGGCGCCGGTGTCCTCGATGCGGTCGCGCAAGCTTTGCGCCGAGAAGCCGCCAAACACCACCGAGTGGGTGGCACCTATGCGAGCACAAGCCTGCATGGCGGCCACGCCCTCAATGGACATGGAGATGTAGATGATGACGCGGTCGCCTTTTTGGACGCCCAGTTGCTTCATGGCGTTGGCGATTTGGCAGGTGCGAGAGAGCAATTGCGCGTAGGTGGTGTGGGTGACCTCACCACCATCGGCTTCAAAAATGATGGCGGTTTTGTCCCCCAAACCATTGTCTACATGGCGGTCTAGGCAGTTGTAGGAGGCGTTCAAGGTGCCGTCTTCAAACCACTTGAAAAACGGCGCATTGCTGTCGTTCAAAGTTTGGGTAAAAGGTTTGTTCCAGCTGAGCAAACGATTGGCTTGGGTTGCCCAAAAACCGGTGTAATCGTCCTCGGCGTGTTTACACAAGGCGTGGTAAGCGTCCATGCCGGCCACAGTGGCCTGCTCCACAAACGATGCGGGGGGATGGTGAATGATGTGGTCGAACTGGCTCATGCTTGTCTCCTGAAGTGGGGTGGCCGCTAAACGGCTCTGGCCTTGATTTGGTATGACTTTCGCGGCTAGCTCTTACAAGGCACTGACTGGCATGAAGCTTACGTGTCGGGATTTAAGCCTGACACCATCATTGCCTAGAATCAACGCAACAGTCAATTTTCTCCTCAAGCACCAGGAACCACGATGCAAGCCTCAACCCCCAAACAGCCCAGTAAATTGTCTCGTTTCATTTTTGCCACCCGTTGGCTGCAACTGCCGCTGTACTTGGGCTTGATTGCCGCCCAAGGCGTGTATGTGTACCACTTTTGGGTGGAGTTGGTGCATTTGTTAGAGGCCGTGTTTGGCAGCCAAACCGCTTTGCAAGCGCTGGTAAGCAGCATTGGGTACAAAACCGAAGGCGTGCCTACCAAGCTCACAGAGGCCATCATCATGTTGGTCATCCTAGGCTTGATTGACGTGGTGATGATCTCCAACCTCCTCATCATGGTCATTGTGGGCGGCTATGAAACCTTTGTCTCGCGCATGTACCTTGAGCAGCACCCCGACCAACCCGAATGGCTCAGCCATGTGAATGCTTCTGTGCTGAAGGTGAAATTGGCCATGGCCATCATCGGCATCTCGTCCATCCATTTGCTGAAAACCTTCATCAATGCCGCCAACTACGATGAAAAAGTGCTTATTTGGCAAACCATTATTCACATCGCTTTCTTGCTCAGTGCGATAGCCATAGCGTATACCGACAAACTCTTGAACCAAACCCGCGTCATCGGCCACGAAGCCGATGCACACCACTAGCCGCAAACTGACAAACCATGACCACCATCACCCAAAGCGACTTGATCGAATCCGTTGCCGCTGCCCTGCAATACATCAGCTACTACCACCCTGCAGACTACATCGCTCACTTGGCCAGTGCTTACGAGCGTGAACAAAGCGCAGCTGCCAAAGACGCCATGGCGCAAATCCTCACCAACAGCAAGATGAGTGCCACGGGACATCGCCCCATCTGCCAAGACACCGGTATCGTGAATATATTTTTGAAGGTGGGCATGGGCGTTCGCTTTGAAGGTTTTGCTGGCGGACTTGACGACGCCATCAACGAGGGTGTGCGACGTGCCTACAACCACGCAGACAACCGCTTGCGTGCAAGCGTTGTGGCCGATCCACAGTTCGCCCGCAAAAATACCGGCGACAACACACCCGCGGTCATCTTCACCGAACTGGTGCCAGGCAACACCTTGGAAGTGACGGTGGCAGCCAAGGGTGGCGGCAGCGAGAACAAAAGCAAGATGGTCATGCTCAACCCCAGCGACAGCTTGGTGGACTGGGTCTTGAAAACCGTGCCCACCATGGGTGCAGGTTGGTGCCCACCTGGTATGTTGGGTATTGGCATTGGCGGCACCGCCGAAAAAGCGGTGCTCATGGCCAAAGAAAGTCTGATGGATGACTTGGACATGCACGAGTTACAAGCCAAAGCCGCAAAGGGCGATAGGTTGACCCAAACCGAAGAACTGCGCTTGGAGTTGATGGACAAAGTCAACGCGCTTGGCATTGGCGCCCAAGGCTTGGGTGGCTTGACGACCGTGCTGGACGTGAAGATCAAGATGTACCCCACCCACGCCGCCAGCAAGCCCGTGGCCATGATCCCCAACTGCGCCGCCACCCGCCATGCGCACTTTGTGATGGATGGCTCGGGGCCGGTGTACCTAGACCCACCCTCGCTAGACCTGTGGCCCAAGGTGGACTGGATGCCCGACACGCAAAAAAGCCAGCGTGTCGACTTAAACACCCTCACCAAAGAACAAGTGGCCGCTTGGAAACCTGGCCAAACCTTGCTGCTTAAGGGCAAGATGCTGACTGGGCGCGACGCCGCGCACAAACGCATCCAAGACATGCTGGCCAAGGGCGATCAACTGCCTGTGGACTTTAGCAACCGCGTCATTTACTACGTCGGTCCTGTCGATCCGGTGGGCGACGAAGCGGTTGGCCCTGCTGGCCCCACCACCGCTACCCGCATGGACAAGTTCACCGAGATGATGTTGGCGCAAACCGGCTTGATTGCCATGGTGGGCAAGGCCGAACGTGGCCCCACCGCCATTGAAGCGATTCGCAAACACCAAAGTGCTTACCTCATGGCGGTAGGCGGCGCAGCCTACTTGGTGAGCAAGGCCATCAAACACGCCAAGGTGGTGGGCTTTGCCGACTTGGGCATGGAAGCCATTTACGAATTTGATGTGGTCGACATGCCTGTCACCGTGGCGGTGGATGCGGGGGGAACCAGCGCCCACATCACTGGTCCCGCAGAATGGTCCAAGCGGATTGCCAGCGGTGAGTTCAAGGGCATTGCGGTGAAGAGCCAGTGAAAGCACCTATCGGGGTGTTTGACAGCGGCGTGGGTGGCTTGAGCATCTTGCAGGCTTTGCAAAGCGAGTTGCCGCAAGAAAACTTTGTGTACATCGCCGACAGCGCCCATGCGCCATATGGGGAGCGTGACGCGACCTTTGTGCAGTCCCGCTCAAAGGCCCTTTGGCACACCCTGCGCGATGTTCACCATGCAAAAGCCTTGGTGGTGGCTTGCAATACTGCAACGGCCTTGGCTATCCAACGCCTTCGTGATGACCACCCCGAAATAGCCTTCTTTGGGGTGGAACCTGCCGTCAAACCTGCCGCGGCTTTGAGCCAAACAAAGCGCGTAGGTGTGATGGCCACGCCTGCCACCTTGGGCAGCGAAAAATTTGCACAGCTGATGCAAAGCTTAGATGAACACACCGAGTTTGTGCTGCAAGGCTGCGAGGGTTTAGCAGACGCCATCGAGCAGCAATGCCAAGATGGGAATGATGTACCCGTGCGAGCCTTGTGCGAGAAATATATACATGCCATGGGCGGGTTTGGCAGCCAGGCGGGTGGGATAGACACCTTGGTGCTGGGTTGCACCCATTACCCCTTTGCGTTACCCCACCTGCGGCAGCTTGTGGGCGAACACGTGACTATTTTGGAAACCGGCCTGCCAGTGGCGCGGCAAGTGAAAAAAATGTTGGGCGAACGTGGATTACTGGCTACGGGTGAGCTTGGCAAGTTAACTTTGCTGGCCACGGGTGACGCGCAAAGCTTGCAACGTGCAGCGAAAATGTGGTTGCCGCCAATCTGAGATTCGAGCATTTAATTGTTTAATTGGGGTCAGATTCCAATTAATTTCAATGCAGATGCCGCGGTCGACGCCCGCCATGACCACTGCCACTGCCACCGCCGCCCTGACCCTTGGGTGGCTTGCTGATTTCCAGCGAACTGACCAGTGACTCGAAGCGCTTGCTGAATAATTTGTCCACTTCTGTCACCACATCTGCCAACTCAGAGGCTTCAAAGTGCCGCTCCATCAAATTGACCAAATCTTGTACCAGCAAATCGCGCTGCACCTGCATGATGGCTGCAGGCGTGGGACCGACAAACAACATCAAGAAATCGTCACGCGAATCGCGGCCTTGTTGCTCGTCTTCTTCATCGAACTCAGCGTCGTAAAAAGTAACTTCCAACGCAGCGCCTGCCGAGGTGAGATCGTTTAAAGCCATGCACATCTCGTCCAAAGCTTGGCGGAAATCGTCCTCACCCTTGACAGTCCAACACAATTGAAGAACGTGGTCATTGGCGTCAAAACGAATGCCGGGTTCTTCCTCGTAAAAACTGTCCGCGCCTTCGCTCAGCGAACGAGCACCTGCATAAACCCAAACAGAGCGCAAAGCGTCTTGAATTTGCTCAAAAGTGACCTCTTCACGCAGTGGCACAGCGCCATGAACGTGGATCTCGAAAGTGGTGGTGAACTTAGACATGAAAGCATGATAGCAGTGGGTTTGAGGTGCAGAAAAAACCTTGTGGTGCCGGGGACCGGAATCGAACCGCTACGCCCCTTATGCAGGAAAGCGGCGGATTTTAAGTCCCATAAATTAGACATCTTTGTCCGTCAATTGAATGTCAATACTGTTGGAAGATGGTTGGAACAAATCAGAGAGTTTCTGATCATCAAAGGTCTAATTAGGATCCAAGCCATCCATAAGAGTAGATTCAAACTCAATAAATTCTGTCGTGCGATGGAAGAGGTTTGCAAAACTATCTGGCCGCGACCTGACATTTGAATTTTGTGGTGGCCTAAGTTATAATGTATACGTATAACGTGTTTAAGGACGATCATGCACAAGAAAATGACTATCACGCTCGATGAGGCTGTCTACGAAGGACTGTGGCGAACGATTGGCAAGCGCAAAATGAGCCAGTTCATTGAGGACTTGCTACGCCCTCACGTGCTGGGCAATTCTCTCGATGACGGATACAAAGCCATGGCGCAAGACCATGGGAGAGAAGCCGAAGCCATTGAATGGGCCAACGCACTCGCGAAAGACATGGCGAATGAAACGCGGTGAAGTCTGGTGGGTTGAATTTGATCCCGCCTTGAGCACTGAAATCAAGAAAACCCGCCCGGCAGTCATCGTCAGCAACGATGCCGCTAACCGAAACTTGGCCAGGGTGGTTGTGGTGCCGCTTACAAGCAACACGGAAAAAGCTTATCCGGGCGAAGCCCTTGTGAGCGTCGCTGGGCAGGCCAGCAAAGCCATGGCCGACCAAATCATGGCGGCAGACAAAGCCAGGCTAAAAAGCCAGCTGGGCTCCCTTGAAAAGACCGATATGTTGGCCGTCGAAGACGCCATTAAGGTTCATCTTGGCTTGCCGAGATAAGGCACAGAATGGTATTCCCCTAATTCAGTAGACATTCAAAAATGTCAAAACTGTATTTGAGTGAAAGAAATGAAGAGAACGAAATAAAAATAGTGGTGCCCGGAACCGGAATCGAACCGGTACGCCCCTTATGCAGGAAAGCGGCGGATTTTAAGTCCGCTGTGTCTACCAATTTCACCACCCGGGCAGTGCGTAGAAGCCCTATTGTGTCAAATTTTGAAATCAGTTTTGAATAGCCTGCTCATTCAGCACAATGCGTTGGCCAGCATCTTTAGGAATCATCACTTTAGAGCCTTGGAAATACACCTGAACAGCGGTGATTTGGTTTGAACCGATTACCCAAGGCGAAGAACCATGGATGCTTCGGCCCTCCCCCGCTTTCAGGTTCACCACGGTTCTTACACGCTTTCCATCATCCACACACACC
>Ga0187843_10001326_pt1 | contig 15802 bp, 25 predicted proteins | sample SpaLakP09_SKY_43_FD_134516 | JGI IMG/M metagenome (GOLD analysis project Ga0187843, IMG submission 134516) | Oligotrophic lake water microbial communities from Sparkling Lake, Wisconsin, USA - SP09_SKY_43 | ecosystem: Environmental > Aquatic > Freshwater > Lake | place: USA: Sparkling Lake...
CAGATTCATCAAACCTGCAATGGCATCAGTTGGTATATTCAGCAGGGCTCCTGCCATGTCCAGGATGCTTTCAGTGATACGAGCCAGAGCATTTACAGCAATACTACCAAAATCATCAAACAGTTGACTTGCGGCATAGATACCAAGACCTGCTGAAAACAGCAAAGCAACCACACGCAGACCACTCAACAAAGGTCCTAATGCTCTGAATGCACTTGCGGCCCAGGTTGCAAGGCCTGCTGAGCCTAATGCTCCTGCAACAACACCAATACCACGACCCAAGGTTCCAATAGCAGTAACCACAGGCAACAATATACCTGCACTAAAAGCAACTACCAGCAGTGCTCCAGCAATTTTGATAGCGGCAATCAACAGATTCATTCGTGCTGTGCCTTCTGCTGTGGCTGTGTTGAATTCGTTTATGGCTTTGATAGCAGGTGCAAATGCTTCTAAGAATGCCAATTTGACATTGCCTGACGCAGTGGCCAAGGCATCATTTAATTCTGCACCACGCTTGAGTGCGGCCGCATACTTGTCTGCACTGCCTGCAGATTTTTCTAAACCTTCTGCAAGACCTTTGGCATCTACTGTGCGGAAACTCTTGCCAAACATGTCCATCATCACAGCCGCACGACGTGAAGCATCAGAGATGCCGCCAATGCCTTTGAGTGCTTTGACCATGAGTTCTTGTTCACCCATGGTCTGCAGATCCTGCATGGTGATACCTAATTCACGGAATGTGTTCTGTGCTTTGAGACTGCCTTGTGCGGCTTCATCAATGCTACGCACAAAGGTTGTGACACCCTGTGCCATTGTTTCTGAAGCACCACCATTTTCAACCAGGGCTTTCTTAAATTCCAACAGTCTTGCTGTAGCAATGCCTGTTGAGTTGGCCAAATCTTGCAGGTCATCTGCCATGCGTAAAGCGCCAGCACCTAATCCTGCAAACAAGCCTGAAGCAATGATGGTTTTAAGACCCATCATGCGCTGATGTAAACCATCAATGTTGGTCTGCAGTTTGCTCAGGTTGTTTAGACCTGTGACGCCTATGTCTACTGTATATTTTTGTTCGCCTGCCATATTATAGCCTCATTATCTTTCGCAATTGTGCTTCCACAAACTTTGTAACAGGATCTGTCATGCCCTTGGGTGCTTGCTTTGACCAGCCTTCATCCAAGCGTTGGGCATAGGGATACTGTGATTCAATGGTGTTTTTGTTGAGACGGGTTTTGCGACGAGCATTGCCTGAACGGATAGGAGTATCCTTGACCCATTCAACATAGGCCTGCCTGGGAAGTTGTTCCAAAGCCACCTTCATCTTTTTAATGCTGGGCGAAATTGTATCTTTTTCTAATCTTACTGTCATTGTTTGACCCTTTTGACCATTTCCTGCAGAGTATTTAGTGGCAAAGCAGGCGCCGTTGGAGCACGACCAGTGCGCTTGGCTTCTTCTTGATCGCTACGATAACGATCATATGCCAGCACAACATCCATGACCAGGAAGTCCAAGGTGTCAGCAGTGGCCAACACTTGGCTTGGCAACAGATGATAGCGTGTGGCAAGATTATCCAGCACTATACAACGCCGCAGATCAGTGCTATCTGGGTCTAACTGTGCGTTGACTACTTTCCCAAGCTTTCAACCACAGAAGTGATCACACGCATCATTACCTTGGTTGGTAAACTCACATCACCTACCAGGATAGGCTTGCCTGCTTCATCCAGGATCAAATCACGCACGGCCGCAATCACACTGGCAGTGTTGGCTTGATCCACTGAAGCCAACTTCAAGAACACATCCATGGGTTGGCGATCCCAAGTCCAGAAGGTGAGTGCTTCACCAAATTCTGCAACAATGTCTTCGTCTGCAATCGTGACTTCAATCAGTTGGGGTTTTTTTGCAATGTCTGCTAATTTCATATCTTTAGTCCTTGGTTCTGTTTATCAATTCATTTATTGCCGCAATAGCAAAGGTCATACGGCCGTTGGCTTTGGAGATGTCTCCTTGAGCACAGCGTATTTCGTTGGTGGATTTGGCTATTTCAGCCAGGATGCTGAGCAATATATCTTGGTCAGACTTGTGTTTTAAAATATCCATAAATCTCTTTCTATAAATCAAACAACAAACAGGGCTTGTGGCCCTGTTTGTTTTCTTTTTACTGCTTAACTCTGTGCGTAGTCGCCAGTCACAGTCAATGTAACAGGTGATACCCAAACAGGGCTATCTGCACTAACAGTAGGTGCCAAACCAGTCACATAAGCATTGCCTGTGATGGTTGGTCCTGTGCCGCCACTGCTGGTGTCACCCATGTAAAGACTGAACCCAACTAAAGTTTTGTTCTTGCTCAACTGGAAGATACCTTGTGCGGCTGCACTGGTAGTGCTGGCAGCATTGGCAGTAGTGCCAAAGAATGTGGTCTGATCAAGCACACAATTCATTGCAAGACTGTTGGTTGCTGTGGTTGCCACTTGCTGTTTACTGCCTGAGTCAAGTTGCGTCCAAGTAAAGACATCATTACTATTGTTGATAGTGATGTCTTGTAAGGCTGGCATTGCCAAAGGCCCTGTAGCACCTGAAGTTGTTAGCGTCAGAGTTGCTTGGACATTGGCTACGCCTGGGGCTGGATAGATAAAAGCCATTGCGATTTCCTTTTAATTTATTTTCATTTCCGTAAAACGGAATACGAACTCTGTCAGCATGGAATCAGCTTGAAAGGTTGTAGAGATATCACATTCACGACTGACAACGCCAGTGATGCTGGTGGTATTCTTTACATTCCTTACACCTGAAACCAAACTGTCATAGTTTGTGGGCGTTTGTTTTGCGTCTACTACGACATACACAGTGATGGTGGATTCCTTGGTAGCAAGGATGGCCGCATCCAGTGTGTTTAAGAGATTGCTCTCCACAGACTGTGGCTCAGTCACATAGAACACTTTGAAGTTTTTCTCATACAAAGTTTCACCACCTGCAGTCCAAGGCAATTCACTGCTTACAGCGAATGTGCCAAGGCTCAGTGCGGAGATGCCGTCTATGATGGCTTGTCTCATTGGATTCATCGTACTCTCACAAGATTACCAACGAACGGATAGATCTCTGCGTTTGATATGGTTCCATTGTTGCTGAAATCATACCAATCGCCAGATACTGCCAGTTCGTCAAATAATTCGCGATACTTAGAATCGTAGAAGCCCAGTTTCTGCCGTTCAGCGGAGTCAGGATTTCCAAAGTCTGCCACTTTTGCCAGCAGATATTCAGAAAGGGTATGATACACACATAAGTCTGTGAAATCACCCTGACGAGCCTGGATCAAGAATGGATCCAAGGCAGGAACTAAAATACTTTGACCAATAATTACATTTGCATTGCTTCCGCTTTGACGAATGTAATAGCTCTTCCACCAGGAGGTTGAACGAAATGCGTCCAATATCCTGACGGTTGAGCGGATCAAACTTCCTTCTACAACATCTTGAGTCAAGCCTTCATTGGCACTGAACAGGCGACTGTCCTTTGCCACAACATCATCATAGTCTGCGAAACTAAAGAATGTGTTACCTTGTGTAATGAAAGCCATTGTTGTCGTATCCTTTTAAGGGTTGATGCTGGAGTTGTTGTTCAGACTACGACCGTAGTTGCTTTGTAGCAAGCCTGTTCCATAATATGCAGAACACACAATGTCGTCGCCCAAGAAAGCCGCTCTGCGTTGTGTCTCAATGGCAATATCACCAATCATACCAAGACCAATAGCATCACGCTGGAAAATCGCACCAATATAGTTGCCTGCTTGGCCAGAGTTGGCCATGTTAGAAGTTTGATAGACTGGGATGCCAGCCAAATTGCCAACAAATCCTGATCTCATTGCTTCATTACCCAATTCACCAAAAGCACCTGCTGTGAATATTGTGTTACCAGCAGTCGTCAATGCGGCTTTCAAGTCATAAGCGACTTCAGGGTGAATAACACAAACCATGCCTTCCATTGGCACTGCATCTGCTTGTAGTTTTGCTACTGCTGTAAAGATTTGTGCGGCTGTGATAACAGTTGTGCCTGCTGTGGGTGCTGTAAAGCCATTGAACAAAGCAGTCAAGTCAGTGTCCATTTTACGAGCAACTGCTTCACCAAACAAGCGGCCCAGGTCTGCCACAACATTGCTGGCAGCACTGGTGCGAGCCAAGTCTGTCAACAATGTGCGGATAGCAACAGGGCTAACAGTCAATTGTGCTGTGTTGGTAGAAACAGCGGTGTTGGTGACTTCATTACCTTCTGTCACAGCGGCTGCTGTTTGAACAGGGTAAATGGGCACATTTACGTTTTTACCCTGACCTGGGGCCAATTGGTAATTTTTAACGAGTCCACGCATGATGGAACGCTCTGAAGCAACAAACATTGCTTCTTGGATGATCTCTGGTAAGAGGTCGTTTAGGGTTGTAGTAGTTGAACCAGCCATTATATATTCTCCTTGAATTAGGCTAAACCGCTGGCCTTGCGGTATTCCGCGTAGACCTTACGGTGCTCTGGATTTTTCATATCCAGTTTAGTTATGTCCACCTTGTTGGGTGAGCCGTTTGATATGTTGGAACGACCCATGGTAGTGCTGGGTGTGGGTGCTACAAAGTGCGGATTGGCACTAAGGAAGTCCTGAACTAGATCTTCTACACCCCACGCTTGACCTTTGTCATTGTAACGAACTGAACCTGTGGCGTCTATAACTTCAACTTCTCCATCAGCATTCATTCTAACTTGATTTCTCAACAGGCTTTTGACTTGTTCTGGATTTACAGAACGCAGTTTACTGGCTGTGGTGAGCAAAGGTGCATCTACCTTGTATTCCTGTATCACACGGTCCCGCTTGGATATTTCAGCGTCTTTCTTGGCGGCCAAGTCTTGTAGGATCTTTTCAAATTCCCCACGCTTGACTTGTTCTTCCTGTTGTTTCTGCTCCCAGGCTGTTTTGATTGTGCGTAGTTCTTCAATGTCACCAAGTTCTTCATAAGGCTTTGCAACCTTCTTTTGGACACTGGCTTTCATTTTGGCCATTGCATCATCAAACTCCTGTTGAGAGTAAACACGCTGAGTGTTCCCTGCGGATTCCTGACTTGTTTGTTGGGCTGGAGCGTCAGTTGCTCCTACTGCTGCCAATGATTCAGAGTTCATTGTATTCTCTACCTACCTTTCGTAGTTGTGGTTAGTTATTTACCGTTTAAGCAACGGTGTTGTGCTTTAGCGTGACAGCTTGCGAACAAGACTGGGTCTGTTGGCCTTGATTGCTTGATCTTCAGCAATGTTCAGGGCCACAGCAGTGTCTCTTGCCCGTGTCTGAGCAGGATATTCTCGTTGCAACATTTTGATGTTACGGTTGATTGAGGTTTCAGTAAAACCTCTTATGACTCGTCTACTGTCTTTCATATCAATATCCTCTTCCTGGTGGTTTTGGTGGCTTAGGGCGTTTTTTATTGCGCTCTGTTCTCATGCCTCTTGTGGGTAGTGCTCTTGTCATTCTATCTCTCCTTGTTGTTTTAAAATTTTACGAGCCCAGGTCAAACCTGCAGGGCCACCCCATAAGAGGTAGGCCTGTGTGCCTGGTGTGTTTTGACCTGGCTTGTAATACACAGCGGCTCTGCTGAGAAAACTGTAAGTTCGCTTGACCGTGTCAAGACTCACGTCTGACTGATTTATAAATTGCCGTGCTCTTGCCACACCAACCCTGGTGCCACCCTGACGGCTACGTGGCGAGTCCATACGCAATTGCATACCTCTTTTGGCTGCCGCTGCCATTGCATCAGTAGGACGAAAAGTGTCTGCCATTAGTTTGCTGCCGCGGCTGCTGCCCCTGCGTCAATGATATCTTGCAGGGTGATTTCAGGATGCAAGGCCAAGATCTCATCATTGGTGTAGCCTTCCATCAGCATTTCTTGCAGGTGCATAAGACGATCAGCCCTGCTTAGGTTTTCAAGGCTGGGGTGTTCTTGACCTGCCACTGTGTCATCTTGTTCATAACCTTCCCATTTGGCACACCAGAACACAGCACGAACAGGTGCATCAAATTTGACACAATACAATTCACCTGGACGGTAGTATTCGCAGTTGCCGCAATTTTGACCAACGGGCACATCAGGGTTAGTGGCCAATTGATACGCGGCTGGCAATGAGTCAGGGATTGCTTCACCATCTGGATATGTTCTACCTGTTTGTGGATTGGGATCAATGAACGGCAAGCGTGTCTTTTCTTCATCCAGTAATTCAATTAAATGCTCGTCAATCACACGCAACATCACAGGATCAGTTGCAGCCGTCTTGGCTCTGACCAATTGTTCTACTTCACGTCCTGTGTCACGAATGTTGAAACTACCTGGATACTCTATTTCACCTGTCCATGTCTGTCCTTGGTATTCAGCATACAAGCGCCATAACTGTTCTTCTGCCAGTTCCAGGTTGTCTGCTTTCTCACTCAGTTTGGCATTGAGCAATTGGAATTCTGTTTCCATAGCAATGCCACTCATTGTGACTGTTTCAACAGCACGGATACTGCCTGTGTTGGCCATACGGTCAATCATTTTAACGCGGTTATTTATTGATTCGTAGATCAAATTGATGGGGGTTGCATCAGCGTTCAACATGTAAGGACGCAGACCTGAATCCAAGTTTTCACTCATCAAGATCAAAGCACCTGCTCCTGCGCCCACTTGTGTGTCTGGAGTCACAACCAACGACGGGTGACCTTCCAATCTCACACTTTGTTCTACTTCACTGAGCTCATTGTAAATGGCTCGTTGTTGATCCGCAATGTCTGAAATATCACTGATGCCCAAGCCACGTATCTGACTGCGTTCATTGTAGACCAGCACAGCAGGAATCTTGCCCAGTTCATTGACTTCTTCTCTGGTCATGTTGGCTTCACGGGTTCGTTCTGTGGCCTCGTAAGTGCGTATGTAGTCATTGGTCCATTCACGTATGGTGACCACTGTGTCATTGACATCTTCAATGTATTTGAAATAACTCAACTGGTAACGACCATTGGGCAAGCGTTCCCAACGCCAGTCAGTGACCACTAAGGGTGTCAGCAAGTTCACATAGGGTCTCACACCCTGGGACAGTTGATCTGCCAGGGTTTCTGCTTCTACACTGGGTTTGGTCATCAAGACCCAAGCATGTCCAAACACACTGGCCCAAATACTAGTTTCTTTCATGAACGCATTGAAACTGCGTCCATCTAGATCTGCATCAGCAAGAAAGTCCTCCAAGGCAGGATCTGATTCCAATAGTTCAAACTCACGCTCAGGTTCGCTACGGAACAAGAAACTGATGTAGACTGAGATCACACTGCGGCAATGATTGTCCAACGGTGTGGATCTCAAACGGGCTTGATACTCACCTGTGGTTTCCAAACTGTATTTGACCAAGTGCCCGCCTCTGCGATACTCGTCTCCACCCAGGTAACTGTCTAACAAAAACTCCCAGCGATCCTTGTTGCGTTGAAATTCTATATTGGTAGTGCCTATGTAAGCATAAGCGTCTGTTAAAATTTGATTAGCCATCTATTGTGTCCTATGTGTCCAGCGTTGAGCTGGTTGGGGTTTGACATCTCGCCGCACTGGCCAAATGTAATTGACCATGTAGCGTAATGCATCGCTCATATGATCATATCCTGAATCTTTGTCAGGAACGCTGGTGCCTTCTTTATATGCATGTCTTTCAAGACTCTCAATAGTGTATTTACACTTTGGATCTACCAATAAATGCCTACGGCCAGTGGCATCGCACAAGCGTGAATTCACAGCATTGATGCCATCACGCACAGCATCATGAGCCAAGGGTGCTTTCACTGTGAAGCCTGCGTTTTGTAGTAGACTCAAGTCCGTTGCACCACCAGCACTGGTCTTACGTTGTCTTGACGCAGGATCTGGATACACCCAAACTTTGGTTCTGGGATAGCGTGTTTGGATTTCTTTGACCATTTCTTGTGTGTTGCTGGAGAACATGCGAATTTCATCCACAATGTGCAGTGTTTCACCCAGTCTTACTGCAATGGTAGCACTCATGGGATCTATGTTGAAGTCCATGCCAATGTAGATCACATCTGGAGTGTCTACTTTAAATGGCACCACATTGGCACGATCAAACGCATAATAGATACGCCCTGCAAATGTTTCAAATGTGGCTTCGTATTCTTGACGAAATGTTCGTAGATCCATTTCACTCTTGGCACTGGCCACTTCAGTTTCAGTCACACGTCCACCATCCAGTGTGGTGTATTGAAAGCTGGCCCAATCCGTGGCATGGTCCAGGCTCATGTCAAATATGTCTTTTGACCAGTTGCCTGTGCCTTTGGGTGTGCCAATGAATAGTGCATGGCCCTGTTTGTCACTCAGTGTGGGTCGCACAGCAGTCCACACATCTGGATCCATGTCTGCAAACTCATCAAACACACAGAAGTCCACACTGAATCCACGCATACGATCATACGCATCTGCTGAACGTATGCCTATTTCACTGCCGTTGCGTAGGTGCAGTGTGAGTTCACTTTCGTTGACCTTGCTGATCCAGTTGAGATCCAGCAGTCGTGCCTTGAGTTGATCCCACACAATGCCTTTGCCTTGACCGCGTGTGGGCGCAATGAACCAGCATCTGCGTCCAGGATTTCTAGCAAAACGAGCCAGTTCACGCATGGCCAAGTATGTTTTGCCAAAGCGTCTACCGCAAATGGCCACTCTGAATCTGTGTGAATCTTGTGCTATGGTGCGTTGTGGCGCACTAAGCGGCATTACTCATCTTCCCAAGGTAACACCTGGGCTTCTTGTGCGGCCACAGGACTGTCGCTTTGTCCCAGGAGATTTTTGCCTAAAAATATCAACATGGTAGGGTTGCCACCCATGGCCACTTCTATTTGTTTTCTGCGTAGACTCTGAACCAGCGTGTTGCGACCTTTTAGCAATTCCACGCTGAAGTTGTAGCGAAGTGTGTTGCCATCTATGCCAAACCATTCTGCTATTTCTATATCCTTCATGCCTATAGCGGCCAGTTTGAATATGTCGTGGCTGGGCACAGGCCGTTTATCACGGCCTACCACTTTGCCTTGAGTTTCTATGGTTATTGGTCCTGGCTCACGCGGCTTGGGTCCAGGCTTGTTATGCACATGTTCCTGGCAGTCCAACAACAGGTCCTGTTTGGGGGTAGAGAGATCCACGCTCTCAATGGTGTCTTGATCTGGTGGCTGATCAGTGCCTGCCTCATTCATAGGTAGAGTTTCCTTTTACCGCCTCTAATGGCGTAAGAATATTTACCTATTTGTGCAGGGGCTTACTTAATCGTGCCTATCGTAGTGCCTTGTGCATTGCGAATGGTCAATACAGGCCTATTGGTGCTGTAGCGTGTGCCGCTGATGCCTGGCTGTGTGCCTTGTGCGCTGGGGTCCAGCATTTGCAATTGACCCGCAACCGTCACACAGGTAACTGCAGATCTGCAGGGATCACCTGTGTTCCAGGTGTGTGGCACAGTGCCACAAGCACTAAGCAAGATCGCTGTGCTTAGAATCGCTATTCTTTTGTATGCGTTGCAGTTGTTCATACTCAATTTCCCTTTCCAAGGCTTCTTGTATAATTGCATAGCCTTCTGTGGGCCATTGTGTTAGAATGATTCTAATAACACTTTGCAAACGCAGTCTATCAAACAGCCTGTTCTTCATTTGATTCCTCTTGGGTTTGATCCATTATACGAAAAAACTCATCTGCTGTGCTTTCCAAGTCAGGATTGAGTCCTGTTCGCTTGCACCACTTGAGCCAGATATCTTCTTTGATTTCAAACGCAAGACCCTTGTATTGTGTCCAGGTCAAGGGCCAAGTGACTCTGGCAGTTTCACCCCATACCTTGGGTTTGGGTTCTGCAGAGGCCTTGGGTATTTTCTTGTAGTTGGCAGGATCTGTTTTGCATCTGGTCAGTATAATGCCTACTGACACTGCATGTGCGGCGGCCGCTTTGGGCGCACTGGCAAACTCACCCCTGGGGGTCTTGATTGAGAATTTGGCCGCTGGCATTATGTGGCCTCTGTGTATTTTAATATGAAATAGGTTTTATCTTTTTCTGTGGGAAATTTCAATATCAAATGATCATCAAGTTCTTGTTCAACATCATTTTCAATAATAAAATTCACAGCAGGATCATGTAATAAACGATCAACAATGTCATACCATTCATCAATAGATAATTCTATACTCATTCTGCGGCCTCCTTATAAGCAAATCCAGTTTTACGCAAGGCACTACGCCCTACTCCAAGTATGCCAACCAACTGACCAAGGCTATTATCAAACTTGGATTCTATAAACTTCATATTGCCTGTTTCCCAGGCTGTCAGGCATTCGTGATCTACCAGTTGATTGTGATAGTATGCGTTGCCATTTTTGTTGTAGCAAGTGGTCATAATGTATTTCATTCTGCGGCCTCTTTAACTGTTTTAAATTGATGTTCACAAAAAGCCTGTGCCACAGGATCTTTGTCTTGCCATAAACTTTGCTGAACTGCATACATTTTGGCCAACAAATCTGGTTTTTGTTTCTTGCTGGCAGGACGAATACCTTGCATAGGATTACCAAATATTCCACTACCAAATCTGTGCAAAATACCAATACGCTGTGGCACACTCAATTGAGTAATCATAGTCATAAACTCACGATCACTAAGGTATGCGTCTAATGCTACTTTCATCGCTAACTCCATTTGTTTAAGTGTTATTAGTATAACACCAGGGTCTTTTTGGGTCAACCCTGGTGTTGCGTTTTTACAACACCGCGCAGACCACGGGTTTGTGCCCGTTTTTTAGCCCTGATCTTGCGTTGCTCAGTGGTGCGATGGCTTGGATGTAGCAGGTCAGTTGGTTGGGCGTGATATTGGTCCCAGTTTTGGAATATTTTTGCCAAGCGATCTGGTGTGATCAAGTTGCGTGGTAGTGCATTGGTGATGTGGCCTTCCAGGCTGTTGCACCCACGATGTAGCACACCGCGAATCAGTCCTGACTTGTGATCATGATCCAGCACAGCCTTGCCTGGTTCTACAATTTCTTGACATAAAGCACACAGGCCCGTTTGTTGTTGCAACAGTTAGTCGCGAACCTCAGCCACTTTATTGGGCTTGATTTGTGTTACCAAGGCTGTGACCAAATCCACCAGGTAAACTTGATCACAGTGGCCAAGGCCAACAGGTATCCTGCCGCATAAGCAATTTGTCCTGCCCTATGTTCGCGTGTGGTGGGCAATTTCATAACTGCACCTGCAAGTGCGGGCGTTGCCAGACCTGGCGATTGCGGGCAAACCAACCCATGTGATAGCCTGAGGTGATGTAACTGTGCAGGCCTGCTTCCAGGTCTTTTCGTGGCACAAATCCTGCTTCTCTAGCAAGATTGCACCAGTATTCAGGATAGCGGCAGTTGATGTGTCCTACACCGCCCTGGCCAGGCTGTGCCGCTGACCATATCACATGGCCGCCTGGTTCACAATTGCGCCAGCAACTGTCTATGACCAACTTGGCCAAGTGGTCTTGTATGTGTTCTGCCACTTCCAAACACAACACCACAGGCGCAGGATCTGTCACTGCAAACATGGTGGTTGTGGTCACTGCCCTAGGGTTGGCGTGGTCAGGATTTACATCATAGCCCTGTGCTTCTGCACCTAACTTGCGTAGTTCTTCCACATACACACCTGAACCTGCACCCAAATCAGTGACCCTGCGATCCAGAGCCTGCACAATCCACACAGCCAGTCTGGCCGCAAAAGGACGCTCTTCTGCATCCATTCCAGCATAATCAAAAGATTCTGTATCAAAAGTCATGTGGATCTGCCTTTGGTGATTCCACGCAACAGGTTTTGTTTACGCACAATCTCCAACAGTTGTTTGAGTCTAGGGCTCATTTGTGCTCGCTGTAAACGCTGTTCAGCTGTGCTGAATTGCCTGGGGTTGGGTATGTTTACAATCATTTGTTGGGTATCTCCAGTTCATTTACACTATTGATCACTTCGCGAATGGTCATGATCAACTTCCAAGTTTTGCCTTTTCTTGCACTCTGGTCCATGCATCTTGGATGGTCTGCTTTGGCCAAGTCAAACACTTCTCTTGCAGTCCACACTGCTTGTAGATTGAATGGTTTGAATGCTGAACGAGCTTCACGCTCCAGCATCTCCATTGCAGAGATAGTGTCCTCCCAAAACTCATTGTCTACCGCTCGTTGATGGAGAAAGCCTTTCCAAATCTGTTTGTTGTCCAAATCAATGGCTCGCTTGGTGTCCTTGATAATGCCATTTAGTAAATCTGTGATCATCTCACAGTTTTTTACGCCATTTACAATGTTGCTCATAGTTGTTCCCATCCTGCGCCTGTGTAACATTCTTGTATGGCCGCAAACCAGGCTTCAAATTGCGGTGCCACTGCTGATAAACTGTAGTCCATGCCTCTTGCTCTGCACTCCTTGGGATCTATGGTGTGTGCTTGTTCAATGGCCTGTTTGTATTCACGTAGAGTATGGCACAAGAATCCTGTCTTGCCGTTTTGTATTTCTGCAAATGCACCAAAGTGCGGTGTGATAATGGGTGTGCCACTCAACAAGGCTTCTACCACTACACCACCAAACGGTTCCAGATAAGTTGTGGCAATGATCAGGGCACGAGCATTCTTCATCAAGGTCTTACGCATTTCTACATCTGCGTAGCCCAGTTCCTCTGCCCAGGGTGGTGTGGTAGTATAGCCCAGATCACTCAGGGCACCTTGTCCTGCAATCTTCAATGGATAGCCAGCGGCTTCTGTGGCTTTCAAACAAGTGGTGATGCCTTTGATTTCTGTCACACGTCCTAGAAACAACACATAGTCATCCTTGTGTTCTTGATACTCAAAATCTTCAGGATCAAAGTAATTGGGTATCACCCACGAATACCAATGCTGTGGATTTTTCAGTCCTTCTGTGGCATTGCGTATGGCATGGCTTTCATAGGCCTTGAAGCCAGAGAATGTGCCTGAGCTGTAGCCTACTCCTGGCTCTACAGGAATCACACCCAACTTTTCTACTGCCTTGGCAATGCTTTGATGTCCAACACCCCAAGTGCAAAGCAAAAAGTCATTTTTCTGTGCTCGCCGTTGTATTTCAGGAATGGCTCGTTGGTTAAATGTCACATTGGCATGATCAAAAACATTGTGCTTGAACTGATGTCTACGCCAGTCATGGTCACCGTAGGCCTTGGTCAGCACTGCATTGTCTGTGACTGTGACATGTTCTGTGCAAACCACGTCTGAGTCAGCATGACCGTAGTGTATGACTTCGTGGCCGCGATCAGTCATCATTTTGGCAAACTTCAAGACCTTTTGTGTGTAAGCACAGGCCACATACGCTTTGCTGGTCACTGTGTGCGGAATGGCCAACAAGTGGAAACGGAATTTATTTGTCATTTTTCTGTCTTCTTTCTTTCATAATTGCCTGTTGACGACGATGGAATTCTGCACGATCTACCAAAATAATATTTTTGTAATTCCAACTGCGGTGCCAGTCTTTACGAACCATCAGTAAGTCATCCACTGTGCGTCCTCTGCGATTCCAGTGTCCTGCCCAGGCTCGTTGATACTGAGCAAAGGTCAAGGTCCATGATTCACCGCGAAAACTGGCCTGTGCTTTGGATCTAAGCCAAGCAGTATATTGTTCGTGTGCCAGTTCATCTGGTCCAGTTATCCATATGTGAGGTCTGGGCCCTCTGGCATTAGGGCGTGGTATTCCTTTGGTTGTCATTCTATAGATCTCCATCAGTGTCGTATTATTTATGAGTATACGCACTTTTGTGCAAATTATCAAGTGCTTTTGGTGATTTGTGTTTGGGTGCATTTATAGATGAGTTAGCACTCATCTATTCGTCTGCGTGACTCTGTCACTTGACTCATGTGTTTTTCTCTTGTTGTTTTCTCAAGAGATATACCTAGTAAAGAAAACAGCCAGGTGTCAAAAGAGAGCACGTAGTGCTCTTTGACACTGGGCAGGTCTCGCGAGAGACCTATCAATGTTGTTTACTTGTGTTGTGACTCAAGAGAGACCATCACCCCCTCCCCCAATTGATTTTTAAGACCTTTCGTGATAAGGAAGTTCAATCCGTGATTGGTGTATCAGACGCAGAAAACTTTGAGCCAAAGATATACCCGCCCCAGAGGTCTGCCTTGGCCAGGCTTGTTGAGTTTCAAGACGTTGTGCTTAGTATTGTCCGCACTTTGGTCTCTTCCACGCACAGAGAGGGTATGTGACGCTGGGATTTGAATTACAGTTTAAGAGTAATTTTGATATGCCTGTGCTGTTGCCTGATGTAGTTGCCTCAAGCAAAGATAGATCAGCATAACCTTTCTATCTTTGCCATAACACAAGTATATATGACTTGTGACAAAAAAGCAACAATTATTGCGTTCAATTTAGCCAAAAAAAAAACCCAGGGGCACTGGGCTTTTAAAGAGGGAAGTGTTAGAGCAGGGTGGATTAAGGATTTTCTATGACAAATAGAAGGTTACACTTCCAGGACGGAGATGTGGGTCTGTTCCACTCAGACTGCGTTTAAGTTCTTGTGAGAACTCCTTGCTCTAACAAATTTATTTATGCCAGTCTAAATCTATCTGAACTTAAAGGCTTGCCCATATGACCTTCTATGGCTGTGACCATCACAGCACGACTGATCCATTCTGCATCCACTTGTTCATAGATGGCTGTTTTCAACAAGGTCAGTTTGAGTTCATCCAACATGCGTTCAAGATGCTCTAGATCACAATCCTCAACCAGTTCTTGTGAACCTGCCCACATGATCTGCATTTCAAACAGGCTGACAGGAATCCATTCAGGATGGCCAAAGTCTCCAAAATTAAAAAACGCATGGTCTGCCATTTGCATGGTAATATTTACTCAAATTGTCACATCCTTAAATACAATTATGGATAGAAAATTATTTAAAAAACTGTTGTCACGGCTGGCCACAATTGAATCCAGAGCAGACGGAGGTGATCGTCGTAGCAAGGTTTCAGAAACCAATACAACCTATCCTGTGGTCATAGTTAAATTATTGGATAAACCCTGTGTGTGTGCAGATTGTGGACGTGTGTGTGATCATGCACCTGGTCGTGATTATGCCTGGCGTCAACGGCGCTGGCATGAGCGTTGTAGGGTTTGTAAATTTGCTCGTGATCCTGGCACAGGTCAATTTGCTCCTGCTGGATCACAAGCGGTTATATTACGCGAGCCAGAGCCCAGCCTGCCACCCCAGCCAGAACCCCAATTAGATACCATTGAAACTTTGCCCAGCGAGCCTGATCTCGTAAAGTATGTTGACCAGGTTGTTGTGCAAGAGTGTCACGAATTTGTAATAAAAGAGTATTTACGCTTGCCAGTTGAACCTCAACCTGATCCAGGCGTCGCTCTAGATTCTGATAACGAATCTCGCAAATGCTGACATGAGCATCTAGACTTTGTCGTTCAATATCACTCATGTTAGGTCACCGCCAAGGTAATGGTGCCAGTGGTCAACACAATACTGCCACCTGAATTGATGACCTGTGTGCTGGCCAGGTTTGAAAACCATAAGATATTACCGCCTGTGCTGGCATCCACAATGGCCATAGACACCACAGGCAACCAATTGGCACTGGCTGTAAAGGTCACATTGCCTGTGCTGGCTGTGGTGGCCGCTGATGGCGCACTAAACGCTACACTTTGGCGGCTGTAACCGTTGCCGGTCAATTCAGTGCCTGCGGTAGACGCTGTGGGTGCTGTGCTGTAAAGAGCACAATACACATTGGCTGGACTG
>Ga0187843_10001327_pt1 | contig 15798 bp, 15 predicted proteins | sample SpaLakP09_SKY_43_FD_134516 | JGI IMG/M metagenome (GOLD analysis project Ga0187843, IMG submission 134516) | Oligotrophic lake water microbial communities from Sparkling Lake, Wisconsin, USA - SP09_SKY_43 | ecosystem: Environmental > Aquatic > Freshwater > Lake | place: USA: Sparkling Lake...
CTTGTATACCATTAGTATTTACGTCAAAAGATTCAAACCCACCTTTTGTTAAAATACCATCGTTTTGTAATGCAATTCCTGAATTATTTACTGTTGGACGATCAATAAATTTGCCATTAGATTTTGTGACATAGTTCCCCGTCAATATTCCACTTAACGTATTTATTTTCGTATCAAGCGTTGAACCAGTCGAAGCTAGATTCATGGTAAATGTTGAGTCCGTTCCAGTAACGTATCCACTTAAATTATTTATTGAAGTATTTAAATTGGCGCCAGTATTATTTAAATTAGTTGTTAATGAGTTTACTGCTGATTGAAAATATCCACTATTACCAGAAACAAATATAGTATTTATTCCACTATTAAGAACTGTAACTCCATCCGTTCCACTTAAGTAAATATATTCGTTTGAAATTCCATTGATTGCTGTGGGTAAACCCCTTGGTCCTTGAGGGCCAGGAATTGAAATATTAGTAGCTAAAGCTTGTGTTGGTGATGTTATATCAACGCTTATCACACTTGGCAAATTAACATCTACATTAATGTCTGCCATAAACTTATCTCGTTACTTCTGGTAAAATTGAAAACTTTCCTCGCATTAGTTTAATACTATTTCCAGTTAATATTCCAGATGGATATCTTTCAATATCATAAACATGATCAGATATTGGAATATCTGCAGATATATATGAGTTAATATTAATAGCCATAGTTCCAGATAACAAGTTAGTTATAGTTGGATTTAAATCCAATAAAACCCCTGTAGAGCCATAACTAGCCCGAACTTGACCACGCACACCATAGCCACTTAAATTAAGTGCTGTTCCGTTACTATCTTTTAAATTTAATGTTAATTGTATATAGTCGCCTTGATACCCAGTAATATTGTAAAATGTTGCCATGCTCAATATTACACTTTAATTGTTATTATTTTTTGTATAATTCTTTTGTTATATCGTCTGCTGATCCCATAGTTGGTGTTTCTGGGTATTTTGTGGGTAATTCTCTAGTATCTGTATTCTGTTCTGAACAAGATATCAATAAAAATAGCGGCAAAATTAATATTAATTTATTCATTGATATGGATTACACTGAGTGACAGCGGTTGGATTTGATTCAATGTATACTCCTTGAGTATAGTTTTTAGGAATTTTAAATCTTGTTCCGACCGCTGTAAATGAATAAATATTATCATTAAAAAACTCAGTGCTTCCTACTGACAAAGTCCATAAACCATTATTATATCTTAAGGTCGATCTCGCAGTATCATATGTTCTTGCGAAATATGTATTTATATAATCCTCTGAAGAACCTACGGTCTCCCCAATACCAAAATAAACTTGTCCAAAAATTATAATTGAAACCTGACCTATTGTTGATATTAAAAATGTTCTTTTACATTCCTCTCCAGAATTAATATCGCTAGCAGTTGAAGCGTCTGTGTTAGCTGCTGTTATTCCAAAAATATCAAATCCCATAGTTTGTGATCTAATAAGACCTGGATAAGAATCTGATAAAGAAGTAGTTTTTACTTTACCACCGCCAATGCTATTTTTTTTAATTAAACATTTATGCTGTATGGAATTAGGATTTAAATCAAAAACACTAAGTTGATATCCTCCCCCAAGAGAACTCATAACAGAATTGCATTCATTTATATACTTTGAAATAAGGTCTCCAGCGTTCGTATAACGTACCATAGATAATAAAATAAGTTTATTATTATAAACAAAACACATTGGATTAGCAGAAGTTCCATCCACCGCAGATTCAAAAAAATTACCTTTTTTAGTTTCAGAAGATGCAGCATATCTTTGCTCTGAGACAGAGGCAAAAGCGTACCCATCTGCAATGATAGCTTTTTTAGATAAATTGCTCATAAACATAGGAAATTGATTAGTACTCGATGGCATATTAGCTAAATTAAAACTTGCTACCTGACAAAAGCTTACATTAGAAGGTAAATCTGAATCTAATAATCCAACGATTATATCTGTTGATCCGACTCTTGCAGTAGTGGTAAGAGTTCTTATATAACAAGTATTATCCATAGCAACAAAAATAAATTTTTTACCAGTCTTTACATAAAAGTGATTAGTTAATAAGATATGCCTTGGGCTAACTAAAGTTCCTGCTCCACCAAATCCACCAGCATTCAAAGGTACTGCATATCCACCTCCGTTATTCCAAGGAGATATTGGCGAAGTATCTATATTTTTTGCCCAACAAGTTGTGCTTCTTATGAAAACTGGATTTACTGGATCAGTTGAACTATCTCCAGCGCAACAATTTCCATTTGGGCTCATTGTGCTAAAAATAAGCTTTGTTGAGTCGTTTGCTGTCAAACCAGAAATAGCCGAGTCAATATCTGCTGACAAAAGCTTTTTATACCAATTTGGTGTTTTGCTTATATTGAAAGCCATGATATATATTACACTACCAATGATTGTTCTATTAATTTAGCTTCAGCGTCTCGTCTTCTATTCATGCCCTTTTCAATACTTCCACCTGCCCATATTCTTTTCATGTTTCTTATTTGATTAGCTATAAAGGTTAATGCTTTTTGATCATAAACTGATACTAATTTCATACCATCTCTTATTAATTTCATTTCACGGCGACGATCACCTTCTAAAGCGCTGCCTCTATTAAATACAAGACTAACTAATCCACCTTTTGCATCTTCTGGAAGATTATCAAAGTTAGGAAAAGTATTTTTTGTTAAGTTCCAGAACTTATTTACTGTTTTATTATTAAAGACTTGCAATGATAATTGCCAAGGAATAGAGATATCTCTTAATCCTCTTATAAGATCTTTTGCTGATATTCCTTTTATTCCAACTACTTTATACAATCTATCAAAATCTTTTTGAGGAAGATCTTTCCAATCGTTTGTGAATTCTGTTTTATTAACATATCCAAGATCATAACCAACACCAATTGTAACTCCGCTTTGCTCTCCTGGCCATGCTGGACTTTTTAAAAATTTATTATAATAGTTTTCGCCACCACCAACTTCAAATTCTAATATTAGATCAAGAGATTTTTTTGATAGCATAATTTTATTCAATATCTAAAGATGCAATTTTTGCAAAATAGATTTTTAATCTGGCTTCTAATTTAGCTAAATCTAAACCTTCTCCTAAAGAATAAAATCCAATTCTTGCATCGCTATAAGGTGAGATATTCTCTCCTCTGCCAAAAAGATAAAAATCTCCAGCAGGAATAGAAGCAGCAGAGGTTCTAGCCCCAAAAGTGTAAATTTCATCATATGAATATGTAAAACCAGTATCATCTTTTCTACTCATACCAATAAGACCACCTATAGTAGAGTTTGTTCCTGCTGGCCAATTATAAAGCAGGGTAACAGAATTTCTCAATCTAGCAGTATATCTGTAAATTGAAATCCATAAAAATGTACCACCTGTTAATGTATTTTGAGATATAAGAGCCTGAGTTCTAATTCTTGAAAATTTTTCAGTAGCAAAAACTGCTACGTGAATATTATCTTTGGGATAACTTGAGCCATTAGTGTTTGTTTTTAATACTTTATAATCTGCGCATTTGATTCCTAATTTTCTGTCATAATCAGATTGAATAAATCCATAATTAGTTGGTGCTGTTCCAGCCAAGGGAGTAAGAGCTGCCCCTAAAGTTCTTGGTCCAACAAATAAACATGAATCTTTTATACTGTTCCATAGTCCATCATTTTTTAATCCTATAACGAGTTCATTTATAGCAATTTTTACAGAATTTTCTAATTTTTCTGCATCTAAAGTTTGCACAGCAATTACATATCTTCGCGCATCTTCATCAGATGGAAAAAATTCACTAGTCAAAAAATTACCAGATGGATATTTTTGAATAACAGCTCCTCCGCCAAGCGCAATGTTATTAGTTTTAAAAGTTTTCAAACCAAGAAAACAATTTTGAGGAACAGCGTAATTATTACCATTGGCCCCATTTAATGACCATACAAGAGTAGAAGTCTTAGTAAAAGTAGCAAATTGTTGGGTGTCTGAACCATTAGAATATAAGAAAATTATATCTCCAATATTAAATAAAGCAGGATTAAAAATTGTACTGAAGCTATAATTTGAAGCAGATAATAATTTATATTTTTTGCTTTTTAAAGCATTTACGTAAGATAAATTTTGTAGGCCGCTAGAGAATGATTTTTTAATTCCACTTGATGAAGTTACTGGAGCCGCGCGATTTAAACTATATATTATTTGAGATATAGGATTAAGTTGGGCATCTCGATTCAACCAAGCTGCTTCTCTAGCAAAAAAATAATAAAAAGTTTTATCTGGGCTTATATTATCAAATATATCAGCACCACAAATCGGAGGATTTCCGTAAAAATAAATATCTTTTAAATTTATGCAATTTGCAAACGCAAGATCTTTAATATCAGTAACACTTGCATAAATAATTATACTTGAAAAATTAGAACATCCATCAAAAGCATTTGTATCAATAGATATCAAAGATTTTGGTAAAGTAATTTCTGATAAACTTGTGCAATTATTAAAAGCAGATTTTCCAATTGATGTAACTGAATTTGGTATATTTATTTTTAGTAAGTTAGAGCAGTTCTGAAATGCAAAATCCTTAATAGATGTTATGTTGCCAGAAAAAGTTATTGTTGTTAAATTAGAATTATCTTTAAAAGCTGAATTTCCTATAGATTGTATTGGAATAGATATAAGATCAACAGGAATATTAACTGATGCATCTGGTAGACTATACCCAATAACACTTGCTTGTCCATTTGCTACAGATAATGTAAAATTTTTATAAATTAAAGTAGATATATTACTATTAGAAAAAACATTTATACCAAAAACAACATCGTTATTTTGAATATCAACTGTTGATAAATTCGGACAAGACGAAAAAGCATTATCTCCAATATACGGTAATGTAGACGGAATAGTTATATTTTCTAAACCAGAAGATTGAAATGCACCTAAACCAATTTTTTTAATATTAGAAGTGATAGTGAAAGATTTTAATTGAGGGCAGTTGGTAAAAATCTGTACTGGTATTTCTATTAAAGTATTAGGTAAAGTAACTGTAGATAAATTAGGGCAGGAATTAAAAATTCCATTTTCCATAGTATTAACTGAATTTGGAATAGATATTGTTGATATTGCACAAGAGGCGAAAGAGAAAAGTCCTATGAATTCAACTCCATTATTTATTGTGATAGAAGCTAAATTAGTACAACCAGAAAAACAATTGCGCTCTATTCTTTTGCATGTTCCAGGAATATTAACAGATGTTAAGCTAGAACAATTAGGAAAAGCATATCTAAGACCATTTAAATTAGGAGGTAGAGTAATTCCTTCTAATTTTGTGCAATTTGAAAAGGCGCCAAAACCAATTGTAGTTAAAGAATTAGGAAGATTTATTGTGACTAGCTTAGAGCAATTTGAAAATACCCAATCAGCAATTGATAATAATCCTTCTGGTAAGACCATACTAGTTATTGCTGTGCCATTAAACGTATCATTTCCACGAATATGCTTTATAGTACTTGGTAATGTAATGCTAGGTACTTTTGAACAACCATATAAAAAATTTCCAGGAATTTCTTGCATACCCTCTGGGAAAACTATATTAGAAGTTAAATTATTGCAAAAGCGAAAGACTCCACCGCCTAAACTAGTTATACTCGTTGGTATATTTGCTGTAATTAAACCATTGCAACCTTCAAAAACTTCTGCTCCTATGCTTGTCACTCCATTTGGAATATTTGCAGCAATAATTCCAGTACTAGCAAAAGCTTTTTGACCTATGCTTTTTAATGCACTTGGAAAAGTAAAGTTTTTTAAACTAGTACAGTACTCAAAAGCCCACTGGGGGATACTTTCTAAATTATTTGGCAGAGTTACGGTCTCTAGTTTACCACAATACCAAAACGCAAAAGATCCTAAAGTTGTTAAACTATTAAAATTAACACTTACCAACTTGCTGCAAAATAAAAAACATTGAGTGCCAACACTTATTAAACTACTATTTGGTGAAAAATTTACAGATAATAAATTTCTACAGTACGCGAATACATTGTCGCCAATAGTTTGAACTGCGCTAGGAATAGTTATAGAAGAAAAAGCGTTACAATTTGCAAAAGCATTAGCTATTATTGATGTGACAGTTTCAGGTATAGTTACATTATTTAATAATGTGCAACCTGAAAACGTCTCATAATTTATTACTGTTATGCCATTAGAGATATTAACTGTTGTTAATTTTGGGCAATTCTTAAAATTTTGACCTTCCCATACAACATATGGTGGACTAGTTGCAAAGGCAGGAAAAGAAGCAGTAACTAAATTAGCGCAATTAATAAAACTTTGTCCACCCATAAAAACAACATTAGAAAGAGAAGCATCAACAGAGACTAAATTTGTGCAATTTGCAAAGGCGCTATTACCAATAGAAGTTACGTTACTTCCAATTTTTACGCTTGTTAAAGTGGTACTTCCGTTGAAAGCATTATTCGCAATACCAACAACTGGCAATTGATTTTCTCCAACAGCATCTGGTATTTCTAAAACTCCAACATGAGTACTGCCTGCACCAATAGTATAAGTCTGAGAACCCGCGTTATAATTAAAAACAAGAGGCATATTTTTAATTATTTATTTTGTCTATTGTCTTGTCTATGATATTATCTTGAGATACTTTTTCTTTAAGCCAGCTATTAAGAACTCCAAAATAAACAAGATGTTCGCTATCAATTAAAAATAATTCATTACCAAAATTATCTTTATAAGGCTTAACGCCAGAGTCTTCATTTAGATCAATTGCTTTTTCTTTTTTGAATTTGATTCTATACATTTTAATTAAATTATTATATCGTTCGCGCGCCTGACGAGTGATAAGAGCATCATCACCAACAAAAGAAATTAATCCACCATTGTCTTTGTCATATTGTTTTGGTGTTGTAGCATCATAAGATGATTTATCATCTTGTATTTTATTAGGAGTCACCGTAGCACAACCAATAAAAAGAAAATTAAGAGCTAATATGCTTGCGAGCTTCTTCAAGGTCTTTTTCCTTTACTGCTTTTTCAATTTCACTTTGATGGTCAACTTCTTTTTGAGCTTCTTGACGATCTTTCATTTCTTTCGTGTTCTTTGCTCCGAACACGTTATTGATTGCTGCGAATATTCCAGATACTGCTGAAAGTATAGCTGTTAATATTCCAGTTGGCATGATTACTCTACGTAACTTGCTGTTGCATCTTTGCATCCAGAAGCAATAGCGTTAAGTACCTTTGCTGCAAGAATACCATTTCCATCTAGTCTAGCGAATTGTTGAGCATAGAGATCTTTGATCACAGTCACGTAATTTGCCCAATGAGTTTTTTCACTTGGAAGATAATCATTAAGAGCTTTTTGAAGTTGTGCTGGAGTTGGAGCAGTTCCAACTGTTAACGCTTCTACGATTGCTGCAACATTGTTTATCATTTTGGCTTTTTCGATTCTATCGTTACCAGAAGTAGCTTGATCAAGAACAACGGTGCAAGCAAGCACAACTGCAGGCTTAACATAAGGAAGAGTATTTTCAACACTTGTTGAAACATCGACTTTTCCAGTATTGGTTGTAGCGCAAGCTCCAAGAAATACGCTCAAAAGAGCAACTGCGGTTAATTGTAATTTATTCATATATTTTCTCCAGTTCTTTTTTCTGCTTCAATTGTTTGAGCTACTGTTCCACCAGTAACTGCTGAGTCTTTTACTGTTAATGCAAAAACTATACCAGACACAACAGCAACCAATTTTGAAATTCCTATAATATAAACTTCCGCTATGTCTGGAAGAAATGCCACCAATGAAGGATCAGAGTGAATTGCTATTGCAGTAGTGATTGCTATTACTGTGGTAACTCCAGAAGTGGAAGATCTCCAATTGGCGCCAAAGATTTTAGATAGCATAGTTTTCATAAGATATTACACTGTATTATATATTAAAATATTGATTTTATCAAAATTAATTATTTAACTTAAGCCAAGAGGTTCCATTATATCCAGAGAAATTATTATTAATAGTATCAAAGAATAGTTGTCCTCTTGCTGGGCTTGATGGAGCAGTTGCGCTATTAAAAAGTATGAAACTTCCTGATGCCTTATTAAAAATACCAGTCCCAGAAACTTGAAGATCTCCAGATATGATAACTCCTGTTGCAAAAGTTTTAACTCCAGAGATATTTTGATTTCCAGAGACGTATACCAAATTATCTGCATAAAAATTACCATCAATTTTTTCTTCAGATGTAGAAATACTAATATATCCTTGACGATTTTCATTGGCGAAATTATTCTCACAAGTTAGTAAATATTTACCATCATTGCTCATCGCTACTCTTCGCAAATCTTTTGAAAGAATAACTTTGGCGTTATTTAGGTGCGTTGCTGGCTGTGTTCCCATAGCTCCTCTACTCACAGTAATAGTATTTGATGTAATAGGAGCAGTTATGCGTAAAATTTCATTATCAATTTGTAAAAAATTACTTCCATTGGTATCCAAATCAGACATTCCCGCCGTTGAACTTACGGTAATACTTAGCGCGTTAGCATTTGTAATTGCAGACGCAAGAGTAGTGGTAATATCATCTTTTGTATTTACTATCTTCCAATTATTACCATAATCAGTAGAAATAAAGGTAAATCCATTTTTCACCGTAAGCGCTGATATTCTACCATGATCACTAGTAGCAATTGAAGTTAAAGAAGAGTATAAACCAAAATCTTTTATGATTTTCCAATTAAATCCATAATCATTAGAAGAATAAACTCGACCCTCAAAATTATCTTTACCAGCGCTTATAGCCAATTGAAATCTTCCATCTGCGCTCATAGTAGACGCAAAGAAAGGCACATTGTTTGAAGTTACAAGTGCTTGTCTCCAAGTTAACCCATAGTCAGAAGAAGTTAAAATATATTTGGTTGTTACAATAGTTTGATATTTTCCATCGCTGCTCATTGCTATAAATCTTAAAGTTTTTATTTGTAATGCAACACCGCCCGCTGGAGCAATTCCACGAACTTCACTAAAACTTTGTCCATAATCGCTAGATCTATAAATTATAATTATAGTATTGTCAGTATTACTAGAATAAATAACCGTTTGATATTTTCCATCAGAACTCATAGCAGGGTTTACCCAATCAAGGGTATTCAAATCTGTACCAGGGAAAGCGGATGCGTTCCAACTTGCCCAAGAATTACCATAATCTTTTGAAACTGCTACAGTACCCGCACCGCCAACAAGATAGGTGGTAACGGCAATTTGATACTTTCCGTCAGCACTCATTGCTGTTCCTCTCCAATTTTTGAAACCAAAATTTTTAGCTGTTGCATACCAACTTTTTCCAAAATTATTAGAAACATAAAGATAATTATTATCTCTGGAAGCAGTTATGTATTGTGCATCACTACTGCAAGACAACCATCTCCATGCTCCTGGCAATGAACTTACTTGTGTAAGATTCTCACCTATACTAGTTTCTACTATTCTGCTTCTATTTTGAGTTATCTTTGTTCTTCCAAAGAAATATCCACCATCATAATTTCCACTATATCCATCTCCAGTTAAATATCCGCTAGCATTAGAATTCATTAAGATATTATCGTTATAGACTGCATTTTGTGGAAAATTTGGAATACCGCTAAGTGCACCCAAAGATTGATCTCCTTGAGTTATTACTCTTTTCATCTCTCCTAGTACATTTACCATCGGATAAGTATCAAAATTTTTAATTCCAGAAATGCTTTGGTCTCCAGTAATTGCAACGAACTGATCTATGGGTGGAAAAGGAATCCAAGTTTTTTGACCATTTATAATATTTTTTAAATAATATATTTGTTGAGTGTCTGCAGAATAAACAGGCATTCCAGAATATGGATTAGGAATAGAATTTAATTCTGATATTGTATTTACTGATAATCTTTGATCTAATGGAAGCGGAGCTTTTAGATCGAAATTTAATATTAAAGGTATTCCTGTATTCATATTAGTATTTAAATGTTAGATTGATATTAGATCCACTAGATATATTGTTTGATTGCCATATGTAATGATTACCATAAGTTTTATATGTCCATCCTCCAATATTTTCTAAACTATTTTTGTCTCTTATACTGGAGAATAAACCCCAATTTTGTGGGGAAAGAACGTAAATATATTCACCAGTTGTTGTAAATGTGAAACTTTTATCTTCTTTTATTTCTACTTTTTTAACAACTTTAGGTCTAATGCCATTATTAACATTTCCATCAACATAAAGAATATTATCACCATTTAATGCTGATTCAGATCCTGAAGAAAAATAAAATGGATATTCAAAATTTATATCTATAGATTGGGACACGTTTGCTACGTTTCCATCTTTTGAATAGGTTAAATTTACTTCTACTGAAGTATCAGAAGATACAGATGTGGCAGTGGTATAATTAAAAAAACCAAACTGTGGATCTAACTCTTGGACAAGACCAACGCCATTTCGTTTAACTGTTGCTATTCCTAACGTGGCATCACCATAACTATTTGCATTAATATTTCCAGAAACGGCAATTTGATATGATACCCCAGCTTCTTTTATTGGATAATCATATAAAGAAATTGATATTGGTACCGAAGGATAAAATACTTCATTTAAAAATTCTACTACGCCAGTTGTTGTGGTTTGATTAAATACTTCATTATAAGGAAATGAGGATCTTGATATTGTTCTTGTTCCATCAAAAGTAATATTATCATATATGCAACCTGGACATGCAGGACCCGCGCCACCAGCAACTTCAGTGACCAATGCAATTCCTGTGCCATTTACAGTTGGTCTAATGCTATGATTAACAGTACCATTAACAATACTTACGTCTACTCCAGATATTTGAAATATATCTATATCATACATTTTGAATTCATTAGAAGTTAATAAATTGGTAAAGTTTTTAACGCCACTTATTGATTGATTTCCACTTGTATGAACATAATTTTCTAATCTCCAACCATTTGCTCCAGAAGCATTTGCAATATCTTTTAATAAATAATATCTATCTTCACCACTAACATATACTCTTGTAACGTTTTGTTTAAGTTGGTCTACTTTATTATTAGCTCCGCTAGCAATTTGATATAATTCAGTTAAATTAGCTACAGATCTCGCTCCTCCTCTAAGAAAATTAGCATCAACTATTGAATTGAGTTGATTGTTGTGTTGAATAATATCTGGTAAATTAATTGGCATATTTAATTAAAAGCTAATGAAGCGTTTGTAAATGCATCTGTAGAGTTAGATTTATAAACTCTATATGTTACAGTTACTCCATTGCTATTTACTCCTACAACATCTGTTAATTTTGTGAATGATCCTAAAATTTGATATGCACTATCTTGCAAGATTGAAGAAAGATCTCCTTGCGAAGCTCGATAGCAGTAATATGTATAATTTCCTGCCCCAGCCGTTACTGAAGAAATTGTTCTAGATTTTGAATCAGATAGAACAGAATTACTTAAAGCTTCGAGTTGAGAGAAAGTTAAAGTAGCATTAGGACTATATCCTAAATAATTTCTATAAAAGAATGATGGAGCAATTGTTAGTGTTCCCGTATTTGATTCTCCCATTGTACCACTAACTATATATCTGTAATTAAATGCATTTGCATTAGAAGCTGTATCTGTTAAAGAATGAGTATAAACGAAAGAAGAAGATTTATTTCCAACTAACTTTGCATAAGAACCCACGTCGCCTCTTCTAAATTCTATGACTCCAGTTTGTACAGAAGAGTTTAAACTATTTATTGTATTAGAAGCGTTAAGAACATTATTTATAGAAGTTTGATTGAATGGTATTACGGTACTTGAAGTTAATGAAACTGTTGGAGCAATAGGCTCAATCAAAACTAAGTTAAAAACTTCTGAAATAGTTTTACCGCTAGCTGGTATTCTCTGTCCGTTAGAATACCTACCAAATGTTTTACCCCCACCCAATGAAACATCTAAATCTCCAGTAAATTTAAGGTCGGAAAGTGCTTGTCCACTTAGAAGTACTCCAGTACCATTTACTGTAACGCGGCTATTAAAAATACCGCTTTCTGATATTAGTGTCTTAGCTTTAAATCTTTGTGCCATATTTTGTTGTTATTAGCTTGCGCTAAATTGCTGCTTTTTACGGCAGACTAACAACCAATATTACACAAAATTATCGACCTTCTGCTAGAATATCTCTTGCAGTTTTACTTAATTTAATATTATTTTTTGTTTTTGGTGCTGGTTGATAAAGAGAAGTGTGCTTATTGAATTCTTTTTCTAATCTTTTTACTAGAGTCTCTCTATTATCTATAGGAATAAGGCCTACTTTGATTGCGTGAGCTTGAAGATCGCTTTTAGTTAATTCTTTCAAATATTTTTGATACTCTGCAAGCACTAATGTCCCGTATTTAGATTGACCAGAATCTCCCCAGATTTGATCTAGCGTCCTTGGACTTTCTACTTGTCCGTGAGTTTGAGTTAATGAATCTAATTTATTTTTCTTTGCCATATTTTCTCCTATACTATATTGTATAGATTAAAACTTCAAATGTCTAATAAAAAAAGAAGCCCACAGGGATTATCCTGTGGGCCTCTTAATATTAATCTAAAGATTAATTAGGTGCGCTTGATGGAGATACCAGCAACTGCGCGTGAATCGATACAAACGCGGCCTTCTTCGAGAGAACCGTAGAATCCGATTTTCTCAGAACGGGCAACGAATTGATCGTCAGGCATTGCAGTGAAGGTACTGCCAGAATCAGCGTTACGGGCAATTGGACGGACAAATGCATCTTTAGTTAGGTCGAGACCTACGATGACATCATCTCCGTTAGCAAAAGTTCCGCCGTAGAACTCATTAAAGAGTTTGTTGTACTTTTGGTTTGAGCCAAGTTCAACTAGTTCATGGATACTGATTCCATAAATCTCTTGAGTTCCACCACCACGATAGATCTCTTCACGAACACCAGCTGGAAGATCTGTACTAGATGCTGCTCCTACTGGATTGTAAGCGAATGCACGGATGTCACTCATAGTCTCTGGACTAACGAAGATATCGGTTAGGCCATAAGAACTATTGGTTGTGCCACCAGCGTAAGATGTATTTAATCTTTTAACATTCTTTACTAAAGTATTAAGTTTAGCAAGTGTAAAAGTTTCTGTACTTCCACCTTGAGCTACAGTGTTGCCACTATCAGCCAAAGCTTTTAATACTACTGCCCAAGCATTACGCTCTTGTTTGATAAGAACTTCGTTAGTCATTCTCTCGATTGCTTTTGAAGCAACATCAAGACGACCACGACGGGCGTAACGTTTGAGGAAAGAAACTGCGCTATCTAGACGATAGGTAGAGACTTTCAATTCAGATAGACCTTCAACTGTTGAGGTTGGAAGACCACCTGCTACATTTTGACTCCAAACGGAGACTAGACCTTCGCCTTCGCCTTGGAATAGATCAAGAGGGATAGAAGGACTATCATCTTCATCATAGGCTAGGTCAGTATAGACTGCGCTAGAGGTTGCTGCTTCCATTAGGACTTTGTTTACAACTGGTCCGATGAATGCTGCAAAAGCTTCTTGAGCTTCCTTAGCAACGGTGCTTTCGCGACTGGCCATTGCTTTGATTAGCTCTACTTGCTCTGGGGTATTTTTTAATTTTAATTTCATTTTAAATATTCTCCTTTAAGAATTAGAGCTCAATTTTAAGAAGAGAAATACCGTTGGTATCATTCTTACTTAAGAATTTGCCGACTTTAGTTGCGCCAGCTGGGAGACTAGCTGCACCAGCTAATTCTCCAGCAGCACCACTAACAAAAGCTACTGAACCAGCGGCAACATTTGAAGCACCACTATAAAGAACTAGTCCTTTAGTTAGTACTGGAACTGCTTGTCCACTGATTACAACACCCATTTCAGCTGCTTTGCGAGGATTATAAACGAGTTTCTCACCGTTTTCATCAAGTTCGCGAACATCCATTAGGGTTATTCCTAGAATTGCATCACCAGAAGCTGCTACTGCTACTTTGGCTGCTACTCCGTATCTTTGAGATACAACATTAGTATATGAAGCGCCAACACTGCCAAGTGCTTCCACTGGGCTACTGTTAGCTTCATTTGTCCATCCGTCACCTACAACTTTAACGGCTAGACCCTTTGTTACAAGGGTACTATCTCCGCTGAAAGCGAATAGGCCAACAACATCGCTTTCGCTATATTGTCTAAATGGTCTTAAATTATGTGCCATATATATTTTTTCCTTTTATTTTATTTAACAATTTCAAATCCACTCATATCGAAAGCTTTAGCATATTTTTCACGTATGGTTGGCTCTGAGACTGAGGCGGAATTTGGAATTTCGACTGAAGCTTTTGATCCATTATCAACAGCTTGTTCAACAACCTCCTGGGTTGTAGAAATTGGGGCTACTTCTTCTGAAGCTTTAACTTCTTCTGAAGCTTTCATTTTTTGTTCTTTTTCCATTTTGGCTTTTTTAGCTTCTTTGCTCTTATCTTTCATCATGATAGCCATCTTATTTTTATAAGCAGAAAAAGACTCGTCATTCATGTCTTTAACATCTGATGCTAAAACTTTACGCTCTTCATCATTTAATTCATATTCTTCATCAAATGAAGCCATACGCATATTAAAAGCCTCTTCTTGAGCTTTAGCGGTTTTTTCAGCTTCTAATGAAGCGAGTTTTTGAGTAAGTTCTTCGAGTTGTTTCTTTACAACTTCTTGTTCAGAAGCGAGAACTGCTGCTTTTTCATTAGTAGCTTTGAGTTCATTCTCTTTTTCTGATTTTTCGGCTAGGAATTGATCGTTAGCCTTTTTGATCTCTTCTGCTACGAATTCGGTAATAGAACTAGCTGTTACCTCTTTAAGCAGTGCGTCTGTAATATCTTCAATTTTGGTTATTTTCATATATATCCTCTCCTTTTTTACATCTAAAGTGTCTTCTTGGGAAGTATTATTTTCTGAAGCATTATCCTGTAAGGGTAATTCTTCAATTTTTTGCTCCTCTGAACTTTGATTTTCATTGATTTTTAATTCAATTGGAATTTCAATTTTTGCGGCTACTCCTTGCACATCAGCGGCAGGATTTAGGGTTAACCCTATGCCTAGAGGAACTACTTTACCAAGAACTTGTCTGTAAATTGATTTATCATTATCTAATTTTCCTGTTCCACCATTAGATTTTAGTTTACTATTATATTTCTCAATCTCTCCAGCATCAGAGATAATCTGTGCGTTTTCGATATTCTTCTCGCTACCATCTAATAATACTAAATTATAATCATTGAATCCTAATTCCCAACTGGCACTAATACTCATATAATTTTCACTAGTTGGATCGTTACTCTCTTCTATTTGATCTGCTAGCTCTTTATTAACTACTTTCCATATCACTCCGCCAAGAGTAATATTAAATGGAGCTTTCATATCTTTGATTTCGTCTACTGTTAAACTTTCACTAGAACCGAATTGACTAAAATTAGCAGATACAATACAGCCAATAACTTGATTGCGGTTATGTTCAATATTAATTGGTTTATTAATAAAATTTTTGGTAACTTTAGCTGCTGTCATTGCATCCATTACGTCGCCATTTTTATTAACACGATTTACCACACATGCATCAAAAGCAATAGGAAGAAGGTCTATATTATCCTCTGTATTAATATCTGGAAGAAATTTCTTTAATTTATCAATAGAGGCAAGAGATAGATATTTATCTTTTTCTTCGCTTACTAC
>Ga0187843_10001328_pt1 | contig 15768 bp, 14 predicted proteins | sample SpaLakP09_SKY_43_FD_134516 | JGI IMG/M metagenome (GOLD analysis project Ga0187843, IMG submission 134516) | Oligotrophic lake water microbial communities from Sparkling Lake, Wisconsin, USA - SP09_SKY_43 | ecosystem: Environmental > Aquatic > Freshwater > Lake | place: USA: Sparkling Lake...
ACGCCGAGTTGCTCGGCGATGATTTTCTTGACACGTGCTTCGATATCGCTCATGACTCCTCCAGGAGGGGTTTGCTAGGAACAGCCCGGGATTCTAAGGCCTCTAGGGAGTCGCGCCTAAAACAAGGCATTGCGGCACATCAGAGAACCTTCACCGGCCGGGCAAATCCGGTGGATGGCGGCGGAACTGCCGCCATCTCAAATCTGTCAGTTCATGAACATGCCGCCGTTGACATGCAGTTCACTGCCGGTAATGTAGGCTGCCTTCGGTGACGCGAGGAAGGCAACTGCCTCCGCAATTTCCCGCGGCTCGCCCAGGCGGCCCACCGGGATCTGCGCCAGCAGCGCGGCCTTCTGCGCCTCGGGCAGCACTTCGGTCATGTCGGTGGCGATGAAACCAGGCGCCACGCAGTTGACGGTGATGCCGCGGCTGCCCAGTTCGCGCGCCAGCGAGCGCGTCATGCCGGCCACACCGGCCTTGGCCGCCGCGTAGTTGGCCTGGCCCGGGTTGCCCGAAGCGCCGACCACCGAGGTGATGCTGATGATGCGGCCATAACGCTGTTTCATCATGGTGCGCATGACGGCGCGGCTCATGCGGAACACGGCCTTCAGATTGGTGTCCAGCACGGCATCCCAATCCTCGTCCTTCATGCGCATGGCCAGGGTGTCGCGGGTGATGCCGGCGTTGTTGACCAGCACGTGCAGGCCGCCATGGGCTTTGACGATACCGTCCACGGCCGCTTCAACCGCGGCCGCGTCATTGACATTGAGCACCAGGCCCGAACCACCCAGCGCAGACAGAGCTTCGCCAATGGCGGCAGCGCCGGATTCGCTGGTGGCGGTGCCGATGACCTTGTAGCCCTGTTCGGCCAGGGTCATGGCGATGGAGCGGCCGATGCCGCGGCTGGCGCCGGTGACCAGGGCCACTTGGGGGGTGCTGCTGCTTGTCGTCGTGTCAGTCATGATCTTCTTGCGGTTTCATTGGAAGGTGCAGACGGGGCGATGTTCAGCCCAGCAGTGCGCGTGCCTCGGCCAGGCTGGCCGGGTCCAGCACGGTGGCGCTGATCAGTTCGGCATCGACACGCTTGGCCAGGCCGGCCAGGACCTTGCCCGGGCCGCACTCCAGCACATGCTGGATGCCCTCCGCCTTCAGCGCCTGCACCACTTCGACCCAACGCACCGGGCCGAAAGCCTGGCGATACAGCGCATCGCGCAGGCCGGCGGCATCGCCGACGGCGGCCACATCGATGTTGTTGATCACCGGGAACTGCAGCGCCGCAAACTCGGTCGTGGCCAGACGGCCTTGCAGCGCCAGCGCCGCGGGCTTCATCAAGCTCGAGTGGAACGGCGCCGACACCGGCAACAGCAGCGCGCGCTTGGCGCCCGCGGCCTTGAGCAACTCACAGGCCTTGTCGACCCCGGCCTTGGTGCCGGCAATCACGGTCTGCTTGGGGTCATTGAAATTGGCGGCCTCCACGGCCTCACCGGTGGCGGCCGCCGCGGCGGCACAACCCTCGATCACGGCCGCGCTGTCCAGACCCAGGATGGCCGCCATGGCGCCCACGCCCACCGGCACGGCTTCTTGCATGGCTTGGGCACGGAATCGCACCAGAGGCAGCGCCTCGGCCAGCGTCAGCGCACCGGCCGCCACCAAGGCGGTGTACTCGCCCAGCGAGTGGCCGGCCGCAGCCGCCGGCAACAGGCCGGTTTCAGCCACCCAGGCGCGGTAGCAGGCAATGCCAGCCGTCAGCATCACGGGCTGGGTGTTGGTGGTCAGGTCCAGCTGCTCTTTCGGGCCGGCCTTGATCAGGGCGCCAATGTCTTCGCCCAGGGCCTCAGAAGCCTCGGCCAGGGTGCGAGTCACCTCAGGGTGATCGCCCCAGGCGTCCAGCATGCCCACGGTTTGCGAGCCTTGGCCCGGAAAGACGAATGCGAACTTTGCGCTCATGATCGTGTGTCGAAGAATTGGAGATGAGGTAACTCGAAATTGCAGCGGAGGCACAAGCCTCGAAGCGCGGCCTGCGGAATCAGAAATCCAGCAGCACGGCACCCCAGGTGAAGCCGCCTCCCACGCCTTCCAGCATCACGGTGTCGCCGGCCTTGACGCGGCCATCACGCACCGCCACATCGAGCGCCAGCGGAATCGACGCGGCCGAGGTGTTGCCGTGCTGATCCACGGTGACCACCACCTTGTCCAGCGGCAGCTTCAGCTTCTTGGCCGTGCCTTGCATGATGCGGATATTGGCTTGATGAGGAATCAACCAATCGATGTCATCCTCGCTGCGGCCTGCTTTTTCCAGCACCGAGCGGGCCACTTTTTCCAGCACGCCGACGGCCAGCTTGAACACGGCCTGGCCATCCATCTTCAGCAGCGGGTCGCCGCTGACCTTGCCGCCGGAAACATGACCCGGCACACAGAGAATGCCCGAGTGCTTGCCATCGGCGTGCAACTCGGTGGCCAGGATGCCCGGCGTCTCGCTGGCACCCAGCACCACGGCACCGGCGCCATCACCAAACAGCACACAGGTGGTGCGGTCCTTGAAATCGAGGATGCGCGAGAACACCTCAGCACCCACAACCAGGGCCTTGTTGGCCGCGCCGGTTCGGATCATCGAATCCGCCACCGTCAGCGCGTAGACAAAGCCGGAGCAGACCGCCTGCACATCGAATGCGGCGCCACCGGCGATGCCCAGCTTGTGCTGAAGCAGGCAGGCGGTCGAGGGGAAGACCATGTCCGGCGTCGAGGTGGCGACGATGATGAGATCGATCTCATCGGCCGCAATGCCGGCCGCGGCGATGGCAGCTTGCGCAGCGGGCAAGGCCAGGTCGCTGGCCGTCACGCCTTCGGCGGCGAAATGGCGGGCATGGATGCCGGTTCGCTCAACGATCCACTCATCCGAGGTCTCGATGCCATCGGTGGCCAGCTGGGCAGCCAGCTCGGCGTTGCTCAGACGCAGTGGCGGCAGGTAGCTGCCGGTGCCGATGATGCGGGCGTAGCGCGCGGAAGGCATGGCCGTCGAAGGCGAGGGAGCAGATGCGGGGGTGTTCGTGGCGCTGGGGATGGTGGTCATGCAGCTTGGGCGACCGGGGCCGCCTTGTCTCCTGAGTCGCCCACCGCGAGCCCCTCGGCGCCGGTCGTGGTGCCGGGCGTGGCTTGCAGCGTGGCAATGATGCGATCGTGTACCCGGTCGAGCAACCGGTTGCGGGCGGCATCATACGCCCGGTTCAAAGCGTTCTCGAAAGCGAAGGCGTCGGCCGAACCATGGCTCTTGAACACCAGGCCACGCAGTCCTAGCAGGGCTGCGCCGTTGAAGCGGCGATGGTCGACACGGCCTTTGAAGCGCTTGAGCACCGGCATCGCCAGGGCCGCGGCCGCCTTGCTGATCCAGCTGCGACCGAACTCCTCGCGGATGATGGTGATGATCATGGTGGCCAGACCTTCGGCCGTCTTCAGCGCGACGTTACCGACAAAACCATCGCACACGACCAGGTCGACCGTGCCCTTGAAGATGTCATTGCCTTCCACATTGCCGTGGAAATTCAGCTGACCAGCAGCCGCCGCCGCGCGCAGCAATTCACCCGCACGCTTGATGGTTTCGCTGCCCTTGATGACCTCTTCACCAATATTGAGCAGGCCGACACGCGGCTCGGGCTTGCCATCCACAGCCGCGACCAGAGCGCTGCCCATCAGCGCGAATTGCAGCAGGTGCTCGGCCGAGCAATCGACATTGGCGCCCAGGTCCAGCATGGTGGTGTAGCCACCGAGCTGGTTGGGCATGACCGAGGCAATGGCCGGGCGATCGATGCCATCCAGGGTCTTGAGCAGATAGCGCGAGACCGCCATCAGGGCGCCGGTGTTGCCGGCCGACACACAGGCATCGGCCAGGGGCAAGCCGCCGTCGGCCGACTTGAGCTGGCTGATGGCCACCCGCATGGACGAATCCTTCTTGCGGCGCAGCGCCACCTCGACCGGGTCGTCCATGGTCACCACTTCACTGGCGGGCACGATGCGACAGCGTGGCCATTGGGCGGCCGCAGCCAGCGCATCGGGCAGGCCCACCAGCAGCAGTTCAGCCTGCGGATGCTTGGCGAGAAAGGCCTCACAGGCCGGCAAGGTGATGGACGGCCCATGATCGCCGCCCATGCAATCGACAGCCAGGCGCACCCGGGCCAAAGGCTCGGACACGGACACCGCGGGCTGGGCAGGCAGACGGGAATCGACAGAAGACATCACAGCAACCCAGGTGAAAGCCGGCCAGAGAAAAACGGCCGGACACGAAAACTCAGGCCGTACAGCGCCTTCGCGCACGCACACCCGAGTGGATCAAGCCAATATGTCAGGCCATGCGGTCTCTTGCCAACGGTGGAAACACCGCGCAACAGAGCCCGCAGAAAACACAAAAACCCGGCACTGCAACAAGGCACAGGCCGGGAATTCGTGATCACAGCAGATCGTGAGATCAACGCGCCGCCTGGGGCGGGCGCGTCAGTCGAAATCGATCAGGCGTCAGCCTTGGTCTTCAGGACCTTGCGGCCGCGGTAGAAGCCGGTGGGGCTGATGTGGTGACGCAGATGCACTTCGCCGGTGGTCGGCTCGATAGCAGTACCCGGGGTGACCAGGGCATTGTGCGAACGGTGCATGCCACGCTTGGAAGGCGACTTCTTGTTTTGCTGAACGGCCATGAAATTCTCCTAAGGCTCCGGTGATTGAGGCGCGGCGGTCTGGATTTGCTGAAGCGATTCGCTCCAACTCTCCACGCAGACCAGCGACCTGCACACCCCGGGCGCCGCGATTGCTGTGTACACAAGCGTCGCGAGCATCAAGCGCACCATGCGCCAGCGGTTTGCAAGCACTGCAGCCAAGCTGGCCCGCACTCACGGCACGCTACTTTGATTCTCGGACCGGGGAAAGCCCGCGATTGTAGCACCGTTGGCGCCAAGACTCAAATCCGAGCCCACAATCCCGCCGGCGAAGGCGCACAGGCGCGGGCCCGTTCCGTCATTTTTTCTTCAATGCAGCCAGGGCCGCAAAAGGATTGGGGCGCTCGGACGAGGCCGCCTCCTCCTCGCTCAACTCCGCCACGCCCGCCGGCACTTCCAAGGGCTTCGGACATTGTTCGTGACGCGGCACCAAGGGCAGCGACAAGAGCAATTCATCCTCCACCAATTCCTGCACGTCGAGATTGCGCGTCAGCACCAACAGCTCTTCTTCACTCTCGATGTCCTGCTCGGCGGCCTCCTGCTCATCGCGCACAAAGCGATAGGAGCGCTCCAGACTCATCGATTCCTGCACCGGCTGCAGACAGCGCTGGCAGGTCATGCTCACTTCGGCCGAGGCCTCCAGGTGCAACCAGGTTTCAACGGCACCGCCGCTGAGCTCACGACGCTCACCGTGCAAAGACCACTGCACCGCAGGCCAGGCGGCCACCGGCGTCTCGGGGGCCGCCACATCGGCCAGGCGACTCAGCTGCGAAGCCGGCCACTCACCCTGCAGGCTGCCCGCATCCCGGGCAAAGGCCGGAACGTCCAATTTTCGTGAGTCAAATTCATGCGCTTTCATGGCTGCAAGTGTACGAGGCCGGCCTCAGGGCCAGCACTGCGGCTACAGCGCCGAGCCAGCCAATGCGAAAATCCGGCCATGCACACACCCTCCGCCACCCCGGCACCCCGCCCCCTGATCCTTGCCTCCACCTCGCGCTACCGGCGTGAACTGCTGGAGCGGCTGCGCCTGCCCTTTGCTGTGCAGTCACCCGAAGTGGATGAAACCCCGCTTCCCGGCGAAGCACCCGCGGCACTGGCTGCGCGCCTGTCTCTCGCCAAGGCGCACGCCGTGGCTCGACTTCACCCCGAGGCCATCGTGATCGGCTCCGACCAGGTCGCCGACCTGAACGGCAGCCCCATCGGCAAGCCGGGCAGCCACGAGCGCGCCATCGAGCAACTGCGCCGCATGAGCGGCCACAGCATCATTTTTCAAACCGGCGTGGCCGTGGTCTGCGAGGCAAGCGGTTTTGCCCAGCAAGACCTGGCCCCGGTGCGAGTTCGCTTCCGCGAACTCAGCGAACTTGAGATTGAAACCTATCTGCGCACCGAGCAGCCCTACGACTGCGCAGGCAGCGCCAAATCGGAAGGACTGGGCATCAGCCTGCTGTCGGCCATCGAGTCAGACGACCCGACCGCGCTGATCGGCCTGCCACTGATCCGCACCAGCGCCCTGCTCCGCGCCGCGGGCCTGGCCCCCCTGCAAGCCCTCGCCCACAGCCTGGCAGTCGGAGCCAGCAAATGAGCCCACACAACAACAAGAAGGGCCGCCTCTACCTGATCCCCAACACCCTGGACTTTGGCGTCGAGGGCGCAGCGGTGCCGCTCAACGAGGTTTTGCCGCAGCAGGTGATTGCCACCGCCGCCCGCCTCAGCCACTGGGCCGCCGAAAGCGCCAAAACCACCCGCGCGTTCTTGAAGCGGGTGGACGAGGTCTGCCCGCTGGCGCAGCCCCTGCAGAGCCTGGAGATCAAGGAGCTGCCACGCCCACCCAAAGGCCGGGGCGGCGATCTGGTCAACCAGAACCAGGCCTTGCAAGCCCTGCTGGCGCCCGCGCTTGCCGGGCATGACATGGGCTTGATCTCGGAGGCCGGCCTGCCCGCTGTAGCCGATCCCGGCGCCCTGCTGGTGGCCGCTGCGCATGATGCCGACATCGAGGTGCTGCCCTTGAGCGGCCCCAGCTCCCTGCTGATGGCCTTGTCGGCCAGCGGCTTGAACGGCCAGAGTTTTGCGTTTGTCGGCTACCTGCCCGTGGAAGCACCAGCGCGCGCCGCGCGCATCAAGGAACTGGAAGCCCTGTCCGGCCGGCAGCAGCAAACCCAGCTGATGATCGAAACACCGTACCGCAACTCCGCCCTGCTCCACGCCCTGTTGAGCAATCTGCGACCACAGACCCGCCTGTCCATCAGCAGCGGCCTGAGCCTGGCCCAAGGCTGGACCCGCAGCGCCAGCGTGGCCGATTGGCGCAGCTCCGGCGAGGGCTTGACGGACAAGGTGCCCGCGGTATTCGCCATCCTGGCCTGAGCCTGGCGACCAGGGCGGCCGCCAGCACCACCAAAACAAACGGCGCCTCGTAGGCGCCGTTTTTTCATTTCAAACTCAGCCCGCTTTGACAGCCTGCCGAGCCACGGATGGCGCGCAAACCCTCAAGACTCCAGCGACGCCGCCGGCGCCTTGGCACCGAACAAGGCTGCCACCTTCTTCTTGGGCTTGATGTTGCTGGAGACGCTGCGCGGCGCTGCAGCAGCGCCCTTGTCCCAGGCCGGCGGCTCGTCGCGCTGACTGGCTTCGTAGGGCTTGTCGAAGAAGGCGTCGCGCGGCGCGGCCGGCGGGCGGTAGGCCGGACGGGGCGCCGCTGCGGCGGGAGCTGCGTCAGAGAAAGACTCCTCACGACGCGGGCGGGCCGGACGCTCCGAGCGCTCGGCCCCCTCGTATCGAGCGGGGCGCGAGCCACGCTCATCCGGCAACTCAAAAGCCTGCAGGTCCAAGGTGCGCTTGACCAGTTTCTCAATGTCCGCCACCAGGCGCGCATCGGCACGCGTCACCAGGGTCACCGCCACGCCGGACGCACCCGCGCGGCCGGTGCGGCCAATGCGGTGAACGTAATCTTCGGCATTGAAGGGCACGTCGAAATTGAAGACCGCGGGCAGATCGGCAATGTCCAGGCCACGCGCAGCCACGTCGGTAGCGACCAGCAGGTCGACTTCACCACGCTTGAAAGCCTCGAGCGACTTCAGGCGCTCGTCCTGCGACTTGTCGCCATGCAAGGCCGCCGTGCGCAAGCCATCGCGCTCGAAGGAGCGTGCCAGGCGGGCAGCACCCAGCTTGGAGTTGACGAACACTATCGCCTGCTTGATCTCACGCTGACGCAGGATCTGGCGCACCACGGCGCGCTTGTCGTCATCGGTGACGCTGTAGAACAGCTGCTCCACATTCTTGGCCGTGGCATTGGGGCGAGCCACTTCGACCAAGACCGGGTCTTGCAGATAGCTTTGCGACAGGCGCTTGATCTCTGGCGAGAAAGTGGCCGAGAACAGGAGCGTCTGCCGGGTCTTGGGCAAAAAGCTCAGGATGCGCTGCAGATCGGGCAGGAAGCCGATATCCAGCATGCGATCGGCTTCGTCCAGCACCACATACTCGACTTGGTTGAGCACGCAGTTCTTGGCTTCGATGTGGTCCAGCAATCGCCCGGGCGTGGCGATCAAGACTTCCACGCCACCCTTGAGCACCAAGGTCTGCGGCTTCATGTCGATGCCGCCAAACACGCAGGTCACACGCAGATTGGTGTGCTTGGCGTAGGCCTTGATGTTGTTGGCCACCTGATCGGCCAACTCACGCGTGGGCGCCAGCACGAGGGCGCGCACCGGATGGCGAGCCGGCGAAGCGCTGGCGTTTTCATGCTTCAGCATGCGCTGCAGCAGAGGGATGGAAAAAGCAGCCGTCTTGCCGGTGCCAGTCTGCGCTGCCCCCATGACATCGCGACCCTCCAGAACGATCGGAATCGCCTTGGCCTGGATCGGCGTCATCAACGCGTAGCCAGAGTCGGCCACGGCACGCAAAAGCTTGGCGTCGAGCGGGAGGGTGTCGAAGCGAGCCGGCGTGGGATCAGGGGTGGCGGATTCGATGATTTGGGGTTCGGTCATGCCGCCATTATCCCTGATGCAGGGCTTTTACTGCGATTTCGGGCCAGACGCCGATTTGGAGTCACGCGGCGCACGCCCCATCACGTCACCTCGAAACACGAGCCACGAGGGCGTCCGGAAACGCACGATGCGCCAATACAGCGCCACATAGGTCAGACCAAAAAGCAGCATGCACAGCGCGAGCATGGCCGTCGAATCCCAGAAGAACACCGCCGGCACCAAGGATGACAGGCACAGCATCCAAAGATAGGGTGCCGTCATGGAGTTGCGGCGCGTCATCGCACGGGCATCACGCGCACCCACCGTCCAACGCATCAGGCGACGGTAAATCAGCGAGTGCAAGTGGATGCCATCGGGCAGCCCCGGCGGCGTAGCCCGGATGAAACGACGGCGGTAGATCGAGAACAGAGTCTCGAACACCGGGTAAATGCAGACCATCAGCGCAAACAGCGGCGACACCTCGGGGTGACGGGCGATCAGCAGCACCCCAATTTCGGCCACAAAGAAGCCCAGGAAATAGGCCCCGCCATCGCCAAGAAAGATCAACCCGGCCGGAAAGTTCCAGACAAAAAAGCCCAGCACCGCCCCGACGCCCGCCAGCGACCACAGGGTCAGCTCCACATCACCGACCTGCAGCGCCACGTAGGCGAAGGTCAGCAACATCAAGCTGACGCACATGGACGACAAACCATTGAAGCCATCAATGATGTTGACCGCGTTGGCCACGCCCGACACCGTCAACACAGTGGCCACCAAGGCCCCGACGGAAAAACCGACCAACCAGTCCAGTCCCGGGATGTCGGTCCGCGTAATCTGGGCATTGATCAAGTAAAACGCAATCGTGGCCGAAATTGCCGTCGCCAACAGACGCTTGCCCGGCGACACCTTCTTGGTGAAGTCCTCGATCAGACCGGCCGCGAAAGCAGGCAGGCCACAAAGCAGCAGCATTAGTCCCAGATGCGCGTGATCGGAACCACGCCACCACACCAGAGCAGCCGTCACCAACAGCCCGACATACATGCCGACACCGCCGATGCGAGGCACGACTTTCACATGGAACTTCTGAGGGCCGTCCAGATCACCGTCAGCAGAGAGATGGGCATGCAGGCTGGAGGAGTGGACGATCCAGAGGGTGACCAGAGTCGCCACCAAAAAGGAGCAGAGCAAATAGAGCATGGCCAAGAGTGTAACGAGCCACGATTCCTGCTCTGTAAATAGTCAGCCGAGTGGACGGCTAGAATCCCGCGACGCCGGCACTGGGATGCCCCTGGACGGTCAATGAATGCACCTTTTGCGAGCAGGCCATGACATTTTTTGAGTCGCAAGACAAACACAATACAAAGACCGACCGCAGCGACAGACTCCCCACCCCCACACTGAACTCTAGCTGCAGCAGCGGCTTCAAGCATGGTGTGATCGTCGCAGCGGTCGCCCAAAGTGCCCTGTTTGGAGCTTTGGCGACTCAAGCTCACGCTCAAACACAAGCTCAATCGCAAACCGCAGAGGGGGCGCCGATCCGCCTGCAGGGGCAAGCAAGCCCCCACCCCCTCAATACAGATCAGGACAAACCAACAGGTTCGCCTGATTCCCGGCTCTTAGCCAAGCAGGCCGAAATCCACGCTCCCAGTGAGTTTGAGCGCTATGTGCAACGCAATGTCGGTGCCGAGCCATTGATACGCAGATTTGGCAGCGAACTGATGGAGCTTGGACATTCCTCGAATGGACTCCAAGAAGCCAGCACCCAAATCCCGCAAGACTATGTGATCAGTGTGGGAGATGAAGTCTTGGTGACTTTGTGGGGATCGGTTGAGGCCGACCTGCGACTCAACGTCGACCGGAGCGGCCGCATCACCCTCCCGCGTGTCGGGCCAGTCATGGTTGCAGGCCTGCGTTACGCGGACCTTGCGGCAGCCATCGATCAAAGGGTCAGCCAAGTCTTCAAGAACTACAAACTCAGCATCTCGCTGGGCAAGCTGCGCAGCATTCGCATCTACGTCACCGGCTTCACCAAACGCCCCGGCGCATACACAGTGAGCAGCCTGTCGACCTTGGTCAACGCGCTGATGCAAGCTGGCGGCCCCACGGCTGCAGGCAGCTTCCGACAGATCGAACTGCGCCGAAGCGGCAAAACGATCAGCAGCTTTGACTTCTACGACTTGCTGATCAAGGGTGACAAGTCTGCGGACCGCCCCCTGCAAGCCGATGATGTGATCCACATCGGCGCCGTCGGGCCACAAGTGGCCCTCATCGGCAGCGTCAACAAACCCGCAGTTTTTGAACTGAAGCCGCAAGACACACTGGAAGACGTGCTGGCCATGGCCGGCGGATTCACCGCGGTGGCCGACCGCAGCCGCTTCACCGTGGAACACCTGGATACCCGCAACGACACGCGCATTACCGAGCTGAGCCTGCCGCAACAAGCCAAGCTAAAGCCTCGCGACGGCGACCTCTTGCGGGCTTTCAGCGCCGTTGACGCCTCTCTGCCCCAACACAAGCAAAGCAAACGGGTCAAGATCGAAGGCGAAGTCCAACGCCCCGGCGAATTCATACTCCCCGCAAATAGCAGTCTCGCAGACGCCATTCGTGCGGCCGGCGGTTTGACGCCGGACGCCTATGTTTTCGGTACCGAATTCAGCCGCGAAAGCACACGACTGTCTCAGCAGGAGAACTATGAGCGCGCCCTGCGCGATATGGAAACCGAGTTCGCTCGAAGCAACTCCTCTCAGCGCACAGCCAATTCTGAAGATGCCTCTGCGCAAGCAGCCAAAGCTCAGGGCACAAATCAGCTGATCCAGCGTTTGCGCGCGATCAAACCCACAGGCCGAATCGTCCTACAACTGAACCCCTCATCCAAAACGCTGCCAGAACTGGCCGTGGAGGACGGAGACCGCCTTCTGATTCCCGCAGTCCCCAAAACTATTGGCGTCTTTGGCAGCGTGTTCAATGGCGGCAGCTATCTCTACAACGATGGCAATTCGGTTAACGACTTCCTGAAGCTGGCAGGCGGTCCCACCCGAGGCGCCGACACCAACAGCATCTTTGTCTTGCGTGCCAATGGTGGCGTGGTCAGCGCCCGCCAAAAATCAGGCTGGCTACTTGCCGGCGGCGCGCTTGATGGCCTGACAGCCCTTCCGGGGGACACCGTCTTCGTACCAGAGGAAATGAACAAGACCACCTTCATACAAGAAGCCAAGGACTGGACGCAGATCCTCTATCAGTTCGGTTTGGGTGCAGCAGCACTGAAAACCATCAAAAACTGATCGTTTTCCGCGACCAACGCCACCAAAAACCGGCAAACACCCGCTAAGAGGATATTAATTGGCTGACTTTTTTCAAATCTTGTTAAAGCGGCGACGCTTAGTTGCCGTTGCGACAATTGCATTCGCGACCGCTGGTGCCGGCGTCAGTCTATTGACGCCTCCAACCTACACAGCAAAGGCCAGCTTTCTTTCACCTCAGCAGCAAAACGCAACATCTGCAGCTCTTGCGGCTTTGGGCGGATTGGCAGGAGGTCTTGCCGGAGCTGGGGGCGGATTGAAAACCCCTTCGGATCAGTATGTGTCACTGATGGAAAGTGTCCGCATCTCAGACGCGATCATTGATCGCTTTAAGTTGATGGATGTGTACGACACCAAATTCCGCGAAGACGCACGCGCCAAAGTTGCAAAAAATGCCAGGTTTGTTCCGAGCAAGAAAGACAGTTTCATCTACGTGGAAGTCGATGACGAGTCGCCCACACGCGCCGCTGCGATGGCGAATGCCTACATCGAAGAATTGCAAAAGGTAACGTCATCGATCGCCATGACGGAAGCACAGCAGCGCCGGATGTTCTTCGAGAGGCAGCTTTTCCAGACAAAGGACCAACTCACGAAGATGCAGGCGGCACTGGAGTCGGCCGGCTTTAACGTCGGCGCAATGAGCGCTGATGCAAAGGCCACTGCCGACTTGTACGCGAAAGCCAAAGCAAGTGTCGACAATGCGCAAATTGAACTTGATAGCCTACGTCGCACCCGGACGGACAATACGCCCGAAGTGCTGAGGCAGCGCTCCATCGTAGAAGGCCTAACTGCGCAGTTGCGTCAGCTTGAGCGCCCGTCTGACAAAAACCGCAGCACAGCCTATATCAACGCCTACCGGGACTTTAAATACCAGGAGATGCTGCTAGAGATCAACGCCAAGCAATTCGAAGCGGCAAAGATGGATGAGGCTCGTGAGGGGGCGATGATTCAGGTCATCGACGTCGCACAGCCGCCAGAGCGCCGCAGCAAGCCGAAACGCGTCAGTATGACCATCATGTTCGCCATGTTTGGTCTGATTTTCAGCTTGCTCTTCGTCCTTTGGCGCCACTTCGGATCCTTGCCCTCCGAACAAAGTCGGATCAAATGAGAAGCACTTTCGACCGCCGCATGAGCGCTGGCGAGCACGCATGCAGCACTCGCTCAGGCCATGAATAGACGGTCCATCCTCGGGTTCGCGGTTGGACCGATCGGCGCCTCTGCCCTTGGCTTCGTCAGCCTGCCGCTCTCAACTTGGTTGTTCGCACCAGATGACGTTGGCCGGATATCCATGCTTCAGACCGCCACCGCCATCGGCACAGTTGCCTTCACGCTCGGACTTGACCAGAGCTTCGCTCGTCAATATCACCAGAGCCACCAGCGCGGCGCTCTGTTGCGTACCACAGCCTGGCCTGGCCTTGCATTGCTGCTGACCATCGCGCTTGCGTTGACAGCACTTTGGCCAGAATTTCTGTCGCAGCAGATGTATGGAATTGAGTCGACAGCTTTGAGCGCACTTACGTTGCTCGGCGTTGTTGCGGCATACCTGTCACGCTTCTCGTCCTTGGTTTTGCGCATGGGTGAACGAGGACTCGCTTTTTCAATGTCCCAGTTACTCCCCAAGCTGCTGTACATCGCTTGCCTTGGAGTGCTGGCCTTTGACGCAACGAGGCACTTCAACCAACTGCTAACAGCGCAGACAGCATCACTGGTGGCAGCTTCCGCAATCTTTGCCTGGAACACCCGTTCTGCATGGCTGTTAAAAGATGCGCCGCCGCAGCCAGGTGCACGAAGAGCACCCGGGCTGCCAGCGCTATTGCGTTATGGCCTCCCCATGATGACCGCCGGGCTCGCCTACTGGACGTTAGAAGCCGTTGATAAGGTCATGCTTCGCTCCTTGTCCACCTTCACCGAGCTAGGTCACTATTCCGTCGCAATGGGCGTCGCCTCAGTAGCAGCGACTCTGTCAACAATCTTCACCACCGTATGGGTGCCGACTGCCTTCAAATGGGCGGAAGAGCCAAACTGCGGTCCACGCATCGCGGCACTCCAGCGCAAACTGGTCGCTGCCAGCTTGCTGATTGTGTCCGGAGCAGGCTCACTATCCTTTGCCCTCGACTGGCTGCTGCCAACCTCCTACGGACCAGTACGCGAGTTGCTGGCGCTTTGCATGTTGCCTGCACTGTTCTATGCCGTGTCTGAGGTCACCGGTATAGGCGCCGCCATTGCCCACCGCAGCGGCCTAGTTTTGTTGTCTGCGGCGATCACCGCAGCAGTTAACGTCGGGCTCAATTTCTGGCTCATACCACTAGGAGGTGCAGGCGGCGCAGCAACCGCCACAGCGCTCTCCTTTTTCCTGTTGCTGATTCTGCGGACCGAAACCAGCGCATTGAGCTGGCAGAGCCTACCCCGCGCTGGCGTTTACTCGCCACTGGCCATTGTTGGCGCATTGGCAATGATTCAAGCGCATATGGGCCGGGACCATCCGATCGTCGTTCAAGCACTCTGGATGCTTGTGTTTGGAGGCGCAGCCTGGTACTACCGCAGCGCCCTCTTCGACATTTTCAGGCAACTCCGTCATCGCGAAGCAGCGCCTGCTGGCTAAACGCGCCTGCACACCAATCAATGACCTCCATGGACAACGAAATCTCCGTCATCGACTACGAAGCAGCAAACATCGGCTCAGTGCTACGCATGCTCGAGAAGGCCGGCGCCAAGCCGGTGCGAGCTTCCACTCCGGCTGAAATTGCAGCCGCACGGCGCATCATCCTGCCTGGCGTTGGCGCGTTCGACCACGGTATGGATCAGTTGCATAAGCGAGGCTTGGTCGACGCATTGAATCAAGCCGCGCTGGAGCGACGCATCCCGGTTATGGGCATTTGCCTGGGCATGCAGTTGATGTGCCGGAGTAGCGAAGAAGGCGAGCGTCGCGGCCTGGGTTGGATGGACGCGAGCGTTGAGAAATTTCGCTTCGCCCCTGACCTACGTCTGGCGGTACCCCACATGGGCTGGAATACGGTGCGACTGTGCAAAGAGAATCCCCTGCTGCCCACCCTCGAAGATCGAACCCGCTTCTACTTTGTGCACTCATTCAAGGTGCGTTGTGATCACGAAGAAGACGTCATCGCCAAGACCCATTACGGCGAAGACTTCGTCTCAATCTTCAGTCGCGGCAATCTATTCGGCGCCCAATTTCACCCCGAGAAGAGCCATCGCTTCGGCATGCAGCTCCTGTCCAACTTTCTGAAGCACACTGCCAATGCTTAAGAATCGCGTCATCCCCACACTACTTCTGCAAGACGGCGGGCTGATCAAAACCCGTAAATTCAAGCAACCTAAATATGTCGGCGACGCGGTCAACGCCATTCGTATCTTTAACGAAAAGGAAGTAGACGAGCTGATCGTCCTGGACATTTGTGCCAGCCGCGAGAACCGCCGGCCGGACTTTGAAACGATCGGACGCATCGCAGAGGAGTGCTTCATGCCGTTGTGTTACGGCGGTGGCGTAGGTTCGCTCGAAGATGCCAGCCGCATCTACCAATGCGGAGTGGAGAAAATTAGCCTGCAAACAGCAGCGTTGTGCAATCCAAGTTTAGTCACCGAGATAGCGCAAAAATACGGCAGCCAAGCAGTGACAGTCTCGATCGACGTCAAGAAAGACTGGTTGGGGCGACGAAAAGTCTATGCTTCTGCGAGCGGGAAGTTGATCGATGAGCCCCTGAACACTTTGCTAAAGCGCTTGGTAAACGCAGGGGCTGGTGAGGTACTGATCAATGCAGTAGACCGCGACGGCGATCTCTGCGGCTATGATCT
>Ga0187843_10001332_pt1 | contig 15752 bp, 9 predicted proteins | sample SpaLakP09_SKY_43_FD_134516 | JGI IMG/M metagenome (GOLD analysis project Ga0187843, IMG submission 134516) | Oligotrophic lake water microbial communities from Sparkling Lake, Wisconsin, USA - SP09_SKY_43 | ecosystem: Environmental > Aquatic > Freshwater > Lake | place: USA: Sparkling Lake...
CAGTGTCAGCAGGCCGACAAGGGTGGGCAAGGCGAATGCGCGGGGCAGGCGCGCTGCAGAGGCACGGCGACAGCAAGGCAGGTGCATGGCGGGCACAACAAAGTCTGGTGTTGAGCTTACGCCACTGGCAGCAGTGATCGGAACCGTTTTTCCCCTTGGGCAAGGCTGTGATGCGAGCGCACATGCGCTTGTGCCGCATCCCGCAACGGACGCAGCGCGGCGGCACCGTCGAGGGCCTGCACGATGCGATCGGCCAGCGCCCCAGTGTCGAAGAAATCGGTCAGCAGGCCATTGACACCGTCAGCAATCACCTCTTCGACAGGCCCGGTTCGTGAACCGATCACCAGACAGCCGCTGGCCATGGCCTCCAGCATGGACCACGACAGAACGAACGGATATGTCAGGTACACATGCGCTGCAGAGACTTGCAGCACGCGCCGATAGACGTTGTAGGGGGCAAAACCTCGTACGCCGCGCTCCCCCCATCGGACTTCAGCAACGCAGGCTGGGCTGCAGGCGCACCGCGCTCGGCCATCACGTGCTCAGAACTCACGTCGTGCCCCACCCCGATGGACAGCGCCACGGCCGGCAGCACGCCCCCCCGTCGTAGTCGTTGCCCACACGGACCTTGGGCGTGCGCCGCGTGGCCCAGGGCCGCAGCAGGTCCTGGGCTTCCAGCACGTCCTGTTGGGTCAACGGTCGGACCTCGTTCATGAGCATCGTGGCCCCTGTGGGGCAATGGGTGTCGGTGGGTTGGATGGGACGGGACGGCGACTCAGTCGTCGCGGCAAATGAGGGTTTCGAGGCGGTCCACCGCGCGGGCCCACGAAAAGCGCTGGGCCAGGTCCATGCAGTGGTCCTGCAAGCGCGGGCGGGCGCTGCGCCAGCCATGGACGTGGTCCAGCAAGGCTTGCACAAAGGCTTCCTGGTTGACCTCGCGGTAGCGACCTGCCACACGGCCTTGCGCATCGAGCTGCTCACCCGGGCGGCTGGCCACGCGGATGGCCACCTCGTCGTTGACGAAGTCGTCGGTGGCGCCGCCATCGGTCACCACCACCGGCGTGCCGCAGGCAATGGCTTCGAGCACCGGCAGGTTGAAGCCCTCACCGCGGTAAGGTGAGGCATAGCAGTCGGCCACGCCGTAGAGCAGGCGCAGCTCGGCGGGGTTGAGGTTGCCCGGCACCAACATGATCGCGTTGAGCGCGCCCTCGGTGAACAGCGCTGGGTGCCGCTGCACCACGTCCTTGATCACCGGCTCGATCGACAGGCCGTAGAGGTCTCGCTGGTCCTTGAGGATCAGGCGCAGGTGGCCGTGGCGCTGGCGCGCGCGTGCAAAGCCGATCAGCAGCAGGTCCAGGCCTTTGTTCCAGGTGGCCACGCCCAGGTTCAAAAACACGAACTCGTCGTCGCGCAGGCCCAGGTTGGCGCGGTTGCTGGCGCGCTCTTCGCGGCTGAGCGGGTGGAAGGTGGCCATGCGCACGCCGTGCGAAACCACATCGATGCTGGTGGCGTCGAAACCAAAGTCCACCAGTCGGTTGCGCGACCAGTGTGTGGGCGTGACGATGCGGTTGCCGTCAGCGGTGTAGGCCGCGCGGTCGGGCAAGCCGCCCTCGAAGCTCTTGTCGCTCAGGCCCAGCTCGGTGACCATGAAGGTCAGCTGCCGCACGCCGTCCTGGCGCACCGGTGCGATCGGCGAAGACAGGCTGAGCACCACGTCGGGCCGCTTGTCGCCCGGCTCGGGAATGGCGTCGATGCGGGCCATGTCCTCGGGCGTGAAGCCACAGGCGTTGGCCTGGCGGTTCCAGCTGGCGATGGCAAAGGGCCGGTCGCGGTGCGACAGGCGCATCGACGGCCGCCTCACCAGCTCCAGCAGCTGGTGCTGGTTGACCAGCGAGATGGAGTGGCTGACGCCACGCCAGCCTTCGACCAGAAGGTGCTTTTTCATGGACATGCCCAGTTCATCAAACCCTAGCCCATGGAGCGCAGGCTCGCGTTGGAGTGGCCGCTGTCCACAGACCAAAGCCGTGAAGTTTGAACACTTTTGTGCAATGAGGCCTCACCCGAGCGCTGGCAACAAAGCGCGAAATCGTCGTTCGCCATCCCTGAGGCTGTAGCGATCGATCACGGTCTGGCGTGCTGACCTGCGCAAAGGTTGCAAGGCTTTGTCACGCTGCAGGCTCTCGATCAGGCGGTCCGCCAAGCTGCCGGTGTCGAAAAAGTCAACCAGCACGCCATTGACACCGTCAGCAATCACCTCTTCGACAGGCCCGGTTCGTGAACCGATCACCAGGCAGCCGCTGGCCATGGCCTCCAGCATGGACCACGACAGAACGAACGGATATGTGAGGTAGACGTGTGTTGCAGAGACTTGCAGCACGCGCCGATAGATGTCGTAGGGCACCTTGCCCAGGAAGTGGGTGCGGGTGGTGTCCAGCTTCACCTCGCGCAGCATTTTCTCGCGCCAGTTGGGGGCGTCGGCGGGTTTTTGACCATAGCTGACTTCGTCGCCTCCGACGATCACCGCGTGACAGCGCGGGTTTGCCTTTTGCACCTTTTCCAAGGCGCGCATGAAAATGTGAAAACCGCGGTACGGCTCCAGGTTGCGCGCCACATAGGTGATGACCTGATCGCCAGCGCGCACCGTGTGCCCATTGGGCAGCGTGAGCTGCCCTGCACTGTCAGGGCGCAGCAAGTCGGTGTCGATGCCCTCGTGGGCAAGCTGAATCTTCGGCAGAAAGTCGCTTGGATGACGGCTGCGTTGCCACTCGGTGGGGCTGACGCCGATGTCGCAATGCGTCAGGTTGAGTGTGTGCAGCGCGTTCCAGGTGCGCATGCGCGTCTGCGTGTCAAAGCTGCACGGAAACTCGGGGTCGAAGCCCATGTCACTGCCTGGCGTGCCGTAAAACCACTCGCAGAAGTGGATGAGCCGAGCGTTGGGGAACACGTCCTTGGCGTAGAGCGTTTCACCCCAACCAGGGTGCGCCAGGATGGCGTCGGGTTGCCAGCCCTTGGCCTTGAGTTGCAACATCTTGCGCGCGGTGGCCTGCCCATGCAGCACGGCGTTTTCCATCTGTCGCAGGTAGGGGTGTTGCCCCTGCTGACCTTTGCGGTGCAGCTCGTAAGGAAGCCATCGGACGTTCGGCAGGCCCGGCGCTGTCTTGAGGCCCATGCCAATGACCTCCCAGCCAAGCTCTTGCGACCACACCTGGGCCAGTCGGCGGAACTGGCCGGGAAAATTCTGGTGAATGACAAGGAGGCGCATGGGTGATCTTGAAAGATGCAGGCCCGGCCAATAGATGGCCAGGCCTGCAAGGGGCGCAGTCAGCCAATCAGGCCCAGTTGGCGGCGAGCACGGGGGCCAGTTGAGCCCGCTGTGCGTCGCTCAATGTGGTCTGACCGATCGGCGGCGGCGTCATGGCAGACATGGCTTGCACCAAATTCGCCACCTGGGTGTCAGCCAGTGACTTCCCGCCTGCGGTGATTCGCTCGACATGGTGTGACGCTCCCGCTGACCACTGGCGGATGGTCACCTGGTCGGTTGACCCGATGATGCTGACCACCAGGTCTTGGCCCGATTGGCTGAACCACAGCTGGTCGTTGGCGACACCGGTGCCGAAGGTCAACTTGTCGAGGTTGCCGATGGAGGCATCCACGTCTTCGATCACATCTTGGCCATTGCTTCGAGCAAAGCTGTAGGTGTCATTGCCGAAGCCGCCATACAACGTGTCGTTGCCACCCCCTCCGACCAAAAGATCGTTGAGATTTGTGCCGAACAGGCGGTCATTTCCCGCGCCGCCAGACAATTGCACGCGCAACGCACTGCCGCTGCCATCAATGACGTTGTCTTGCGCATTGCCAAAGACGGTGAAACTGTTGCCAGAGCTTGGCGCAACCTCAAAAATGTCGAGGTTCTCAAGCTGCGCTGCCATCGTGTAGGAAATGGCCTTGAGGCCGAACAGCGTGACTGTGTCGGTGCCTTCGTTGGCGAGTTCCGTGATGCGATCTCCGGTGTCGGACACGTAGTACTGGTCGTCCCCCGCGCCGCCGAGCATGCTGTCTTGCCCTGTGCCACCCCACAGCACGTCGGAACCGGTGCCTCCGTAGAGCGTGTCGTTGCCGCCTGCGCCGTACAGGCCATCATCGCCAGCTTCGCCATACAAGGCCATGCCAGCGGAGTCACCTGCGGTCAGCGAGTTGTCCAAGGCATTGCCGCGCAGCGTCACGAACCCAGCGCTGACGGGTGCCATGTCGAACACCTCGATGGCTTCGACGTTGTCGTTCAAGGTGTAGCTGTCGGCCTGAATGAAGAACATGAGGACGGTGTCGTAGCCGTTGGATGCGTCCTCCTGCACAACGTCACCGATGTTGTCGACGTAGAAGTAGTCGTTGCCCGCGCCGCCGATCATGGTGTCTGCGCCGACGTCACCAGAGAAATAGTCGTCGCCAGCGCCGCCTGACAAGACGTTGTTGAACTCGTTGCCGCCCAGGACGTTGTCCAGGGCGTTGCCTGTGGCTTTGAGTGCACCTGCAGCGCCGGCAGCCAGGTCCATGTCTTCCACGAGATCGGGCAAAACGTAGTTGACCGAAGCCACGATGCGGTCGTATTCGTCGGGCGTGGTCTCGATGACCAGGTCGTTGACGTGGTCAACGTAGTAAGTGTCGTTGCCGGAGCCGCCTATCATGGTGTCTGTGCCGGTGCCGCCGTCGAGGGCGTCGTTGCCACCATTGCCATACAGCGAATCCGCGCCGTCGAGGCCGTTGAGGACGTCGGCTTGGTTTGAGCCGTAAATGGTATCTGCGCCGACGGTGCTGGGGGGAAGTTTGCTCAGGATGGTGTCAATGTCCCAAGTGGTGCCATTTGCAAATTTGATTTGCTGGATCGGGTTTGAGCGGTTGCGCGGGTCTCCGCCAAAGAAAAAATACTCGACGGTAATCTGATCGGTTGCCGAACCGGCGATGTTGATGATCAGGCGGTCGCTATTGGCGCTCAGAATGATCTCGCTGGGTGAGATGCCAGGTTTGAACAACAAGGTGTTGACCGGGTCTGCAGAGTTGAAAAGTCCGCGCTCAATTCTATCCATGCCGTCCCCTCGACCGAACAGGTACGTGTTGTTGCCCTCCCCGCCCGATAGGCCGTCATTGCCTGTTCCCCCGTCTAGCGTGTCGTCACCTTCGCCTCCACGTAGCCAATCATTGCCGGGGCCACCATCCAAGTAGTCGTTGCCACCATAGCCGTCGATTATTTCACGACCCTCTTCGCCGTAAAGCGAATCATTCCCCGTTGATGCACTCAGCGTATCAGAACCTTGACCACCGTAAATGATGTTGTTTCCACTTGCGCCTCTCAATTGGTTACCGCTGGAATTTCCTTGGATCAAATTTGCAGCAAGCTGAGTTTCGATATTGGCCAAAGACCATTTGATGCCGTTGGTGAACTCAAGCTGCTTGACGGCGTTCTTGAGATTTGTCGGGGTATCCTGATAGAAGAAGTCTTCGATGGTGACTTGGTCGGTCGAGTTGGCGATTTTGACCAGCAGCGATGTGCCGGATTTGCTGAGACGGACATCGCTGAGAGCCACGCCGGGCTTGAATGAAAGGGTGTCGTTTTGGAGCGTTGATTCAGCGTTGGAGGCGATGATGTCTTGGCCGTCTCCCTTGCCAAAACGATAGGTGTCATCTCCGGCGCCTCCGCGCAAACTGTCGTTGCCGAGTCCGCCATCGAGCGCGTCATTGCCGGCGCCACCGTCGAGCGTATCGCTTCCTGCTTGGCCGTACAGCGCGTCATTTCCTGTGCCGCCGGTGATGGTCTCGTTAGCGTCAGTCCCATTCACGATCACGCCGACATTGGCTTTCACGGTTGCGTAATTCCACACCGTATCGCCATCGAATCGCAGGTTTTCTACCGTGCGCGAGGATGTGCCGTCAGCCAGGAAATAAGACTGAACTGTCAGTTGGTCGTCGCTGTCATTGATGCGAATGATCAGATCGTCGCCCGATCGCGTCATTGTCACATTCGTGGGCGTGAGGCCTGCAGCCAACTGGATGCTGTCTTGATTGACGCCCAGCGCATCCGAGTCTTCGTTTTGGACGAGGTCTTGACCTGATCCCACGCCAAACAAGTAGGTGTCCGCCCCAGTGCCTCCACGCAAGGTGTCGCCGCCGAGACCACCGTCGAGGGTGTCGTTGTCCGCCCCGCCATTCAGGGTGTCATTGCCTTCGTTGCCATTGAGCGTGTCGCTGCCTCCCTGGCCATTGATGACCTCGCCGGACAACGTGCCATCGAGCCTGTCAGCCAAATCAGAGCCGCCATACAAATTGCTCAGGATGGCGCTCAGGTTCCAGGTCGGACCATCGGCGAACTTGATTTGTTGCAGCGGAGATTTGTTGTTGTTCGGATTGTTCTGATGGAGGAAATCTTCAACTGTGATTTGATCGGTTGATCCTCTGATCTTGATGATCAGCGATGTACCCGCTGTGTTCAGGACCACGTCAGCCGGTGTGATTCCCGACTTCATCCACAAGGTGTCGATGTCGCCCACGCTGGTGATCGCGGATGTTCCGATGGTGTCTTGGCCATCGCCACGGCTGAATTGGTAGGTGTCACTGCCTGCGCCGCCGTTGAGCGTGTCGTTGCCTGCACCGCCTTCAAGTGTGTCGTTGCCTGCGTTGCCGGAAATGTTGTCCGCACCACCTAGGCCGCTGATGGCGTCCGCGGTGTCGTAGCCATAAAGGGTGTTGTTGCCCGATCTTGGGGTCAGGACCTTGGTCTTGACAAAAGCAGTGTCCCATGTCGGGCCATCTTGGAACTTGATGTTTTCCACGCTGCTGGTGGATGTGCCATCGGCTTGGAAATAGCCCTGCACGTACAGGCGGTCCTCGCTGTCATTGAGGCTGATGATCAGGTCATCGGCAGCGCGAGTTATCGTTACTCCTTCTGGAGTGATGCCGGCGCCCAAGACAATGGTGTCTTTGTTGGTGCCGACGGTATCGGAGTCTTCGTTGTAGATGGTGTCCTGGCCCGATCCGATGTCGAAGAGGTATGTGTCTGCACCCGCTCCGCCGATCAATGTGTCATTGTCGGCGCCACCATCCAATGTGTCGTTGCCTTCGCCACCCAGCAAGACATCGGTGCCAGCTTCCCCCATGAGCAGGTCGTCGCCAAGCAGCGAACTGCTTTGAGTGGTGATCGCAGAACTGAGTTGGTGTTCCCCAGCCAAGTAGTCGTTGCCGGAGCCGCCCATCAAGGTGTCATTGCCGCCGTCTCCGTACAGGGAGTCGTTGTCTGCGCCACCCTCAAGAAGGTCGGCGCCGTGCGCGCTGCTTGCCATGTTGAAGACGTTGTCATCGCCGCTGAGGATGTCGCTACCGGCTTCCCCATACAACTGATCATCTTTGCCGCCACCAATCAGTTGATCGTTGCCGGCACCTCCGTAGAGCTCATCGTTTCCATGTGCTGCAAGGCCCAAGTTGGCCGTGACGTCGTCGCCCCAGAGGGAATCGTTGTCGTTACCACCGAACAGGACGTCGTCCTTGCCCCCGCCGTACAGGGTATCGATGCCATCATCCCCATACAGAGTGTCATTGCCGTGGGCAGAGGCGGCAACGTCGGATTCAATGGCATCGCCGTAGATGAGATCGTTGCCTGCACCACCGTGCAGTTCGTCAGCTTCGCCGCAGCCATAGAGCTTATCTTGGCCGTTGCCTCCGTCTAAGTAATCTTTTCCATGGGCTGATTCAGCAACGTTATTTGCCTTGTCGTCCCCTATTATGAGGTCACCGCCACCGCCGCCGAGAAGCTCGTCGTCGTTGCCTCCGCCGATCAATTGATCGTTTCCTTCTCCCCCGTCCAAGAAATCTTTTCCATGGGCAGATATGGCCAAATTGTTTTGAGTCTCATCGCCCCAAAGGAGGTCGTTTTCTGATCCACCATACAAGGTGTCGTCATTGCCTCCGCCAACGAGCTGATCCTCTCCCGCTTCACCGTAGAGATAGTCATTACCGTTGTTGAGAGCAGGCACCCAGTCCTCGGTATCGTCCCCCCATAGGCTGTCATTTCCGTTGCTTCCATACAATATGTCGTTTTTCCCTCCACCTATCAATTGATCTGCACCATCTCCTCCCACAAGGTAATCACTATCTTGCACAGATAATGAGGTGTCTATTTTATTTCTATCGCCAAAAATTTCGTCGTCGTCGGCTCCACCGAAAAGCGTATCTTTACCGCCTTCGCCATAAATGGTGTCGTTGCCGTTGCCGCCATCAATTGCATCGTTCCCATCTTCGGGCGTATCATCAAAGCGCCAATAGCTAAAAGCAACTTGGTTGCGTGTATCGCCGCTGATGGAGTCGGCGCCATCCCCGCCGCTAATCATGTCATTGCCACCCCAGCCGGCGATGGTGTCGTCGTTGCCTCCTCCATCAATTGAGTCGGAGAAGTTCGAGCCGAGAATGGTATCTCTGCCCATTCCGCCATCAATTAAATCCCCATTTTTATCAATCACAAGGTGGGATTGCTCAACCCAATAGGTACCCCAAGTGGCGCTCCCTTCTTTTTTTTGAATAAGCCATCTGTTTTTCCCGTACATGACGACGACATATCCTGGGTCAATTTCGATCGCCGCTGCGTCTATCCGCGCAGTTATTTGTACGTATGAGCTGAATATGGCGTCGTTTCCAAGGCCGCCTAGCAAGGTGTCTTGCCCAGCACCGCCCGTGATGAGGTCATCACCCTCGCCGCCATCCAGCCAATCGTTGCTCATCCCTCCGCCAAGCGCATCAGTTTCATTTAGCCCAAGTATTTTGTATGCTGTGTAAGAGGGCGGTGATGAGTTGCTGATAGGTGAGTCAAAGCTGACATTGAAAACATCGGAGTTGTTGGCAAATTGATCGCCGAACAGGGTTTTTAATCCATTGGGGGACTCGACATCTATGTTTTCATTCAAGGTGATGCCCATTTGACCGCTCTTCCAGTTGCGCACAGTGATGCTGCTGTTGCGTGCGCCTTCCTTGGAAATGACCAGCGTGGCGGAACCGTCGGTTTGCACGTCGCCCTTGAAGAGGGTCCAGCCGGTGGACTTGTCCTTGTAGGTGTTGGCTGAAACCTTCTTGGCGTCCTGGGCGAGCAGCGCTTGCCCATCGACTTCGATCTGACCGGAGCCATCGCTGTCTACGATGACATCGTTGCCGAAGTCGCCAGTGAATACGTATTTGTCTAGGCCAGCCCCGCCGCTAAGCATGTCAGACTCAGCGCCGCCATCCAGGGTATCGTTGTCGTCCCCGCCGTCGAGTTGATCGCTTCCAGCGTTGCCTTGCAGATTGTCTCCGCCTGCACCTCCGCGCAAGACGTCGTTTCCACCGTTGCCTTGCAATACATCGTTTGCGCCGCCGCCAAACATATAGTCGGCTTGAGCGGAGCCCGACAAGTTGTCAGCGTTACGTGAGCCAAACACAAGCTGGTAGTCGGAGAGCGCCACCTTGGTCGCGAGCTTTTCAAGGAAGTTCAGCTCGTCGTTGTCTGCGCTACCTCTGAGCGCGGCCCATGCGTCGGTGGCTGCCTGCGACCCATAGATGCCGCCGATGATGCCTGCCCCGATCGCCAGCACAGCTGCCACCGGAACGCTGACGGCGGCGCCCATCACCGCTGCAGCGCCGACCGCGAGGGCGACCACGGTGCTGCCAATGGCTGCCCCTGCACCACCGCCTGCGGCTTCGATGGCCCAGGTCTCCATGATCTGGCGGGCTTTTTCTGTGTTGCCGCTTTCGGCCGCGTTCGCTGCCTCACTGAAAGCGATGCTGAACACCAAGAAGGAACCGGCAACGCCCAGTTTGCTGCCGGCACCTCTAAGCCAAGTTTTCAGGCGAGTGGACTCTATGTCGGTGAGGCCTGTTTTCCAGAAATTTTTGATGCGCTCGGCTGCCTCTGGATGGGCTTCGGTGTATTGATTGACACTCAAAACCTCGGATTTCAGGAAGTCCCCGACGGAAACGGACTGCAGGGCGCCATTGCTGGCAACCACCTTGAAGCCGCTGATTTCAGCGTGGTTGAGCGAGCTGGCTTTGACTTTGTTGAGTGCGTCTTCAAAGGGCAAGGTTTTTAGCTCGGCAATTGGAATGCCTTCGATGCTGGTGATCCGGGTGTTTTGGGCCAGAACCGCTTTGAGTTCTGTGTTGACGAACACGGAGGTGGGGCTGGTGTTGAAGCCCAGCAACCGGACTTCGCCCACGGTGTCGGCGACGAAGCGGGCGGAGGCTTTGGCCCAAGGGCCGTTGGTGCCGTGGTACAAGTCAGCTTCAGTGCCGCCGATGTTTGTCCATGCATCCTTAAACAAACCATTTGCTAGGAATTGACCAAGTTGAGTCTTGTCAATTACACGAATGTCAGCGCCATCCGCGATCATCCGTTTGATGTAGTCAGTGCTCTCTACGCCATTGATCTTGCCGCTATACAGTAGAGTCACCGAACCTTGCTTAATGTCTGGTGCAGTATCAAGAGTGACTTGAGCGGTCAACTCCATTAATTGTTTGGTGGTGTACGTGGCGCCTGGCTTGGTAAGTTCAGCAAGCGCGGAAAGGGCTTCTTTCAGCGTCATCATTTTCAGATCTCCCCGCCGTTTGTGCCGTCAATCAGCGTGATGTGGCTGTGGCTGAATGCCTCCGGATTGAATAGGTGCCATCTGCTATACTCGCGCAGCGCATTTTTGATTTGGATGAGCGATGCTGGGGTGGGGGTTGAGTATGCGTCACCCTCCCAAAATCCATTCAGTATGTATGTGGTATTTATTGTGTCGTTGTTGGTTTTTTCTTCGGATGTTTTTTCGGTGCTGAACACGTAATAGCCATTTGTGTCGATGTATTCCCAAATATCATGATTGGCACTTTCAATTTCGCGCCCAGAGCCTTGGTGGATCAATGCGCTCTCGTGTGTTCGGTCAACTGTCCATCGGTCATAGTCTGTATGGCCGATGTTAAATTTTCTCCGAGCATTCTTGAAGAATTCCGAGCTTTCTTGTTCGAGTGGAGGGGCGAATTCGTTTTTGAATGACATATTTTTTCCTTTTGTGGCTGAGTAAATTTTATTTCGATTGTTTGAATAAATTCAACTGGGCAAGCTTTTATCGCTCTCGCAAGCTTTCTTTCGCATGCGACTGCACCGGACTGAGCAGGTACTCAATGACCCTGCGCTTTCCTGTTTTGATTTCCGCCGTGAGGTTCATCCCCGGCGTCAGCCGAATCGCTTTCCCATCCACATCAATGGCATGCGCCGCCAGCGTCAGCGTGGCCGGGAACACGGCCCCGCCAGCCGCGGGCACACTCTTCCCATCCTTGTCCGGTTGTGTCCTTCCGGGCTCTTGCATCACCGCATCCGCCGTGATGGTCGTCACCTTGGCGGGCACCGTGCCATAGCGCGTGTACGGAAACGTCTCCAGCTTGATTTCGGCCTGCTGGCCCAGGTTCACAAAGCCCACGTCTTTGTTTTCCAGCGTCACTTCGGCTGTCACCCTGGCTTGCTCAGGCACCACCACCAGCAGCACCTGCGCGGGGGTGACCACGCCGCCCGTGGTGTGAATGGCCAGTTGTTGCACCGTGCCGGCCACCGGGGCTTTGAGCGTGGTGAGTCTTTCGCGCTGCCCTGCCTTGAGGCCTTCGGCCTGCAGGGAACGTGCTTGCAGGTCGGCTTTGGCGTTGCGTTCGCTCAAGCCCTTGAGGGTTTGCGTGCGCCAGGCGGCCAGGGCTTGCTCGGCCTGGGCAATGGCGGCTTTGGTTTCTTCGCGGCGTGCGCGTTGCGTGGCCAGGTCGCGCTCCATCTCGATGCGCGCCTGGGTGCGGTCTTGTCCGGCGTGCTGGCTCATGAAGCCTTGGTCTGACAAGGTCTTGAAGTCGTCCTCGCGCTTTTGCACGATGGGCAGCGTGGCCAGCAGCTTGGAGATTTGTTCGCGCACGGTTTCCAGCTCGGCGCGGCGGGTGTCGGCATCGGCCTTGAGCTTGGCCCTTTGGGCCTGGATATCGCGCCATTCGGTGTCAAGCTGGCTGACGATGTCGCTGCGATGCGCGGCTGTGAGCCCAGCCTCCGCTGTGTTGGCCTCCTTGGGCAGGCTGGGTGCGTGGTTGGCCTGCAAGGCCTTCAGCAGGGCCGCGCTGCGCCAGGCCTCTGACAAGGCCCCTGTGCGTTCCTGGCTGACACGGCTGTTGTCGGCCTGCGCGGTGGTGGGGTCAAGCTCAACGAGCACTTGGCCGGCCTGCACCTTGTCGCCGTTCTTGACGTGGATGGCCTTGACCACACTGGCCTCCAGCGGCTGGATGAGCTTGGTGCCGTCGCTCACCACGATGCGCCCCTGGGCCACTGCCACGATGTCCACTTGGCCCAGGCATGCCCACAGCACGGCGATGCTGAACAGCGCCATGATGGCCCACAGCGCTCGGCGGGGCGCGGGGTGTGGCGGTGTGGCTTGCAGGCTCAAGGCTGCGGGCAGGAACGCGGCTTCGTCGGCCATGCGGGCGGGGCCGGCCAGTTCGTGGCGGTGTTGCCAGGCGGCAAGCCACACGGCCTTGTAGTGGCCCAGCAGCTCGCTGATGGGGTGGCGTGGTGGTGGGGTGGCTAACATGTTGGCAGCAGTTTTTGATATCATCAAGCCATGAACAATGCGCACCGCAAAACACTGGAGGCTGTGTTTGCCAGCCCGGTGCAGGGCGCCATTGAATGGCGACGCATTGAGGCCTTGCTGGTGGCTGTGGGGTGTCGCTGTGTAGAAGGTGCGGGCTCGTCGGTTACTTTTGAGAAAGATGGGGTGCGGGCGTATTTCCATCGCCCGCACCCTGGCAAGGAAGCTTTGCGATACCGCGTGAAAGATGCGCGCCAGTTTTTGATGTTGTTGGGGATCACGCCATGACGATGAACACGATGAGCTACCGGGGCTACAGCGCCCGCCTGGAATTTGACGCGGAGGATCACGTGTTCGTGGGGCATGTGGCCGGCATCAAGGATGTGGTGGGCTTTCATGGCGACTCTGTGCGAGCGCTTGAAACGGCCTTTCACGAAGCGGTGGACAACTACTTGGCCGCTTGCCAGCGATTGGGCCAAGACCCTGACAAACCCTTTTCTGGCAGGGTGATGCTGCGCCTGCCGCCCGAAGTGCATGCCCGTGCCAGTGCCGCAGCGCAGGTCGAGGGGGTGAGCCTGAACCAATGGGCTGTGCATGCATTGAGCCAGGCAAGCAAACCCAGTCACAGCAAATTGCGCTGAGCCGTCAATCATTCGGCGCCTCCATGTTGCTGCATGCGCCAGAGGGAGGCGTACAAGCCCTTGGGGCGCTGCACCAGTTCATCGTGGCTGCCGGCCTCAACGATGCGGCCTTTCTCCATGGCCACGATGCGGTCGGCATGCCGCACGGCGCTCAGGCGGTGCGCGATGATGATCACCGTGCGCCCCTTGCTGATGGCCGCCATGTTGCGCTGGATGATGGCTTCGCTCTCGTAGTCGAGGGCCGAGGTGGCTTCGTCGAAGATCAGCACGCGCGGGTTGGTGAACAGCGCCCGCGCGATGGCGACGCGTTGGCGTTGCCCGCCCGACAGCGACGCGCCTTGCTCGCCCACCACGGTGTCGTAGCCCTCAGCCAGTTCGCTGATGAACTCGTGGGCGCCGGCCAGGCGGGCGGCGTGCATGATGGCTTCCAGGGGTGCGGCCGGGTCGGCCACGGCGATGTTCTCGCGCACGCTGCGGTTGAAGAGGAAGTTGTCTTGCAGGACCACGCCGATTTGGCGGCGCAGCTGCGCGGCGTCCACCAGGCTGATGTCGATGCCGTCGACCAGCACGCGGCCTTGCTCTGGCACGTACAGGCGCTGCACCAGCTTGGTCAGGGTGCTTTTGCCCGAACCTGATCTCCCGACGATGCCGATGATTTCTCCCGCGCGGATGTCCAGGCCCACGTCGTGCAGCACGGGGGCGGCTTCGGGCCGGTAGCGGAAGGTGACCTTGTCCAGCGTGATGCGGCCCTTGAGCGTGGGCAGCTGGGCCGCCGTGCTGGGTGGCACTTCGGTGCGGGTGTTGAGGATGTCGCCCAGGCGCTCCATGGAGATGCCGGTTTGCTGGAAGTCCGTCCACATCTGCGCCATGCGCATGATGGGCTGCGACACGCGCCCAGCGAACATGTTGAAGGCCACGAACTGGCCGACGGTGAGCTCCTGGTCCATCACCAGCTTGGCGCCGAACCACAGGGTGACGGCGTTGATGAGCTTGCCAATGAGGTTGATGCCTTCATGGGCCCAGGTGGCCAGCGTTTGCGTCTTGAAGCTGGCCGAGACGTAGGCGGCGAGCTGGTTGTCCCAGCGGCGGGCCATTTGTGGCTCCAGCGCGTTTGCCTTGACGGTTTGGATGCCGGTGATGGTCTCCACCAGCATGGATTGGTTCTCGGCGCCGCGGGTGAACCTCTCGTTCAAGCGCCCGCGCAGGATGGGCACGACCAACAGCGTCAGCACGGTGTAGAGCGGCAAGCTCAGCAACACGATGGCCGTGAGTTTCCAGCTGTAGAGCAGCATGACACCGATGAACAGCACCGAGAACATCACGTCGAGCACCAGGGTGAGCGCCTGGCCGGTGAGGAAGCTGCGGATGTTTTCCAACTCGCGCACGCGGGCCACCGAATCACCCACGCGGCGGGCCTGGAAGTAGGCCAGGGGCAATTGCAGCAGGTGGCGGAACAGCCGTGAGCCGAGTTCCACGTCCATGCGGCTGGTGGTGTGGCTGAAAACGTAGGCGCGCAAGCCCGTGAGCAGGCTCTCGAACACCACGACGATGACCAGGCCGATGACGAGCACGTCGAGTGTGGTCAGGCCGCGGTGCACCAGCACCTTGTCCATGACGACCTGGAAGAACAGGGGGCTGACCAGGGCGAAGAGCTGCAGGAACAGCGACACCACCAGCACCTCGCCCAGCAGCTTGCGGTAACGCACGATGCTGGGGATGAACCAGCTGAAATCGAATTTGGCCAGGGCGCCGGCCAGGCTGGCGCGGCTGGTGGCCAGCAGCAACTCGCCTTCGCCGTCAGGCTTGCCTGGCGGGGCCCAGCGGGCCAAGAAGGCGGCGATGGGCTCGATGGTCGGGCGACCGCCGCCTTCGGCAGCAGGGTCCTGGAAGAGCACGCGCTGGCCATCGCACTGAGCCAACAGAACCCAGCGGCTGACGCCAGCGTCAACCCGCACGCGGGCCAGGGCCGGCAGGGCCGCCATGGAAAGCCGCTCGCCCGTGGTTCGGCTGAGCTTGGCCTTGAGGCCGATGTGTTTGGCCGCCAGCAGCAGTTCGGTGTCGCTGGCTTCGGTTGAAGGGGGTACCCCCAGCTCATGGGCGAGCAGGTCGGGCGTGGCGGAGATGTGGTGCAGGCGCGCCAACAGGCAGAGCGCCTGCAAGTTGACGGCCGCACTGTGACCCTGCGACGATGCGAGCGGTGCGCTCGCGGCCGAGCCGGGGGCGGACGATGTCCCCTCTGCAGAAGATGCCTGCATACCTACCCTGTCAATTGATTTGATTTGATTTGCTTTGAGTGGATAGCCTAGCTGTGGCGTTCAAGGTGCGCATTCCCCCTAAAGGGTGTGCTTCGCCATCAAAGCGTTTCAATTTGTAGTGAGCCTTGCGACCCGCAACTTGACCAATCCAGCACAGCCTTGTCTGCACCTGACAAGCCACCTGGCGGTGCAATGGCGTCATGGGCTGCGTCCGATGGCCCTTGACGAGGAGACACCCGTGAGCACACCGCACCCAG
>Ga0187843_10001333_pt1 | contig 15748 bp, 15 predicted proteins | sample SpaLakP09_SKY_43_FD_134516 | JGI IMG/M metagenome (GOLD analysis project Ga0187843, IMG submission 134516) | Oligotrophic lake water microbial communities from Sparkling Lake, Wisconsin, USA - SP09_SKY_43 | ecosystem: Environmental > Aquatic > Freshwater > Lake | place: USA: Sparkling Lake...
AGCGCAAGTAGTGCCACCATAGGATGCATTTTCTACATTACAGCCAGTATAGATCTGACCGGAAGCGGCCAAAATTGCGACGCCAACTGGGAAACGACTGTAAGGGGCATAGGCCTGTAAAGATGCAGTTTTAGCGTGTTGTTGCAGGGCTGCCCAATCAATTGATGCACTCATCAACTTTCTCTCTTTTGTTCGGGCAGCCTGTTATGCGCCTAAATGCAAAAATAATCAAGCGTTGACACCGCAAATGCTAATTAATTGTACGATTTTTACCGAAGATGATGACTCGAAGGGGACGTCTGTAAACTTCTGCGGTCATTGCCAAAAACCGCCGAGCGGCGGTTTTTTTGTTAGTGCTGAATTAAACGGCCAAACTCTCGGCTCATGCGCCAACGGTAAGTGTATTGGATGGCATGGGGTTGTCCATATTGTTTGGCTTGCAATTGAAGCAGTTGCCGCTCATTACCATCCAAAGGCCGAAAATGCTCGAAACCAATCATCAGTAATAGTCCCATGCCGCAGGCCAGCAGTGAACGCCAAACAAAGTGATCAACACCGAGGATAATTAAGGTAAATAGTGCAATAAAGCTAACGAGCATCAAGCATTGCACCCAAGTTTTGTCGACAAGTTTTAATAACAGTTCGGTCGAAGATTGTGAGTTTGCCATGATAGTGTCCTCGTTCGGTGATCCGTCATTGCTGCATATGTCCTTATCGACGCTATCTGGCAAAACTTTAGCGCCAGCAGCAAAATTTCGCCGCCAACGGCAAGTTATTGCCACACCTGCAGTGATTGGATTGCATTCGAAGATTGGTACCGCCGCCAGATCAGCGTATGATATCCGGTGATATCGGGACTGACACGGAGCGTGCCAGCACAATGGTTTGGAGACTTGGATGAAATATTTATTAGCTCTTGCGCTATTTATCAGCTGTAATGTTTTTGCACAAAGTAGTGATGAAGCAGCTGGCACTAAACGTACTTTTGTCGATGAAAATTCACTAATTAAAAGCCCTGCAGTAGAAGAGTGCCGTATCGCTCATACTGGGTTACCTTTCTGTACACCCAATGCCACGGAATGTTTAGTCGACAAAACTGCCGTTGCCTGCGGCGGTAAAGCCACTTATTGTCGAGAAGCGGCAAACGGCGCTGTCGCTTGTGGCGGCGATGCGATTTATTGCCATAAATCAAAAACTGGTGAAATCGCTTGTGGCGCGTCAGCTGCTTACTGTGAAACGACGAAAACAGCGGCGGTTTGCGGTGGGTTAGCAAATTACTGCACCGCAACCGAATCTGGTGCAGTGGCCTGCGGTGGCCTTGCAACTACATGCGTACTTGGCAAAACCGGCCTTAAAAGTTGTGGTGGTAAAAGCACCGAATGTGCCGCCAGTAATCGCAAAGACAAAAAATATAAAGACATTTTATGCCCATGGTTATTTGACTAACGCGTGACTTCCCGAGCTTTGATATAGCGGCTAAACCAAAACGCCGAACAACATAACCAAGCTCCAACCATCGGCACCAACCAGAATGCGGTGCCGATCCCTTGGGCTTGTGCCCAAAGTCCAGTGCCTAACCCCACCACTTGGCAACCCAAAGAGCCGGCAATATTTGATAAGCCTGATAACACTGGGCCATTTTCCGGATCCAAGTCCATCGCGCTGGATAACAACAACGGGTAAATCCCGCCAAGGCCGAGCCCTAACAATAAATTGCCAATGGCCAACGCGGTTTCACCATGCAATAACTTTATCGCCAGTGCGCCACAGAGCATCAATATGGCTAAAATCTGTAACAAGCGACGCGCACCAAGTAACGGAATAAACCAGGCAAACATCAATCGGCTAATGACCATTCCGCCGGTAAAAAATGCAAAAACTAAGCGCGCACTTTGCGCATCAATAGCCAAGGCAGAGTTAGCGTAACTGACAAACCAATTGCCGTTGCCCCACTCCACTGCGCCATAACCAAACATGGCAAAAGCCAGCGCAACAAACGCCGGTTGCGCCAACACTGTCCGATACGACAAACTGCGACGCGCGCCAGTGAAAGCGGCTTCTGGCACTTCAACATGTTGCTTCGTCAGCCAATAGGCATAGGCCGCGAGCACTACCAATAACGCCGCTAATAAACGCAGCGAATCACGCCAATCTGCGGCCGACCAATACATCACCACCACTAAAAATGGCGCCGCAAGGGTGCCAAGACTAAACATAAAATCCATCAGTCCCATCATTTTCGCCCGCCGATCCGCGTGAAGTCGCGCGATCAAGGTGTGGCCGATGGTAAACATCACCGAAGCAAACAAGCCAAAACAGAAAATGCCGAGTAATAATTGCCAGCTTTGCTGCACCATAGCAACCAGTGTTAATACCGCAGCTTCAATAAAGGCTAACCCAGCAAACAACAGTAGAAAATCGAATTTCTGCACATACTTGCCGCCCAGATAGGCACCAGTCACCGTCCCAACCGCCATCGTTAGAAAGAACCAACCACTTTGCGCGGGACTCATCGCTAAATCGCGGTTTAAATCCGGCAACACGACGCCCCAGAGGATGATCAATAAACCAAGCAAGAAAAAGCCGATAAAAATCAATGCCGTTGTATGGAATCGCTGTGTCAACATCCGACACTCCTTAGTGACTGAAGCCTTGAGTATATCTGATCATCGCAAAATGTAAGGGCTTACTTTCTCTAAAAAACACCCAAAACCCACACCATACGATTGCAAAAAGTCGTCAATCGCCTCGCAGAATACTTGCTCGCTCTAAACCTTTTACCGCACACTAACGACTATTTCGTTAGCCCATAGCAACAATAAGGAATTTTTGATGGTGAACTCAAAGCTTGGTGTATTGCGAAGTTTAACGCTGATAGCGCTGCTTGCGCTGACCCCCCAGACACAAGCAGCAGAATTATCTGCTCAGGCGCAAACCGAAATACAACAATTGTTAAGCGCCTTAGAAAACTCGGGTTGCCAGTTTAATCGCAATGATCGTTTATACGATGGCGCCGATGCGCGCAAACATTTACAGCGCAAGCTCGATTATTTGCAAGATCATATGCTGATACAAAGCGCAGAAGATTTTATTCGAGATGGCGCTAGCACCAGTAGTTCTAGCGGCAAGGCCTATCAAGTGCAATGCCAAGGCGCGCCCGCAGTACCCAGCCAACAGTGGTTACTGACGACCTTGGAAAAACTGCGAGCCGCGAATAAGAAATAGCCGACCGACGAAGGAAGTGCCAAGGGTTATTTCGACGAAGGTGAGGCCGGCAACATCACTTGTGCCGGCGCTTGCCGTGAACTCCATATCATCAGTACAACCCCTGCTAACACAAAAGGCACACTCAGCCATTGCCCAACCGTCAACGACATCGCTGCTTGGTAGGTCGCTTGTTCTAACTTAAACAACTCTAGTGCAATGCGGATCACGAACACTAAGACCAAGAACAAACCAAAACTGGCGCCACGATGACGCAACAGCCGTGCCCAGCTAAGCACCATGATGCCAAGCGCAGCGGCATAGGCAAAAGCCTCATAAAGCTGCACCGGATGACGCGCAACTTGGTCAATTCGACTGAAAATAACGCCCCAGGTCTGGTCTGTTGGCACGCCATAGATCTCGGAATTACAAAAATTACCAAGCCGCACCATCACGGCAAAAATCAGCGTTGGAAATACCATCCGATCCAATAACCACCAAAGCGAAATGCGCTGGCGATAACAAACCCAAGCTGCGCCAAGTAATGCACCAAGTCCACCGCCATGGCTGGCGAGGCCCCCTTGCCAAAAGTATAGGATCTCCAATGGCCGAGCCAAATAGTACTCAGGTTCGTACGCCAAACAATGTAGTAAACGAGCACCAATAATCACGCCCGCCACGATGGCATAAAACAATTGGTCCATCAGCGCCAACGGTACTTGCTCACGTTGAAAAAAACCTTTCATTACGTGGGTGCCAAGCAACAAGGCGGATGCGAAAAACAGGCCGTACCAATGAATACTTAAACTGGCAACGCTGAGCGCGACCGGATCTAATTGCCAAGTAACAATCACTTTATCTCCTTTAGTTCAGTGCACAGGCAATCGCTGCCCCACTGAAACTACTCAACTAATTCAAATGCATCGGCATCAAGTGCCGCCGGAAACTGCTGGCGAAACTGTTGCAGTTGCAGCATATCCAACTGAGCTTTGAGCACACCAGTCGCCCCAGGTTCGGTTGAAGCTAACGGCAACCCAACAAAATCCAAGATCACGGAGTCACCACTGTAACTCAGCTGATTGCCATCTTGGCCAACTCGGTTGCAACCGACGACAAAAGCCTGATTCTCAATGGCGCGAGCTGCCAGTAAGGTTGACCAAATCCGGCTGCGCTCTTGCGGCCAATTGGCAACATATAAAATGGCGTCATAATCGCCGCGATTGCGCGAAAATACCGGAAATCGCAAATCATAACAAACCTGAAGTAACAACCGTACACCGCGAAAACTAACAATTTTCCGCTGCTGGCCTGCCTGATAATGCCGATGCTCTTGCCCCATCCGAAACAAATGGCGCTTGTCGTAATAGTCCACTTCACCCGACGGCTGCACAAACACAAAGCGATTAACAATACCGCCATGGCCATCGCTTTCAGCATCCAAGCGAATAGCCAGCGAGCCGCAAATCGCAACATCCAAACATGCAGCTTGTTGCTTTAACCACTGCATAGTTGCTCCAATCATCGATTCGGCAATTACATTCGCTTGCATGGAAAAACCACTGTTAAACATCTCCGGCAACACAATGACATCTGCCGGTAGGGCTTGGGATAACAATTCAGTGAAATGCGCACGATTGGCCGCACTGTCTTGCCAAACCAGTGACGTTTGTAGCACCGCGACTGTTAAAGCTTGCATAAAAGCTCCGCCGCTTGCTGCAAGGTTGCAGTTTGTTTAGCAAAACAGAATCTGACTATTTTCGCTGATTGTGGCGTGGTGGAAAATACCGACAATGGGATAGCGGCGACACCATGCTCGATAGTGAGCCAGCGACAAAAGTCGACATCCGACAACTCGGAAATCTCGCTGTAGTCCGCCAGTTGGAAATAAGTGCCCTGGCATGGCAATAAACGAAAGCGACTTTGCGCCATTAACCCTTGAAATAAATCGCGTTTTTGCTGATAAAAAGCCGAGATCTCGTGCACCAAATGTGCTTGCTGTTGCAACATGTCTGCGATAGCAAATTGCGCCGGCGTATAACTAGAGAAGGTCACATATTGATGAATTTTACGAAACTCAACACTCAGCGCTTCAGGCGCCACGCAATAACCGAGCTTCCAGCCAGTGACATGGAAGGTCTTGCCAAAAGACGACACCACAAAGGTTTGTTCGGCAAGCGCAGCAAAACTGTTGGCACTGAGCTTGGCTGCACCGGCAAATACCATGTGCTCATAGACTTCATCACTAATACACCACAAATCATGGGCAACCACTAAACGTTGCAAAGCTTCGAAATCTTGCGCTGAAAACACCATGCCGGTCGGATTATGCGGACTGTTGACGATAATCAGCTTGGTCTTGGCGGTAACGCATTTGGCGACTTCCGCCCAATTCGGCCGAAAGTCAGGCGCGCAAAGCTGAATATGGACAGTGCTGCCACCGGCCAATTCCACCGCAGGTCGGTAGCTGTCATAAGCAGGATCAAAGACGATGACTTCGTCGCCTTCGCGCACAACCGCTTGAATTGCGACAAATAATGCTTCGGTGGCACCACTGGTAATGGTGATTTCGCGTTCAGGATCAATACGACGTTGGTAACATTGCTCAGTTAACGCAGCTATTTGCTGACGTAACGGCGCAACGCCTATCATCGGCGCATATTGGTTGCGGCCCGCCAGCACATGCGCATTAACCGCAGCCAGTAACAGTGGATCGGCCGAAAAATCTGGGAAACCTTGTGACAGATTGATAGCTCCGCACTCATTTGCTAATTGCGACATCTGACTAAAAATGGTGGTGCCAACCCACGGCAGTTTACTTTGAATTTCCATAGCTGCTCTCCAACCCTGCGCTTTGCCTGATGCTATCACGGAATTGCAATTTATGCCTGTAGGCACGCTCACCCCGTAACCGCAATGCACCAATTAAGTGCGTCAGTGCTAATTTTTTTGGCACTCAATTATCAACACAAAAATATAATCATTAAATATCAATGATATAACTCATGGCGCAATGCTTGCTTCAGCTTTAACTTCGCGAAATGGAGATCTAAGTTATGGCTGTGCACACCCCTCTGCGTGGCTTACGTTGTTTTTGTGTGGCTGCCGAGTGTTTGAGCTTTAAAGAAACTGCAAGGCAGTTATACCTGACACCGTCGGCGGTAAGTCACCAAATTAAACAACTGGAAGAAAGCCTCGGCTTTGCTTTGTTTGAGCGCCAAACTCGTGCTGTGGTGCTGACCACTGAAGGCCGACGTTTTTATTTGGCAATAAATCCATTACTCCAGGGCATTGCCAGCACCGTCAGTGAATTTTGCCAACAGCAGCGCGAGCAGCGGGTCAGCATCAGTTTGCCTGAGTTCTTTGCCAGCGAATTCTTCGTGCCGCGTTTAGTCGGATGGTCAGAACTCCATCCGGCAATCAACTTACAGTTAGAAACCGTCAAAAGCCGAAGCGAGCCTGGTCGGCATACCGATTTGCAAATTGTGCTCGCTAGCTCCAAACCGACCGACAAACCAAGTTTTCAATTATTCCCGATAAGCTATGTGCCCGCATGTAGCCCTGAGCTTTACCTGCGTTTGCAAGGTGACGAAGCACAGTTAGCACCTTTGGAAAATGCGCCACTGATTGTGCATCAAGCCCGTCCTTGGTGTTGGCACCAGTGGGCTGACCAAAATGGCTTTGATGATTTCCGCCCGCGGCAAATCATTCAACTCGACAGTATGTTTAGCGTCGCCCGCGCGGCGCAGCAAGGTCTTGGGGTTGCGTTGATCCCACTACCAATCAGTACTGGCTGGTTTGAAAGCGGCAGTTTAGTGAAACTTTTTGCGGATGAACTCACTACCCGTGATTTTTATTATTTAGTCCGACATGAAAATGTCGACAACAGACCGGAAATTCAGTTGCTGATCAACTGGGTGTTACAAAAGTTTTGTTTAGAATCATAAGCGTGTGCGATAGGTGAAGTTGCTTCACCTAACGACTGCAATTTTCTCGTTTGTCAGGCTTGTGGGAACGCGATTACTCTTTGGTTACGCAATCAGCCGATTGCGGTCACTGAGGACTTAACGATGAAACTGACAGCGAAATACCCACTAACAATGCTCACCTTGTTGGTAGCCAGTTTTGCCAGTCAAGCAAACGGCTACAAAATGGTGGTTATCAATGAAGATGCGTTGGCACCCATTGCCAGCCAGGCGAATGCCAACCAAACGATTGAATTAGCCGACATCCAACGCCTTGCTAGCGGCAAAACCGACGATATGTTTGGTCGCAAAATGAATTTATGTGTCGCCTACACTCGAGCGGGCGCCGCAGATGCAGCCAACGTTTGTCATCAAGCAGTCATGCAGGCGCGTTACAGTGTCGGCGGTCAACATGACCAGCTAAAAACCTTGCGAGCCTACGCTTATAGCAATCGCGGTGTCGCTAAAGCGCAGCAATACGATAAAGTCGGCGCGCTAGCTGATTTTCAGGCCGCAGTGGCATTAGCACCAAACGACATAAACCAACATAATTTAACAAAGTTGGTCAATGAGTTAAACCAAACGCAACCGTTGCAAGTTGCGCTGGATTAACCGCCGCTGCCACGACTAATCGCAGCGGAACAATCGCCAATGGAGGTCAAAATGAAAGCAAGTGAAACTTTATTTTTGAGCCATAACAGCAACCTCGTCGAATTTTGTCGAGCGCTATGGCGGGGAGTGCAGGAGCACTGGTATCTCTGTCGCCATATTTCGGTTAGCCAGTGGGATATCGAAAAGGACTAAACAGCCACGCAAGCCTCTACCGCCTCTGGACGAGGCTTGCATTGTCATCCCTGTATTAATTTTGCTCAGCGCAATAGCGTCAAATGTGGCATAATAGCCAACAGATTGAAGAAATTATGCAGGATAACAACATGCGGGTATGTGGAGTCGACATTAAAGGCAGCGAAGCCATTTTATGTGTAATGGAATTTACCGAAGGGTTAATGGCATTGCCAGATTGCCGGACGGTACGCGTACAAATGGTCAAAGACCAAGATACTGAACAAGTGCGCAAGTTTCAATTCACCATGGCGAAACTTGCTGAAGATTACAAAATTAGCAAATTCATCGTGCGCGAACGTGCACAAAAAGGCAAATTTGCCGGCTCGGCCATCGGTTTTAAAATCGAAGCGGCATTGCAGCTGATTCCTAGTGTGGAAACTATCATCGCCACCAATTCCGCACTCAAAGACAAGTTAGCAGCCAATCCAATTCCAGTTGATTTTAAAGAAACTGGCTTAAAAGGTTTCCAAGAAGTGGCCTTCACCACAGCTTACGCATACCTAATCTATTAATTTTAAAGGAAGTTATTTTGCGTTACCGCTGGTTGTTGGTGTTGGTTATTGTTGTGATCGCAAGTGTAGGGAATTGGTACTGGTTTAGTCACGCATCACAAACCAATCACTTTCAAATAGCCGGTGAATTTGTCTACCGCATAGACGCCAACGAAAAAGTAGTGGCTCTAACTTTCGACGATGGCCCGCGCGGGCCTCTGTCGAGATTGTTACTGGAAGAGCTCAATCGCCTTGGGGTGAAAGCCACTTTTTTTGTGGTCGGCCGCCAAATCAAACTATTCCCAAAGCTCACGCGTGATTTGTGGCTTTCTGGTCATCAGTTAGCCAATCATAGTTACCATCACCAACCGATGAATACTGAGCGATTATGGTTTTTCTATCATGAAATCATTAATACGGATGCGCTGATCCGTAAAAGCGGCTACAAAGGGGTTATCCACTTTCGCGCACCTATGGGTAAAAAACGTTTTGTTTTGCCACTACTGTTATCAATGCAAGAGAAAACTCATGTGCTCTGGGACGTCAATCCACGCGACTATTTAGGCACAGCGCCGCACAAAATGGTGCAAATGGTGCTAAATAAGGTAAAACCCGGCTCAATTGTGTTACTCCATGACCGTGAAAACACCCTAGCGTCATTACCTGCGATGGTAAAAGGGCTACAGGCTAAGGGTTATCGTTTTGTCACGGTCGACGAGCTATTAAGACTGCAGCGTTAAACTCTTAACGCTGCTTTGCTAAATAGGCTTTGAGGTCGGCCTTCACTTCCGGCAACAATAAATAGAGTGCCAGAATATTTGGGACTGCCATCAAGAAAATCATCGAATCAATAAAATCAAACACTGCCAGCACATTCGGCACTGCGCCCATAGCGACTACAATACAAATCAACACCTTATATATACTAATGCTGGTTTTATTCTCACCAAATAAAAAGCCCCAGCCTTTTTGCCCGTAATAAGCCCAGCTGACAACTGTGGAATACCCAAACAACAACAATGCGACCATTAACACCCACGGAAACCAAGTAAATACCGAAGCAAAGGCTGCCGATGAAATTTGCACGCCATCTAAGCCAGTTTGCAGATAAGTGCCTGTGACAATAATCACTAACGCCGAAATAGTACAAATCACCACAGTATCAATAAAGGGCTCTAAAAGGCCGACAAAACCTTCGGATACAGGATCATTGGTTCGTGCAGCAGCATGCGCGATGGGCGAAGAACCAATCCCCGCTTCATTAGAATAAGCAGCGCGACGAAAGCCCTGAATAAGTACCCCAATCACCCCGCCATAAGCCGCCTCCGGCGCAAAGGCACCTTTGATGATGGTCCAAAATGCCGCGGGCAAATCTTGCCAATGGATTGCCAAAATCACCAGCGCCGCAGTCAAATAGATCCCGCACATCAACGGCACTAATTTGCTGGTCACTCGTGCAATACTTTTGATCCCTCCGACAATTACCAAACCAACTAACAACGCATACACTACCCCAAAAGCCCAAGCGTTATCAAAACCAGTCACGGTTTTGACTTGCACAAAGCCTTGATTCACATGTACAAAACCGGCAGAACCAAACACACAAGCTATGGCAAAAAAGCCTGCAAGAAATTTCCCGATCCGTGGCAGTCCGTACTTTTCCAATGCAGCTTTAATGTAATACATCGGTCCGCCAGCGACTGTGCCGTCAGGCAGAATTTGCCGATATTTAACCGCCAACGTGCATTCAACAAACTTGGTCGTCATGCCGAGAAAACCAGCCACTATCATCCAGAAAGTCGCACCAGGCCCGCCCAAACTGATGGCAACCGCCACCCCTGCAATATTGCCGGTGCCGACAGTGCCAGATAAGGCTGCGGATAAGGCTTGAAACTGACTAATTTCACCCGGATCTTGTTTTTTCGCGAAATCACCCCGCACCACGCGCACTGCATGACGAAAACCACGAATATTGATGAAGTTAAGATAAAACGTGAACACAATGGCGCCGCTGATCAACCACAATACAGTGACAGGAATAGCCACACCTTGAAAATTAAATGAATAAAAAACCACACTGGCAATGGCTGAACTCAGCTGCTCAAAAGCCTGCTGGAAGCTAAAATCGCTGGACATCTGGAAATCTCTAGACCTAAAAGAATCGAGATTACCACAGCAAAATCAGCTTGCATCGGAAAATCACCGAGGAAAACCCACAGACAATCGCATAACTTATGCGTTTTTGATTGCAAAACGGCAGATTCATCAAACCGTCGCAGAACTTTGATGAGATTGTCATCGAGTCTTCGCACAATTGGTCCAGCAACAATACGATGGAGTTCGCTGTGATCACTCTTCGACTGTACCGAATACAACAGCTTATCCACGCCAAGTTAACTGCCTCCAAAGCGCTTTTGCGCGATGTTCTTGCCAGTTTAACGATGTTTTTGACCATGTCTTTTTCGATGCTCAGCGGCACGCTGCATGCTGCCCCGGTCGATATCACAACAACGGCTGAGTTTGAAGCCAAAGTCGTGTTAGTCACCCTCGATGGCATGCGTTGGCAAGAGGTGTTTTATGGCGCGGATGAACAAATCGCCAGTCAACGCCGTTATGTGCCAAGGCCAAGCCAAATACAACATTTGCTTCGCGGCAATAAAGCTGAACAATTAATGCCATTTTTGCATCAAGTCATTGTCAAACAAGGACTTGTGGTTGGCGATCAATGGCAAGGTTCGGTCATGCGCGTCAGCAATCCTTGGCAAGTGTCTTATCCCGGCTATAGCGAACTACTCACAGGTATTGCCGACCCACGGATCAGCAGCAACAACGCTATCAACAATCCGAATATTTCCGTTTTCGAATGGCTAGCACAACAACCCGCGATGCAAAACAAGGTCGCCGCGTTTGGTTCATGGCGCTTATTCCCTTGGATCTTAAACCGTGAGCGCAGTGGGTTATTCATCAACGCTGGTTTTGAACCATTCACGGCGTTTAATAATGAAAAAATAAATTGGCTCAACAAGTTACAGCGGCAAACACCCAGCCCATTCGCCGACGTTCGCCAAGACATCTTCACTCAGCAATTTGCTATGGAGTATTTACACCAAGCCAAACCCCGCTTGCTGATGGTCGCATTTGGCGAAACTGACGATTACGCCCATTTGGGCCAATACCCACAATATTTAGCCGCAGCCCAACGCGCAGACCAATTAATCGCTGAACTTTGGCAACAATTGCAAGAAGATCCGTATTACAAAGATCAAACCACCTTAATCATCACCACCGATCACGGTCGCGGTGACACTGCAGACACTTGGTCACGTCATGGCGTTAGCCGGCAACTGAAAAAGCAGCACGCCACCGATGATGTAAAGGGCGCAGATGGTATTTGGCTGGCTGCAATGGGCCCCGCTATCCCAGCTCGGGGCTTAGTGAAAACCACGGAGCCATGGCAGCAACGGCAAATTGCGAGCACGATTAGCCAATTACTCGGCTATGATTATGCGCAGTTTCAATATAACGCGGCGGTGGCGTTAGCGCTAAAAACTACCAGCAACTCGGCGCAACTTCGCGTTAGCCCTTAAGGCAATTGCTGGTAGATCTCAAGCGGCAAGCCATCTGGATCGGCAAAGAAGGTAAATTCGGCACCGGTGTAAGCATCGACGCGAATGGGTTCAACAGCAATTCCTTGTGCCGTTAACCACGCCGTGGTTGCTTTCACATCGGCCACTGTAAAACTTAGATGCCGAAGCCCCTGTGCTTCTGGACGCGATGGCCGTGGCGGCGCATCCACAAAAGAAAACAGTTCTAGTTGCGCACCATTTGGCAGCTGTAAGTCCAATTTCCAAGATTGTCGTTCTTCACGAAAATTCTCCGCCAGCAAACGAAGCCCAAGCACTTGATGATAAAAATGTTTTGAGCGCTGATAATCACTACAAATGATCGCGACGTGATGGATGGCTTGCAGCATAACAGTTCCGTTTTCACAGGTTTGCGATAGCCTGTCTCGGTTTGCCTAAAAATTCAAGGGTTAATCATGGATTCCGCAACTAGCATTGCAGGGTGGCTTTGGTAAAACTGCGCTAACTCGCCATTATTTTTGAGTTCCCGCACCCGAGCATCCCACACTTTTTTCAGTGCTTGGCCACGGGAATTATTGGCAAACCCAACAAACACCGGAATTTGCAGGATCTGTTCTTGCCGTAAACTTGGATTTTTAAGCAAAGCCTGCACATGAGGCTCACTTAAATCGCCCTGCTCTGCCAGATAGATATCCACTCGTTTACTGACGACCAAGTTCACCCCTTGCTCTGGACTCGTGACTTGATAACCCTCAGAAATTAACCCCATTGCAGCACCATAGTTGTAGGCCAAATCCCAAGCGAGTCGAAAGCTATTGAGAGATTGCAATGACATGTTTTTCAACGAAGTTAAGCCTTGCAGCTCCGGCATATAAATAGCAATGATGCGGTCGGAATCATAAGGGATATTGGCACGTAATGCTGTTGGCGCATCGGTATGTGTCAGTCCAAACGTCAAATCTGCTTGTTGCTTTTCGATCGCAGAAATAGCGCGGCCAAAATTACTAAATTCGACCTGTAAAGTATATTGCTCGGGCGGCAACACCATTCGCAGGTAATCAAAGTAGCTACCGGATAAATCGCTATTGGTAAACCCAGGCCACTCTGCCGTGATGACTTTCACTGGCGTCGCCGCTTGCACTGGCAGCAACAATGCCTGCGCCCATAACAACAAAGCCCCGCACTGAGCCTTATTGCCATTGATAAAATGCTGCCAAATTTTAAACATTCACTATTCCACTTGAGCCGCTTGACGATGATTCACTGGTCATCGGCTAAAGGTAGCTTAAATTTTAGTAAGCTGCGTGGTCAGCGGGATGAAAGATCACACGACATTCGCTTTGTATCCAAAGCACCGCGCTTTTATTGCCAAACAGCCAGAAGATATTCTTGGCAAAGCTGCGTGGACAGCAGTCGAGCTTAAGAGCGCAGAGTTTAATAACTTTGCCAGCTATCCTCGATGGCAACCGGCCTAGCAAATTGTGCGTTGGCGGCATTTTTGCGATCAAGTTGCGGGACTAAGCGCGCTCTGGCGCCGTCTTGACGAGCATCTCGGCCTGCCGCTTGTGGTTTGACGACAAAGCGATTGACCTGCATATCCAGTTGTTCGGCTTGTTGTAATAAACTTTCTGCCGCAGCTGCCGCCTCCTCGACTAAAGCGGCGTTTTGCTGAGTCATGTCATCCATCTGCGTCACCGCACGGCTGATTTCATCAAGGCCTGCCGTTTGCTCGGTAGACGCATTGGCAATGTCACGCATCAATTGTTCAACGCTGCGGATTGATAACACAATCTGCTGCATGGTGGACCCCGATTGCTCCACTTGTTGGTTGCCCGTGTGAATTCGACTCACCGATGCTGAAATAAGCGCTTTAATATCTTTTGCGGAATTGGCAGAACGTTGCGCCAGCGAGCGCACTTCGGCTGCAACAACCGCAAAACCTCGGCCCTGCTCACCCGCACGCGCTGCTTCAACCGCAGCATTTAATGCCAAGATATTGGTTTGAAAAGCAATACCATCCATAACACTGATAATGTCAGCAATTTGTTGTGCCGATTCATTGATCGACTGCATGGTCGTCACAACTTGATGAATCATCTCGCCACCCTGTTCAGCCACAGCTCTCGCGGCTGTCGCCAAATCGCTTGCTTTACAAGCACTTGAAGAGTTTTGTCGCACCGTTTGGGTCAGCTCTTCCATACTGGAAGCTGTTTCTTCAAGATTCGAGGCTTGTTGTTCAGTCCGCACCGACAAATCGGTATTGCCGCGGCTAATTTCAGTCGCCGCCTGATTGATTTGTGCGGATGCTTCGGCAATTTCTGTCAGCATTTGGCTTAATTGTTCGGCGGTTTGGTTGCAACCATTTTTGAGTTGCTCAAAAGTGCCTTGGTACTCGCGCTCCACTCGCTGGGTTAAATCACCTTGGGCGATAGCTTGCAACACTTGGCTAATATCGCCGAGGCTTTGCTCAGACACTTGTAATAAGTCATTAAGTTCTAACGACATTCGATGCAAAAATCCGGTACGTCCAACTGGATTCGCCCGCAGTGCGAATTGCCCCGCTTTTGCTGCACTGACGATGCCTGCGATCTCAACTTCAGCCTCAACTTCAACGGTACGGTTCAACCATTCGGTGACATAACCTATCAGTTCATTTGCTTGGTTACGAATAGCTGATTGTTGCAGACGTAAATGCAAGCCCGCGATAGTCACGTTACAACACACCAGATCACCTTGTTTAGTGCACTCGACAAACTGGTGGGGGAATAAATCCATATGTTGACCGAGTATTTTGCGGGCATCAAAATGCGGCAATACGCTGCGAAGTCGCAGTTCGACCGCCAACAGCAATTGCTGCAGTGCTTGGTTGCTATAGATGATGTGACCTTGGGTATCTGCAATAGTCACGCATGTTGAAGCACCGTCAAGCGCCTGTCGCACGCGAGTATCTTCTTCGGCTTTAATCGCATCTAAACGGGCCTTCTCTGCATCTGCCAGACTTCGTTGATGCAGTTCTGCAGCCATTTGCGCCGCCTGCTGAAGCGATTGATTCATTTGGAACAAGGCGTTGATAAGTTGGCCGGTCTCGTCAGTTTGCTTCGAGGCAACAGCACGGTCAAAATGGCTTGAAGTGATCGCGTTGGCAGTGTCTACGGCTTGCCCGATAGAGCGGGTGAGATTTTTCACCAGCAACCCAGAGATACCTAACATCACCATCAATAATACTAAACCTTGGCCTAACACTTGATACAACGTTGCCTTGTCACTCACTAAACGTTGCTGTAAAAGCTGTAGTAATAACGGTGAAAATGACTGATTTAATTCAATATATTTATCCATCAGCTGCTTGGAGTTTTGGTCAAATTCGCCCCCGTTGGTTTGGGGCGATTGCAACAGCTGTTGCGCTTGTTGCACGTAGTTTGTTAGTAAGCTTTTTAGTTGCTTCTGTTGCAAGTGCACCGCTTGAAAATCGGCAGCTTCCAACTGATAAGCGCTATCGAGATGATTAGATAAATCCTCGAGCGGTTGTAGGTACATTTGTAAGGCTAACTGCAAGCGTTGTTGATACTGTTGCATACTATCTGGATTTGCTTGTTGCTGATGGGCATGAAGCCACAGCAATCCGCTCCCTCGCAGTCTGGCAATTGCTTCAATCAACCGG